>JACCDP010838383.1_pt1 | contig 38901 bp, 41 predicted proteins | sample 7445841 | NCBI WGS metagenome assembly JACCDP01 (sample SAMN15323441, study PRJNA562643) | freshwater metagenome | isolation source: river surface water | place: USA:Blue River Watershed | collected 2017-08-17 | reverse complement strand
CATGGGTGACAGAAGGCTGTTAACTGAGTACATCAACTATATCCCAAATGTACCAAGCGGTGTAACATTTACGCTAGTACAAGAACGCGCACCAGAAAACGCCCCAAGACTCTTAAGAGACGCTATGAGAGCATATACCTTTAAAGAGCAGCAGTCTGTGTTAAATCAATCAGCGTATGCAGGTTTGTCCACATTTGACAGTTATGTAGCTGCTGCGGCATCTGCGAGTGGTTATACTACGTCTTCTGGACTACAAACCGATCCTGGCGTTATGGCTGAAGCTTCTGGATTAATTTCAGCTGGGTATGTTACCGGATATGCCGATTTATACTTAGATGCCGCCAACAGCGGTGTATCCGTTGCTACGGTTATGTCTCAGGTTGAAACCCTAATGCTACAAAAAAACACCGATAAAGAGGCAATCGATACCGATTTAGAAGTTCTTAGTAAAGACGTGTTAGCAAAAGGCGCTAGAATGAAGGTACGCCCAAATGCCACCATCAACAAGAAGTACCACGCTAGAGTTTCATGGACAGAACCACAATTGGTAGATGAAGAGGCTATTATAGGATACGATGTAAGGATCTTTAAGTACAATGCCGATGCTCCTATACCAGCAAGCGGGACAACTCCCAACCAATTAATTAGTACATATGCTGCTGATATTATTGGAGAAACCAACGTGTCCACACCACGTAAGCGCAAGGCACTAACTGAGATTACTGACTTATCTTCGAAATTTTACGAATTTAATGGCACGGGATCTCTCTATCAAAGTCGTTGGACCTCTGGTTATCGCTTAGCTATAAGCGGAGTAAACCCAGCTAGCTTAGGAATTAAAGTGGGAGATATTCTAAAACATACAGCCGATTTCGTGAATATCACAACTTATTCATATGTTGTAGGTTTTGGATGGGAGGATATAGACGGTGATCCTATACGTAGGTATTATATTGATGTAGCTAGTACTGTAGATATTAGTAGTTCAGCAGATACTGGAAGCGTTTCTAGGCCTTATTACGATACATCAACTGCGAACACATTTGTGCAATTCCCAATTGATATTGACGAGGCATATATCGCCTACGTAAGAGCAGTTAATGAGAACAACATTTGCAGCGATTGGACAACAGCGACGTACACACAAACTAATGATCTGCCAGACAGCTATGGTGTGGTTCTCATTAGCGGCATTCAAGAAGATGCTGAGTACTTAGAAGAAATTGAACGTATTAGACAAACACAATTAACACGTAAATATGAAACGCAAATTGTAAATCTGCAAAGACAAATTGACTCTAAGATTGGCGCAGTGGAGTTTGCAAATCTAACACAAACGGTAAATGAAAATCTAGCTTAATGGCAACCAATTACTTTGGAAATAGAAAAAATCCTATACCAATAGGTTCATCTGGTATAGACTCACGCCAGCGTGCTAAATACACAGCTATGCGCTTTAATTTGGCACATAGCTTTACTGGATTAACTCCTGGTGTACAAGTCATGCTTGTAGATAACCTATTTACTGAAGAGACCAACGGGGTCTATAGATCCCAAGTAGTCAAAACTGGTCAAGTGGATAATTATGGCCAAATATACTTCGACGGTTTACGCGATTCTATGTATTCGCTACTTGTGGTTGATCTTGACCATACACAAGAGTCAATACATAATGTGCCTATAGGAGATCCGCAACGATTCGATACAATAGCAAGACATACTCTTCCGAGTCAGCCATATATTTATCAAATCGAAGTAGTGGATACTGGATTAACAGCTTTGGCCAACATATTTTGGAGACTTGGCGCTAATGGTGTAAAAGGTTATCCAGAGTTGTTTTATGGGCTTAGTGGATCAACTGACTGGTTGCTATTTGATAGATGGGAGGATGAGAACGTATACTCAACTACGCTATCTCCACTTGAATTTGATTCTATATATCAAGTAAAAGTCCATCTATTAAATGAAGATTTGTTACCTGGACCTTGGAGCAACACCGTATACATAACAACGCCCACTACTCCTATGGTTAGCGGGGAAGCTACTGGCTATACTGAAGAGGTTTGCTTTTTAAAGTTTGATGATGGCACATTTAAAGATGACTCTTCTAAAAATATAACTTTCTCCGGATATAATCCATTAGATGTATCCGATGTAAGTCCAATATACGGTAAAGCAAGTTATTACTCAAGCACTGGCGTTACTACCATATATTCTGACAATGTTGAGTTTAACTTAAACACTTCAGCTCCGTACACATCTTTTAGTTTTGAGGGTACTTTTGAAGTATCTGACGCCATTAGCATATCTGATAAGCTAGGATTTTTTGGATCTAATGGACACTTTGGTGCTTGGGCATATTGTCAAACCAACGATAATTATCTAGACAAAATTGTTGCCCAGTATGGAGTGTCAACCTTAGAAGTAGATCTTCCACCTAGCAAACCAGGGTATGCTTGGGAACAAGGCAAGGCTAAGCATCTACTGATTAATTTTGATGCCTCGAACGATTCTGTATGGACGGCGTCCATATACTTGGATGGTTTCTTAGTTGGATCAGGATCAGCAGCGTATAATATTTCGCAGCCTACTGCGCCTTTAAACCTATTTTGTTGGGATGGTCAAGATGCGTACAAGTATAAAGGTCGCGCCGACAATATTAGATTTGTTAAAACGGTTGGTGGAATACCTTCTCAAGATTTAACAGCCCCACATATTAAATCTACAGTGCCAGCTAAAGGTGTATTTGATACAGGTAATGTTTTTCCGAGATTACGTATAGATGCACATGATGATCCAGAAACTAGTGGGGCTAACCCATCTTTGGATTTTTGGGACGGCTCAGAAAATCTATTTTTTCATGTCTCTAATGCCTCTGGATTCGTTTTTAATTCCGGAGTTACTGAGGGATACTACTTAAAGGCTGGTGTAGGAGGACGTGCTTATTGGGCTGCTGTGTCCGGTGGCACGGGCACCTCTGTGCATAAAGACTTGTCTGGTCTTACAGCACCAGAAGACGACCATACTCAATATTCCCACATAGACGGTAGGCGTGCATATACAGCTGAAGTCTCTGGTGTTACACCAATAGGTGTTAGTGGGCTAACCACTAAAATATATGTGGATACTATACGCAATGTATTATCCGGTTGGGTTGACAATGCATTCTATGAAAAAATTGAGTTTGTTAATAAGGGTGGAGCTGGTTCTAAAAACTTGCCAATATTAGCGGATGGAGACGGATATTTAGATAATACACTATTTCAAGCTTCTAATATAACTCAGTTTACATCATCTATACAACATAGTGGACTAGGTGGATTAACACACGATAGTCACACTATGTACTCTCGTACTAATGGATCAAGGGCGTTTACTGCAGAGGTCTCAGGCGTAACTCCGATAGGTGCGAGCGGCCTTACCACTAAAATATATGTGGATACGGCTGATGCCATTATAAGTGGAATGGCCCAAAAATACTTAGACTATAACGCAGATTCCAATGAACCCAATGGATTCGAAAATCGCACAGACTCAACGTTAAGTTATAATGCTGGTACATTAACATTTACTTTATCTGGCAATAACGCTTCTGTATGGGTTGAAGGCACGCGTTACACACTTAATGGACTTTACACAAAAGAATGGACAGATGTAGAGGGGCTACACTATTTTTATATTGATGCTGGCCCTACACTTGCAGTTACAACTACATTTGATCCTGATGTTCTAATAGCTAAAAAAGCTTTGATTGCATTGCTGTATTGGGCATCTGACATAAATCAAGTTATACGTTTTGGTGAAGAGCGTCATGGTATAGTAATGGATAGTGCCACGCATAAATGGATGCACCTAACACAAGGAACACAATATTTAACTGGTTTACCATTAGCTGATATACTACCAGATGAAGACGGCTCATTAGATACTCATGCTCAGCTTGGTATAGATGCCGGAACAATAGCTGATGAAGATATAACCCATAGTATAAGCAAGTCAGGTGTCCCTGCAGCTATTCCAGTATTCTATATTAGCGGTTTACTATGGCGTTGTACTGATGGAACTTCCGAATTTCCAGTAATTACTTTTGGTGGTGGCGCTAGAAGATTAGCATACAATTATTGGAACGGGGTTTCTTGGGAACAGGCTGAAGTAGACCGTGGTAACTATGTGCTATCGCATATAATAGCAACCAATGATTTGGAGAAGCCTCTAATAGCTATACAAGGTCAAAATCAGTACAGTACTTTGACATTGGCTAGAACAGGCGCCACTAATGAGATAAACTCCTTGGTAACTGCTGGTTTGCCTACGGCGGAATTTACTCCTATTGGTACGGTTATTTTCCAAACAAACGATGTATTGTATAGTAACTCTGTAAAGGCACGCATTGTAAGCACGGACACTGGTTCATCGTATGTAGACTTTCGTCAATTTAACCTAGCGTCTGTATCTTCTGTAAACGATCACGGAAATTTATCCGGCTTAGGAGATGATGATCACTTACAATATATTTTGGTAAATGGAAATAGAGGTTTCACCGCTCCAGTAAGTGGTATATATCCTACTAATTCTGGACATTTATCTACTAAGTCATATGTAGATACTGTGAGTGGTCTTGTTGGTGCATATGTAAAGAATAACTATGTAGAAATAGCAGATACAACACAAATTGGTGGGCCGGGATATGACGCACTAGTAGTTATGACAAATCAAGATGGATACGTGGACGCTAGTTTAATTTCTGGATTAACAGCTTCAAGTTCAAATTCCTATTTTCCAAGCGGATGGTAATATATGGCAACTGTTTCAACTAATACTAATTTCGATTCCTTAACACGCACCGCTAATGAAGTGTTCACAGTAAACACTGGAGCAACCCTAACTATAAATGTAGACAGTAGATACTCTGCTGGAGCACCCGCTACCGGTACAGGAGTAATTAGCGGCTTTACTTGTACCGCCACTACTCCAGGTACAGTGCTTATCGATGGGCGGAATACCTGGTGGCTGCCCTTTACTGGTGGTGCCAGCACAGTACCAGGTTACAATGCTACTATAGCTGGAACTGCTGGTGCGACCGGAGTCTTTATGAATGTAACCTCTGGTTTACGTTTTGCTCCATTAGCATCAGGTGCGTCCATGCCAAGTACTGGCTTTATGAAGTTTAAATCCAAAACTGGAGATTTCTTAGCAGGTGATGTGTTAAAAGTTGGCGGTGTTACACTTGGTACAGCTAGTTCATCCGGACAAACGGGATGGATAGAGGTCGTGTTAACAGAAGGTTGTGCCATTAACTTGGGCGGAAACGGCGCTTTATTGGTATCTGGTGCATGGTTCGACTTGGATGTAACTAATGGCACAGCTGGTCAAATTATTCAAGCCCCCAATTATGGGGGAGATAATACATATTACCCAGCTATTTGGGTTGAAGATTCAGTTGGTGCTGGAACTTATACAGCCTGGCCCGCTTCTATGGCAGGTGCTGGCTTTTGTTGGAGATCAGCTGCTAACTCAGGCTTAGCTACAGACTTACATAGAGGCAAATTCGTAGAGTGTATGTCTGCTGGTAGATTCCGCATTGGTTCAGACGGTGTTTCTTCAATTGGATATACCCCAATATCTGGTCTGCGTACACGTATACCAAATGTGCTACTTATGAGTGCATCTAATCCGCTATCAGCAAACAACGTACCTAACGCGACGGTGGCTACACGTCCTGATTTTACTACAACTACTCCTGGAACCCTGCAAATAGATAAAGCATTGAGTACATGGTATTTTTATATAAACGGATATAGAGAAGTTACTCTTAAAAATCTAGGTTATTTTGACGCCGCGTACTTATATAGTATAGCGGGGGAGTCTTATTTAGAGGAAGTTATTTGTGGTAACTATAACGCAATGGATACTACGGCGCTACAAATTTACTATAATTTTTTTCCAACTACTTTAATAAAATGTAATATTGGAAGAGCTGGAACAATTGCAGCTTCCGACTACTCAGTGCTTTTAAATAACTGCGATACAGTAACCATTAGCGGTTGTAAATTTCAAAGTAGGACGTTAAGGACCGCGCAATATGCGGGAAATCCGCTTTCTAGTACTGCAATGTCCAATGCTAATTTATATGAGTGCGAATTCATTGGTGGTGGCGTGTCTTTAAATGGAACCAATATTTATGTTAGGAACCCTATATGGTGTGATAATATGTATGGCACTACAACTTCCACGGCATCACCCACCACTTTATATGGTGCTATGTTAATTGGAACAGGCGCTGACAATGTGATTATAGATGGATACGCTGGCTATACTGGTTTAGTAAACACACACTGTAATACATACATAGTTAGATTTGACGGTTGCTACAACAGCATCGCTAGAAATATAGGTACACGTTTAGCGCCGTATGATCACGGCACAGTAAATCCATCTGCATACTCTTTTTTTACAACTGTGGCTAAGAACTGTAAAATGCAGCGCTGCTATACCCAAAATGCTAGTACAGCTTTTCATTTAGGTGCTAATAGCGCTACAGAAGTGTATGTAGAAAATTGTGGCGGTGATTACGCAGATGCCATGCCCACGGCAGCAAACGTAGCAGCTAATACTCATATTAAGAACTTAGGCGCGGCGTCTTGGGGCGGTGGAACTGGTACTCCCGGTACTCATTTCCATAACATATTTGTAAGTGCTACCTCTGGCAACTTGGGTGTGGCATTTAATGAGCCTAGTACAGACTCTCTACCATATGTGAATTTTATTCCTTATTCTACCACAGCTATGACTGGGTGGTCACGTACTGGTACGCTAAATATGCGAGAGCGCTACGATGAAATCACATATACTTGGCCATATAAAATATTAGGTGTAACAGGTTTTTACAATAGTGATATTGTTTTAACTGGCACAAATACCGCAAATCATACGTGTTTATACGCCATTAAAAAGGCAGGAGAAGAGTCTTATAGTGCATGGAAAGCCGCTACTGGTGCTAATTTATCAGCCGAAACGGTTAGTTCCGTAAGCGGTTTCTGGCTAAAACTTAATATAGCCTGTAATACTAGCAGTGCAACTAATGCCTTAACACGCGCTTATGTAAATACTCTTACGAGTGCTGCTGACCAAGATGTTTACTACCCATTAGAGGAGTACACACTATCGTTTACTGGATTAGAGAAAAGTACTAAGATAGCTATTGTGTCTTCGGGTTCGGAAAATCTACTTGAGTTACTAACATCTAGTGGTGGCACCGCTTCTTATACATATGGGGATACTGACGTAGGTACCTACATAGATGCAGCCATTTTAACATCTGGCTATTACTATCAAAAGTTATCTGAGTATCAGCTAACTTCTGAGGATGTAAGCATACCCATTTCGCAAGAGGCCGATCTAGTATACAGCCCCGCTATGTCTTCTGGTATTTATTTTACTTTCAGTGGTGTAAATCATAGAATCTATGGAAACTCTGGCTTGGTGTCTGCCGGACAATTTGAGTTTGATATACAGAATATTTATAGTGAGTGGGTTGCTTGGGCAATGACTGGTAATAATCTAAAGTACTTGTCTGCTTTTGATGCCACTGGTGGAGATAACATAGGTGGTGGTCAATCTGTAGGTAAGTATGTCTTTATGGATAACAATACTTGGAAATTTGTAGCACCAAATATAACGCCTCTGGACGTAATTGTTAACGGAAGCTTATATGGATCAAACTCAGATGTTAGTTTAATAGAGATGATTGGTGGCAATACCACATCATTACAAATAAGAAATTCCGCCTTGACCATAGGTATAAATACTGCAGGATCTACTCTTACAGCTGCAGACGTTTGGGAACACACACTTGAAAATACTTTGACTGCAGAACAAATACAAAGGATACTACTAGCAGTAGCTGCTGGAATAACCAACATAGAAGACTTGGGCGGAGGTACTGCAAATGTAAGATTCTATGGTCAAGATGGTACCACTGTTAGAGTATCAGGTCATATGACTGGAAGTGCTCGTGATGATATGAATTTAGATGGAGTGTAAATATGGAATACTTTTTTAAACGTAGCGAGTTAGAAGCTTTTATCGAGGCGTCACAAAATATATCCTTTGTCAGTGTACCAGAAGTATCTGTAAACGACGAATCCATAGCAGCGGAACAAACAATGAGAGATGCTTACAGTAAATTAGTGGGCTTACTTATTTGGCTAAAGGAGAACAATCTTTATGAAGTGGATTAGTGGAATACTAACATTATTGCTTTTTGTAGTATCTATTATGTATTACTTAACAGTAAGCTCATACAAAAATGACGTCGTAGATCTTCAGAATCAGCTGGCTACTGCAACAAAGCCTTCTGTGGTAATTGTTGGCAATGACAGCACAGTGGTTACGCTTACCCAACAAGTTAAAAAAATAAAAGCTGAAAACGACGCTGTAAAAAAAGTGCTAAAGAAGTCTGATTCAAATGCTAAGTACTGGGCAGAGGTAGCTGGCAGTTATGCCGCCGACCTAGATTCCTTACAGGAATCTGCGACAACAGATACAGTATTTGTGGTAGATGGCGATAGCATCACTATAAGGCAATTTGAAGAAAAGCTAGGCCTAATAGATGTCGCGGGAAACTTTGATACTAAAGCTCCGTGGGCTATTAGATTTACCAAAGCTGAGATCGAAAAGCTGCGTTTCGAAATTACGTTAGCTGAATCTGACGACGGTTCTTGGAGAACCCTAATACACGATGCTTCGCCCGGATTAAAGTTAGAACCGATTGTGTCCAAAGTTGTACCTTATAAAGCGCCTTGGTATAGTAAGATACACCTTGATGGAGAGGTTAAGTCCGATGGCGGCGGTATAGGGGCTGGATTTGGAAATTGGACAGGAATGTATTATACTGGAGATATAGTCGGGTTAGAATATAGTTGGCATCCATTTAAAAGGAGATAGTATGTTACAAGAACTAGGATTTCATAAATACGCAGGTATATTTAGTAAGCTATTCAAAAAAGCTCCGTCACTCGGTAAACCCAAAGATTTTGTGCAGCGCAGCGTATTAAACGAACGCAGAAGTGTTAAAAATCTAGGCCTTATGGGTCGCAAAAGTTTGAATCCCACGCAACGTAAGCTAATGGGCCAAGCTTGGGCAAAGTACGATGGGGAAATGTCTGTAAGTCAGATAGAAGCCACCCTAGGCGAGAAGATACGTAGGCTAGGTACCGATAGACGCGCTTTTAAAAACGACACCATTTAGCTTGAGGTGATGGTTGAAAAGGTTATTCCCACAAACTTTGAAGAACCGTAATGGTTCTATAAGCATTGGCAGAACTACTTTTGTTCTACTGTTGTTTGTATCGATTATAAAGTATTGGTGGGTTGGTATAGACATTCCGCCTAACCTTTATATGACGCTTGCCACCGTGTTAGTATACGAACTGGGCAAAAAAGGCCGCGATACATATGAGGCTATTAAGAACAAACCTGCGGAACCTGTTATTACGGTTGACACCGAGCCTTAGTTTTGTTATACTATAGGTAGAAAGGAAATTAGTTATGACACTACTTAATTATATAAATACGTTGCCTTGGAACACTGCTGGACGCAAATGGGCCAAACGTAGTTTATCTTCGATAGATAGGTTTGTTGTACACCAAGCGGCCTCTAAGGGTGCCACAGTTGAGGCTGTCAACAAGTATCATATCACGCCAACTAGCGATAGAGATAAAGATGGTGATATTGAGGGGTGGGAAAAGAATCATATTAGCCCACAAGGTTGTCCCCACATTTGTTACCACTTCGCAATTGGAACAAACGGCGCTATTTATCAGTGCAACCCACTAACTGATATTACATGGCATTGCAAAGGTTTTAATACAAAAGCTGTTGGTATATTGGTGTGCGGAGCTTTTAAAGGGCCTGGTTTTACTACTGGTGATGAACCTACCGATGCACAAAAGACTTCTTTAATTGAACTATTAAATAAGCTGCATCAAGATATGCCACAAATTCCCAAAACAAACTATTTTGGACATTGCGAACTGGATCCTAAAGGCAAACCAGCGTGTCCAGGTACAACGCTAATAAGTGTCTTAAAAGGTTGGAGACAAACATGAAAAAATCTAGATTTGCTACATTTACTTATGACGTAGTAGATGAGCTTAGTTTAGGACAGGGTGGAGAAAAGATTGCTGCTGCGCTAACGCGTAGTCCAGAAGATGTACATATACCATCGTCAGTAGAGATGCAAGATCTATCTCCTAACCAAGTCGCCTTACAATTATATCATCCTCAAGTAGGCTTTTTAAAGAAGTATGCTTGTTATGATCCGGGTTTAACTGAGCTAAATATTGAATTTCTATTAGATAAAGTAACTACGTTGCCAGATGAAATAGTAAAAGTGGCAAGTTTTTATTTAGTCAGAGCAGCTCGTAATCAAGACCTAGAAGTTCCACGCGAGTTAGAGTTACTTGCTTCACAGAGTGTGCCCACATCTAATATAGTTGAGTTAGATCGCATAGATGAGCTGTCCTATATTAAGAAGCTTGCGGCATGTAAAAAAAAGAAAAAGCCCGCCAAATATGCATTAGCCTCACAACAAAAATTTCCGATTGACTCAGAAGAAGACGTTGAGAAGGCATCGGAATACTTTGATCAATATCACAAACAGTTTTTTCCAGAAGAGCGTCTAGAATTTGCTATTAATACATGTAATGCAGCAAAGTCCTACGGTATCAAGTTAGCCGGATTAATAAGTAAATATGGTAGTTTGTCTGCTAATACCTTTAATCCAAATGTATCAAAACATATAGCTATGCGTAAGTCTTACGTTACAGAAGATTCTGATGTGTATGATGAACTGTTAGCAAAGCATGCTGAGTTGGGTGTGGAGACTACTACAAGAGCATTAGAAGCAATTGATCGCCACTTTGGCTTAGAGCGTCTTTGGGGACATCAACTAGCAGATCCTGTCATTAGTACATGTGAGCTAATAAAAGAAGCAGAACTTGAAATAGATGGTAAATACGTATCTCGTACAGACCTAAACAAAATTTTATCTAAAGATGTACGTGGTTGGGTTGATGACTTCACTAAAAAAGAACTTGAAGGTCCTGATGGACTATCCGTTCTAGCAAGTCTACCAGAGCCCACTAGAGAAGGCTTACTTTCGGAGATATAAATGGCAGAGAAAAAGAAACGTAGATCAGTTGGACAAGACGCCATGATTGGTACCGTTGGTGGTGTTATGGGCGGCATAGCTAATGCTGTTGGTACCCATCCATTTGATACCCATATGTCGCGATGGGCTCAACAAGGCAAAAAAGCGCCCTATTCCGTTTTAAAGGCCCCATTTCACAAAGATATGTGGAAGGGTGTTGGCACTTCAGCATTTAAAAAAGGTGTGGGATTTGGTATAGGTTTAGGTACTACTTTTGCTGTTAGCAATATATTACGTAAACTTTTAGATGCACGTGGTGAACAAAGTCAACCCAGTATTAGCAAGCTTGGATTCCATAAATCTAATGAAATTGATTGAACTTTTAAAACAAGAAGAGGCTGTTCTTCCAGAAACTATTAGGATGCTATTCCCTAAGTTGACGGAAGAAGACTTTAATAAAGTAGAGGCGCTAAATACGCTTTTGCATAGTCCCCGCCCATATGAAAATCTTTACATATTTGAAAATGTGGTACTAGCGCTAAATGGTGAAATACCTGATTTTTCTGTTATGCAGGGGTGCACACCAGAGCAGATATTCTTTGCGTTTCATATTATAGAGCGTCTAGGATTTACACCTTACTTCGATTGGGAAGTTAAGCAGTGGGTTAAGTACTCACTAAATCAAGAAGGCGTTTTCTTTTACCCTAAGCTAGCTGATACTGGTGAGGGCTTAGTTTTTGATAATGTAAAAAAGAAGGCGGAAGAAGGCCCCTTCCCTTTGGGAGAAACTTTTGAAGATATACAGGCATCCAAGTGGCTTGCCATTGATCTATATATAAATAAAATGATTGCTAAAGAGGTTTGGAACTCTTTAAACCAGGGATAATAAATGAGCTCAGTTTCACAAGTAAGCTCCTTAACAGATAGAACTCTAGCTAGACAAAAGTATCCTAATCCGTTTTTTGACCTATCGAAGGTCTACATGCCAAAGGGTATAAAATCTATTCTTAAGTTCTGTAGAATGTTTTTTTATCGTAATGAATTTATACATAGCGTACTCCACAAAATGACAGAGTACCCTATCACTCCGCTATTATTTGAAAATCTAGAAGACCACGGATTAGTTACAAAGTGGCAAACAATACTGTATCACCATTTAAAGATAAAGACCTTTTTAATTGAGGTGGGTTTAGACTACCATGTATTCGGGAATTGCTTTATCTCCGCTGTGCAAAAATTTAGAAGACAACTAAGATGTACTGCTTGTCAAGAATTAACTGATGTAGCTGACTTTAAATCAAAGACATTAAAGTTTTCATCCTATCGTTATATGGGTATTTGCCCGCATTGCATGAATAACAATGTCGAATTCAAAATTGAAGATATATCCATAAATGAGCCGCAAGCAATTAAGTTTGTGCGTTGGGCTCCAGAGCTAATTGACATAAACTACGATCCATTTACTGGCGATAGAGAATACTTCTATAATCTGGATCAAACCACTAAGCGGGCGGTTAATAGCGGCAACCTTGATAAGATCAATAAGATCCCCAAGATCTTTATTGATAGCATGAAACAAAACAAAAAGATTAAAATTGATCCCAATAATTTGTACCATCTAAAACGGCCCGATATTTCTGAAGAGGATATGAGCTGGGGCAAACCGACCATTCTTCCAGCAATGAGTTTAATTTGGTACATGCAAACACTACGTCGCGGAAATGAAGCCATTGCCTTAGAGCACGTGGTCCCGATGAGAGCGATTTATCCTGCAAGTACGGGCGATGTAAACCCACTACTTCAAATGAATTTGGCTGGTTGGAAATCTCGTGTACAAGAAGAAATGGATAATTATCGTAACGATCCCAATTACATAGGTATATTTCCCATCCCACTTGGATATCAGAGTCTTGGTGGAGACGCTAAAGCATTATTATTAACACCTGAGCTACGGTTCTTAGAGGAAACCATTATCAACTCCTTGGGAGTGCCTGTAGAATTCATTAAGGGTGGAACTACTTGGACTGGCTCTAGCATATCTTTGAGAATTGTTGAAAATGGGTTTCTAAGCTATAGAGAACACTTAGAAGATCTGCTTAACTACTTTATCATACCTAAAATTGTGGGTATGCTGCAGTACGGATCTATAAAAGTTAGATTTAAGCGCTTCAGAATGTCTGATGATACTGAAACTAAGAATTTGGCTATACAGCTAAATCAAATGGGTAAGTTAGCAGATTCGCTATTGATGCAAGAATTTGGATTTGATCAGACTGAAAACTTAAATACAATGAAAACCGATCTAGATCAACAAGCTCTTATGGACAAAAAACGTGCTGGTGTACAAGCTGCGGTTAATAATATAGTTGCGATAGAGCAAATGCGTGGTCAAGCACAAGCCGAGTCAGCTTACATGGAAGAAAAATCCATTATGAGCGAAGAAATGTTTGCCGATGAAATCGCATCTGAGGCTGGTTCTTGGATGGACAATTTAGACACGTCTAGTTTTATGAGGAAACTTACTGCGCAATTAATGGGTGTTGATCCACAACAGCAGGCTATGTATCTAGCAAAACTCCAAATGCGTATGCCTACTATAGCTAGTTTACTAGCACAACGTCTGCAACTAACCAATGAAAGCATGATGCAAGCTATGCCTCAGACGGTACAAGCGCAGCAACAGCAGCAGGAAATGGAAATGAAAGATGAGGTTTCAGCAAGAAGGGCAAGTGGTCGCACGTCTACTCCTAAGAAGCCCGTAGTTTCCAAAACGACAAAACATACAGCATCGAAACGGGGTGAACCAAAATGAGCATGGAAAAATACGGAACTTACGTAGTGTTCGTTAAGAAAGACGAGCTTGGAACTAAGGTATATATACCATTACATGAAGAAGAGACCATAAAAGAATTCGAAAAAGATGCTGAGTGGGAATATGAGCAAAAAGAAGCACGTAAAGAAGTTCAACCTGGACAATGATGATGACAGAGCTCTTTATGAGACTCTCTTAAATAATAACAATGCCACTATATTGAAAGAAGAGTTTACTTATGATAAAACCCAGGGTAATAAAGCTCTTATAACAGTTTGGTGGGAGGAATCAGATACCTGGGCATTGGACGACATAATCTAAAAAAATAAGGGGAGTTTAACTCCCCTTTTTCTTGTCCAATGCATCCAGTAGCGTTTTAGTTATGTAGTCGCGTTTATCGTCCCATCGGAAATTTGTATTCACTAGGTCGACGCATTCCTGGGAGAAAACCTTGTTCTCGCCATTCGCTTTCCACTCTTTAAACGCCAGCTCTATGGTTTTCACTAATTCTACCAGTGATACTACTGGTCGATAGTGACTATTGTCCATTGCCATGTTTATCATTGCCGCATTCGGTACCAAATACCCGGTGTTTTTGATAACTTCCGGTATAGCCGAATTTTTTGGTGCAATGCTTTTTGTTCCACACGCTGCTGATTCTGCTAGAGAGAGTCCAAAGCCTTCGCCTACGGCTGTGCTAAGGTTGATGTCAGCTGCGGAGTATATCAGCGCCATCTCCTTTTCGGGCAGCGGATCCGCTAGATGGTTTCTTCCTCCTAGTAGGAACAGATTCTTACCAACATCTTGATCGCTCCATCCTGCGTTTAACAGCAGAGTTGGAAGTAAGTGAGCTGGGGGCGGCCCCATAATTGGCTCATGTGCGTTCATATGAAGATATAAGCCAACTTGCTTATTGGGCGGTTGGATTCTTACCACTTCTTTGTGATCGCACATATTTAAGTCGCATCGAGATTGATTAATTGGGTAATAGTGTCCACATTTACACACCTTATATCCGTTAGAAATTAATGCAACAGCTCTGGCTCCTAGTGCAACCATTTTTCGCGGTTGGTATCTATTTACCATAGTCAGAATGAATCGTTTTTCTTGTGTACCATGTACTGGATGTGTATAATCCCATTTTACCCGTTTACGAAATTCACGAATCTCACTAGTGGCCGCCGGTTTAAACACATCTGTATCTATGCCATGAAATAGCACGTCAATCTCTTCTGGTGCAATCTTTGGAAATCTTTCGATAACTTGCTCTTTTGCCCATTCTGAGTAGGTAATAATCTTTGATACTCTTGGGTCATCAAAAAGCCCTTGCCAAGTAGAATTTACTGGAGCACCATCAATTGGAAAGTAAATTACAGTTGGTGGAAGAGGAATTAGCTTGCCTTGATTTTGTAGCTTCTGCAAGAATATCTGAATATTGAAAATATCTTGTAGTAAAAAGATTACATCTGGTTGGCAGTCATTCAATACATGACCCATTTTATCAAAGCCATACGGATCTCTTTGGTCCACTGTGTATATGAACCACTTAGATGTATCATACTTACGCAGACCATAATCGTTTATTCCAAAAATGCTTACGTCAAAATGCTCATGCGCATCCCTGAATAGGTTTTTGATGACATTTCCAAAGCCAGTAGTCACATTAGGGGTATCGCCCCAAATTAACAATTTAGGTTTAGTCATTATGTTCTCTTGATTTATTGTATATCAAAATATAGCAAAATACTTTGATATTTGCAAATTAAAATAAGGGAACTGGGTTCCCTAGTAATTACGTTGTTGAACGCCCTTTACGTACTCTGGCCAACTAATTGTTCTAGCCGAATTCAATTTAGCGTTTTTGATTTTGTGAGTAACATCGAGAACAGCAATCATACTTTCGCCCTTAATGTACACAATGCGTTCTCGCGGTCTATCCGTTCCCACGGTTAGATTAGCTCGATAGTAATTCATTTAAAGCCTTTACAGCCACTCTTCTATAAGTCGCTGTTCGTTTTCATTATCTTCCTTTTCGAAATCTTTCGGCTTGCTTTCGGTGGTGCCATCTACTAGTTTATCAACTAATCTTACGAGCACCACTTCTAGTAACCTCTGACCTAATTGGGAAATTTTGTCATTAATTAGCATTCATTATTTTATGGTTATTGGTATTTCACAGTGCTGTATGAAGAACTTTCCGCAATATACTAGGAACTTCTCTAGTAGTTGGGGCGCGGCTTTTTCTGACGCCACTATTTGTCTTAATACAACATTGCCTCGATCATTTTTGGTTAGGTGTGTTACTCCAGATTCGGTCTTCTTAAAGGTGCTCTTATCCCATTTAGTTAATTCTAATTGGTAGTACATGGATTTCCCATGTACCGGATGCACCTGAATTACAAACTCCCCATGTCTTAACACTTCTTCATTTTGTTTTAGCTTATCAGTCCAATCGATCTTAATATTAGTAACCTTTTTTTGCGTTATGTAAGATACACGTCTCCTTTTGGGAGGACGCTTCATTTCGGTTTGTTCCACGCAGGTCACTATCAATCCCACTGGTAGCACTACCCTTACTGCAGAAAGGTCGGGGTGAGCATTATGCAGGGCTATGCCTTTTTGGACTGCGTTAGTCCAAGTTGAGCGATCAATTGTTGTCCCCGTGCTGGATTTATGCTCCTCAGCCACTCTATTTGCCCCCTTAAGCTTTCTAGTTCTTCTTTTGCTAATACGGTTTTACCAGTTACATGGTTATGTACTTTTGCTCGCATTAGCCTGTAATCATTTTGTGGTATATTCGGCTTGCTATTTACTACAACCCCCGTTACTTGTAGTCTTGCTGCCGCTGTTCGCACTTTGGTCTTTTTTGTATTTATGGTTAGGTTGATTACTCTTGCAGCCTGAGTAACTTCGGTTATAATTCGTCCGACTGTTGCTTTAGGTAGTTTTACCTTACTTGAAATCGTTATATCGTCAGCGTATCTTGTTATTACTACTTTGAATTTCTTTGATACCCCTTCTAGTATCTTATCCATTTTGTAAGCGGCTAAATTTGCCAATGTTGGGCTTGTGGGAGCCCCTTGTGGGAGCCTATGCTTAAATGTTACTAGTCTGGCTAGTAACTCTTTTTGTGATTCGGTTATTGGTGTGTCAATAAGTTTACGCTTTATAAGCGATGATCCCATACTATCTATTAGTGATAGTACCCTTGCTTCGTGTATGCTATTAAAAAAGTTCTTAATATCCAATTTTATTAAACTTTTTGCTCCGACGTGGCTTATTGCATTGGTTTTAGGACTCTTTCCTACAACGAAGCCATGCGCAAAATTATGTGGTCGGAATTTGTATAGCACGTTATTTAGAAAGTTCGACTGCATTGTTTTTAAGTCGGTTTGCGGTGCGTCAATTATCCTCTTTGACACACCATCGCTTTTTCTTATCACATAGGTGATATATTGTGTATTAATGGTTGCCACCATGGCTTTTACTGCCTGCTCCGTGGTTGAAAACAGGTCGAATATAGTTTTAGGCAATCCTTTTGCTCCTTGGTAATACGTGAGAATCCCTGGTGAATTCTGTCTGTTTTTCACCGTGTCTTTTTGTCACTTTGTCCGGGGACGTCACTGCAGAAAATTTTCCTGGTTGGCCATTTCGCGGCCGGGTCGCGATGGATCCCGATCGTCCATGGTCCATTCACGAGACGTCAGTCGACCGTCGGGCCGCCAGGCGCCGCGGTTTTAAAAGGTCCTTCAGCTGCAGTGCACGCGTGTGGACCGGTTGCATGCGCATGCATGCTCGGGCCCTCGCGCGCAAGCTTTCTTAAGGATCTCTCGACGTAGTTTGCTCAGCGGTTGCTGAGCAAACGTTGAGGAATGTTATTTCATTCCGGACGGGGAGAGATAGTGTACAAAACACGAGTTGTAACATTGTTAGTTAAATTAGCTTATACGTAACATATAGCATAGACAAAGAAGGGGCCGATTACTCGACCCCTTTTGTCATGAACTATTACCATTTATTGGTAAAGGTGGCTCTGTTATACCTGTATGAATAGGTCCAGAGCAGCCTCATCAGTATTTTTGGAGGTTATGTTGTCGAGAGAGTACACTGTTGTGGAAAACTCTCTTAACGAGGCGTCCGAGTTATATCCGCAGTTGATTAGTATGGAGTACAGACTTACCGACTTTTCCTTACGCCATTTATTGAAGTCTTTTAACCACCCATCTGTGACTGCGCATTCGCCGTCTGTGATGAAAATGATATCTGCCTTGTGAAAGTCAGGCTCTTTTTCTATGCACTGTCTGGCTTTGGTTAGGGGTGTTTCGAAGTCCGTGCCACCATCCATGAACATTTCTGCCATTTCTACTAATTTGACCGCGTTTAACGGCTCATTCTTAGGAAAGGAGTGCGTTGGCAATCTTTTCGCGTCTCTACTTCCATTGAAGTGTACTACATGAAAGGAACGCTTTTGTTTGACTGCGATGTGCAATAATGCAATAGCGACCGCTTTAGCCCAGATATCCTGTTCGCCTTGCATTGATCCGGACTCGTCTATGCAAACTACGATTGCGCCTTTGGCTTTTTTCTCTTTACCTTTTAAGGCGTATTGTTGACATGTACCCTCAGTGAAGTTCTTAATGAATTCAATTCGTGTGTGCGGATCATATAGTTTGGTCAATTCCTGTGGTAAAATTCTCGCTATGTCATTTCCAAATTCCACGTTATATACCTCTTCGGTACCACGTTTCACTTTTTGGGTTTGCTGGGACATAGCTATTGCGGTAAGCTTCCCCGCAATTTCCGCTATTCTTTTTAATTTGCTGCTATTTAATAATTTGTTGGTTATATCAAGTTTCTGTCGATACGGGGTTTTTTGAAAAGTTGCATCTCCACCAAGGCCCCAAGTTTTGAGTGTCTTGCTGGTCTCGATGGTCTTATTTTTGACTTTTCCCAACATCTGAGTAATATTATGTTGTAAATTAGCGTCCTTGAAAGATTCCTGCATTTGCTGCTTGGCTTCTTCTAGCCGCTTTTTTGCATCCTGCAGGGTTATATCTTCTGGGGTCGCTTGACCTGGAACTTGCTCACCCTCTTCATCACCTTGGCCTTGAGATGCAACTTGTGCAGCCGCTTTGGCCGCTGCATCCGCGGCATCTTGCGCTTCCTGCGCCGCCTCGATATATTGCTTAACAGCTTCTTGCTGTTCTTTCATATGCTTAATTATTTCAGTTACTTCTTCTGACAATGACTCTACGCCTATTGCGCTGGCCAAATTATCAAGTTGACTAACTGTTCTTATTTCTTTTACTCTTCGGTTCTCGATTAGCTGTTGCATCAACATGTAATTGAATAAAGCCTTGGAGTCTATAGCATGCTCTTCTTCCATTTTGGGTTTTGGCTTAAAGAGCATGTCGTACATATCTTGCATTAATTCTGGAAAGGTAGGTAGCTCAGTTGTACCAGCCTTCTTCATTTTTAGAAGATCCCTACTGCTGTTAAGAATCTCCTCAAAATCTTCTATGTCAAACTTATCACACTGAATGGCGTACTTTCGTACGCCAAACAGTGCTAAGGGATCGGTTGATGAAAGTTTTTTCATTTTGACCTATTAAAACCAACAAATCCCACGCATTCTCTTGTGACATCCTCTAAGCCTCTGCTTAAGGTTTCTAGCATTTTACGAGGTTCTCTAGTGTCTTTTCCAGTCTTTGCCATCTCATCAATTAGCTTATCCATCTGTTGTAGACGGGGCTTCACCTTTCTGAGAAGTTCAAGACCTTTTTCGGATGCATTTTCGGCGTTGGGATTCTTTAGTGCGTCTTTGATTAATTTATCCGCTTCATGGTATATTTCGGCGATTTTTGATTTCTGTGGGTTGGTTGCGTTTAAGATCTCAAGATGGACATCTCTGCGCTTTTTGGGATCTTTCCAAAATACATGCTGAAGAATTTCAAAGTCTTCTTCATTTACCTTATCACGTCCGTTCATCCAAGCTTCGGCTTTGATGATGTCTAGACCTTGCCTAAATACACGATCAGTGATATCGAAACCTTTTTGCCTACATAGGGACCATACGTCAAGGTATACTTTGATGATTTCTGGTGAAATTTCGACGTTGTCTACCTCGGCCTTGGCGGCTTCCAACTCTTCCAAAGTGATTGTTACATTCGGAATATGCTGTTTTGAAAGCAGCATTGCCTGCATTCCGTCGCGATCATCGATCTTGTGTACCATGAATCGCATTTGAAGGCGGTCATCGAAGGCCTCTAGTCCATCTTCTTCTTCCGGCACCTCGTTGGAAGCACCGATAATTGTTCTTAGTGGTGTTTTAATAGGTACACCATCGTTATGGATAATGGCTTCATTTGCCAAGGTTAGCAGTGTATTCAAAATAGCGCTACTACCTTTATAGATTTCATCTAGGAAAGCAATATGAGAATCGGCCAGATAGCCTGCTAGCTTTCTTAGAAATTTGTTGTTCATTAATTCTGCTGGCATATAGGGGCCAAGAATTTCTTCTGGTGTGGTAAATCTTGTTAGCAGCTTTTCAAAGAATCTTGCGCCAACAATCGAATTACATACTGTTCTTGCTAACAAAGACTTGCCCGTACCAGGAGGTCCTAATAACAGAGCATGTTTACCTGCTAGAATAGCGATCAACAATCCGTGGATAGCCTCATCACGTTCGGAGAACTGCCCGCAGATATCCTCTTCGATTAATCGAACTTTGCTGCTTAGCCGACTTTGCAATGTTTATTCCTCGCCTGGGTATTGGGGTTGTTGTGGTCCCTGTTGTTGATTTTGAATCATTTTCAATATGCCTGGGTGTTTGGGCCCAAACGTCAACATTTTTACTATTGAAAATAGTTCTTGATCCAGCATCTTTCTTAGTGCTTCAACCCAATCGGGTGGGATTGGAGCGGTCATTTCTAGGCGAAGTTTGGTTCCTTCACCACCGTGCACCTCAATTACAGTAATTGGAGGAGGACGATCTGGATCGAAGTCAAAGTTCTTTAAGATAGCTTTGGCTTCTGGGCTAAAAGGTGGCATGGTGTCATCGTCTTGAAACCCCACAGTGGCATCTCCATTTTTATGGGAAGCTCTCATACTGTGAGGATCAAGATCAGCGTATCTAGCGTCTGGCCTTTTGCCTGGAACAGAAGTTTTTGGTCTTCCGAAAAATAGTGGATCAGGGTACTCCTGATTTTCATTCATTGATCTATTGTACAAGTCGATTTGTTCGCATGCACACCAAAAGCATAGGCGCTTGGATCCTAAGCCGATTTCCTCTTCAGTAAGTTGCACTTCATTGCATTTGGGGCAAATTACTTTTGCCATTTATTTCCCCTTAGTTTTTATTGAGCCTTTTAAAGAGCCGGTAGCCGTCGACGATTGATTAGATTTTTTGATGGTTTTTTTAACCGGCATAATCTCCTCTTAGTATAATAATAAGAAAAGATTAAGTTTGCAACTTGATTTTTGACATGATCAAAAATTATTATTATACTTACACATAAATTGTACATCGAACATTAATCTTATACCAGGAAATTGCCCAAATGAATACTAACTTTAAAGACGTTTTAGAGCCCGAAGTTCAAAATGAAGATCTTTTAGATTACATAGTAAAATATGTTTCTGATCAATATCCCATTGTTGGTAAAAACAATACACTAGAGTTAAAGGAGATCTTTGCTGACGATTCTAAAGTAGACCGCTACGATATACCAGCCCAAAAAGACATAAAATTAAAAGGAGGCACTTGGGCGCTTCCAGTTTATGGGCACTTAGTATTACGGGATAATAAAACTGGAAAGGTTATCGACGAATCAAAGAAAACAAAACTAGTTAACCTTCCAAGATTGACTAATAGGTATAGCATGATCATTGATGGTTCTGAGTATCAAACCATCAATCAATTACGCTTAAAGTCGGGTATCTATACACGTGAAAAAGAAAATGGTGAACTTGAATCTTGGTTCGACCTAGAAAAGGGTTATAACTTTAAGATGATATTCGATCCAGCAACAAAGCTGTTCTATCTTTTGCTGGCAAACCGCAAGTTTAAGTTATACACATTACTAAATGCGTTGGGATTTCCCGACGATGAAATGAAGAAGGCGTGGGGATTAGAAATCTTTACCGCAAATAAAGAGGCAGGCATTAACAAAGAAACGCGAGAGATACCAGAACTAATCAATAAGCTGATTAGGAATGCTCCAAAGGATTATGATGGGGCTCTGGATGCTCTAAAAAAGTATTTAGATGGCACTATTGTTGATAAGGGCACCACGAAGATCACATTAGGGGAATCTTTTGAGAAGGTAAATGAGGAAACTCTATTTGCTACCAGCAAAAAGATTTTAGGAGTTTTACGTGGTGAACAACCCGCTGATGAAAGAGACAGCTTAATCTTCAAAAATTTGTTAACACCCACTGATCTATTAGCCGCTAACCTAGACAAACAAAAAGCTAAGATTATGGGTGGATTATTATCACGTACTGATAGTAAAGAATCCATCCGTGACATTATATCATCTGATACTTATAGTAAGCCACTAAAGCGTTTTTATTATAAGGATCTATCTTCTACTCCAGAACAAACCAATCCAGTTAGTATTTTAAGTGAGTGGCGCAAAACAACTATTATGGGCACCGGTGGTATTCAAAGTAGTCACGCTATTACAATGAATGCCCGCGATGTGCACCCAAGTCATCTTGGCTTTTTAGATCCGATTTCGACACCAGAATCAGGTAAAGTAGGTGTTACCTTGCCATTACCTGTTGATGTTGAAAAACGCGGACACGACATTGAAAAACGCGTAATTTTCAAAGATGGAAAAAAGGGCACACTAACACCACTAGAGGCCTCACAACTAACCATAGGTTTTCCAGATCAATGGTCCTGGGCTGATGGTAAAATTAAGCCAAATTCTTCCGAAGTTAAGGCCATGAGCGAAGGAAAGGTACAATTAGTACCAGCGTCAAAAGTGGATGCTTGGATTGAAAATCCTTGGAGCTTATTTTCTTGGTCGACCAATCTTATACCCTTTATGCAGAACGACGATGCCACTAGAGCATCTTTCGGTTCTAAGATGACTGGGCAAGCTCTAGCCTTAGATACAAAAGAGTCCCCATTAGTATCTTCTAAAATTGTAGGTGCTGATAAGAACGTCACGTTTGAAGAGGCCATTGGCCGCTATATGTCCCCAACTGTTCCAAAAGAAATTGGAGATGCGGAAGTTACTAAAATCACATCAGACTATATTTTCTTAAAGCCAAAGGGCCAAAAAACATCCGTTAAAATGGGGCTGTTTAATAATTTTCCTTTGAATAGAGAAACATTTTTGCATGATACGCCAAAAGTGCAAGTTGGGGACAAAGTTAAGGCTGGTGATATTTTGGCGTATACCAATTTCCAGGACCCTGATACTGGATCATTAGCTATAGGCTTAAATGTTAACGTAGCTTATATGCCATGGAAAGGCTTAAACTACGAAGATTCTGCCGTAATTACAGAAAGTTTAGCTAAGCGCTTTACTTCATCTAAAATAATTGTAGAATCCATCATTACTAGTAAAGATGGCTATTTAAACCTAAAGAAGTTTAGAATCAACTATCCACAGTTTATCTCAGACACTAAATCACAGAACTATGATGAGTATGGGATTATTAAGCCTGGTGCTATTGTAGAACCTGACGATATTCTTGTGGCATACATGGAAGAAAAAGATCCTACTGATGAAGAGCGCATACTTCGCAGCATGAACAAGAGTATGTACACGCCGTACTCCAATCGTAGCCTTGTATGGCACGGACATGAGAAAGCCGAAGTGATTTATGTAAACCAATTGTCTGGTGGCAAAATAACCATACATTTAAAGGTTAGTAGCCCCATGGTCGTTGGAGATAAGATTGCTGGAAGACATGGCAATAAAAGTATTGTATCCAGAATTATTCCTGACTCAGAAGCTCCGCATACGCTAGCTGGTAAACGAGTTGATTTAATTTTATCACCTAATGGTGTACCTGGACGTATGAATCCTGGACAGTTATTAGAAACGGCTGCTGGTAAACTAGCAGTAGCTACTGGTAAACCGTTTCATGTTGAAAATTTCAATAATAGAGATTACGTAAAAGATCTTTTAAAGGATATGAAGGCTGCAGGTATTGAGCCGAATGAAAAACTTCGTGATGGAGAAAACGGAAAACCCTTTACCAATCCAATCTTTACTGGTAATCAATACATTATGAAGCTAATGCACACCGTAGAGCACAAGGCAAAAGCGCGTTCATATGGTAGCTACTCTGTTGAGGATCAGCCTTCTATGGGTGATGAAGGCGGACAAAAAATCGACCCGTTAACAACTTTTGCGCTTCTAGCACATGGGGCCAAAAGCAACCTACAGGAGTTTGCGGCTGTCAAATCACAACGCAACGACGAAATTTGGGCGGCTATTCAATCTGGTCAACCCATTCCGCCTCCGCAGGTAAACTTTGCTTTTGATAAGCTACTTGGGTTGTTAAAGGGTGCTGGTATTAATGTGCACAAGAATGGTTCAAAAATGATATTAGAACCATTTACAGACGAACAGACTTTAGAGCTAAGTGCTGGTAAGTTAACAGATGCTGGTAAAATGTTGGTGGGTAAAAATCTATCAGCAATTGAGGGTGGTCTATTTGATAAATCCATAACTGGTGGTTTGCGAGGTAAAAAGTGGTCACATATTGAATTAGCGGACCGTATGCCTCATCCTCTATATGAAAAGCCGATTATGTTATTGCTAGGGTTAACCAAGCCACAGTTTGATAATGCCATAGTTGGTAAATATGAATTTCCTGATGGATCTAAAGGCGTGCAAGCTATGGAAGCGCATCTACGTAGTTTAGATCTAAAAAAGGAAATAGCCTTGTCTAAGGAGCGACTGGTTAGGGCACCTCGCACAGAAGTCAATAGATTAAATCTTCGTATACGTTATATGCAGGCTTTAGATAAACTTGGCAAAAATCCTGCAGACGTATATATGATTAAATATTTTCCTGTGTTACCTCCAATCTATAGGCCGGTCTTTTCTCTACCTAGTGGGGACTTAAATTCTGCTCCCATAAACTTTAGTTACAGAAGTTTGGCTTTGGTTAACCAAGGGCTTATAGACTATAAGAAAAACAAGCTAGATGCTACATTTGGAGATCAAGCTAGATTATCTTTATATACTGAAATGTCCAAATCCATAGGAACTATAGTTGATCCTAAGCCCGGAAAAGAAAACGAAGAAGGAATACTTACTACCATAGCCGGTAAAAGCAGTCCAAAATATGGGTACGCTCAAAATCGTCTTTGGGGCAAACGCCAAGACTTAAGTGCTCGTAGTACAATTACACTTGATCCAGAACTTGGATTAGACGAGATCGGCTTACCGGAAAATCTATATAGGAAAGTTTTTTTACCATTTGCTGTGCGCCAACTTGTAATGCAAGGGTACAGTCCACTTGAGGCTCGTGAACAAATTAAACAAAATACCCCTATTGCTAATCAAGCATTTGCTGAGGTTATGAAGCACCGTCCTGTACTTATGAATAGAGCTCCTTCATTGCACAAGCATAGTGTGCAGGCGCATATTGCTGTACCTGTAGCTGGTAGTTCCATAAAGTTAAACCCACTTATTGTAAAGGGGTACAATGCTGACTTCGACGGCGATACGATGTCGGTACATGTTCCAGTTGGGGATTCAGCCGTAGAAGAGGCTTACACCATGTTACCCAGCAAAAACCTGTGGCTTCCTGGAAGTAAAGGTAACATCGTAGCTAAAGCGTTCGATAAGGATTATATGTTGGGTCTATGGCATCTAACTAGAGAAAGAAACGCTACAAACCATAAGATAAAAGATTTAGCCCAAGCGTATGCCCTATACAAAGAAGGCAAGATAGAGTTAAACGATACCTTTATGCTGGGAGGTTCTCGCACTAGTATTGGAAGACAAATGGTAATAAAGGTACTGCCAAAAGCTCTTCGCTCTGAGTACGATAAAACCCTAGACAAGAAAGAGGTTGGTACACTTTTTAATATATTAGCAAAACAGTACCCACAAGATTTTGGTCCTATTGTAGACGCTTTCAAAGACATGGCTAAACAGTTTGGACATAGCTTTGGTAGCACCGTATCTATTACTGATTTAGATATCGATAGATCTTGGAGAGATAAAATACTTACTCACTTTAAGCATGTTGAAAGGCCTGAGTGGTCTGATCAGAAAAAAGCGGAGCACTGGCTAAAGGCCCAATCTCTAATTGAGGTGGCTCAGAAAGACTACATTAAAGGAAGTGGAAAGGCTCGTGGCTTATTCGATATGTTAGATTCTGGTGCGGAAGGTGGTAAAGCCGACTCGATCCGTCAGGTAATAACCATGCCTGGTGTAAAGGTAAACGTATATGGTGAAGCTATGCCCGTTCCGGTAATTAAGTCGTATGCTGAGGGTTTGGATCAGGGAAGCTATTGGATGAGCTTGTATGGTGCACGTAAGGGTATGGTAAACCGCGCGATTAATACCGAACAATCTGGTGCTATTAACAAAGCTTTACTTGGCGTGACTAAATCACTGCTTGTAACTGAAGAAGATTGTGGAACAACAGATAGTGTGGATATTAGTTTATCTGAAATTAACAATCTAATGGATAGGTTCTTACCCCATGATATTCCTGGAATTGGGAAACGCAACACACTGGTTGATAATATGGTTATCACACGCGCTAAAAAGAAAGGCATGACTACACTACCAGTTAGATCTCCATTGACTTGTGAAACCACAGAGGGCATCTGTCAAAGATGCTATGGTTTAGCTGAGGATGGCAACTTAGCTGCCATAGGAACCAATGTTGGTGTAAAAGAAGGTCAGGCTGTAACTGAAAGATCGACCCAGCTTACGTTAAAGGCCTTCCATAGTGGTGGTTCAGCTGCCGCCGAACAAGATGTACTTGCAGGCTTTCCTAGAATGGAACAGCTTTTAAAAGTGCCTGAAATTGTAGCTGCCAAAGCCACCCTTGCTGCTGTGGCTGGAACGGTAGAACGCATAGAAAAAAGTGCTATTGGTGGTCTAGACGTATACGTATCAGGCGTTAAACACCATGTACCGTTTGGAAGAAATTTACTAGTCAAAAAGGGCTCCAAAGTCGCAGCCGGTGATGCTATAAGTACAGGTGCTATCAAACCCCAAGAACTTATGCAATATAAAGGTTACCAAGAAGCACGTTTACAAATGGTAAAGGACCTTGAAGGCGTATTTAAAAAAGAAGGTCTTGGCAAGAAAACGTTTGAGACTGTGCTACGAGGTATTGCTAATAATGCTATGATTGATGATGCTCCAGATGATACTAGTTATCTACGTGGAGACGTAGTTACTCTAAGTAGGATAAAGAAAGAAAATAAAGAACGCAAGGCAGATGGTCTAGAGCCCATACAGTATACACCATACTTTAAAAGTATTGATACACTTGCATTGGATAATCCAGATTGGCTCAGTAAGCTTACTGTAAATCGTATTAGAGAAACTCTAAAAGATGGTGCGGCTTTAGGAGCTTATAGTGAATTACATGGAATAGATCCAATGCCATCTTATTTAACTGGGTTAGAGTTTAACAAAGGCGTTAATCCAAAAGAAAAGCGATTCTATTAATAAGGTAAAAACTCAGCCACTAGTGCTGAGTTTTTCCCGCTAGGCGGGCAGGAAGCTCTGAGGGTTCATATGCTACCTCATTTGAACAGTGGCTCGCGCTGGGTGATCCGGCGCAGAAGCTCACGTCCCCCTACGTCATTGGGAAGGGGGGTTTCCCAGTCGGTTCCCGTTCGCGGGGAGCGAACAGGCTGGCGCGTAGGCGCCGCTCGGCGGGTTGGTCGTGGAACACCGATCGGCTTAAGCAACCGTGCCATAATGGTTCTCCTTTCTGGCAGGTCATTGGTTCCACATATCTCTTATACCATATTATGATAAACAAATATAGATTAGACATTGTTTGGGTTACCTGTAAGCCTGACGTAAAAGAAGTTTTGCAACCTATAATAAGCATAACTGATACTCAACAAGTATACATAGTTGACTTGTGGAATTTTCCTTATACTAAAAAAATTTTTTTGATTACATCCAATTTAGGTATTGCATCTAAGCTAAATAAATACGATAATGTCAATATAGCTTTAGCCTCTGAAGATGTTATTTTTAAGATGGTTAAGGTAAGTTGGATTAGACAATATCTTTTAAAACAAATGCCAGCATTTGTACCAGAGGAGATATGTAGTATGATACAAAGTGGGGAAAATGCCGAGGATGTTTGGAAATTATACGTGGATACTTGGCTACCAAATAAAACAGCAAAAGACTTACTAGATTTAGGTGACGCATAATGGCAGAAAGTCCTAGAATACTTAAAAAGCTAGAAACACAAGATACTTTAGAAGAGATTCTTGATTTCTTAAATGGTTTATCCAGAGATATGTCAGTTATGGATAAGCGCCAAGATAAATTAACTGTGTTAATGGAACAGCAGTCAAAAGATATAGCATTAGTTAACGAGAATGTAAAGGGTTTAAAAGAAGCCACTGATAAACGAATATACATATTAGAAGGCTTAGTAAATGATCCAGAAAAGGGTCTTATTGCCAAAGTGTCAAAGCACGATGCTATAATAGATACATTAAAAGTTGAAAAAATGCCAGAGAAGGTTAACGCACATGGTGATTCTATAAAGTGGATTATACGTGTTTTATGGGTGTTTGGCCTATCTTTGGTTACGTTCTCTTTAGATAATGTGTGGGCATTTTTTAAATGAAAACTGTTGAAGACCTGCGCGCTAGATTGCAAGATGCAGTAGATGCATCAAGGATCATAAAAGCGTTTATATTGTATAGCCCTAGTCCAATAGTAATGTTGGATTCTGAACACAAAATCATTATTTGGACGAAAGCGTTCGTAGAAGAATTTGGATTAGATCCTGATAGAGATTATTCCGGCGTAGTATTATATGATCTAATACCATGTTGCTATGAGAATAACGCGGGATTTCATAAAGCGATTGATGATGAATTACCGGCATCGGGTATATTGGCCTGTGCTACGACCTGTATTATTCCACAAAAATGCACACATGTACAACGTGAGTATAAAGTTAATCCTTGGCCTAAAAATGGGCATATGGGTGGAGTTATAGTTTATTTTAAGAATATCACAAAAGAAAAAGAATTTGAAACTATACTTAATACTATACCAGGTTATGTATTTTATAAGGACCTACACAACAATAATGTTTGGTGCAATGCTGAATTAGCTTCTGATATGGGCACAACGCAAGAAGCCCTAATTGGGAAAAATTGGTTAGAACTCGATCCAAGAAATGGATCTAAGTATTGGAAAGACGACCTAGAAGTGATCAAGTCCGGTACAACGCAAGATATGGGTGAGGAATGGATCATGTTAGAAGGCGGTCCAAGAAAGATTCATACTGTGAAGCTGCCTTGGTTTGATAACTTTGGTAATATAAAAGGTGTAATCGGTTACTCACAGAAGTTACCGTCTGAGTAGTTTATAGCTATTTGGTTTTTCCCCTAGGTTTGAAAGGTCCTAGGACGTTAGTTAAACCATTTAAACTTTGAAGGAGGTTATCCTATAGATTGTTCACACGATTTGAGGCTAGCTATAAACTAAAAGAAAAAGAGGTGGTTCACCTCTTTTTCATATATGAGCCTTCTGGAATTCATCCTCTAATCGATCTACAGAAGATTTCCACGTTAATAACGCTCTTTCATTATGTGGATCTTTATTTAGTTGACGAGAAGTTTCTACAACCGTAGATATCATGCGACTTCGATCGTTGCTTTTCGGCCCACCGTTCCTAATCCATTTTTCCAGAGTTTCTTGGACCAGCTGTGTTCCTATAATATTACGTATTTCCTCTTCTTCTTCCGTGAATTCCTTGCCACTCATTTGCTTTCTTAGGATAGTTAATGCTATGTTTCCCATATAGTGTTTTATGGAGTTATTCTCATCATTCATTTTTCTTATTCCGGAGCTAATTAATATTGCTGCGGAATCAGTAAATTGCTGAGTGAGCTGGTCTATCATTATTTTGTCATCTAGCATTAGGTCTAGTTTTAATTGTTCATTTAATAAACTATTGGGATTTTCTATTACTATGGTTATCTTCATATTAAACTTTCATAATTAAAAAGAAGAGGAGGGGTTTCCCCCTCCTCTTCTTGATCAGCGACGACGACGACCGCGCAGCTCTTCCGGCCGCACGGTGTGCGAATCCGGGTAATCCCGCCTGGTTGGCGTCTCCAAAGGACCTTCGAGAATGGGCCCTTCCGCTGCTGGCGTTGCAGGCGCTGTTGGCACATGGACTGGCGTGGCGGCCTCTTCCACTGGTGTGGGAGGTGCTTCTTCACGTGCAGGTGCCGCAGGCTTTAGAAGGTCGGGAACCTTCAAGGAGTCGCGCAGTAGCGTGCCCAGCAGGACGTCCACCAGCCCACCACTGGTTCCGCCTTGGCCATCGTTGCCTCCGGCCACCAGGATGGATGGGACAAGTGCCTGTCCCGCCTTGGACAGAGCTTTGGCCGTCTCGATCAAGGCGAAGTTGCCCTGACCCACTGCATCGGTCTTGAGTTGGATGACTTCGGCATCCGCCTTGCCGATGGCCAGCGTTCTTCCGGCCTCGGCGTTACCGTTGAGGGTGATGACTTCGGCATCGGCCTTGGCGTTGATGGTCTTGGCTTCGGCGGCGCCTTTGGCCTGGTTCACCGCCGCACGAGCGTTGAACTCCTGGATGGCCACTTGCCGCTCGGATGCCACCACCTGCGCCTGTGTGTCGGCCATGGCTGTGGACTGCTGCAGCTTCTGGCGCACTTCCTGAGCACCGCGCTGGGTCTCGAAAGTGACCGTCTCCTGCTCGGCGAGCTTGCGGTCCGTCAAGGTCTTCATCAGATCCTTGGGCGGATTGATGTCGCCAATGAGCGTGTCCACGGCCAACACGTTGTAGCCGCTCAGCACCTCGCCAATCGAGGACTTGGCTTCTTGCTGCCGCTTGGTGCGTTCCTTGAGGAAAGCGATGACGTCGCTGTCCTGGGCTGCATTGCGGAAGTAGTTGCCGATGGTGGGTTCGAGCACCTGCGTGACCAAGTTGGCCACCTTGCCGAAGCGAGCGATCACCTTCGGCGCATCGTTGCGCGGGATGTGAATGATCTGGGAGACGTCCAGATTGAACTCGAACCCGTCGGCGCTGCGCACCTTGATGGTGGACAGTTCGGCGTCCAGCTTGTGAGACTCGGTCTTGCCGGTGGCCCAGTTCAACACGATGTTGGCTGTGGGCACCAATTCGACCTTGTGGGTGTAGGGGTTGACAGGGTACTTGCCGGGATCGAGTGGTTCCACCCACACACCCTTCTTGCCCTTCGCCACCATGTTCCCATGCTTGAACGCGTCTCCAGTCACGTCTTCGGCTTCTTCACCGACGAAACTGATGACCACACCAACATTGGCGATTGGCACCACAGTCATGTCCACTTCTTCGACGGTTACGAAGAGTGGATTGATGTAGTACATACCGGCCAACAAGATTTGTTCCTGAAGACCTTTGAAGCCGCCGTTGGCAACAAAGGTTTCGCCGTCCTGGAAGGAGTTGTGACCCGTGACATGATGACCTGCGATCTCGCCCGTTGGCAGGGGAAGACCTTCCAGGGTGGTCACCACACCGACCTTGTTTTCTTGGATCTCAGTTGCTGTGGCAACCGAAATCTCGAACAGGCCGGTGTTGATTCTCCAGGTACCCGGTTTGATGATGTCCATCTGGGTACCGCGTTCGCCACCGTTCGTGAGGAACATTCTGGAGTCCTGGAAGGAATCGCATGGCACTGTACGTGCTAGTACACGCCCATTGGCGGGAGTCTTGCCGTCACGTGCCTGCACAACACCAACTTGGCCGCGCTTGATCGTGATGAACTGTTGCTGTGTGATCTCGTACTGCCACGGCCAGTACCAGAAGTGGATACCTGGCGCCAATGTGTCGGCCTGAATGCCAGCCTCACCGTTCAGTGCGATGATGCAGCCATCCGGCAGTGTTTTGTTCGTACCAAACAGCACGAACTTCTTGTTGACGATGCCAAGCGCGTCATCGGGAATGATGACGATGCCCAGCAATCTCAGGACGAGCTTCCACCCGATGAGTGCAAGCACGATGGGAATTACCCACCAGTAACCGATGAGAATGTCCACGGACGTTCCTTTGTTTTGGGGAGAGTGACAAAAAGACAAAGGGGCCTTGCGGCCCCTAGATCATGCGGGTGTGGGTTCCGGAGCGCGACGCTTGAAGTCCTTGTCCAGGAAATTCGTGATTGCCGCTTCCAGATGCGCTTGGCTGGAAAATCCCGAAGTTTCGAAGAAGGCCGGACGGATCTTGGGCGGCGCACACAGTTCCGTCACTGGAGTACCGTTGATTGCAGCCCAAGCCATGCGTTCGAAGACGTGTTTCCGTGCGTCCTTGCGGCAGTGGTGTTCCTTGGCCGCTTTGACGGCGTAAGCCGTGCGACCCGTTTCTTCGTGGATTGCCACCGTTACCACGGCGGGTCCCAAAGAGGGTGGGTTATCGGCCTCATTTCGGTACGTCAGCACGCCATCAATGGCATGCAGATACATGAAGCGAAGTTTGCGTTCCATGGATCATCCTTTTTTGGTTTGGAGTTCTTGAATGCTGTTATACATTAAATGAAGTGGGCTGAAATTGTAGTCTCGATGAAGGTGTCCACAAAACCATTTTTGGAAGCGTCCGTCATCAAAGACTTCGTCCAACAATTTTGTGGTAGGATCAATTATTAGTTCTCTCAGTCCCAAGGCACCGAGAAATCTACGTGGTACAGTGTGCGACCATATGTAATCGAATTCGCCATCCATGTGATGGAGGCTATCGAATACGCGTTCTATTTCTTCCCTGCTTGGAAGCTCTTCTTCGAACCAGTCGATTCCGACAAACCCCATATTTCGATCTTGACTTAATGCTCCGCCGATGGTAAGCACTGCAGCTTCATCGAATTTATATGTTCGACCGGTTTGCAACATGTACAGGGAATCAGACACTACATGTACTACGTTGTCCCACATAACTGTGGTTGGTAAGCTATTAAGTTTTGGGTGATTCTCATGATTACCTTTGATGAAGGCTGTTGTCCATGGGTAACCATTGTAGGTGTCGATCAGCTGCTCATTAACAGTTGGATCGTTAGAACCATAAATCCAAGTATCACCCAGGACGGCTACAACATCCTGTTTTGTTAATTCTTGCCCTTGCGGAAAATACTCTGGACGAAACTTCTTAATGTCCCGTCTACCGTGGGTATCCCCTGTCACAAAAAGTCGCATACTCTTCTCCGTACTGAGCGTTGAAGAACTCTTCTTCGCGACGTTTTAGATGAGACTTAAGTTCATCACAAATTAAAGTTAACTCTTCGCTATTCTCGTTTGTGTCCCCAAGACGGACACTTAATGCAAATGCCTCAATAGGTGGCATGTCGCATAAATTGCTTAGCATGCCAGATGCTAAGATATGTGGATCTTCGTCTGTTGGAACCAGCTCAAAGTACCTGATTATGGCATCTTCTTCTGAGCCATCAATTGAGCCATTCTCGATTGCTTCCAATAGTGGCTCAACACCATCCGGAAAGTTTTCCATGAGAACTTGCAAAGACTGTTTGGCTTTCGGCCAAAGATCGGAGTCCATGTTTCTTATACCTTAATTTTCGTCCGGTTCAAGTAGAAACTCATTGTTAATTACCTTAAAGGATGGCCTTCCCTCACAGGTTCCACGACATTGTATGGCTTCATCGAATAAACGAATTACTATGCCTTCTTGATTTTGTCCTGAGGCATACTTACCTTTGGCCTTCTCAATAAGTTGCTCTAGTGTGTAGTCAAAACTATCACCAGTTTCTAATAGAGGCACGGGCGTTAAACCAACAGTGGCACAGAATGTATCTACTGGCCCGCCGAAGTAAGAATAGTTGTCAACATTGAATACATTAAACACACGGAGTTCGTGTGAGTCCAGTTTTAGTCTATTACCTTGTATTCCTGGGCCAACTATTTCTCCTTGGATTGCTATACCTATACTAAGTCTATAGGATGCTTCTTTTAGCTTATTTTCAATGTCGTATTTTAGACCCATTTGCCAATAAACATTATCGCCTTCATCTTTCAAGAAGTTACGAGAGCATACGCCATAGCCATATGCTGGATCATAGAAATACGTCGCAGATGTCCCATCAAGTTTTTGTGTAATGAAATATCGTTTGCCTTTGAAGATATCAAGTACGTGAGGTATGGATTGAATTCGTGTCTCATCAGTTTTACATAAGAATCCTGGGAAATTGCCCCTAGATTGTCCTTGAGCAAAGTTTCCCACAGGCTCATGCTTAGTAATACCTAACGCATCAGTTACGTCTGCTTGAAAAAGAATTGATAGAGGAAATGCGATGCCTTGTGAAACTTGTTTTCGTAACTTAATCGTTTTAATACGGAAATGTCTTTCACGTAAAAACTCAAATTCGGGTTTCTCCGGTAGTATACTGTCTATTTCACAGTATACACATAAATCTCCAACATTAAACTCGCCTTTGCGAACTACTACTTTCCATCCAAGTATACTTGCTACCTCAATGGCATCAGCACCTGGTATTGGTTCAAGATTATCTATTCGTTGTATGGAAGCTAGTTGTCTCATATGGTGAATTCGTTTCTTCTCGTTCGCCTTATGGGGCGTCTTGTTTCGGCTTCATCGGAACATGCGTCGCAAAGCTCATAGCGATGTTCTGGTTTTTCCGATTTTTCTTCGTTAATAATTGCATGACACATAGGACATTCAACTACTAATTTTGTTTCCTTCATTTACCTTTCCTTTTGGTAACACTTCTACTTCTCCTTTTGGAGCATCCCAAGCCCAAGCACAGTATGCTGAGGAATCTTTTATTCTGTACGCATCGGCTATTACCCCACCCCAACCTCTAAGTGAGCATGTTAGCGGAACACCGTTCACTACAGGCACCGTGTTAAAATCATTACTTTGGTGCTTGTATCCACTGAATTTAATGCCATTGGTTCGGATGTGCTCAAGCAATACAGCGTACTCATATCTACCAAGTGGTTGATTATTGGTTTTCATTGCACAGGCTGTAGACCAGTTGACCCAATCAATTGTAACAATCATTTTAAAGCCTCCTTGGATAGTGGAGTGCGGGAAGGGGGACTTGAACCCCCACGCCCAAAGGACACAAGAACCTAAATCTTGCGCGTCTGCCAGTTCCGCCATTCCCGCATAAAGGAGTGCGCGTGCACTCCTACTTCAGTACGATCATATTGTTGACCACTTCCGTTCTATACATCTTACGGTTGTCAACCCAAGCATTTGGTACGCGAACGCGTCCATCTGAGCGGATCTGCTTGTGATGTTCGCTCTTTGTTGAGTTTACCGTTTGAATACGAATGGTTTTATCCGCAAACGTGATCAGCACTGCGTCGTGGTCTTTTCTTCTGACTGTGTTTAGTAATCCTGCCGGGATATACACACCATCACTTGCTACTCGTAATGTCATTGCTATTCCTTATTTTTATTTTTGGGCCAAGTCTTTTGTATGATTCACGTATTTTTTGAACAAATCTACTTTCTAGCTCGGGTCTTCTGTATGGCAAAGCAGTTATAAACGTCATGTCTGTTCTGTTAAATACCACTTTAATGTGACTGTTGAGTGCTATTAGCGACCATACTTCTATTAACTCACCTTCTCTGGTTTCAACCGAATGTAAAATGCCAGTACGCAGAGTTAGCGCTTGACATAATTCGGTAAATGTTTCAAGAGTCAACTCTAAGTCGTAGCGTGTTCGCAGCCGACTTATGAAGTGTTCAGTTACGCTGTACATTATTGGCTCCAATCAATTGTGAAGCGGAAGACGGGACTTGAACCCGCAACCACCAGTTTGGAAAACTGGTACTCTACCAATTGAGTTACTTCCGCATATAGCGCTAGGGGGAATTGAACCCTCCCTTACCGGGTTGAAAACCCGATGTCCTAACCGATAGACGATAGCGCCGTGAATGGACCTGGGGAATTTCGAAATCCCGACCTCCTGCGTGCAAGGCAGGCGCTCTTCCTCTGAGCTACAGGCCCGACTTGGAGGTGAGTAATTACTCACTCACCTTAGGTTTTCTAGGCTTGACAACCTTGGTTGCCATAGAAACTGTTGCGTTGGGATTTAGAATTGTAACAAGATTTTCCGTGAAAGTCAAGAAAGACTTACGAACTTGTAACTTTTCGATCTCTGCAACTCTGCTAATCTCATTATAGCTTTGCAGTTTGCACTCACCACCCTTCGGTTGATGTAACTGAAGGATATTCACGATTTGTGTTGCCTGCTTTTCATCAAGATTTTCAATTCTTAAACGCATATTACCATTCTCCTGTGTATTCTGGTGGTGGAAACTTTCTTTCCACTGAATTATAAACTGGCGGTACTCTTTTTATTTCTTTTATTTCTATGTGATCGATTAGTACGCCAGCGTTATCTACTGCTTGTTCTATTACATCTAACGATGGTTCTTTATCCGATTCGAAAAACAATGTGACTTGAAAACGGGCCATGTTTTCCTCACTAAAATTCTTATTCGGTTGGCCGAACGTAACTGTTACATTACATTTTCTTATACCAGTTTTTCACTCAACTAAGTTTATTCTAGGCCACCCATCTATGATAGCAATTACATTTTCTTTATTTAATAAGTCGATATTGGTTATTTGTATTTGTTCTGTTATCAATGTTTCACCATCGACTTTAATTATTGTGTAGTCCAGTGGTGGGTTTGGACCCTTTGTATCATACCAGCCTACCGATAATCCACAAGATGCACAAGCTAGAAAAAGGGTTGGTCGCTTAGGACCAACCCAGAACCAGCGAGACGATCTTTTCCGTTTTATCTCTAGATTGGTGGCGATTAGTTCCGATCCACAATGGCTACAGAATATTTTATCACTTCCCATCTTTCTCCTTCTGCATTGCTTTTGTTTTTCCGCATACAGTACAGCGGTACTGCTTGCTGCCTGCAGGGCTTTTGCCCAGCTCATTATAGACACGATTGCCTTTGCCATTCAACACATCCTGAATGGCTGAGTTACAGTCACAACGCATGATCATGTTTGCATGTCCTTTGTGTGTTTGGTTGTAAAAAATGGGGCCCAGTTAGGGCCCCGGAACGATCAGAGGAAGTAGTACGCGTATGCCAACATGGCTCCGCATGCGACGGCGGCGATGTAGCGCATCTCCTGCTTGTTGGGATTCCATCCCATGCACATGGGCTCGGAATTGCTGGGTACGATGTCGCTGGACATGTCGATCCACTGCTGCGGCAGATCGTCCATGGTGGCCGTCGGCTTGAAGCTCTTGGAAAGCCCTTCGAGCCAGGCGACGGTGATGACGCCGTGCGGCGAATTGGTCTTGGCATAGGCACAAACCGCCTGGACATCCGTGTTGACGTCGGCCGACGAGCTGACCGCCATGAGAGCCAGCAGCAGAGCGATGAAGAGGGTCTTCATGGTTTAGTCCTCCATCCAGTTGTGAATGATCGCTATCACAAGAACCGTACCGGATGCGGCTGGTGCGGTGAGTGGTGCACCAACGCCTCCGATGGCGGCGCCGATGGCGTCTGCTGCGCCAACGACGCTTGCGTCACCCGCATCAAGCATGGGGCAAGGTGGATCGAGCTGGAGTTCGTATGATGACACGCCCACATCAGCGGCGTAACTGGGCAGTCCGATACGCAGGAGCTCTTCGCGTAGCTGACGCGTGGACCAGTTCTTTCCGTAGGCCTTGCTGAATGCCGCCTCGACTGGCCAAAACAGAGGATGTCCCTGGATCTCCGACATCCACTGTTTAGCTTCTTCAAGCGTTGATGGCCAGGAACTCTTGTCGTACGTCCAGGCCGTGGAAATGTTCTCCCACATCTGCTTGGAAGTCACACCCTGGTCCACATATTGGACGAAGATTTCCCAAGCACGTGGATAGAACTCCCCCAGCAGTGCTGTGTGCAGGTCGCCAAAGTCCGGTGGTTGCACATTCCCCGGATTCTCCAACAGGGCCGTTCGTTCTTCGGTGGTGGTCGGGGCGGAAGGAGCAGTGCAAGAAGTTCCACCGAAGAGCAGAAAGCCGCAGAATGCCAGCGCCACGAACATCCACATCACACGGAATGGGTGCTCGCGTGCTTCCTGCAGTTCGTCATTCATGAGGTTTCCTTTCTTTGGTTTTTGCCTCCTGTTCTTATACCCTATTTCGGCGTATTACTTGTGCCCTTCCAAAATCGGTATCAAACACAACTAGAATTTTTCCATCGCGTACCCACTTGTTTAAGTTAGGTATTATTAGTATTTTTGCAGCTTCTACCATAGTATCAAATTCCGCTTGGCCTATTCCTCGATCAATTAGCGTTTTTGCCATAGCCTCTCTTATGGCATATTCTAAGGCATCATGACTGATGCTGAATGATACTGGGATTTTCACGTATCAAGGCCTCGTATGCGGCTCTGTATGGTTGTGCATATAGAGCATCTTTTGCTAGCTCTTCTTTTATTGTGGATAGCTCAATCATAGCTGGTTGGGCATTCCATTTTTCACGTAGTTCTACGTCGTCCCAATAGATTTGTCTTACGTGGTCGGTTATGCATCCTTCTTGATGATTAAATATCCAGCCAATTAGCTCCACTGGATCCGCAACGGCTTCGCATCCACAGAATGGGCATGGAAGTACTTTATACTGCGCTAGTTCAGAAACCCAGTCCTTAGTGCTGCATGTAGGGCAATCGGGTTTACCTGTTATGTCTAGACCACACACACCACAAAAAGTTTGTATTAACACAGGGTGCTT
>JACCDP011569743.1_pt1 | contig 38928 bp, 43 predicted proteins | sample 7445841 | NCBI WGS metagenome assembly JACCDP01 (sample SAMN15323441, study PRJNA562643) | freshwater metagenome | isolation source: river surface water | place: USA:Blue River Watershed | collected 2017-08-17 | reverse complement strand
GTAGCATAATCAATAATCAGAGTTACAAATGATAAAGAAAATATTTTTAATGTTTATGTTACTGTGCTCTAATGCATTTGCGGCTATTACTGACGGTAAGTTTGGTATCAATCAAATTTTTGATGTGCAGTACTACTGGAGTGGTAATACTCTTAATGCCAGCAGTTTTATTGCACCCTACAACAAAAACTTCCAAACAGTAACTGCTACTACAGGGCAGTACTTCCAATTTTTTAATAGTACTACAAATCCGGGAAAACACGGTCTGGGGCTATATAACAGCAACGGTACTCTAGCACAGGTTGTACACGACTATGGAGATATAACTGCATTAGGCAGTGGTGCTATCTTTTATATAGGCAGCGGATTCTTTGGTAATGTGATTACAACAGCACAGGGTTATAACTATGGTGCTAGTGCATCGTTTACGAACATGGACACCAGTGTTACCTCAACTGATTTGAACAATTATACGTTTGCTAGTTCTACTCCTTTAGGTGCAGGGCAAACAGCGGCTCCTGCACCTAACCCTACAAACATTTATACTACCAGTACAACTACAGTAAGGATCACACACATCTGGCCAACAAGTTATAATAGCCCAGCAGGCGAAGGTGCTGCTAATGCGTTTGACAATAATGTTAGTACCAAGTATCTAAACTTTGACAAATACAATGCGGGTGTTACTGTTCGCTGGAGCCAAGGTCGTGTAGCCACAGGCTTTACTATTACAACTGCCAACGACTTTCCAGGACGAGATCCTACAAGTTACAAATTGTACGGTAGTAACGACGGAGTTAATTGGACACTGATTAAAGAAGGTGCGTTGTCTTTAAGTGACAGTAGATACACTACTAGTGGCGTTGTTAACATTAATAACTCTGTTGCGTATTTCTATTATTACATACAGTTTCCTACAACCAAAGCAGGCAACGGTTGCGGCTTAAACTGTGACAGTATGCAGATTAGTGAAATTACCTATATCTACGACACTAACAATCCTACCTCTAGTACAGATCAGGGCGGCGGAGGAAGTACTACTCCTGTAGATCCTGTACAGGCTGCTGCCACTCCTACAGTTGTTAGTACCAGTACAAGTAACAGTGTGAGTACAAGTTCGTCTAGTTCTAATACAAGTTCTGTTGCGGTAACTCGCCCTACTGCAACAGGAAACTTTAATGATACTTTTGTAGGAACAACCACAGTAACTACTACTACAACTACTCCGGTTACTACAACAACATGGAGTGATGGCTCGACTACTACTAGCAACGGTACTCCTTCTTCAACTAGTAGTACCACATATACAATAACACCTACCTACGGAACTGCCCCTACATACTCTAGGGCTGCTCCAAATACTAGTGGAAACAGTATATATGTTAAACAAGTATACGCTGGTTCTAATACCAGCGTTAGATTAGAACAAGAAGGTAATAATAATGCAGTTACAGGCACTGATAGCGGCTGGGCAACTGTAGATGGAAACAACAGCGTAATCAGTGTTAAACAATTCGGTACTGGAAACATCACAGGTCTTAAAATGAACGCCTGGGGTAATAATATTGATATTAAGCAACAGACAGCCGCGGGCGGCGATGTTAGCAACAATATTCTTAACGTCGAAAGTGCAGGTAATGGCAATGCAGTAACAGCACAACAGCAATCTAATACTAACACAGCCAGCGTTAAAATGACCTGGGATATTAACTCAGTTAACCTAACACAAAAAGGTGGTACAGGAAATACCAGTTATGTTACAGTAAATGGTTATTGGAATACTGTTAACAACACACAGAACGGTACCAATAACTTTAGCCTTGTTAATATTAGCGGGGACAATAATAGCGCCACTGTTAACCAAACTGGCACAGGACATAATACCTTGTTAAATTTAATTGGCAATAAAAACAATGTTAGTGTTACACAAACTGGAGTAGGCGATGTTTACAGTCTACAACAGACCTGTACTAATCCTTCCGGCTGTAGTGTTAGTGTAATCAGAAACAAATGATCGACTGGAGTTTTCCACCTGAGTTACAGGCCAAATATGATCGTGTTCTGGCCCAAACACGAAAACTTCAAGCGGAGTTCGGTATTAAACCTATGACACTTGAAGAACGTGCTCAAATATACGAAAAAAGAAAAGAAGAAATAAATCGTAGACAACAAGAAATTAAAGAACTAGAACAGCGCATTAGCCGCAGTCGTCCACCTCCAAAGTGGAAAGTATAAGCACCGTTGGTTTTGCAATAAATATCCCACGAGGATAACATGTTTACAGCATCAGCAAGATCACTAATTCTTTATCAAATAATTGCACACCTAGCACTAGTTATAATGCTATTTGTAGGAACACTAAACGAATGGCTAATTTCTCTAGGCATATATCTAGTAATTTCTACCCTAGGTGGCACAGTAACTTATCACAGACTACTTTCTCATCGCTCGTTCAAATCGCCCAAATGGTTTGAATACTTGGGCAGTATACTAGGAGCAATTGGCGGCAACGGTTCAGGACTAGCATGGGCCGCAATACACAGGGAGCATCATAGGTTTGTAGACCGTGAAGGTGATCCGCACGATCCTAAAAAATACGGATTCTTCAAAGTACAATTTCTAAGTATGTTGCATCCACCGAAACTAAGATATGTACCTGATTTATTAAGGTCTAAGTTTCACATTTTTGTTCATGAAAAATACTGGCTGATTAATTTAGCCTATGTGTTATTAGTAACAGCAATTGATCCGTGGGCTATATTGTATGCCTACTTTGTTCCTACACTATTAGTATGGCATGGCGGCAGTTTTATTAATACACTTAACCATATTTCCGGATATAGAAATTTTGAAACTAAAGATCATAGCACAAACAACTTTGTAACAGGGTATCTGGTCAGCGGAGAAGGTTGGCACAACAATCATCATGCTTTTCCTGCAGACGCACAGTTTGGTAAAAAGTGGTGGGAGTTTGATTTAGGCTGGCAAGTTATCCAACTTGTAAGGCGTGATTAATTAGGTAAATATTACTATGAAAAAGTTTCTACTAAACCCTTGGACTGCGTTAGTTACTCTAACACTAATGGTCCTTATTCGTTTCTGGGATCCTAGTTTCGTAGAGTCTGTGAGACTCCGTTATTTCGACCAATTGATTACTAGTCAACCTGCTAATACTATACCTGTACATACAGTTAATATTGACGAAGCAGCCTTAGACAAATACGGTCAATTCCCTTTTCCTCGAGGCACATATGCTGACATCATTAAAGAACTTTATGCTAGAAATGCTGGGCTCGTTGTGTTCAATGTGCTCATGCCTGAAACAGACCGCTTTGGTCAAGATCCTAAACTGGCCAAAACCTTAGAACAACATCCTGTAGTGCTACCGCAGATTGCCAGTACTAAAGGTAAAAATAAAACATTTGGAAGTCCTGTACAAATTGTGGGATTAGACCCTCAGGGTGCGTTTGTTGAATACCCTGGCATTATTGCCAACGTACCTATGTTAGAAGAACGTGCAGCAGGTGTAGGTGTAGCAAATACATTTCCAGAGATCGACGGTGTTGTCCGTCGTATGCCTTTATTAATTGCTAGCGGCGATACTGTGCATCCTGCCGTAGCATTAGAGACACTGAGAGTAGGAGTTGGTGATACAAAGATACAGGTTAAAATTGGAGACATGGGCGTAGAGGCTTTGCGTGTTCCTAAACTAAGCAAGATCTCAGTAGACCCATTGAGCAGAGTTTGGATTGATTGGAGTCAAACTCCAACTGAACATAGTTTAGCAAACCTGCCTAAAGATTTTAACGGTGAGATTGTTATTGTTGGTCTAAGTGCAGCAGGTCTAGTACAGCCTGTTGCTACAGCCAAAGGTGAAGTATGGCCTCAGTATATGCAGGCCAGTTTACTAGGTACCATGCTTAATGGTAGTACAATCAGTCGTCCTGCTTACGCAGATGATCTAGAAATTGCTGCCATTGCTCTAGCAGGTGTATTCTTAATATTTTTAATGAGGTGGACCTATGTCGGTATTGCGGCAACGGTTGTTGTGGTCGGTGGGGTCATTGCTGGTAGCATGTTTGCTTACAGCCATTACCTATTCTTATTCGATAGTACTTTCTTTGCCGTTGGCACAGTATTGGTCGCTCTGCACGCCTACATGGTAAAGTTCGTAAGTGAGTTCTTACAGAAACAACAAATTAGAAAACAGTTCCAAAGTTACCTAAGCCCGGACTTAGTTGCTAAACTAATCAAAGATCCTAGTCTATTAAAACTAGGTGGCGAAGAAAAAGAACTATCTATTATGTTTACTGACGTTCGTGGCTTTACTAGTATCAGTGAACACTATGGTCGTGATGTGCAAGGTTTAACTAGCATCATGAACCGCTACATGACTGCTATGACTCGTACAATTTTAGAAACTGGTGGCACACTAGACAAGTATATCGGTGATGCACAGATGGCGTTCTGGAACGCACCGTTAGATGAAACTAAACACTGTAAAGACGCTGTTAAGGCAGCATTAGAAATGTTAGGAAGTTTAGATGGATTTAATAATAGCATTAGTGAAGAAGGTGTTCCTCCCTTTGGGATGGGTATTGGTATTAATACCGGCGTTGTCGTTGTTGGGAATATGGGCAGTGAGCAACGTTTTGATTATACTTGTCTCGGCGATGCTGTCAATCTGGCTTCGAGGCTTGAAGGCCAAAGCAAGAACTATGGTGTACTCATCGTCCTCGGCCCAATCACAGCAGAAAGAGTAGGCGACGAATACTTTACATTAGAGCTAGACTGCATTGCTGTTAAGGGCAAAAAAGACGGTGTGAACATTTTTACAGTATTCTATAATCCAGCAACACCTGCTGAACTAGGCGAGTGGAAACACAATCGTGAAGTACATGAACTGATGTTAGAATACTACCGCAAACAACAATGGGATAAAGCAATAGCACTTATCGAAACATTGAAAGGTAAGTTTAGCGGACAAATGGATCACTATTATGATCTATGGTTAGAGCGTATTGAGGAGATGCGTAATGCTAATTTACCCGCAGACTGGGACGGTGTATTCCGTGCAACTTCTAAATAATATGCTAGACGAATTTGCCCGTCAGTGGATTATGATGTACTACTGGCCTTATTTCTTAGCAGGGAATGCCGACAATATCAAAGACATAGTTGGCATTCATCTAAACGGAATTAAGCCTCTCTGCAAACCTTAAAGAGCCATAAGATTCTTAACGTACTTTTCTAAATTTTTATTAGAAAGTTCTGCTACCTGCATCCATGGAATCTGATGCCATTTTTGATGTGCAACTTCTTTCATTTTAAATCCTAGTCCCGCAAGTTCTAACATTCCCCAAGTTGTAGGCCCTGTATAAGGTTTAACATCGTTCTGTAATTCCTTAACCCACTCAATTGCTTCTAATTGATTACAGGTGTCGTTAACCCATATACTTTTTCCTTCGACTACTTTAAACTTAAACCCGTACTTTTCGGCGTTTAAATCAAACTCGCTCTTGTAATAATTAGAGTTGCGTGACATGTATAAAGGATGCCATAGCCATGTCTGCATTTCGTTATCAATGAACCATTGATTTACTTCTCTAAGATCGGTAAGTGTTTCGTGGGGTAATCCTGCAATTAGACCAGTTGATATATGTATACGCTTATTCCACAGTTTATGATACAACTCCGGAAGATATGTTTTACCGTGCTTAGAAGACCAAGCCTTGCCGATCATTTTAGCGTTATCTTCCTGGAAACTTTCTATACCAAAGTAGACACTTTCTAATCCGTTTTCTAAGTACATGTCTACTGTTTCAGGATTACCGTGTATAAGATCTAATCTTAGAAACCCTCCGTATTGTAATTTAAAAGGAAGGCCCTTAACCATGTCAGTAAAGGCTCTTACAAATGCAGTATCTGCATTCATAGTATCATCAGTAACGTAGTATGTATCAACTCCAAACTTTTCATAGTTATGAATTAATTCTTCTTTAATGTTTTCTACGTCTTTAGTAAAGTCATTCTTATGCTTGCCTATATGCGGGTACTTACAGAATGTACATTTAAAAATACATCCCCTAGCGAACTCAATTGGCAATGCTTCTCCTGGTTGAATACAATCACTGGCATGCCACTTATGTCTAGAATGTGTGAAATTAAAATCTTTATTAATGACTAAGTGTTCGGGCAAATGTTTATTGCCATCTATAATTTCAAACGGTGGATGCTGCTTCTTTTTATAGTAGTGATCAAATAATGCTAGTGTTTGATCTTCTCCGTACCCCTTGATAATGTAATCAAAAATTTCTCCGTTAGGCCAACGTTCACTCCAAGAGAACCCGATACTCCCTCCCATTAAAAATTTTATATGAGGGTACTGTCTTTTTAGCAATAGAAATATCTGCGCTATCTTCAAGTGATGGTAAAGAATTTTAGGATGCCTGTAATCAATCATGACTCCTAACCCGATGAACTTTGTTTCTGGGGTAATAAATTTCTTTACTAGTTTAAGAATTTGTTCTTTATCTAATCTGTGTATAAAATCAATTACCTGTATGTCGTATCCGTGTTCTCGGAGATGCGATGCCAACCTATAAGCACCTAACGGTCTCATTAAGGTATACTCGTTGTGTGATATAACTGCTGATAAAAATATTCCGTGCATTTTATAGCGCCAATAAGTCTTTGTAATAGTTTTCTATAAATGTATGGCTTTTTCCTGTTACATAATTCCAGTCTATTTCTGAGTTTCTTAATTTATGTGTTTCTTCAAATTTCAGTCCGTACATTGATAGTTCTATTGTAGTCCAGGCAGTTATACCTTGATATTTTTTTGCGTCGTTGTCTAGTTCGTTAACCCAGTCCATGGCTGTGATTTCGTCACACGATTTATTAACCCATATTGATTTACCTTCAAAAATTTTAAAAGAGAATCCGTATTTTTCTGCATTAAGATCAAACTCACTTTTATAGTAATTTGCTGTCCTTCCTAGGTACAAGGCATGCCACTTCCAAATAGGAAACTGGTTATCCATAAACCACTGGTTTACCTTCTTTAAATCGTCTAAGGTCTCATAAGGCAGTCCTGCAATCATGCCTGTATTAATGTGAATCTTTCTTTTCCACTTCTCGTGATATAGATACGGCAAATACTTTTTTCCGTGTTTTGCAGACCATCCCTTTCCAATCATTTTAGCATTATCTTCTTGAAAAGTTTCGATGCCGAAATATGCACTAACTATACCATTTTCTAAAAACATATCTTCAGTTTCAGGGTTTGCCTTTAGTAAGTCCGGCCGTATGAACGCTGCGTAATTTAATTTGAATGGTAGCCTCTTGGACATATCTGTAAATGCTTTAACAAACTCTGAGTCCGCATTAAACGTGTCGTCGGTGACATAGTAAGTGTCGGTCCCGAACATGGTGTAATTATACCGCAACTCTTCTTCAACACATTCTATATGTTTTGTGAAGTCGTTTTTTTGTTTACCTATATGTGGATAGTGACAGAATGTACATTTAAAAATGCATCCTCTAGCAAACTCAATTGGCAGAGGCTCGCCGGGTTGAATACAGTCTTGCTTAGACCATACATGTCTTGATTGAGAAAAGTTAAAATCTTTTTCTATAACAAGATGTTCTGGCAAATGTTTATTACCGTCTATTATTTCAAATGGAGGATGTTTCGTGCCCCTGTAGTGATGATTAAACAATGCAAGGGTATGGTCTTCTCCGTAGCCTTTAACAATGTAATCAAACAAACTACCGTTTTGAAATTTTTGACTCCACGCAAACCCTGTACTACCTCCTATGATAAACTTTAATGTAGGATACTCTCTCCTTAAAAGAGAAAATAAGTTTACCATTTTTATGTAGAAATTTTTTAACTTAGGGTCTGTATGATTTATCATCATACTGAAACCAATGAATTTTGTTTCAGGAGTGATAAATTTTTTAATTAATTGAAGAAGTTTATCATTCTCAAACAGATGAACAAAATCAATTACCTGAATAGAATATCCATGTTGCCTAAGATATGATGCGATCCTATAAGGTCCTAACGGCCTTAGAATGGCATTCGCTCTGGTATTGGAGATGATAGCAGAAAGAAAAATTCCGTTCATTAAAATATTTATATTAGCATATAACTGCCTATAAATAAAACTATGAAACTGCCTCTAACTAAGATCAACTCTCTACACGCACAGTTAGAGAATCACCCTTTACTGAACAATAACGTTATTAAAGACATTACTGGTATACAGATCTTTATGGAGTCTCATGTATTTGCTGTTTGGGATTTCATGAGTCTGATCAAGAGTCTACAGCATCACGTTTGTCCTAGTACAACTTGTTGGGTACCTACGAACAAAATACGAAGCGGAACTGCTCGACTAATAAACGAAATTATATTGAGCGAGGAAACTGACCTTGATATAGACGGCGAGAGTAGCATCAGCCATCACGATTTGTACTGCCAAGCGATGCTAGAAATTGGAGCAGATGCAAGGCCTATAGAATCTTGGGTTAAAAATGTTGCTGTTCAAGGGTTTTATGGAGCAGCAGAGCATTGCGAAGTTCCTAGTCCTGCTTTAAAATTTATGAACTCTACTTTCGAATTCATTGATACAGGAGAACCTCATATCATAGCAGGCGCATTTTGCTTTGGGAGAGAAACAATCATTCCTAGGATGTTTACAAGGTTAGCCGAACAATTAAACATTACTAAAACAGACTGTCCAAAGTTCCATTACTACCTTGAAAGACATATCCACGTAGACGGAGACGAGCATGGCCCTGCTTCGCTAGCAATGGTTGAAGATCTATGCGATCATGATCCTGTTAAAATACATGAAGCGGAACAGGCAGCACTACGAGCAATTAGAGCAAGGATAACACTCTGGGACGATGTTCAAAAGGTCCTCGAAAGTAAGAATCACAAATACTATTTTAACGCACTAGGATTATGAAAACTTACACATGGGCACCGGGAACAGACTCACACTTAGACGACATATTTGAGCAGACAAGAGAAGAACATTACCAGTCACTCGAGCATAGACTACGTGAAAATTATAGTAGACACTCATTTGACTATGCAGGCATAGTGGCATATACCATTGCATTTAACAACGATGGTGTTCCTGAAATTTGTTCTACTATATCAAACAGACCCTGTTGGCCCAGTAGTGCATATAGAATCTTAAATAGACTGTGGAAACATACTAACAAGGTAACACACAGTAAGTTTATTAGCGAGGCTATGGTATCGAATGTTAGAAGTCAAGTTGAATGGCTTGGGAAAAATACAGACTGCAACTTTTACTTTATAAGCAGACAAACTGACAATTGGATGAAATGGGTCAGTACAAAGTTCAGCGAACAGTACAGCATTAATTTTACTATTGCGGAAGATAAGTACCTAACGTGCCCTAATGAATGTGATGACTCTTGTTGGCAACGGATAATATACATAGGTGACGGCAGAGTATTAACTGATTGGAAATCCAAATGAAACAGATTATAAAAAATATCTTTACAGTTCCGTCAATATGGGGAGGAGTTATCCCCTTAAACATTTTAGGAATTTGGAGTATCATCAGTATTTCAAGTGCGCCTAGTTGGTGGTGGATTGCAACTATCATAGGTTATGTACTGATTATGATGGTAGGGGTAGGAGCCGGTAACCACAAGTTATTCTCTCACAGAGCATTTGAAACTACACGCCTGCGAAAAATCTTTATACTAATCTGTGGCACTGTTGCAGCCCAAGGAAGTGCATTGTTCTGGGCAGGCGTACATAGAGGAGGCCACCATAAACATTCGGATACTGATAAAGATCCGCATACAGTAAAACATGGATTTTGGCACGCTTATATTTTATGGCAATTTAAGATTACAGAAAAAGAAGTACCTATGCGGCACGTTGTCGATCTGTTGAGAGATACTGATGTAGTATTCTTTCATAAGCACTACATGAAGATACTATGGGCTATTAATATAGTTGCGGCATTAATAAGTGTTAACTTCTGGCTATACTTTTTAATATTACCTGCATTCCTAACGTTTCATGTATTTTGCTTACAGACTAGTGTAGTGCATTATAAGTGGGCAGGTTATAGAAATTTTAACACAAAGGATGATAGCGTAAACGTACCTTGGTTATTTCCGTTCACACAAGGAGAGTGCTGGCATAACAATCATCATGCTGAACCATGGAACGCAAATGCTGGAGGAAAAAAATGGTGGGAAATAGATCCCACCTTTTGGATAATAAAACTACTTAGACGTTAATCGTCGCCGGCAGCATCTTTAATTTCTTGTGCAGTTGCCTTGCGTTTACCAATAGGCAACTCTTCGTTTGTAGCAACTTCGTTGATTTTCTTTTCAGCCATAATACGCTCGTACTCGATGGTCTTTCCGCGTAGTTCCATAACTGTTTCAACCTTTTGATTTAGCCTGATAAGATCGTTATCAAGCATACGAATACGATCAATAAGAGCAATAAGAGTTCCATTGGCTTGTCCAATAACAGGTTTAATTTCTGTGGTTACCCATTTCCAAACGAAATATATAAAGTATCCCATTCCCGCTGCCGCAATGACAGGGAAACCGTACTTATTAATCATTTCTGCTAGATCCATCACTTATATCCTTTTACAAACTTTACTAATGGGTCAACTCTAACCAATTCAATTTGGCCGTCTTGCTCTTTAACTTCAAAATAATCGCCCTTATGCCATTCAAGTTTTTTAAGCGTTATTTCTCGATCAAGCACAATTTTTTCTTTAGACAAGTCTAGATCATAATCAACATACTTCATTAGTCTTTCCTTTGATCTGCTTGTTCTGCCCTGCTAATTCTATCGTAATCAGGTTGAAGGCCCAGTGCGTGACTAACTTTAACATCAATACGTTGTAGTTGATTTGTCATAGTATCAACGCGAGCATCTAAGCCCTTAATGATACCGCCCATGCCGTTAACACTGCTAGTAACACCAGCAAGAATAAACTTTAGGGTAAGGAATACGAAGTAGCCGGCAGCAAGTGCAGCCGCAATAGGAAAGCCAACCTCTGCTACTAATTTTAAAAAGTCCATGTTAAAGCCCCCTTTAACATATTTAATACATACATTATTATCATAATGTTAGTATATAAAGGGGGCTTTGTGTAAGAGTTATTCTGTTATTTCAATCCAGAAATGGACTCCGTCAATAAACACAACTTCTAGGCCCGTGCCTTCTAGTGCATCTTTTGCAGCCTGTTGTATTTCAGGAACAAAAGCATCGTCCCCGGTCATAACACCGCCTACTTTCATCTTAGGCAAAAAGTTTTGGATATCACGTTTAACTGCTTCGTAAGAATGATCGCCATCAATCATAAGGAAGTCAATCGACTTGTCAGCATAGCGAGTAAAGGCTGTATCGCTAGTCGATTCTATAAGATTGTAGTAACCCTTAGCAGGCTCTAGACGCTTATGAAAATCTGTTGAGTTGTAGCCTTCAAATACTTCTGGCTGGTCTTTAGCAGACTCTGCATAGTGCGATAAAAGTTGTTGTGGGTCTACACAATCAAAGGAGATTTTCTTACCGCTGTTAGCAATTTCAACAGCCATAAATGCACTACTACGTCCTTTAAAACTGCCAATCTCTACAAACAGAGCACCATCTTCTGCTCTGCTTACTGCATCTCTGTAAAGGTAGTCGTAACTAAACCACCCTGGTATGTTCTCGTAAAAATGTTCCATATTAAAAATACCTAATGTTTAATCTTCCGGGGTAGTTAATTTCAAGCCGTTCAAAAGGTTCGTTCTTGCGTGTTTCTACCCACATTGTTTTTCCTAGAGCAAGTGCAACTGCACATGGTCCACTCATGCTACAAACAAATAATTCACTGCCCTGTATCACTCTGGCCAGTTCCATAAAGTCCGGTGTACGATAATGAGGTACGAAGCATTTGAATGTTTCTTCAAACCATGCATGTTCACTCTCTAGTCCAACAAACACAGCCTGGTCACACAGACCTTGATTAACTAATCCTTGCCATACAGGACTAAGCAGTTCGTTGCCGTCTTGATAATGTGGAGTTCTATTAATAACAATAGGTCGTCCTGGAAACTTACGGACCTCGCGGCACTCCATGTAAGGGTCAACTTGCAACTGTCGATAGTGAAGGTCCATGTCTATACCCTGAGCTAGAGCATGTTGGTTAGGAAAGTTACGAGGGAACCTTCCTGTCTCTAGATGTAATGCAGCATTTTCTAGTTCATAGTCAATGTGTTCACCGTTCCAAATATTAAAACTATTAATATAGGGCTGATGCAACATAAACTCACGCATGATCTCATAGTCATGCTCGGTCATACGGCCTGCATGTCTATTACCAGGTGCCAGCCCCCATCCTAGTTTTTCATTTAGCATGTTCTCTAAGTTATGCAGTCTTAGATAAAAGTCGCCGCCACCGAGTACTTTTACCGCTACACAACTACTGAATGTATCTCCAGTGGTGCCGGAGTGACTAAAAGTTTTCATATCTTCTTTGCGTAATATACTAACTTGCCGGGAATAGGTGCAGTAAGTTTAATAATTTCAAAACCATTCTCCTTCAAAACGTCTTGAAATTGGTCTTCAGTAAAGAACCATAAATGTTCAATCCGCTTCCAATGGTGTGCGCCGGATGGACTAAAGTAGTCGGGGAGGTCTAGAATTAATTGACCGCCTGTTCTTAAAATTCCATGCACCTTTTGTAATGCAGAGTTTACATCAATCATATGCTCAATGCTGTCATGCATAGTAACAAAATCAAAGTAGTCAGGATTTAGATAGGCAGATTCGAGTGTACCTCTTATAGTTACACTATTGTCTCCGATATCCTCGCCCGGTTCTAATCCTAGACACTGAAGATTTCTTGCTCTGGCCCTATGAACAAACGCACTGTTACTACTACCGATGTCAAGGCCTTTAGACATATAAGGAAGTTGATATGCATCTAAGCGTAGATCTGCTACCTTACAGTCGTGTTCATATCTGTCTTGATAGGTAACAACACCCTTTTCTTCTTGGTATTGTTTGTGATAGTCTGTTTTATAGAAGTTATGATAGTCTTCTTCACTCCAGCCTTCTAGGTACTGATGTATTACATCGCACTTACCGCAGGCAACAACTTCTAACATGTTTACAAACAGATTAGAAAAGTCTGTTTCGTTGCCGCAGGTACATTTTTTAATTAAATTGTTTTCTAACATTATTCTCTGTATAAATCTGTAACATGAAACGACGCATTAGGTATAATCATGTGTTGGTACTTTTCGATGTTCTGTGTAATACAGTCGGGAAAGTATTCGTCTACTACTACATATTCAAAACGCTCCGGATTAGAAGGACCGTGATGACCGCACTTGTTCTGAATAAAGAAGTCGATATTGTGCTTGGCAATCATTTCAGGAGTATCTGTTTCAGTATGTGCAAAGTTTTGAATCTTAGTGATAGCGTGATTGTTGTCACCGAAGTAGGTGAAGTGCCAACCGCCGTGGTCAACTAGTACTAGATTCTCAGGCTTAGATACCCAAGGAAAGGTATATTCTCTTTCTTGTTGTGGGTTGGTGTAACAGCGAGCTCGTGTTACCATGATGTTAGGCTGCTTATTAATATCATAGATCTTCATGTAGTTGATCTTGTATTGAAACATAGGAATAGTAAGTATGTAACGATCCCAATCGTTTTCATCTTCTCTAATAGCAGAGATTGCATCAGCACGTGGTACTTCGTCTAAGTCGCTAGTAATGATAATATCATCTTGTGCTACATCAGTTAGAGCCTTGATTAGACTCCAACGCTGATAACGTTCTCGAACCCAACTGTCTGGGGTATCAGGCATGTCATCGACAGCAACACGGCGGATCTTACTCATGTATTTGGCAAAGCGTTCTTTGTTGTTTTCAAAGATATACTCTTTTGGCTTGCCGCTGTGGCTCTGATTAGACTCTGCTAGAACAAAGACGTCAACGACATCCCATAGTTCTTGTAGTCTAATCTCTAAAACATCTAGTTCGTTAAAGAACGGGAAGCAATCGTAAACTTTCATCTAGTATCCTGTATGTATTGTTGGCATTGTTTAGCCAATTGTATTCTAGTCTCGTTAGGTAATCCGGGCCAATGTATAACAAAGTCGCCCGGATACCATTGACCGTCTTGACCTAAAAGGTCTTTTCCTTCAACATTATACATTTTATAGTCGTAGGAATTCAACCATTGTTGTGGAATAATCTTAAACAGGTGTTGAAACTTTGGATAAAAGTCAATAACAGCCTGTTGTTCAAACCATTTCTTATCGTTCTTATATTCTGCCTTTTTGCTCAATAAGAACTCTAGCCACTCCTTAACCTGCAGGCTATTTCTCACAATAAAACTGCCTGTGTTAAGAGCCGCAATGTCTGTAGGCATAATAATGTGATACTCAGGATCAACTAGGTCTTCAAGTTTAATGTCGAAGTTAGTGATCATTGCATCATTGTCTAGCCACCATACCCAATCTAGATCAGGGTTGTCTTTCAGTACTTGCAGAATATGCACAAACTTATCAAAGTGTACCTGTTCCGGACTAAAGTTATCTGTTTTAGCGATTGCAGAATATCCGTGCTTTGATGCATACTCAACTTTGTTGTTGTACCAAGTTAGTTCAGCAAGGTCTTTGTGGCGTTCGTTAAACAGACTTACAATAGCCACCTTAGGCTTGTCTGTAGGTTTCCACAGTTGAGGAACGCTGTTCCACAATTCGTCAATGTCGATATAAGGGTCTTTACCAGACTCATCCATGATGTGAAATGCTAATCCAGGAATAGGACTAAACAGTGCAACATCTTCTTTGTTCCAAACAAGGTTGATACTCTTATTTTCTACCCAGTCTGCTCGCTGTTCAGTGAGTGTAACAATATCTTGAAAGTGATTGCGGTATTTGTCGTAGACCGCTTTTGATGTTAAACAGGTGTAGGTAGTGTGCTTAACTGTTCTGTAGTGGCGATAAGGTGCATGAAGTATGTAACTTTCATAGATTTCATACCGATATCTCCACACATCGTCGTGTGGATTGATAGCAATATACTGTCCTACCTTGCCTTCAAAGTGGTCAACAGTATCAATCATGTCATGTATGGCTTCGGGGTAATGTAGGTAATCGTCTTCGATATGATACCACAAGTCGGTTGCTTTAGACTCAACTTGCTCAAAGACTTTCTTCATAGTATAGGCATTGCCCGTACCGCCTTCTACAGGAACGAATGTTGTTTTGAATTTGCACTGTGAGAGTATGCTTTTAATATCTGCTACGCAGGAGTCATCACTGTGGTCATCTAATACTATTAGCTCAACATCGTGCCCTTGTACATGATTGATACTGTTAACTAAACTGCTTACACAGGTGTTTAGCAACTGGTGCTTAGGTACCTTGATGTATCTACCCGCGCCTGTATCGTTAAGCATGTTAACTTTAGAACAGGTACGCAGTATGATTAGTAAATTTCTTTTCATTTTTTACTGATCAATGCTATAAAGTAGCCGTCATGCCAGTCGCTGAACTGATGGCTTACTAATGGGTGTCCGTCACCTAGCCAAGTAGTTACTGTGATACTAGCAACTACACGGTGCCCAACGTGCTTTAGGGCTTCTTCTGTACCTCGTCTAACTATATTCCAATTGTAATCGTCAATAATTAAAAAGTATAGATCGTCTAACGCATCCTTAACAAGGTCAATTCCGTCATATTGATCCTGTTCTAAATGGGGACCATCGAATAAGTAGACGTTGTACTTACCAATCTTACTGTAATCGATATCACGGAAGTCGCCTTCGTAGTGTGTAAAGTCTACTTGGCCTGTGCTGGCCTGCTTGATATTCTCTAAGAACTGTTGTTTAGGACCGCCCCAATGACTCCAATCGTCAATGCAGGTTGCCTTAACATTATTTCCGTATATAGCAGAACAGGCCGTACTACCGGCCCAACTACCTACTTCAAGATATCTCGGATCCGGAAGGCTTTCAACTAGATTGTTTATAAGGTATCTGTACTTTCTGCCGCTCATTCCGTCCATACACTTCAACCAGTCTGGTAATTTATGGTTTAAGGCGAGAGCATTGAGCCAGGCAGTTGATAGCAATTCTGCTTCAGGACTGCTCCAATCGCCTTCTAATTTTATAGCAGTTTCCTCTAAATGGTAAACTTCTTGTATTTCTTTTGGGGTTCTACTCATTACTAAATCCTATACCCTTATTTAAACACATACATAATGGTATGTCAAATATTTTAACAGTGCTACGGGCTGTGTTTAAATAGAGTCATGAGTGATGTAACCTTCTTTTTAACCAGTTGCAAACGGCACGATCTACTGAAAGTTTGCCTAGAAACATTTGTAAAGCACAATACCTACCCAATTGAACACGGTATTATTGTAGAAGATAGCGACCAAAGTTTGGAATGGGTTAGGGAAATACTGCCATTCAAGAAACTAGACTTGATCAATACGCCCGGAAGACAGGGTCAACTTGCTAACATTGACAAATACTATCCTTTGATCAAGACGCCCTATGTGTTCCACTGCGAAGACGACTTCGTTTTTATTAGAGATAGTTTTATCGAACCCAGTAAGAAGATACTTGAAGCAGACGATTGCTGTATCAATGTATGGCTAACACAGTACGAACAAGAATGGGAAGATGCTAGTAAAGGGCATAGAACACTGCCGCCTTACCATAGACAGTTTACCTTAGACGATATCACCTTTTGGAATGTAAACAACATCATAGACGGTGAATGGGGGCTAGGGTTTACCTTCCAACCCAGTCTACATCGCATGGAGGACTGGGAACGTTATGGCGGATACACTGCTATCATAGACTACATTGCTCCGTGGTGTAACAAAATGGACGGAGCACAGGTTGAAAGAAATCTTTGTAGACATTATATTATGGATGGCTTCCATACATTCATGTTAGCAGGCCCAGGTGACAAGGAAGATGGATATGTCAACACCACTGGTTACCAAAGGCATGTTAAGATTGTTCAACCAGGTACAAAATAAAATGTGGCAAAAAAGCCACATTATCAGGGGTTGACAGCGAGACTAAATAAATATACAATAGACACATGGTTAGGAAGGTTCTGTAAGTAACAAAACTTTTTTGCTCAGATTTGCAAATAGTGGTTGACAGCAGAACTAAATAACTGTACAATTAAGGCATACGTTAGAAATAACGTATAAAAAATTTTTTAAACAAACAAGCAAATGAAAACAGCGAACATATTTGGTAGATTACATTGTGTGGCCCAGCAAGGCGGCTTTATGCCCTCTTATTGGTCTGCGAATGCCACTCTGTCAAATAAAAGTGATCGTACACCAGAGATTTGCCAGGGGTCCCGGGAGGATCGTGTAGTATAAAAGTACACACAAACTTACCCAGAGGACCCCAGGACTAAACACCCTGGGGTTTTTGTTTGCTGTTTTGAAAAGGCATATGAATCAAACAGTAAAAGACAACAAACAAAAACGTCAGACGGAGTTCTTGGCACAGCATACATTAACTAGAGATCAACTTCAAAAATTGATCGAAGGTAAGTTTGCTAGAGCACAAGAATACCATCAAGCGTTAAGAAAGCGAGAGATGCTTAGTGAGTATCGTTAACATCGCAAACGTGTGAATATGTGGTAACGAGGACCACGCAGGGCACGTAAAACATCCTGCAAACGGGCGGCCTATCGGATGAAACTGTGGCGAGAACGCAGGAGTATAAATGGTAGCGTATTAAAGAGCATTGCCGAGCGGTCTAAGGAAATGAGCAGTGCTTTTTAATACACACATTCCTAACCACTTGCTCCTGACGCAAGAACGGTACTCGTAGAGAGGAGTGTGTTAACAAATTTGGAGCTTGTTCCCCATTGCCGGCTGTAACCCGGTAGCCATTAATAAGTGGGGTGGCGGCAAGTGGTTCGATTCCATCAGGCTCCACCATATTTGGATGTGTAGGAAAATTGGTAACCCCAGTGGACTGTAAATCCGCCGCCCGAAAGGCACTGCTGGTTCGACTCCAGCCGCATCCACCAAATTTGGTCTCAAAGTGTTCATGGACGCACATCAGCCTGTCACGCTGAAAGAAGGGGATCGTTACCCCTTGGGACCGCCAAGTTTTAGCCGTGTAGCTCAGAGGAAGAGCAATCGCTTGATAAGCGATAGGTCGACATTTCGAAACTGTCCATGGCTACCAATTTTGCCCTTTTAATCATAATGGTAGTGGACTGGTTTTGTAATCCAGGGGTGGCGGTTCGATTCCGTCAAGGGGCACCAAGTTATCCCCCGTTAGCTCATGGAGAGCAGGTCGGCTTATAACCGATTAATCTAGATAAGGTCCAGGATGTGGTTCGATTCCACAACGGGGGACCAAAATATAGTGGGTTGGCAGAGCGGCGATTGCAGTAGTTTGCTAAACTATAGGTTCAAGTGATCCTTGGGCCCAAGGGTTCGAGTCCCTTACCCACTGCCAAGTATATGGGCTGTTAGTGATAATGGGAGCACGGGGGCTTTGCACGTCTCAGGTAAGAGTTCGATTCTCTTACGGTCCACCAAATTTTTGCCGCTGTCGTCTAATGGTAGGACACCTTATAAAAGGGTGACTCTGTATAGAGTACGTTCAGCAATTTTCTTAATCCATGTCAAGGGGGTTATCTAGGTTCGAATCCTAGCGGCGGCACCAAGTTTTATGCATCCCTAATGTAATGGCAGCATGACAGTCTCCAAAACTGTTCGTCGGGGTTCGAGTCCCTGGGGGTGTGCCAAGTTTATCTCTCTAAAGTGTTATCAGGTTGCATCCGCGGTTTGGGGCCGTGTGGTCCAGGTTCGAATCCTGGTAGGGAGACCAGTTTTAGGTTGCGTTCAGCAAACATTTTATACATTTGACTTTTAATCAAAACCGTAAAAAAAGCAACCTGTTATTTTTTGTTGGGGGTAAATCGATTGGAGCAGATACTGGGCTTTGAACTCAGGTGAGTGGGTCCGATTCCCACACCCCCTGCCAATCTATGGTGCTCTTAGTGTAGTGGCCTGCACATCATGTTGTGACCTTGAGAGTATGAGTTCGATCCTCATAGAGCACCCCAAACATTCCTCTTGTAGTTAAATGGTATAACAGTCGGCTGATAACCGGCCATTACAAGTTCGATTCTTGTCGAGAGGACCAGAGCAAATAGAAGCACTGTTTTGATGCAAGGCTTCTCAATGTTTTCTAGTTTCAATGGGTGTTATAGAAACTAGGCAAAGAAGGAAACTTCTTTGCTCCGCAGAATCCAAGCATGGTGCAAGGACTTGACTGTTAATCAATGATTAGCTCGGTTCGATTCCGAGATGCGGAGCAAAGAAGTTTTATGGGGGCAGTAGTGGGCTACGGGGTATCCTTGCAAGATTCCTGTCTAGAAGGGTTCGATTCCCTCGGCTTCCACCATACAATATCGTGTTAGACTTCTGGGAGGTCACTAGGCTTTCAACCTAGTTAGGCGGGTTCGATCCCCGTACACGATACCAAGTTATGCCGTAGTAGTTCTCTGGGAGGGCAACGGATTGTCTATCCGACTCAGGCGAGTTCGATTCTCGTCTACGGCGCCAAAATTTATGCCTGGTTGCGTAGAGAGGTTATACATCACTTTTACACAGTGAACTATGCTGGTTCGAGTCCAGCACCAGGTACCAAGTTAATTGCGGGGATTCAGGCGATCGGTCAGTCTCATAAGCTCGGCCCAGAGGATTCGAATTCCTCCTCCGCAACCAATTCAATGCGTGTGTAGTATAGCCAGGTAATTATTCTGGGTTGCCAACTCAGAGACTCGGGTTCGAATCCCGACACCCGCACCAAGTTATGCCGCTTTAGCAAATGTGGTCATTGCGACTGTTTGAAGCACAGAGGAACTAGGTTCGATCCCTAGGGGCGGCACCAAAATATTATGCGTGGTTAGTGTTCAACGGCTTAGCATCTCTGGCTTCCACCCAGAAGGAAGGGGTTCGAATCCCCTACCCCGCACCAAAGTATATGGGTCAGCCGATGGAGCGGCGTCCGGTCTTCGAAACCAGATTTGTTGTAGGTTCGAATCCTACCTGACCCACCAAGTTTTGTTAAGTGTATCTCTAGTAAGTAAGCACTGATACAGCGGCTGGCCAGCCAAGTTTCAGTAAAAGGTGACGGTTCGAGAACGCACAATGGCATCCGCCCGCCCTTACTATCTGTGATGTACCCTAAGTGAAAGCAAGTTATCTGTAAAAGAGCTTGTTGGATCATAACCGCAGCCGGCGTAATTTGCGGATAATGCAGCCAATGTATGTGGTGGCTGGCGCTTAACAAATTCAATATGCACCGTTCGTCTATTGGTTAGGACGCTGCCCTTTCAAGGCGGAAAGACGAGTTCGATTCTCGTACGGTGTACCAGTTAATGGAAGGTCAAATCGATTGGTGACGAAAACTGTCTTGAAAACAGCCGAGTGGTAAAACGCCTTGAGGGTTCGACTCCCTTGCCTTCCGCCAATATGCCCTGTTCGTTCAATGGATAGGATACGATGCTACGAACGTCGGGATGGTGGTTCGATTCCATCACGGGGCGCCAGTTTTAGGATGCATTCAGCAAATTAAAAACTTTTTTTGATATAAAAAGAAAAAACGCATCCTGTTATTTTTAGGTTGACAACTGACCTTAATAGTTGTACAATTATGTTTTTAACACAAAGGAGAATGACATGAAACGTGGTAAACGTTAAGTGTCATCCTGAGACTCTGTATGGTCCGGGGTGGCACTATAAAGAAAACTATAGTACAACCATCCCTCGCTGGCGTTAACGGTAGCGTACTTGACTCTTAATCAATGAGGTCCCGGTTCGAATCCGGGGTGGGGGACCATACGGAGTATGATGAAACGGCTATCATATCTGGCTTTTACCCAGACTTTCAGGGTTCGAATCCCTGTGCTCCGACCAGTTATATGCGGGTATAGCTCAGTCGGTAGAGCAGTAGACTTTTAATCTATTGGTCGTGGGTTCGAATCCCCCTGCCCGTACCATATATAAAAACACATTAAAAATACCGTTATATCACCGTTTAGGATCTAGTCCTAGACAAGCGGGCGTTCAGGTGATAGTAGTGTGTTTTTATATATGGTGATGTAGCATAGCGGCTAATGTACCTCCTTCATACGGAGATTATCGTCGGTTCGAGTCCGACCATCACTACCAGTTTTAGGCTACGTTCAGCAACGTCATTTATGACACGTTGGTTCGATTCCAACTCCACGCTTCATGCGTAGATCGCTCAATGGTAGAGCAAAGGCCTCAAAAGCCTTCAACATAAAGTAGCCTGTTTTATTATGCACCGGTGACAGAGCGGCCAATGTAGCGGATTGCAAATCCGTAAAGTCGTGGGTTCGAGTCCCACCCGGTGTTCCAGTTATGGGATAGACGGCAGTTTTGAGTCCCACCTAACCTAGCCACAGTGGGGTTAACTGTGGTGACACTACAGTATGGTTAAGAGTGGTTGTATAAACTTGACTGTTCGAGACAATCCAGCGAGTCTCCCCAGGGGGATAGTTGGGCACCCGACTTGCCGATGTAGCTCAGTTGGTAGAGCAGCGGATTGAAAATCCGTGTGTCACTGGTTCGACCCCGGTCTTCGGCACCATTCATAAATAGAAATATGTACACAGTTATAGAAGATGCTAGTCCATATTTCATAAGGTTTACTTTTGATACGCTGGTTGAAACAATAGACCACATTAAAAAGTTAAGACCTAAGTTCAATGAAAATCACAGTAACTATTTTCATAGGACTTTTGACGAAGTTACAGGTCGAGATATATTGTCTCGACTTCCTATGTTTGATCAGTTTGATTGGATTGAAGATAGAGTATCTATTTTCTCAACACATCCGGGACATTCAAGTAGTATACATAAGGATGGGGAACTAACGAAAGTAAGTTTCAATATTCCTTTAATGGTACTAGATAATAACTGCATTACTCGTTGGTACTCTGATGATACATTTAACGATGTTGAGCCTTCGGGATTACCTTATACAAGGATTGCTGTTGCATCTGGTCGCAACGGCTATGGTCATATTCCTGCTGTAAAGGAAATGACCGCAGTGCCAAATGAGATGATTTTATTCAACACAGACATCTATCACTCATGGGAAAACAAATCAAAACACGTGAGAGAAGTTCTTACTCTAAGGATAGAAGAAGATAAAAATTTATCTTTCCTTGATGTAAGAAAAATCTTGTTCGGTTATTAGTCGATTAGCTCAGGGGTAGAGCACCACATCGACATTGTGAAGGTCACTGGTTCAATCCCAGTATCGACTACCAGTTATAGGATGACTACAGCAAACAACTTATGCCGCTAACATCTGGCAGGCCGTGCAGTTGGGCACCGTGGTTGAAATAGGGGTTCGATTCCCGGCGACACCACAGCATCCTGTTATTTTTGACCATTTAGGTTCTTTTCAGCAATCTTATTATAATCTTTCTGTGAAAAAGACGGGCCGGGTTCGAATCCCGGACACTGCCTGGTCAGCGGTGTTGGTGTAGTGGTAGCACAAAAAAATGAGAACCTGTTATACCCTGTTCGCCAAGTTGGTAAGGCATCGGATTTTGATTCCGACATTCGGTGGTTCGAGTCCATCACAGGGTGCCATTATACACGTATATCTACGATACTACCTTTAGGAAGAAGGTTCCTTCTTCTCCATTGATGGTCGTGAGTTATATAACGATGCATAGTTTGCTCCGCTGTGTATACAGCATCTATAAAAATATTTATGCCCACGTAGCGCAATTGGTAGAGGCAATGGCCTTAGAAGTCATCCAGTGTCGGTTCGAATCCGACCGTGGGTACCAATTAATAACTGTTAATGTAGCGTAGTGCCGCGTTAACGTTGTCAAAGTATTTTATGTCTATGCTGTAGTCGTATATGTCGTGGACAATGATACAGCATACACCTTCGTGAAGCGAAAGGTGAAAATGAAGACCTTGCGGTGTTATACGATCGTAAGTTTTCACAAAAGTATTTATGCGGTGGTAGCGCAATAGGTAGGAGGCAACAGACTTAAAATCTGTACAGTGTGGGTTCGAATCCCATCCACCGTACCATGCTCCTGTGGTGCAATTGGTAGACACGCTAGTTTGAGGGACTAGATGTTGGAGGTTCAAATCCTCTCAGGAGCACCAATCACTTTAATCTGTTTAGTCTAGGATTGTTTGGTTCGTTTAGAAAGTATAGGTCGTTAAACACTTTAACTTCTGGATTCAATACATCTATTACCATAGCGTAAAAAGGTTTATCAGATTTGTTATAGACTGCATGTATTTTATTTGCAGCCATATCATACAGAGTATACTCTAAAGGTTTAGTATCTGCTATAGGTTCTTTTAACCCGTCAAATACTAATTCAACGCCATCGGGTATATCTAAGAATATATTGTAACGCTTATATGTGTCGCCCCGGCGTATGTAAGGATTATTAAAATCAATATGAGGTTTAGCATTGATGCCGGGATCTAACCTATGCCAATATACTTTACCAAACTGACTACCATTAGCAACGGATTCTAGTATACTCCAGGTCTCTGGAAACTTTTCTGTAAACGACCATTGCAGTTGATAGTAATCTCCAATAAGAGTTACCCAGTTTATTATAATTGATAGACCGTCATCGAGGGCCGTTCGGTTCATAGGATGTAACATCCATAGACCGCGATTGGTGTCTAGTTCTTTCTTTAGTGAAAGTATTTCAACTTCGCTAAGAGGTCGAACAACACTTGATGTATCTGGTATCATGTTGATATTTATTTTTAATAGTGAGTTGCCAGAGAGGCCTATTGGCGCACCTTGGAAAGGTGATGGTTCCGCAAGGGGCACGAGAGTTCGAATCTCTCACTCACTGCCAGTTATGTGTGTTTGGTCAAAATGTTAGGGCATCACGACGCAGGGCTAGAAACCTTGAGGTGCGGGTTCGAATCCCGTAACACACACCGAATATGGGCTTATTGGAACCGGGGTTCCATGCGTAGCATTGAATTGGGTTCAACTCCCAGTGGTCCACCAAACATGGAAGGTTATCTAGTCTGGGACTAGGACTGTTTCGAAAGCAGAACGATCCGAAAGGGTTGGGGTTCGATTCCTCAGCCTTCCTCCATTTATATATTGTGCAACTTCCTAAAAGAAGCAACGTAGTTTAGAAAAGCACGTTGAAATTGGAATGAATATCTTTCTTCGAAAAATTTTTCTTTTTCAACTAAGGGTAGTTGTTCCCAAACCTCGGGTTTGATAATATCAAACATAAGAACTATTTTAAGTGTGTTACCCCAATTAACACCCCAGTGTGCTTTGCGATTGTTAAATGTATAAATTACAGAGTCAGACACATTTAACGGCTCGCCTTCGACAAAAAGAAGTGCTCCAGGGTTAGTCTGGATCGCAAACTGGCATCGTAGGGCATAATTATGAAACACCTTTGAATCTATATGTATTCTCGGTAATTCTTTTTTTCTATTAACTTCTTCAGGAGTAGTAGCCATTACTTCTGATCTTATTATTTTATAACCGTTTAAAATACTCTCTAAATATTTTAAAAAAGGTCTAGCCTGTTCTCTGGCGTTAACTATCTCCGGTCCTTTATAAGGAAGGTCATAGTACTGTCTGTAAGCCGGATATGTTTTTATCCAAGGATCATTATCTATGTAGAACCCCGGCGCATAGTTTAAAGAAGGATGAGTTCCTTTTATGTAAGGAGACAACTTCCAATCTATTTTTAATAAAGATTCTTTAAAGTTGTTGTACTCTAAGGTGCGGGTATCAACTGTTGCTAAAGGTTGAAACACTGGGGCTATATTCATAAAAATATTTATATGCCTATTAAATATGTATATGTCCACATATACAATAATAGAAGACGCTAGCCCTTACTATATAAGATTTACATTTCCAGGCCTTGAAGATCTAATTGGATATATAAAATCTATCAAGCCCGAAGTTGAATACGGTGCTATGAATTATTTTCATAGGATATTCAGCCAGGCAGATGCTCAAAAGATTATTGCAAAGTTACCCATGGGACACGAGTTTGAATGGGTTGACAAAAGGTTTACAATATTTTCAACACCTCCAGGAAGATGCTGTGCTATACACAAGGACGGAAACGCTTTTCAAGGAGCAGGAAAATTTGATGCAGTTGGACTAAACCTGCCATTAACTATCCTCGACGATCATTGTGTAACTTCTTGGTATGCCGACGAATTGTTTAAAGATAAAAACAACAGCGGCTGGCCGTATTGTTATAGTAAAGTACTGTTTGATCCTAACGGATACGATCATATCCCTAAGTTAAAACAAATGACTGCAAGACCAAATGAAATGATACTATTCAACTCTAGCATATATCATTCATGGGAAAATAATAAATCTAAAAATTTAAGAGAAATACTAACTCTTCGATTTAGAAAAGGTGATAGCCTAACATTTGAAGAGGTAAGAAAAGTATTATTCAATATCTAATGCCCCTCTGGACAAATTGGCAAAGTCGCTTCTCTCAAAAGGAAGAGTTCTCTCGGTTCGACTCCGAGGAGGGGTACCAAGCTCGCTGTAGTTCAATGGACAGAACCACTCTCTCCTAAAGAGTAGATCCAGGTTCGATTCCTGGTGGCGAGACCATCATAGCAAATCTATTTCAGATACTACAGTTTTTCCGCCAAATGCTAGGCTTGTCTTTAACATACGCTTAAAATCAAACTTAACAGGATCTGTAATAATACGGTCATCGTTTACAATTTTGTCACCTAATATAATGTTAGGCTTCAGTATGCCATATTTCTTACAGTCCATGGCTGTAAAAATTTCTATAGCACTAGACGAACTTATGCAATGGCCAAAGTGTCCTTTAAAAGAAACTATGGGAATATCTTGCTTGCAAGTTTCAGAGAAGAATTTGTATTCAGCAGCATCTCCAACTGGAGTTCCAGTTGCATGTGCGTTCCAAAAGTCTATCTTGCGATAATCAATGTGACTGAAGGCTGAAATAATCTCGTCTACATTACCGGGATGAGAAAAGAAATCGGGCCTAGTATGAAAAGAAAAACTTTGAATTACAGCCTTAGGATCTAGATTATATTTTACACTAGGGTGCTTCACTATCATAATAGATAGAGACTTACCCATTCTAAATCCATTACTAGATGCATCGAACGGTCTTCCTGTTTCTTGATCTAATGCTCCGATGCTTTTGAATGTCCAAGAATGATATCCTGTGGTTAGATTGTCACCTGCAAATACAACCACAGGAGTTTGATTTTCTAAACTCATCAACGATGCCATGTAGAGTGCGTATAACGACCCTGCACACCCCCCGTGTACATTAAAGACCTGCCTTTTTAGATTTAATTTTTCCGCTACTAGGCTAACGGTTGCATTTATATTACAACTTTTTGCAGTGCTAGGTTTTAATCTACCTTTCTCCCCTAGGTATCTATCCCAGGCGGTAACCTCATCTTCGTAACTAAGGGTAGTAAGAGTAGATGCTACAAAGGGCCAGTCTGATCTAACGATACTTTTTAAATACGGATCATCTAAAAAATCTTCTATATCCCAAGAAAAATCGTATTTGTATTCGAGTATTTCGCATGATGTCATAGCGATATTTACGTGATGTTTCAACATTAAGATGTTTTTCTGAAGAGCATAAATACTCATATGCAATACATTGTATTCAGTATCCAAGCAGGAATGGACAACATAGAATTTTCGGCTCTACTAGAACAGGCCGAAAATATGACCATTGCTGATGGTAGCGGGCAGAAATTCAAATGGCGTAGGTACAGAGACCCTATCTCAAATGAAGTTATCTTTGGACCGCCACAATGGGTAAATCCTATCCCGTTTTATTCTAATTCTAGGCTAGCAGATAATCTAGACGATTATGTTGCTAACCCTATATACCTGAGAACAGTAGACTTAGGAAAGAACACAGTTATTCCTATTAACCTAACTTACTTTAAAAGTCTGCTTCCACATCTTTCTTTTAAAGAATATCTTGAAAAAGATGTCTGTGCTATCTATGTTTATTCAAATAACAGAGTAAGATTATATAATGAAGCAGCAAAAGGTCCGTTCAAGGATAACAGTTTACAGATCGCAAGAGATAACATCCTGAATGTCGATCCGTTAGACCAGGCGCTGATGACTGCGTTATATCCAAGCGGTTTTGATGCAATCATAGAAATGGACAGAATTTGGACAGATTGGGATTACCTGAATAATATTCTAACTGGCATAGGAATTAATCTACCAAGATCTACTTACGATAAGTATTTAGAGATTGCCGGTAGAGGTTGACACGGCCTCTAAAATACCGTATAATTAATATTCCTGGCGTTAGTATAATGGATAATACATAGAGCTTCTACCTCTAGAATATGGGTTCGATTCCTGTACGCCGGACCAAATCACTTTAACAGTTCTGTATTAAGCAAAGAATCAGCTCTCCACCTCGTAGTAATCCAGTAGCGATCCGAGCTTCCGAGATTTACAGAACTGTGTACCCTACAGTTATTAAACATGTAGATTCCACCCTCTTCTAGAAAAAGTGCTTCTGCTTTTTCCCCTGTTCCTTTGTCCCATCGCCACATTAGACCAGCACCGGGATTAGTAATAATAGGAACTTGGAATTTTATAATTCCATCTTGACTCTTTCCGTAAGTGTTTGCACTATAATCTGAGTGTTCGGGGACATAGCCGCCCGGCACCATTTTAGCAACGTTAGTTTCTATATGACCTCTCAAATCAAAGAATTTAGACATGTGCCTTCCAAAGAATTCGAGTACAGAGGGGTCCGGGACTAGGAAATGTTTTACAGTAAGAGTATAGGATTGGAAATCATTAGACGACACAAACGGCCCTTCTAATACATATTTTTTTAACCCTAACAACACATCAGAATCTATCCGATCTATTAGTTTATAAGTGAAGTGGTGTTTCATAATTTTATTTACATGCACAGTTGACATTCACCGTAAATAGTGTTATACTATATATGCGACCGTGAGTGGAATTGGCAGACCTGCCGCCTCTTCCGTTAGGAAAGGCTGGTGACGGGGCACCCGACTTAGTCAACGTGCTTTTGTAGGTTCGAAACCTACCGGTCGTACCAAATAATTTAAAGGAGGAATGTATGACAAAACCGAAAGAAACATTAGAAAAAGCATACGGTAACATTCCTCGAGAACCGATAGTTCGATATGATCTATTTGATTGGTTACCAACACCTCGGGGTGTTAAATACTATTGGCTGCTGTTAATTAGAAAACTAAAACGCAAATGATTGACAGACTGCTAAAAATTGTATATAATTAATATATAAGGAACGTTGGCCGAGTTGGTCGAAGGCACCTTCCTGCTAAGAAGGCATGTCCGCAAAAACGGGCATCATTGGTTCGAATCCAATACGTTCCGCCAAATTTATTCCAGAGTAGCACAGCGGTAGTGCAGTTGACTGTTAATCAATTGGTCGTAGGTTCGATCCCTGCCTCTGGAGCCAATTTGCTGATGTAACACAGTGGTAGTGTACTTCCTTGGTAAGGAAGAGGTCGTGAGTTCAAATCTCGCCATCAGCACCAAATTCAGGATAAACAGTTAGATAATCTGTTCCTGCAACTCGATCAAATTCCGAAATAAAATCAATAAACTTACTAAACGGCTGTTTAGGTGCTTCTTGTAGAAGACCACGAGCACTAGATAGCAATTGATCGATATGAGGAATTCCTAATCGTCCTTTAAAATTGTCGATACGCTGAACATAAAGTTCTTTTACATGATCCGGCAAGTTGCCAGGAAACAAGAACTCCTTGTCGGTAACTATCGAAGGTAAACAGTATTCAAATCGTGTTCTAAGGTCTTCTTCTAGGCTGTGAAGAAACTTAACTGTCTCTGGCACGTATCCTACATTTAAGATGCTTATTGTACTGTTAAACCCAAACTTGATCTTAGGGTAATGCTCCCGCACATATTTCATATTACGATAAATGTTGTCCCACTTCGCAAGATATCTAATGTACTCTTGCAGGTTCGGTGGGCCATCGATGCTAACTGCTAGAGTTACTTTTACATTAAGACTGCTAACGATATCTAAAATATCAGTGTTTAGTCTAGTAAAGTTTGTAATAAAAGTAACCTCTTTAAGATTCTTAGACTCCTCTTTAATTAGTTTTAGAATTTCTAAACAGGATTCGTCGATCATAGGTTCTCCCCCCATGAATGTAACTACCATTGTTTCGGCAAAACTTCCTTTTAAGTTTTGAGGATCAATTGTGTTATCGGCATAGTATGTAGGATAATATGTTTTTAATTTTTCTGTCTTGTTAATTACTTGTAATAGTTTTGAGCTTTGGTTAGGATTGCACATCCTACAGGCTAAATTACAGATATTAGTTAATCCTATGTGTACTACTTTAGGTAGTGTTGGGTTATCGATATCTACTTTGTTTAATAAGAGACTAAAGTCTTTATTCTTTTTATCTTTATAAGAAAACACACTGTCCGATATATAACAGGTTTTACAACCGTCAAGTGGATTACCCTCGGCTATTCTCTGTCTAAAATTTTTAAATTTTTCACCAAACCATACTACAGGTAATTCGTTGTCTTTTAAAGATCCTAGATTTTCTTCGTACTTACAACAAGGTCCAAGATAGTGTTTATGTAATTGTATTTCAGCAAGAACCCAGGGGAGGCTACATACATTCTTTTCTTTAACCAATTTATCTAACGATGTCATAGTGTCCTATAAATATTTTAATGAGATCTCAAGAAGAAATTACTAGAATAAAGTCTAGGTTCAGCGAACCATACGTTATTTATGGACTCCTCACTGATGAGGAAGTAAAGTATCTAGTAAGTATTTTTAGAAATAACAATCAAAATAAAATCAACGGATACAGTGGAAAGATCAAAAAAAATACAGGACCGGTTACTTTAGGGCTAGAACCTTTTTTAGAAGACCCTGTTATTAAAAAGGTATTTGAAAAATTAAAAGAACATATCGGCGACTTTGAAATGAATGCAGGATTTTTCTTTGAAACGGATTATCCTCATATTATACATAATGACGATACGTTTGATCTAAAAGATGTTTATAAAGGAATTACGATACCTTTATCACTAGAAGGTACGTTTAACAATTATCCGAAACTTTGTTTTTTTGATCAATGTTACTTTCAAGGACCTGCTAAATTTTTTGCAGGTGATGCAGATATTCCTACGTACTATAATAAACAGCTCTACGAGTATTCAGATGTAGACGGAATAACAGACGTAGAATTTGAAAAATTAATTTATAATAAATTTTTTACACACCTACGATACCAATGGCTTTCTGGCCTAAGTCTAAAAACAACATTAGAATGGAAACCGACTACAGCATTAGTATTTGATAGTGTTAGATTACACTGTGCTAGCGACTTTAGAAGATTAGGGATTATTTCTAAATTAGGAATTAGTATCTTTACAAGGAAACCATAAATGTTTTATTGGAAAAGATTTGACATAGATCCTGTAGAAGTTGAAAAGATTCAAAAAAGGTATAAATGGTTCTTGCCTAGGAACCTTCACTTTTTTCAACAGTTGAATATAGGTCTACGAGATTTCATGGGATTAGAAGTACAAAGATTTATTCTTATACAAGTTGCACCAAACGCCATTGGAAGAATACATACTGATCATAGGCCAAATGACTACGGAGATAAACTTGCATTGCAAATTCCTTTAGAGAATTGTGAAAACAGTATTACACATATTTGGGAAAGTGAAGAAACTCCTCCTACGCAATATACTAATAACGGTCAACCATATAATTACTTTGACCCAAACAAATGTAAACCTGTTACATCATTTAAATTAATTAGTCCTACATTCTTTAGAACAGACTTGCCGCATAGCGTTGATAATCCTACTGATAAAATTCGTAGAGCAATTAGCATTAGATTTAAAGAAGACCCGTGGGATTTGATAGGTGAGCGAGATGAATAATCAGTATATGTTTTATCCTAAAATTGATCTAGAGGATATAAAATTCGAGGAAATAATTAATAGGAGATTAAGGTTCAGAGTGCAAGGTTTAGCCATGCATAGTAGATTAGTAGAAGACGAGAAAGATTTAATACGTTTAAGATCTAAATATAATTTTCTTTCGGAGATTTATAATATCTACTGGACTCCACCGAACTATATTGTTCCTCCTCATGTAGACCTATATAGAAAATCTGCATTGAATATTCCTATTTCGTATACAGAAGACAGTCATACAATTTTTTACAAAGCCGTCGGAGAAACAAATACTACTGTTCTAACAGATAAAAATTATTCTCAAATTACATCAAATTTAACAGAGGTATTTCGATTTACATTAACTGAGCCGACTATTATTAATACAACAATACCTCATAGTGTTATAGGCGGTCCTAAACTCCCTAGAATTATATTAAGTTGGTCTATTGTAGATACGTTCGAAAACATAAAAGAAAAATTAGGATGAAGTTCTATCAACCATTAGATATTCCTTTTGAATGTTTTAACAAAGATTCTGTTATGCAAATAACAGAAAATTTTGACCCTTTAAAATTCTACATATGGAAAGTTGACCTTTCTGTGTTTAGTGACGAATTAAATACGTTCTTAGAGTCTGCTGGCTGTAAAATATTTTACTCTGAATTGTTTCATACACCTGCAGGCCGCAATCTTGTTTGGCATATTGATACTGACACTCCATCAGAAATAATGAGGTTAAACTTTGTATGGGGTTCAAGGAAACATTTTATGCAATGGGGTACTCCTGTTAAGAAACAATATGACCCTAATGTTTTTCCTACAGTTACTGGGACTGTGTCAATTAATTTTAAGGAACACGAAATAAAAACAGTAGAAAGTTATTGTATAAACTCTCCTACGATTGTTCATGTGGGTGTTCCACATCGCGTTGTTAATTACGATAATGCTTCTAGATTTTGTCTAAGCGTTAACATACACGCAGGAGATGAAAAGTTAATGTTTAACCGTGCTAAAGAATTGTTCAGTGAGTATATGCTAGGTTCGAAATAACTTTGGCAACATTTGCTGTTGTAAAAGGAACATTAAGTATAAGGTGCTGACTGTTATCAACCCAACTGATAGTTCTGTGGGTCATCCTGGTATTGACATAATATACCTGCCCGGGTTGAATAAACATTTTACGCCCGTCCATAATCCAGTCGTACTGATCTGGTCCTACATTGTTTAAAAATACAATAAGGCGGAAAACGTCTCGAGGCATACTCGGGTGATCTCTATGAGGCACGAAGTACCCTCCCGTGTCGGATCTGACTATAAATGTGCGGCCTAACGGATCAAACATTTCTAAGAATGGATGCAGACTAGTACAGGCCTTATAAACATCAGTAGGTTGATTAAACTCAAGTTCACTTAATCTACGGCCTGCGGCATAACTTGCTTCGGCAAGGCTAGGGACATCGGTGTGTGTCTTTCCTGGAAGGTTAGTAACAGTTAACGCCTTTCTGTTATTAGGTCGATCTGTTCTAGGAAGATAGTCGACCCAGTCAGTATCAAACTGACTTATCTCTTGCATATATTTGCCCAAGTCTATCCAAATCTTTAGTGGTTCAAACGGCCCTAGATTTAAGAGTGCAAGTTCATTAGCCATATCACTGGGCTTTATTAGTCCGTTATATGTTGCAGACTGTCCGCTAATTCCTGGTGGTACTTTTGTCATAGTGTTCCTGTATCTGTTTTATGTAATTTGTTAAATGCCCAAGCTCGTTCTTTACACTGCCAACATTGGTTACATCGACCAACTCGCTGTTCAGTGCAAGAGTGTGTAACATTAGCAAGGTCGGACTGATCTTCGTCGAACATAATTTTAAGAACTTGATCCTTGATTAAATGTGCAAATGGATAAACTAATTTAGGATTAGGACTGTTTAAAAATCTTCTCGGGGCCCCCTCTACACTATCTAGTTCCGGTGGATTGCTGTTTACTCCCATGTATAAGTAGTCTACTTTGTATTTGTGAAATATTTCTACTATAGCAGACGTACTCTGTTTAGTATGATGGGCGTCCGGATTTCCAACAAGTATAGGCGCAGGTATCGCTAAATTAAATTTATTGTTAACATGGTTTACAACCATTGCGGCATATACGGCAGAACCGTCCTTCTTAGGAATTGTAAACGGCTGTAGATTAATAGAAGAATTACTACGGACAAGCAGATACAGCAATACAGCACTGTCAAGTCCGCCACTTAACAGTATACCGTATTTGTTATTTTCTTCCAGATCAAATCTCATTTAGGTGCTGTCCAAAAGATTACAGAATCTTTAAATTTTTCTGCCGATCGTAATATAAGTTCGTTAATACAATTGTCAGTATTATATTGACGTTTGATTCCTATAACTACCGCAATGCGTCTCAAGTTAACATCGTTAGATTTAACTGCATGAACGCAACTCATGTTATTAAGGAAATGAGACGATGCTCCTGTAGGAGATTTAACTTCATAGACTACATCTTTTTGAACTTTCTCAGACGGGCCGAATCGAGGCAGGATGCCTAGTTCATCTCGTGTTTTGTACTTTTTGTCCAACGGTTTAATTAACAGACTAGCACCTTCAACATTTTCATTTTCAAGATACATGCGAAGACCTAGCGGATCTTGGTCGGAGTGCCAAAAACCTGTTCCTGTAAAGTCCTGTCGTAAAGGCAGTATACAGACTGTGTCTAGATCACTGTCTTCGAATCCGTATGCTTCGTGAAAAAATTTAGATAGTGCAGGAAATAAGTTCTCAAAATTGTTAAGCCATTTCCCATCCTGCTTTGCGTAAGTAACATTCCAAGGATAGAGAGAACCGAGATGTTTGCTTGCATCTAAGTTGTTATGTACATCTTGACGTTCGTGACATTCTTGTATCCATTGGCGCAGTTCATCTGTACTAAACTTAGGGAACGGAGGAAGGTCAAGCGGTGTGTATAAAATGTCAGTAACGTCCATAGCGATATTTATTTGTTAGTTTTTTTGGTAATACTAAATAGAAAAATGTACGATGCTATTATACTATGTGGATCAAAATCCGAAATGTCTGGAAGAAACATTGCCGGATATAGATTAAGAACCGCCGCCCGAAAACTAGGTTATAAAATATTGGTTATCGATAGCGCATCTGCTATGAATACTGAAGAACTAGAAGAAACTCTAAATGCAGTTATAACGCAGAAAACACTGGCATTAGGAATTAGTACAGTTTGGTTAGACGGATCGGGAGAAAACTCCGAGATTGCCTGGATCAACAAGGGAGTTATAAAACGCCTAAGAGAGAAATTTCCTAAATTAAAGATCGTTGCAGGGGGAGTCGGACTTCTAAAGATGAGAGGTTCTATGAGCCTATATCTGGCTTCGGACTGGCATGTTACTGGATTTAGCGACGATAGTTTTCCTAGACTATTAAAACTACTAGACGGAAAATCAGACCATCAGTTAAAATACTTTTTAGATTCGAATGGAAAGAAAACTATCGAAAGCAACAAATATCACCAAATACATCACCCCGATGATATAGAAACAGAATTCGAAGAAAGCGATGGTTTCTTAAGGCATCAGCCGTTACCCTTAGAAGTTAGCAGAGGTTGCATATTCAGATGTGCATTTTGTAACCACCCGTTCCAGGGAGCAAAGGATTATGACTCGTATATTAGAACCCCAGAAAGTATAGCAAGAGAGTTAAGAAGGAACTATGAGTTGTTCGGAACCACTCGCTATAGTTTAATGGACGATACGTTTAACGATAGCATTGAAAAATTAGACAGATTAAAAAGGGCAATTGAAATTGCTAAACTGCCTGATTTTGAATTCCAGTGTTACACTAAACCGGAACTGTTAGTTACCAAGCCCGAAATGATCGATCAATTAATTGGTCTGGGTATCGTAGGAGGCTTTGCTGGAATTGAGAGCTTTAATACACATGCTCGAAAATCGATGAATAAGGGAATGAACGTACAAAAAGTATTTGATGCCTTAGAAAAATTAAATTCAAAAAGCTCTAAGGTTAAATTACACAGTAGTATTATTTTAGGATTACCTGGGGATAAACCTGAAGAGTTCTATCAGTGGCAGGAATATTTTATTAAGCATCAGAATAGTCTTTTCAAGAGTTGGGAATACATTCCTTTGGGAATATATACTCCTTCTAAAGCAGACGACGAGAGCGGTTACCTGAGTCCGTTAGAAAAAGACCCTGAGAGTTACGGGTACACGTTCTCAGAAAGAAAAGAAGGTTATTATTCTATTTGGTCTAACGGATTTGTTGATTCTATAAAAGCAACCGAGATTGCCGCCGAGTTAAACAATCGGGCGAGAGAGGTTGCAAAACCCGGAGGTTGGCACGTATCAACTGCATGGCATGTCGGAGTAGATACAAAAGACATGGATCAGACAATTTCTAAATTAAATTTAGGTCCGCGTTGTAGAGCACAGGCAAGGCAACGAGCAATTGATACGCATAAAAAGTTAACCAAAAAATAAAAAAGTTGTTGACAAGGGCCAAAAACCTTGCTACAATATACGCATACGTTAAGCAATTAACGCAGTTCTTTAAAAATTAGTAGGCGCAATTTGTCCCGTTCATCTAGAGGCCTAGGATACCAGCCTTTCACGTTGGGTACACGAGTTCGAATCTCGTACGGGACGCCATTGTTGTATTGTTTTGGAAAAACTCAGTGTACACCTGGGTAATGCACTCTCACTGTCGTCACTGTCTGCAGGCACACGATACGAGTTGACTATACATTAAAAATCCAGGACGCTGGAAAGAATAAGTGTATAGCAGTAAAAGCAAACGGTAGTAGGGCTATTACTATCCATAACAAGACAATACAACAATGGTTGACAGCAGTTGATATTGATGCTACAATATTAACTTACAAACAAACGCCCGGGTGGTGAAATGGTATACACAGGAGACTTAAAATCTCCCGTCGAAAGGCATGCCGGTTCGAGTCCGGCCCCGGGCACCAAACTATGATAGTAACAAGTGTTCAGAATGTTGTAGATTTTGTTCGAGATGATTTTCGGATGAAGATCTACAAGACCATACAGGATCCTGTAACAATGAAGGAGACTGTGGCTTGTGAAATTTATACTATCAAAGGAGTCGTAGAAAAGTCCGAAGATAAAGGTCTTACTATAGACAAAAAAGTTTAATGAATTTTATGGCTGGGTGGCAGATCGTCTATGCGTCGGATTGCAAACCCGAATTAGGTAGGTTAAACTCCTACCCCAGCCTCCAAGTTAACGTTAGGGCAGTGGGATTAGAGGCGTCCATCTGCTAAGGAGTAGGGCCTGTGTATAACACAGGAAGTAAAAGGTCACCCCGTAACTGGTAAGGACTGATTCCCTTTTGGCGTAGTAGCACACCTAACAGTTATAAATAGATCGCAGAGTGTTAGAAGCGGTATCTGGTCAGGCTCATAACCTGAAGGTCGGGGGTTCGATTCCCTCCTCTGCAACCAAACAATGCCCTGGTGGTGAAATTGGTAGACACGCTGGTCTTAGAAGCCAGTGCGCGAGCGTGACGGTTCGAGTCCGTCCTGGGGCACCAATTCAAGTAGCAAAATGAAAACTTCAAAACATCATGTTGACACAGATAAATGTGTTGAAAATATCGGAAATAGATTTGATCTCGTTTTAGTTGCCGCGCAACGTGCTCGAGAATTAAAAAGAGGTCATAGAAAGTTAACAACAGGTAACAGCGGTATTATCATCACAGCCCTAAAAGAAATTGAAGAAGGACATGTTACTAGAGATTTGTTAAGGAAAATTAAATGAGCAAAGGAAGTCGTCCACGCCCATATAGTGTAAGCCAAGAACAATTTGGCTCTAACTTTGATGCCATCTTCCGTAAACCCGATCCTCGCATCGTCGAGGATGCTAAAAACGAAGATGACGAGTTTAAAGCTCTCGAAGAACGTAATTCTAATCTTCCTCGCCCTAGCGAGCAAGATGGTTAACTAATTAAAAGCCGGTGTAGCTCAGTTGGTAGAGCAGCGCACTTGTAATGCGAAGGTCGAGGGTTCAACTCCTTTCTCCGGCACCATTTAACATATATGATACTTTTCACCAATGGCTGTAGTTGGACATATGGCGGAGGTCTAAATCTAGATCATCCTGCACAAACTGAACAAAGACTTCAAAGTGTCTGGCCGTATCATCTGGGTGCATTACTAAATGCAGAGAAAGTTGTTAATATGGCCGCAGGGTGCGGAAGTAATCAACGCTCCGCTAGAACTACATACGATTGGATTTTATCTCAAAGTCCAGAAGATCTAGCCAAAACAGTTGCTATAATACAGGTTACAGAACCATCTAGGTATGAGTTGCATATTCCTAGAGAGGACAACGATCCAGATTCCTGGATCAAATGTAAGATCGGCGTTGTAACTGCTGACAGACATAGACGAGATCTTACAGATTTCCATTGGGACTACAACAGTACCCGACTGTCGTTATATTCAGACATAGAAGGTGTGTACAGTGTTTTGAGCTATTGCCAATCACTTACTAATCTTTTTAAGCATTTTAACATTCGACATTATTTTTGGAATGGTGGATTTTTTAATCACAAGGAACAGATAGTTCCCCCCACTATTTCAAACTACTTCGAACAAAGTGTTAACTGGTTTAACAGTAATGCATGGCAGTATCAAAGAATAAGCCCAAGCGATCAACATCCTTCATTTGAAGGGCATAAAGAAATTGCCAAGTTAATGTTTGAAAATATGAACAACCCCGGATCCCGTACCGGTTAGTAAACGGGGGTCAATTGTCTGTACCATATAAGACACAGTGCATTGGATCTACTGCAAGGCCCGCTTAACATGGGCGACTTGAGAAATCACAAAGGCAGGGACGCTAACCTGTCTAAATGGAAAAGTACGTAGACGGAGTAGACAGCCCGGTCTAAGGGCTCCTGTGGTGGGAGATGATTAGACACTAATTTTTGAGAGTACTAAATTTGAAACTCTAATGTTTGTTAGTACTCCGGGGTGTGCCAAATCTCTTGCAAAATCAGGAAATGGATTAAACTGCTCTACAGATACCATAACAAATTTTGCATTAATCATGTCACTTAACTTATTAATTGCCAAACTATTTTTTTCCATTGACAACATTAGGTTGTGAGGATTGTTTGTCCAATGTTTTAAATAAAAGTCGCTGACTTCCTCTGCAGGATTCGCTATCACTCCTTTGTCCGAAAATATATCAATTCGTGTTGGGAAGGTCCTACAGAATACAACAATTTTGGGTTTGATTTCTTTTAACCAATGTAGTGCAAGTCGAAAGGCGGTGTCGTTTGAAGATCCACCTATTCCTAGATTGTAACATCTGAGCCCTAATTTTTTAGAAACTATATATGGCCATGTAGTTTCTATAGGCAATCCTACACCGACAGTATAACTACAGCCGAGGAATACTATCGAAGGATCCGATGTAAATTCATCACACCGAAACCCGTGACTATTAAATTTATAGGTAAATTTAGAATCTAGCCATCCGTACTTTTCAAGTATGTCGGATCTATATTTTAAATTTTCTTTATACCTTTCTTCGGAGTCCATTGGTAGCCAATTTATTTCACGATTGGCTAGGTCGCTGTAAGGAGTGTGGTAAGAATTTATTTCCATACCGGTATTTATTTTAGATAAAGTATGCTATAATAAATACAAGACGCGGGATTAGTTTAATGGTAAAACAGCAGATTTCCAATCTTCGGTCGTCAGTTCGATTCTGACATTCCGCTCCAAAATTAATAGGACGTT
>JACCDP010646401.1_pt1 | contig 38933 bp, 24 predicted proteins | sample 7445841 | NCBI WGS metagenome assembly JACCDP01 (sample SAMN15323441, study PRJNA562643) | freshwater metagenome | isolation source: river surface water | place: USA:Blue River Watershed | collected 2017-08-17 | reverse complement strand
CCCCGAAGCCTTAATACCAAATGTAGTGTGGATTCTTTTTGAATATTGTAGTCTTGCAGTGTGCGCTCTGATTCAAGTTGTTTTCCACTAAAAATTAAGCGCTGCTGGTCCACGGGAATGCCCTCTTTTGACTGAATTTTTTGTTTTACTTGCTCCACAGACTCGGTGGGCTCGACTTCCAGTGTAATAGTTTTTCCAGTTAAAGTTTTTACGAATATTTGCATTGTATTATATATCGCAATATCTTTAAGCAATTATTCAAATTTAGTAATAGAGAATAATATCATTAACTACATTATACACATATGTCGGAAACAATAGATATTAAAATGAAATTGGGAGATGTATTTCAAATGGTTGCACCCGCCAATTCGCATATCAATAATAAAGTGTATTATATTGATTACATTGACGACGACATCATAAAATGCATTGATTTGAACGACGGGTCAAAAACGGAATTTAACCTGGATTCCAATGGTTGTCTAACCGATACCACAATTGTTCAAATTATACTGTTGTCGCGCAGTCCCAAGGAGGGATATGCGGCTCAACATGACTTGGTTGCTGGCAAATATATTAAAATGGTGTTTGAACTTCCAGGACTGAAGCCATATACTATTCACGGCAAAATTACTGCGAACGACGAGGATATGATTGAAATTCAGGCTGGCGAAGACCAAGTTATTTTTATTGATTTTGAATACAAGGGCATTCCCAAGCACATTCCCTTAACCCATATATCCATTGTGGAACCTTTAACCGTGTTGGAAAAATCGATGTTGTCCGAGGAAATAAAAGAAGAAAAAGAAAAAGAAGAACGCGATAAACCTGAACAAGAAGCGTCCATGGAGTTTTCACCTGAAGGCAATCCAGTCGTCAAGGTTCCCGCAAATCCTAAAATGGACGGGTATGACTTTTCCAGCTCTTATAGCTCTGCACAATTGGGCGAAGAAGTAGAATTTGAAGCGGATGTTGAAGTTGGCAAAGCCGAACAACGCTATGGCATTGAAGTTCAAACCAACGACTTGCTAGATGAATTGCTATCTACTATTCCAGATGATGCACGTACAACTGCAGTTATGGATAAAATACATCGCACCATTCGTCGATTTAAAGAGCTTAGAGCTGCATTTTCAATATTTGACCAACACGGCAATGTAACTGGTCACATTAATTTCGGAGCTGACTATAAACCTCTTGTCAAAGAACTGGCGAATTTAAATGCTAATTTGAAGTGGATTGTTCCAGTTGTTAAACAAACAACCAAGTTATATAACTATGAAAATACTGTGCTGGCCGATGAATTGTCCGAATATGATGCGGTTTTAAATATGCAAAATATTAACAATCGATATGTAACACAATATAGTAAAGCAAACAGTTTAGCAACACCATTTACTGAATTACCGGATGCACAGCAAATTCAAACAGATTTGGAAACTCTTCTTGATAATTTGGGCAATTTTGACACCAATGTGTTTTCAAGCATTACATATCCTGCTGGCATAAAAAAGTATGTATTTCAACGTTACAATTTGGGAATGACCAAAATTAGTAAGAAAATAATGCGTTCAGGCAAATCAGTGTTTGTGAGAGATGCATTTACACGAAATGACGCAATAAAACCAACATCGGTGGTTATTCTTCCCAAACCAATAATGGAATTTTCACGCGTGGGACTTCCTGGAACAAATGTACTATCACGTACAGCATTAAGTCATAACTGGCTCTTTTACTATAAATTGCTTCGAAAATATACCAATATTGAAAAGTATGATGTGATTCCGGGACAAGACGTTAATTATTTAAGCAAATCGGATGATAAAGAAGAAGATACATTAACGTTTTCCAATAAACATATTACATTTAATGTTCCCGACGGTATGAGTTATGAAGAGGCGCTGCAGTCCATTATTCCACGAAGTGTGTCGTTGATAAGATACATGAAACCACATTATATTGGATATAATTTTTATGACATGATGTCATATTTTGAGCCTTTTTACATGAATATGAACAACATTACATATTCGGGACGCACCAAAAACGATAGTGGCGAAAATACAAAAGAAGGCGGACCTTATCAAGAGCTTCGTGTTCATATTATTGAAAATGTTAAAAAATATATCATTCAATACAAAGAGCAGCGCACAAAATATAATCAACTTATGGATGTGAAGTCGGTGAAAGTGCAACCTAATGTTATAACTAATAAAATTATGCCCGAGTTATTAGCCAAAATCATGAAAGAATATAAATTAACGGAATCAATGAGTTCCAGTGAGCTTCTTACGAAAATGATTGCTATTGATAACGGCATGTTTTACAATAGTATATTATCCTATATTACTGCCTATCTCTACACACCTGATTTGGCAAACATGCAATTTACGGATGATAAATCCAAAATAAATAACTCGTCCAGCTGCATGACTCGTGTCATTGCCAAAAAATACACTTCGTTTAAGGATTTGCAAAAAGACAATGGAAACGAAAATGTGTATTTTGACAAAGACTACGATACAACGCCCTATGAGATTCTGAAAAAATATAGCGCCTCTCAAGAACGAATGAGTAATAGCGAATTCGTGGATTATTTTACACTTGTGTTGCAAAAAGAATATGGAGCCCATGATGCCGAAAATTTGGCGCGCACCATTATTGCAAAACAGAAGCCCGTTGTTGATGGTAATTATGCGGTATTAATGTTGAAGCCCGGTGAAGACGACACCTATAGCAATCGAATTACATATTTTGTTAGAAAAGGTGATAACTGGGTAAAAGAAACTTCCATGTCGGAATCAGAACTTACGAACGAACTACTGTGTAATGTAGAGAACAAGTGTTTTTTCGACAAAAACAAGGAATTTTGCGAGTCGGTTGATAATGCGGCAAAAAGAATGAAACAAATAGCCAAAAAACAAATGATTGGAACCACGATTGAACTGTCAATGCAAGATTTTAAACGCGAGTTGGCCAAAAATTACAATTTCAAAGAATATGCCATTAAAAAAACACGCGCCATTAAAGAGGCAAAAGCCGAACAATTTGCATTAATGGCATACACCATTGGAACACGTGCTGTAATTAATGAAGTTGTTGTATCACCACATGCATCTCTGCGCGACTCCATATTAGATATGGTGGATTTTTCAAAGCGTCAAGAATTTATTATTAGGTTTAAAGAAGATTATTGCAGAGAACCAGTTATAAATGAACTTATCAATGAATCCGCATATTGGTTTTATTGTAAAGAATCAAATGTTAAATTGCTGCCCGTATTTTATTATACTCTTGCCAAGGCCTTTTTTAATGGCACATATGAAGAATCTCTTGATTACATATGTTTTCATCAAGGTAAAAAGAGTGATGATGGAGAGGCGGTAGTGGATAAATACAGTGGATATGTTATTCGTTATTTGGATTTTTCTACTGAGGAAGAATATGACGACCAAGGCTTCAGAATGAATACGCGGTCTGTTATGGAACAAGACGCCAACGATATGCTGAAAGAGGCGCTAGATGCAGATGAACAAATAACCTTTTCCAAAAACTCCAGCAATAAAAAAGTATTTGAAAATTCAATTCATCAACAGGTATATAATGTCTCAAAAGCCATGATTGAAGGGTTTCATTTGGATTATGCGGAGTTAGAAAATAATATCATGGTTCATGCAGTTCGAGTTATTAATAACACATTGTTAAATGCGGATAAATATGCAAAGTCTGCATCCAAGGTGCCATATGATACATATAAAAATCGCCACGTGTTTTTTGTTACAGTTTGCGTTGCATTTATTATGATTCAATCGCAAATCCCATCGTTTAGACCCAAGAAAACCTTCCCTGGTTGCGTGTATAGTTTTCGCGGCTATCCACTTGAACAAGTGGGTGACCAAACCGGTATTACATACTTGGCATGCATGTTAGAGAAAATGAAAAACACGGTAGCAGAGCCATGGAAAAGTGTAAGCAAGTTAAACAGCGAACAATTGCAAAAAGGCATGGTGCAATGGTTAGACACCCAAGTTTTAAACGACCAAAAATTGCAAAAAATACTTGATTTGAAGCGCACCCATTTGCTAATAGAGCCAGATACATACGTTCCAGATGAGCATAATGTAAATAAATGGGTACAATTTCAACCACCCTTAGTTGGTCCAGGCATAGAAAAAACGGTAAATGGTGTAGGCAAAGGGTTTGAAGCAGAGGCTGCAAGTGCCATAAAATCAGGCCACAAATCTCAACACGACCATCTAGGAACCATGTATAAAAAAATGGTTGAACATACATATGGAACATTTGAAACAATTAACAAAGTGGTTGCAGCACAGGGTAAAAATGCCATGTTGAAAGCAGGCTCCATAATCTTTTTGGAAAACTCGTGTTGCGAATCTGACAGTTCCATGAAATGCATTGATTATTTTGCAGAGAAAGACGAAAACATTCGTAAAAATATTGATTTTGTAGCCAAATACGAGACCATCTATAATGACATCATAATGCTTACAATGGCTCCATATGTAACTTCCAGAACTGCCAAAACCAATATTGTATCTGAAGATAAAGGAATTAGCACACGAAATATGTACGAAGCATATATTCATTATTGCAAACTGAGAAGCGATGTTCCCATTCCCGATGATTTGAGAACAATATGTCAAGAAAAAATACCCGGATTAGCTTCAATGGATATTAATCAGGCAATCGAAGTATTGAGCGACAGTGGAAAAAAACAAAGCATGCATACATTGCAAAATTTAATGGGCAAAATTGCAGAGCGAAATATTGTTACTATTCAAACCGAAGACATGCGCGAACCCGATTTTTATGATTCATTTGAAGACAGTGTTTTGGGACAAGGTATTAAAAAAATTGTAAAAGAAATAGAGCGCACAAACATAGATAATGTATTTGGAAAAGACAGTGAGACAAGTAGCACTGATGTATTTGAATTAAACCGCGTGTTATATGATTGTAACCATGCGATGTTGAACGAAATAAACACATATATTGCGCGCAATGGTAAAATTGGACCCAAAGAACAAGACGCCATTAAAACATACATGGATTCTGTAAGCACATGGTCAGACCACAATAAAGTGCATTCGTTTGTGTATAATTCCATTAAAAATATTGTTATGCTCATTCCAGACACAATTAAGAATGAAAGTCGCATTAAAACTGATAAATTGAGTAAAACAATGAGACATTGGGATTTTGCACCAAAACATTATGAAATCATTGGTAACAACATCGATTCATACTTTGAAGAAATTAATAGTTTAAATAAAAATGCAAGCGTATGCGAATTGATGCGCGATATTCACGAAGACTTGAATATGAAAGACATATTAATATTGTTGGAAAGGTTGCCATCGTTGCACCACTTATCACAAGATACCGTTGATTACATATACAAATTTTGTTATTTGGCGGTATTTTATGAAATTATATTGTTTAGTCAGGATGAAACATCCTACAATAATTATCTTGAAAAAGAAAAGGATGAACCAAATTATAAACTAACCGAAGTAGAGCTGCAAGACCAACGACAAGAATTGTATAATCATACCGCACAGCTAATTGTTGCATTAATAAAGATGGACATGAAAACCAAAAAATTGACGAACATGAATTACCAAGAACTCATCGATGCATTCCGAAAAGATGCCCTGCAAGAAAAGAAAGCCATTACTGACCGGTTCAAGAATATGCAACAAGATGAACGAAACACCGAGTTGTTGTTGAAGAAATATAAAATGGGACGCTGGAACTTGGGAGAGCAAAAAGGTATATATCAATACGACAAGGCATTGTATGAAGAAGAGGTGGCTACCAAGAAACCAGAGAACATGACCGCGGATGAGTTGGATGCATGGGAAAGAGAACAACAAGAAGCGCAAGAAGAGCAAGAAGCATATGCTGACGTGGGCGAAGACGGTGACTATTATCCCGAAGACCGTGGTCAAGATGACTTTGGTGAAGATGTTTAATTTACCACTTTTGATAAAATAATAAAAATTTTTTGTTAATTATTATTATTATGACCTGGACTATAGAATAAACCATAATTTAATTAAACCGATATAGTAATATTTAATACACAATTTTTATTTATTGTACTATTGTTTGCATCAATTCTGCAGTATATTTTGTCTCCGGTAGAAATAGATGTATTTATGCTAGGTATGGTTAAATAATTAGTATTATTATAGTTAGTTAATACATTTGTAGTTACATTTCTTGTGTATAATACACTATTAATAGTATTATTTGCATTTACCTTAAAAATTTGAATTCCAATTCCATTCATACTTATATCATAGTTTCCAAATTTTACATTAATAATAATATTTGCAGTTATTGTTGATGTCCATACTGCATATATTGCGTTTTGAATGGAAGGTTGTATTGCAATTTCTGTGCTTGATATATTGTAATTGACTTCATTCGAATTAATTGTATTATATGGATACGTTAATACTTTGCAGTTGTTGCTATACATAAAACCATAATAATATGGTAATATATTGCTGGACGTTAAAACTGAATTATATATTCTAAAGTCACTAATAGCACCATTATAGTTTGTTTTTGAAAGATAAAATGCATTTCCTATAAAATTGTTACTTCTAGAAACACTTGTTGGATAAATTGAAGTAAGTGAATTTACTATTTGACCGTTTATATAAACATTCATTGTTCCTGAACTAAAAGTATGCACATAATGATTCCATTTATTATTTGGAATAAATGCGTATTTATAATAGTATCTGTAATTTGTATATGATGGTATTGCTTTATTTACTACAAACGAATTAGTGTTGCTACTTGTATATATATTTCCAAACCCATCAATATACAAACCAAATGTGTCTTGATTTGCACTACATATGCTGGTACCTGTAGATGTTAGTGTTGTTGAAGAATAAATAATACCATAATACACCGATGATGTTGCATTGGTATTTAAAGAAGCATATATAATTGTTCCATCATGTGAAAATTTTAAATTTCGTATTCCAACTGAAAGTGCATTAAAACTTAAATCATTGTTATAATTAAAATTCTTGGTAGCATTATTCCATAAAGAGTAATAAATTTTGTTATTATTATCTGAGTATGAAATTTTACTGCCATCTGGGGTTAATGCTACAGCTAATAACGTCGTTATGTTATTAACTTGTGTAGTTCTTATCAACGCGTAAGTATTTAATATAGAATTCCAGTTATACATATTAATATTATTGCTTGAACAAGTAACTAGCATATTTCCATCATAAGTCATACTTATGCCTAGTACATCAGTTATTGTATTTGTAATTTGAACAAGCGGATTATATTCATTTATAGATTCATTCCAAGTTGATAAATATAAATAACCCGTATTTGGACTTACCCCATAGCTTTGACTAATAATAAAACGATTTCCATTTGACGTAATTGCCATGTGCATCATTCGATATACTCCGGTAATTCTTTTTACAGGTGCCCATACCGAATTGTTGCTGGTTGTTCCATTGAATTCAAACGATGATGTATAATTTACATAAGTATTGCCAGTGGTTGCCCATCCACTAGTAAAAACAAGTCTGCGTCCATCTGCCGATATAACTACATCACAACAAGTTAATGTAGTATCGACAGTATATATTGGGTCATATGATGCGGATAACCTGCTATTTGTAAAAGTAATACCTGATAAATTATTACCAATCGTTGCGGTTAATGCATTATTTAAAATACCAAGATTAAAATAATCAGCAGATGCGGTTCGTGCTGCCCCAAATATAGTTTCTATAGATGCACTTGGTTCATGTTTAAGCCAATATGAAACACTAAATCCACTTGCAGATGTTGGTGTAGTAAATGTTGATAAAGACAAGTTTTGTTCTAATAAGGAAGACAAATATAAACTTGGTGTGTTTTTTAAAGTATTTGTTGTATATGCACTGTTATATATGTTAAGAACTTCATAATTTTGCAATGCACCTTGATATATACGAAAGTCATTCATATTACCATTAAAACTTGCTATTGTGTTTGTTGAAAATGTTGTAGTTGGATATTCAAATCCACCTTGAGTTGTCGTAAGCACACCATTTAAGTAAATATTACACACTGACGTATTATCAGTGGTATATGAAAGAGTAATTCCAATGTGATTCCAGGCATTTATAGAATTATTTAATGCACTTACAGAATTTGAATTGTATGTAAATGTTAAATTGTATTCATTGGACGTTATTTTCATTGTATCATTGTTGAATGATAAAAGTGTTTCGTTTCCACTTGATTTTCGATAAAACCAAAATAAAATTGTAAAACCGCTTGTCGTATTTAATGAAATTGTTGGTAATATTAAAGAACTGCTTGTTGTGCTAATTAATGAACTATATCCGTATATTTTATTAAACACATCATACGATGGTGTTCCGGTAGCATTTAACCCTTGTTCGGTTCCACTATTTAAAATGCTATTGTCCAGCGAGTACCATATATAAGGTAAGTTATTACCACCAAGTGTTGATGTTATTCCGGATGTACCAGTATTAGTAGTTGTATTATTAAGTAAAAATTGTGTTGTAAAACCAGATGACATACTAACATCGGCAAAATATTGCATATATTTTTTATGTTTTATTAACAAAAACTGATTAATATATTCGGTTGATAATGTTTTGTTATAAAATCTTATGTCCGTTACGCCTCCGACCAGGTTATTTGTATTGTTTGTATATGCACCAAAGTATGCTAAGCTATAGGTAGAAGGGGTTGGATATAAACCAGAAATTGTATTACTTATTGAACCGTTTAAAATAACTTGCCAAGTTCCATTTGCAAATAAATTCCAAGCAACATGAACAAACCGATTTGGTAAAAATGAATGAATGATTCGTGTTTCGGATTTAATTGTATTATTTTTTACAGTGAAAAACAGAGAATTGCTAGTGTCTACAACGCAATTGAAAAAACTGGTTCTGCTAATTGAATCGGCAACTTCAAAAATAGTTCCATTATTACTTGCAAAATACCAAAACGTTATACTTATTCCATTGGTTCCAACAGTAATTGATGGTAATTGTAAATATCCGCTAGTAAAAGACAAAAATCCTCCAACATCGCGTGTATTTAATACGCTTGCAGTTCCATTTATTGTTGCTGGACTTTCGGTTGCCGTGTCACTGACTGTACTTCCAGAAACAAGAATGGGCGAAAATGAATAACATAACGAAAAGTCATACGTGTTTAATATTGTGTTGTTGTATATTCTGTAAAATGCACTATTTGATAAATCTGTAATATCAGGAATTGTGTTATAAAAACGCACATCTGTTAAAAATCCATCAAAAAATGACAGGGGCGTACTTGGACTTCTTCCTAAAAAATTTTGCGTTAAATAAATAGTAAATGTTGTACGTGGGTCTGTATTTGAATTAAAAGCATATATTCTAAGATATCGAATGCCATCAACATAAAAATTATATGAATTTCCACTGGAAATCCGAATAAGGTAATTATGCCAGTTATTATCCGGAATTCTGTAAAAAGAATGCTGTCTATAATTTTCTCCATAATACATTTGTTCTCTAAGTAAACCATTTGAATTATCAACGCATATATATGCCATACTATTTGGACTTATGAATAAACCAGTTAATTTTTGATTTATAAGTGATGCTGTTCCAGATATTCCAGAAAAATTATTATAGCTACCATCTCCACGAATTGATGCACACTGAAGTGGAATTGTTGCATGATTTGTTGTCATGTGTATTACATTAGTATCTAATGAAAATTTCATATTTAGTGCCTTTGTAAATGATATTCCAGTTGCATAAAACATTGATGGCTGTTGAGTATATCCAGAACCATTCCAAACTGCAATATTAAAACTAGTGTCGGTGGAATAAGCAATTTTACTTCCATCAATTGACAAGCACATTGTATCATATCCTCGAGTTGAATTTGTAATAACTTGTGTAAATGCGTTGTAATTACTAGTAGTTGGGTTCCAATCAGCAATAAATATTCCGCCAGATGTTGTTTCGTCTGTTGAACATGCAATTCTTGAACCGTTTGATGTCATTCCCAAACCAGTATATATTCTAGAGGTTGTGTCGGCAGTTTGTTGAAACGTAGTATATGTAGTTCCGTTAAAAATTGTTCTATACACGTACCCACCTCGTTGTGTTACAACTATAATTTCACCTGAACATGACATTGCAACATTTTGCAAATTTATAAATGAAATATCACCAATTTGAACAGGGGTTGTGAAATTTGAAAAACTAAAAGTGCTATAAATTGAACCAGTATTTTTTGTTAAAAACACACCTCTTTGAGAAACATTACTATACCCAGATGTAAAAACTAGTGTTGTTTCGTCTGCCGTTAATGCTATGTCGCCAAAAGTAAAACCTGAAAAAGTTCCTCTTGTTCCAGCACTTTGCCATCCAGGAGAAAGATTTATATTAACACCGACGTTTTGAGATGGAACTGCACTATTGTTCATATTAAAGTAAATAACATTATTTAGTGTTCCCATGATAAGGTAAGCTGAAATTAAGTTTGTACCAGATACTGCAGTATTTCCAACGCTGTAAATAATATTATGATTATTGGATAAATTTTTTTTCATTAGTATGCTAACAGATCTTGCACTTGCATAAGAAATATCTGTATTAATTGTTGCACTGTACTGATTTGAAAATGACAAATACCCGTTTAAACCGGTTGGTGAAATATCATTAACAAACATATTTTGATTTGATAGTGTAACCGTTCGCGAAGAATTTACCGATTCTACTGAATTTGTTCCAGAAGTTCGACCTGAATCGAATGTATATCTTAGAGAACTACCAATATTGTTTGTTAATCGAACATCTTTTGTTGCCGTGTAATATAAATATTGTATGTCTAGGTCAGTTAATACACGATTATATATGCGAAAGTCTCCTATGTCTCCATTAAAATAATTTGAATTAGCAATTGAACTTTTTCCAATAAAATTATTTGTTCTGTATTGTGTTAATGGATATTGAAATGTTTCTCTTGCCACCGATGAGCCATTGATATAAGTTCTAAAAAAACGTTGAGTTGATTGTGCATTTGTAAATGTAACTACAACATGTTTCCATGTACCATCATTTATTAAAGGACCTGTTGAAGATTGTGTGCCATTTACGGTTATTCGTAAATTTCCCGTGCTTATTGCTCCAATGTCGGCAACAATATTATTACTAAAATCGAAAATAACGGTTCCGGTAGGATTTGAATTCGATCTAAATAAAATAGATATTGACATACCTTCTGCACCAGATTGAAATGGCGGTACCGTTATAAATTGTGATGACGCCGATACAAGTGATACATAATTATTTGGTATTAAACTTGATGTTGTAAATGTTGCTCCATTATTTAAGGTTAATGAGTTTGTACCACTTTCGTCGTATATTGTGGTGCCCGTGTATAAAGAAGGAGTCATTGGATACGACATAATTGCATTGTTAATATTTGCATAACTGTAATATAATTCAGTTACATCAGACTGTGTAAATCTATTATTATAAACTCTAAAATCACTAATTCTTGCATTGTAGGATGCATCGCCTGAAATAAAAATTCTGCCGCCAACTGTAAAAAATTTTCGAGTCATTGATGTCGGATAAAATGATAAGTTATTTTCAAGAATTCCAATTACTTCTGAGTTATGATAAGCATATGAATTTCCAAATGTGCTATCTATGGCTATTACTATATGACGCCAAAACGAACCACCAACAATGTTTACGGGGAATGATAAATTTAATGTTTGACCTTTATACACGAATGCCATCGATGATGTTCCTGTAATTCGCAAATGAATTTCTTCAAGAGAAGAACCGGACGAGTCGTTTAATTGAAATATATATCCAGGAAATGCTGTAATAGACGAAATGTCAATCCAAAATGAAAATGTTAAGCCAGTTGTTCCGGTAAAAATGGGGGTTAGTGATGCAAATGAACGGGCCGTATTTCTAATTTGCAAATAACCATTTCCTTGAAAAGGATATGATGGTTGTTGTGTTAAAGCCGGGTACATAAGATTATTTTCAATGGTTGCATTTCCAAATAACATTCCAGGACTTTCGTTTATTTCATCAAACACTGTTTGACCATTTACTTTATGAATGTCAAATGTGTAATGCGATATTGGAATATATGGGGTGGTTGAGTCATAAATCATGGTAGAATTGTTTGTCCATAACTGTGAATTGCTGTTTATATCAATAACGTCATTACCGGGTATGTTGCTTGAATAAAAATTCCAATTTCCATTTACTTGATTTACCGGTTTTAAATACGAAAATGAAGTGCTTTGAATATTGTTTACCATGTTTTGTATTTCAACATACACCTTTGCGCTATATTTGAAAAATGACTGCGTCGTGCCAAGTGAGTTGAACATTATATAAATATAAAAACTACATTTATTTCTAAATAAGCAAAATATATTTATGAAATTGAACTTTTATTATTATTATTAAATACTAATAAATAGCAAATGATATTTATTACAAACGACACGAAAGTCCCTACATATATATGGACAAAAAATGTTCCGGCCACCCACTGCATCTACCATATGAAAACGGCGGACAACCAAGTATGGACAGAGACCGCATATAAAGGCAACGCCGTGTTTGGCGGTAAAAATTATTTTGAACTTCTTGCGGAACTCAACGCAACCAAAGCAATGTTATCAAAATCGAATGCTACAGAACTGGGTCAAAAAATATACGACGGCTCTATCAAGTTAATATCAAGAAAGGGCGGCATAGTGGTACCGCGCGAAATACAATGGCCGGCTATATTAGCAGACGACGAGCGCAAATGGACAAATATAAAACCTCTTATAAAAATGCAAGTGGAACCACCGACCGCTAGTATATGTGAATGTGAATGCGATATTTGTATAGAGAACTAATATATAATGCTTGCTAAAAACAGATTATCCGTGTCAATTATCATTTTTATTATTATCTTCTCTGCAATTCATTACATGAAACCTGCATTGATATACAATGAACATGGCGGATTTCGTCAATTTGGAATTGGATACAAGCAAAAAACTGTTATACCAATATGGATTGTTAGTATTATTTTAGCTATTATGTGCTATTTGATGGTGTATTATGGTTCCGTTTAACGTGTTTTTGGTAGCTAGATTTACGCTTGTACGTTTTTCCGCATATATGACAATCATATGAAGTAAAATGAACCAGTTCGCCATTAATCCATTTAGCTGTTCCATACACGTGGCGTCGAATATGTTCGGTAAATATATCTTCTAAATCGCAATCATAACCGCATACTTCGCATATGAAAGACATTTAATAACAATAATACAATAATTGTAAGTATTATTTTTATTTTATTTATAGGCTCTTAGAACACACAGAATACATCAATCGATTTACAAAGTATGTAATGAAATAAACTAGAGACGCACCCACAATACCGGCGTAGTACATACCGCTTTTACCCTTCATGATGCCAGTGTAAAACCCGGCCAAAATGGTAATGGCGAACAAAAAGAATCCAAGAATGGACAAATAGTAAAAGTAATCGCAAAACTCTCCACCGAGAGGACCAAACAATGTGTTCATAAAATCCGACATTTTATATTATAATCACCGAAAAAAAACAATGTAAAAGAAAGTGTAAGAATATGGTATAATGGAACAAACTAAAAATATGGATAAAATTGTGTGGGATATCATTGACTGCTATTTCAAAGATAATCCTCAATGTTTAGTTAGACATCACATTGATTCATACAATGATTTTTACAAGGAGGATATTTTTCGCGTGTTTAACGAAATGAATCCGATTAAGATTGTCTCTAAATTTGATGAAAAAACAAAGGAATATAAGTCTGAATGTAACTTGTATTTGGGTGGAAAAAGCGGTAAGCGTGTATATTTTGCTAAACCTGTAATTTACGACGACCCTGATAAACCACATTATATGTTTCCAAACGAGGCTCGTTTGCGTAATATGACATACTCTATGACTATTCACTACGACGTAGAGGTGGAAATTATTAATGCAGAGCCGGCAGAGTATTTTGGCGGTTTAAACGTAGACGACGACGATATGCCGCATAACTATAAACAGGCTTTTTTAGCAAGCTTGGAACCAAAGCAAGGCAAGGAGCATATTGTAGAAAAGGAACAAAGGGCCGGCACGAAAAAGGGTGTTACCATTAACGAAAGTATAAAAATGAGCGAAGAAAGTCGCGGACCCAGAAAAGAGTTTGTTCTTGAAAAAATACTATTAGGTCGTTTTCCAATCATGGTTCAGTCTGATTTTTGCATATTATCTGGAATGCCCAAAGAAATGCGATTTAATATGGGTGAATGCAAAAATGACTTGGGTGGATACTTTATTATTGATGGCAAAGAAAAGGTTATTATTCCCCAAGAAAAATTTGGTGATAACATGTTGCGCGTGAATAAAGGCTCTGACGATATTTTGTATAGTGCTGAAATAAAGAGTGTTAGTGAAAACACGTCAAAACCAATTCGTTCGTTGCGCGTAAATATGGTTGCACCTTCTGCACATTATTCGAATATGAATATAACTGTGTCCATTCCCAATGTAAGAAAACCGGTTCCATTATTTATCGTGTTTAGAGCTTTGGGTATAATCTCTGATAAAGATATTATTGAAACATGTTTGCTGGACATGAATAAACACGAAGACATGATTGATGCCTTTATTCCTTCCATACATGATGCGGGTCCCATATTTAATCAAATGACTGCGTTAAATTACATAGCGCAACTTGCCAAAAATAAAACTATTGGAAATGCACTGCTTATTTTGTCGGATTACTTTTTGCCACACATTGGCGAAACCAATTTTAGGGAAAAGGCATATTATTTGGGATACATGGTAAAACGATTACTATTGGTGTCAAATGGACTTGAAACCCCTGTGGATAGAGATAGTTTTCGATTTAAACGCCTGGAACTAACTGGAAACATGATTTATCAGTTGTTTAGAGAGTATTACAAAATTCAATCCAAGGAAATATACGTGGCATTCGAAACAATTTTATATAACAACCGAGACATTTATGAAGACCACTTGGATAACTTAATTTACCAAAACTACCAAACTGTATTTAAAAAACGCACAGTAGAGGAAGGTTTCAAAAAGGCGTATAAGGGTAACTGGGGGTCAGCGGAACATACGAAACGCATAGGTGCGGTGCAAGACTTGACCCGGTTGTCATTTAATTCCATGCTTAGTCACTTGCGCAAAACAAACTTGTCAATAGATTCTGGTGCCAAATTAGTAGGACCCCGTGTATTAAATGGCTCCCAATGGGGACTCATTGACCCGATTGATACGCCCGATGGTGGTAATATTGGTTTGCACAAACAACTGTCGCTATTAACTTATGTTACCCGGCATGTATCTAGAGAACCGATGATTGCATGGTTAGAGGAAAATGCTAACTTAATAAAACTAAACAATTGCACTCACGTGATGCTTGCCACAATGACCAAAGTATTTGTAAATGGGTACTGGGCAGGAAGTGTGAAAGACCCTATGGTTTGTGTAAATAAATATAAAATGTATCGTCGTAATGGATTAATTCCATTATATTGCAGCATATGTTTTGATATTCGACAAAACTCGATTAATATATTTACAGACGGGGGGCGTTTGTGCAGACCTATTTATTATTATGATAACATTACCGAAGCCATGTCATATGAGCCAATAATGGACCAGTTACTCAAGCGCAAATACAATTGGACTGACTTGGTGGGTGGATTTAATACAAAGTTAAAACCAATGCTGAACCATGGCCAGTTTTATAAATTATCCGAACTGTATGAAGTGGATGCGAATGCAACCGACCCCGTTCAAATCAAGCGATTTAAAGAGAAAAAGGCACTGCTTGATTACTTGGACCCGAATGAAGAAGAGACTGCGTTAATTGCGTTTAAACCTGAAGATGCGGTTAATAAAAAATCTTATACTCATTGTGAAATTCACGAGTCACTTATTTTTGGAATGATGTGCAATTTGGCTATATACCCTCACCATAATCCAGCCGTCAGAAACTCGTTTTCATGTGGTCAAAGCAAACAAGCTGTCAGTGTATATCACACAAATTACCATTCACGTATGGATAAAACAGCTGTTGTATTAAACCAGGGTCAAAAACCGTTGGTGAAGTCGCGGTATTATGAGCATATATGCAACGAAGAAAACTCGTATGGCGAAAATGCAATTGTTGCCATTATGTGTTTTACTGGATACAATATGGAAGACTCCGTGTTAATCAACGAGGGCGCATTAAAGCGCGGATTATTTAGAACCACATATTTTAGTGTGTATGAAGCGCACGAAGAAAAAAACATGAAAGGCGAATTGGTATCCGAAACCAAGTTTTTGAACATTGAAAAGTCGCCACAACGTGTAAATGGTCTTAAAATGGGGTATGACTATAGTAAAATCGACGACTTTGGATTGGTAAAAGAGGGCACCGAACTGAATGATACAACTGTATTAATAGGTATTGCAACCGGAACTGAAGACCATCTCATGGATGAATCAAAAACTCCGAAAAAAGGACAGCTTGGAATAGTGCATAAAACATTTATTACCGAAGGTGAAGAGGGAACCCGCATTGCCAAAGTAAAGGTGCGCGAAGAACGAGTTCCGGCAATTGGCGACAAGATGGCATCTAGGTCGGGTCAAAAAGGCACTATTGGTATGATTGTTCCAGAACAAGATATGCCTTTTACCAAGGACGGTATTCGACCTGATATTATAATTAATCCACACGCTATTCCCACACGTATGACAATTGGTCAGCTAGTTGAATGCATTGTAGGAAAAGCGTGTTTGCACAACGGCTATTCTGGGGACTGCACTGCGTTTAATTCCAACGGAAATCACATTGCCGAGTTTTCCAAAATGCTATCTGATTGTGGCATGCATTCATCGGGAACAGAGATATTGTATAATGGCATGACGGGCGAACAGGTGGAAAGTGAAATATTTATGGGACCCACGTATTATATGCGTTTAAAACACATGGTTAAAGACAAGGTCAATTATCGTGCCATGGGACCGAAAACCCAACTTACACGCCAACCCGTGGCAGGTCGTGCAAATGACGGTGGATTGCGTATTGGTGAAATGGAACGTGATTCCATTATATCGCACGGTGCATCCGAGTTTTTGAAAGAATCAATGCTTGTTCGCGGCGATGAATATTATATGGCGGTTTGTAATAAGACAGGTGCAGTGGCCATATACAACCCAGAGAAGAATTTAATGATGAGTCCAATGGCCGACGGACCTATTAAGTTTATTGATTCCCTGGATGGAAAGGATATGAATGTGGAACATATTACCAAATATGGTCGCAGTTTTAGCGTGGTGAGAGTACCATATGTATTTAAGTTGTTTATGCAAGAATTGCAAGCCATTAATGTTAAAATGGCTATTATTACAGAAGACAATGTGAATCAATTTGATAATATGAATTTCTCTAACAATATTAGTTTATTAACAAATAAATCCCTGAGTGACGTGTTAAAAACCATGAATGATATGGTGGATGAGTATAATAATGTAACTCCTATTAGATATTACAGCGAACCTTCTTTGTCTCTTGAACAAGACCATGTATCGTCATATAAACAAGTATCGCCTCCTTATTCAAACGTGCAAGAAGAATACGTTCCTAATTCACCTCCTTATTCAAACGTGCAAGAAGAATATGTCCCTAATTCGCCTCCTTATTCAAATGTGCAAGAAGAATATGTCCCTAATTCGCCTCCTTATTCAAACATGCAAGAAGAATATGTCCCTAATTCGCCTCCTTATTCAATGGCACCACCATCGGATGCTCCTCAATCTCCACCCTATTCAATGGCTCCACCATCGGATGCTCCTCAAGACCAGGTTCCATTGCAAAGACACGATAAGGTTAGATTAAAAGGTGACCCCCATGTATGGGAAATATATGGACTGGATAATACAATGGCGATGCTTCGTCGCAGAGATGAACTGAACAATCGTATTACAATGGATGTAAATAAATCCGATTTAACAAAAGTATTGGTTCAAGGCGGTTCAGTGAATGACATTGTTACATTTAGAGGCGATTATGATAAAAATCGTAAATGGATGATAGAAAGTATCGAAAAAGGATTTGCAGTATTAAAAACCAATGATACGGCTGGATTGACTGGTGGTTCCAATACTAAAGTTGTTGCATTGTCGGATATTGACCCATATGTACCTCCCGATACTTTAACCACATTAAATGCGCCCACACAAGCTGTTCAAAGTCAGCCACCTATTGTATTAAATATTGTAAATGGCGATGGCAACAAAGTGCAACAAACGTCGGAACCAAATAACCATAAAGAAGAGACCCCAAAAGACGAGAGTGTTAAAGAAGAAAACATATTTGACAAACCCATGATTAAAAAACCCCCTGTTGAAAATAGCTCGAATGTGTTTTCTCAAGGGCCATTGGTTGTTAAAAAAGTTTAAGGACATTTTGGAGAACTAACATTAACTTATAAAATTGAATAAAATTATATAAAATAATAATTTATATTATATAACAAACCATGAGCTTATCCAACACTGATATATTATCTATATACAATTCACGCAAAACGTTTATTGACGTAGTGCTAACCATTGATAATGATGCACGCGGAATATATACTACACTTGATGATTATGAAAGCTTTAATATAAATGAGGTGGAAGCAATGGCAAAAAATGACCAGCTCAATATGTTTTTGAAATCAAGCAGGAATCCAAGTATTTATGTAAAATATTGGTTATCGCAGCAAACAATGCGTTTGCAATCACTTGATGATTTAGTGGAACAGTTGTTTGAAGTGGAAGGAATATTGAAAAAAACGGACACACTAGTTATTATTATGTTTGATGAGCCAAATGATTCCCTTATTGCCAAACTAAAATATTTATATGATGACCGCGGAATCTTTGTGGTTGTACATAATATTAAACGCCTACAGCGTAATATATTGAAACATAGTTTGGTGCCAAACCATAAAATTCTTGGCACACATGCGTATGAGTTATCTGATGGTCTAGGTAATCTAAGCGATATTGACAGATTGATGAATAAATATAAATTGAAAAGTTTAACACAGTTGCCCGAAATATCGCGATTTGACCCGATTGCATTGTTAATTATGTTACGACCCGGGCAAGTATGCGAAATTGAACGAAAAAGTGTGACATCCGTTTCTACATTATATTACCGCATATGTGTATAGGATGTATGAACCATTTAGCACAACTGATATTTTTTACACCAAAGCAATAAATTGCGCCGATAATGTATCAAGTGGTTGTAATAATAACGAAGATACCCAAGCGAATTGCCAATGTAAATACAAGGAAAATGTGGATAAATTAAACACACTAAAAATGGATGCTGGCACATCTCAACAAGCTTATGTGGATATAAATGATGAGCATACTGCCGCCATTATGTCCAATATTGGTTTAGGCATTGGTATAGCATCCATGTTATACATCATGTACAAATATTAATGTTGAATCCTTTATCATTATATATTAAAGGATGCAATATCATCTATTGTGGATATTAATCGCAGTTATAATTATTATATTTATTCGTGGAACATTTCCAATTCAAGAAGGCGCTCGAAATAAGGGGGGTAAAAAAAAATCGGAACCTGCCCCTGCTTCTGCTCCTGCTCCTGCTCCTGCTCCTGCTCCTGCTCCTGCAACCGAGTCCAAGCCAAAAAAGAAACATAATAAAAAAAAGCCGTTTAATTTAGTAAAAACTGCTCAAAATGCTATGTTAAAACCGCAACTCAAATCAATCGAAAAAAGTCAAAACAAAATTGAAAAAACTCAAAAACTGGTAGACGCAAAACTGAATGATTTGTCAAAACAGCAAGAAACAATAAAACAATACTATAATGATTTGTCGTCAAACATTACAAAACAAAAAGATGATGTAAGTAAATACTATACCGATTTATCATCAAACATGTTTAATCAATATACCATGTATAAAACATCTATTGAAACTGTTGCCAAACAAGCTGTCTCTGACATTAGTGGTGCCGGTGTTGCTGCCCAAAACTATGCAAACGGTGCTGCCGCAAGTGCAAACGATGCTAAAACCTATGCTAACAATGCGTTGAGTTCTGCAAATAAAGCGGAACAAGTGTACAAAGACGTATTTGGAAAATCTAGCGCATCCATCATACAAAATAACAACAACTCAATTTCTGGTAACGTCATAGTTGATTTATCTGGCAACACAACAACCGAACCATTTACTGGATTTAAGGAAGGACTTAGTAGTATATATACCACTCAAGTATCTGGTAATAAATACATATATGATTTAGAAACGGATGTTATTGCTGCACTTAATGATTTTAACACTGCGTATTATGCGTATATGAAGTGCCAAAGTGGAACACGAACATGTTCTGTAACAAAAACACACGTGGAAAATAAGGAAACTGAACTACGTAAAAAAATTGCTGAACTAAAAGCCGCATACCAAACAGAATCGAATGATATATCTGGAAGTGCATTTAATACTCAACATAATAGTACAATTCGGTCTTCAGACCGTGTAGCTAGCATGCGTGCAGACTTGGACGCAAAGATGGCTAATATAATGACACCTATGCACGAAATTACACGCGACTATGATGCAAGCGTTTATACTGGAATTGCTTTGTCTATTTTAGCCGCTTCTCTTGCATATTATTTGGTAGTTGAATAAATTATTTTTATTTTATATATAATTTATTATTATAATGGCTTCTCAGTCAGAACAAAATATTAAAATGTTAAAGGATATTAACGATTATTATGAAGCACATACCTCCGACTTTAAACAAGTATATTTTAGTCCAGCATCGGTATCCGCCTCTGCTACAAAACCAACTGGAGTTGCTCCTATAAAGTCAATACCTGGACAACATACCATGCAGACCTGTTCCTTTAATGCATCGCTTGAGGGTTCCTCCTATTTTTCACTAACGCCAACAGAATCTGGTTTATTTAAATGCGATATTTATGCTGGCACGGACATCTCTAGCATACCAGTGTCGAAAATAACTAAAGTAATGTGGCAAACACCTCTTCCAACTGACACGAGCTATGTTTGTTTAGACATGATTGGCAACTTGAATGCATATAATGATAAAAATCAGGTGGTAGCCACCATATTTAAATCACAAGACCCAGCGGACAAACGCACCGTACCTGGTAGATTTCACTTAGTATTGGTGGATAATAGAGATAACCGTTTGCAACCTTTGCGCATTCGAAATTCTAAAACTAATGCGGCTCTTGTCGTTATTACTGTAAATCCGGAACATATTGTCAAAAACAACGATTGGGCTTCCGATAAATCTAATATTGTGCATTCTATGTCCAATGAGGCACAGCAAACTGAAAACAGGCAAATATCTATTGATAAAATTACCAAGACGGTTTCTCTTGTAAGCAACGATTATCGTTATAAATTGCATATCAAAGACAATGCATTGGTTTTAGAAGCAACCCTTAAAGACAAACGCCAATTTTACAAAACAAATGCCGACGAAAAAGTCGGAAAACTCTATTATGCAAGCACTTATCCCGAATACAAGTTTTTGAAAGAAGTTCCTGGCGAGTTGCAAACGTTGCAATCCGGCAATTATACCACATACGATGAAGTATATCCAGACAAAAATATGAAATATGATATAAAAACGGGAACCAATTGCACCAAAGAATGTGATGCGGATTCGGGATGCCGTGCCGTATATACAGTGGTGGATTCAACAACAAAACAAACCATGTGTTTTATATCTAGAGACGCGCCTACTTTTAATGCCAAATCTAATGGTTCCTACGAGAGTTCAGAGCTGAATGTGAAAAATCCAGTTATTAAATTAACCGACCCAGAGTATAGCAAGGCAGAATATATTTCAAATGGATACAACACTGGATTTGCATCGTATAATTCATCTGGTTTATTAGAGCCCAATTTTATTCCGGGACCCAATGGCACTCCCTACGTTCAGCAGCTGAAACAAAAAATTACGGAACGCACTACTGGAATAATAGAGAATATGACAACTGTTGAAAGAGCATTAAATAAATTAAACACTATTGAACAATCAGTGTCCCAACATGAAAAATATCAAACCGACATTTCAAACAATGTTGGCTATATTAAATCAAAAATTCGTAACATAGACACTGCATACACAGATATGTCGAATAATTCATTTTACAAATTTACAGGCACTGCACCTATCATGGAGTCAGAGGATACATCCATAGAAAAAGCTTTAATAAACGATAATAAAGTTTATATGGAGGAACAACGGAATGTGTATGCTATTGCTGGATTAACCATGGCCACACTTTTAGTCATGGCAATAATTTTATAAAATTCTTTTATATAGAAATGACAACTCCGTGGTATCATTTAAGTAGTATTATTGGTGCGCAGCGTCAGCTTATTATTGACCTATCGCAAAATACAGACACAAACTCATTAACCATTGTTAATCGCATGGACGCTAGTTTGAATGAATTGGCAACAGCCGTTAGCGATGCAAATAAGAATATTGGTCCAGCATTAACCCAACAAGAGGAAGTAAAACGCATATTGGATAGAGAGGAACGAAGATTGCAAGAACGCAAACAAGCATTGGATACTGCCGATGAAAATCAAAAACGCCTGGTAGATTTAACGAATAATGCAACTCAAAGAACAAAAGCCATGAATAGCATATATTTGGTGGTAGTTATTGCATTGTTGTTATTTGTGGGTGTAAAACTTGTTGCCGGATTTATACCGGAAATACTGGCGGACTTGCTTGTTATTTTAATTATATCAGGAACCATCATTCTTGTTGTTTATATGTACTATAACATCATGCGTCGCAACAATATGGATTTTAATCAAATAGATTTAGGCGACCCGGCTTTCATGAATGGGTCCAAAACATCAAATAAATCTGAATCAAAAAACCTGTTGGACGCGCGCCTTGGTGGTTGTGTGGGACAAGGCTGCTGTGCTGTTGGCACCACATACAACGATAAATATTCGATATGTGTTCCCACAAAAACTGGAACAATGGGGTATTTTATTGAAAACAAAGATATGCGCCTGTTAAGCACATGCACCAGTGGAAATGTGTATTCTGAGACTGAATTGAAATGTGTAACATCTCAATAAATAATTTTGTGAATGTTTTTTATAAGACAATGTCCGATTATGATAAACAATTAAATATTGCAAACAGAGAATTAGAAACAGAGCTTAATAAACTGGCAAATCAATCAAACACTTATGAGCGTATTAATGAATATGCACAACAAGATGGTATTATGATAACTTATGTTCAAAAAATGCTGATGATTGTTTATGTAATTATATTTATGTTTTTTGCATATACCTTGTATGTGGAATCGCGTCCATATTATGGATTTATGATAGCATTGTTTTTACTTTTGCCTCTGGCATTTTGGCTAGTTGGTAAATACTTTACCGATATGCTAGTAAAAGCAACCAAATTATTTATTAATGGAAATGCTGCATATTTGTATGCAAAATAGAAGAAACCTACGGTTATACGGAACCGCCATAGGCGGTTCTTACGTTCTTTCCAGTCCGCTGCGCGGACATAAGGCCACTTCCCTTATATAAGGCGTCGGCTGAATACGCAGTTCCCTTCTAAAAATGGTATAGAAACAACGCACTAATAAATGTATGCATCCTCCGAAGTTTATTAACGAAAATTTATTTGGTCAAGCCAATTTTCTTGATAATAAAGATAATTTTTTATTATTAAAACAATACATGCTTACGCATGACGCAGCTGCGTTGGCTATAGAACCAATGGCAACTAAAACAGTAGAAAAACCGCGTTATTATACACCATTGCGCAAGGACTCGTTATTTTGGTGCATTCATATGGCAATCTATGGCGAAACCGAATTGAATTTAAATTATATAAATGTTATGATGAATGAAAAACGAAAAATGTCTGACCATTTTAATGCACATCCAGAACTATTAAAACAAATTAATCATCGAATCACTTTGGCCAAAATAAACGAAATTAAATGCAATTTAATGACAAAACCAACCATGGATAGTATTGAGAGCTGTGTTCCGTGCGCCATTTATTATAATAGACCCATTGTTGTTTATTTGGAGGAAATTCAAATGCATGTTAAGTTTGTAAGCAAAAACTATATTAGTGACGACGAACTTGACGAAACCATTTATTTGCGATTAATTAACAACAAAATAGTATTGGAACATGCAAAGCCTAATAATATAGGCATTCAAATGTATCATTACGAAAAACCGTTGCAAGGCGCATCCAACTATGGTGTGGAAGAATTAAAAATTATTTATAAACAAGTTTTCAACGAAGAACCCGTTGATATGAAAAAACCTGAAATGTATGAAGCCATTATGGTCAAATGCAGTAGTGTATTGCAAACTAGGCTTTTTTAAGCCTGAGAATTTACCCATATGTACAGTTTAATGTTAGTTCTCCAAAATGTCCTTGAACAAGGACATTTTTAGTACTGTACATATGGGTTTATTCTCCGGCTGGAGAATAAACATTAACGCACCAATTGTGTTTTAAACGCTTGAATTGACATTCTGAATATATGTTTTTTTTCATCGACGGGCACTTCATACTCATTGGTATATTGATTTTCGGAAACATAAAAGTCGTGATTAATAAATCCACGCAATACAAGCCGTCGCTCACCAACTTGATATGTATCTCCAATTTGCAAATGTGTTTCTTCCACATATTTTATATTATTTAATGAAATTGGAACGTTTAATGTGTTGCTGCGAATAGGCGATTTGTGGTCTTTGGAATCCGATATAAACATGTATTTTACACACACTTTTTGTCCAACAATTGATTTTTTATCATTAAAGTCAATTAGCTTGTCTTTACCCACCCACTGTATAATAAAAGGTTCTGTTGAACCTAGAATTGCAAGTCTAGGTGTAATTGTATATATAGCATTATTGCGAAACCAAACAATCGGTTTAATAGACATGGTTTAGAATAGTATAAATAAATAAATAAATAAATAACAATAATAGTTTGGGTTTTTATATTTTATAAAAAATATTTCAATTTTATATAAAATTGATACAAAAAGTTAATTATATAATATTAGTATAATATATAATGAGTAACACATTTAAGGATGATTTGCGTGACATGATTGGTAGGTATTTAGCCCATTTGTCCGGAAATATGGGCAGCAAAAATTTTAAGGCAGAAGAGCTAGAGGTTAGATTTAACCCTTACAACAAAAAGTTTTTCAGCAAAACCGACTACGATAATGTTATTTCGCACTTAATGGCATGTGGCTACACATGTGATTATCCAAATGGCATTAACATGATGCGCATTCAAACCGAGTCGCATAAACGTGGTCCAGGTGTGTTTGAAATGTCTAATATTCGCGCCGAGTTAAATGGCACAGGTGTTATTCAAGAGTATTGCAAACTTGATGAAAACTTGCCCAAACTAGTTGATATGCCAGGTTACGGTAATATGGTAAAATTTACATTAAAAAGTCCCGCCAAAATAGGTCAGGAATCTATTAAAAAAATTACCAATGAAAATTTTAACTTTAATGTGTCGTTTAACTTAGAAACCGATTATATGTCAAAATCGCAAAAAGCTGTTGAAATATTGCAGGGTTGGAATGAAAGTAAAAAAACATATAGATTGATTAACAGGATTAGGCTTGAGAATCAAAACTCGCCTGTGGTAGTGGATTTATCCATTATTCGCAGTTCCAAAACTTCCGGGAAAACCATGATTCCAGAAAGTAATTTGCACGATGCGGGTGTCTTCACAAACCAAGAAGTATATGAAATAGAGCTTGAAGTAAATAACTCTAAAGTTGGTGTGGGAACGCGATATTACAGTGAAAATGCCGTTATGTGGGAGCTGCAAAAAACGATTCGACTTGTGCTAAGTGGGCTGCAAAACACAAAATACCCCATTCCTTATTCGGAATATGAAGAAGTGTTAAGTTCTTACATGTATTTGCTATATGGTCCCTCTGATAATGGACCGCGGGAAATCAAAAATCGCAACTTTATTGGGCCCAACAGTTGCACATTGCAGCTGAAAAACATTATTGTAAATGAACAAAGCAACGACCCCAATATTAGAGAGGGGTTTTGTGTTACTGATAAGGCGGATGGCGAACGCAAACTGTTGTACATCGACCGTTTTGGAAAAGTATATTTAATTGACACCAATATGCGTGTTCAATTTACTGGAACAGTGGTTGATAGAAATGCATACGGCGATACATTGCTTGATGGAGAGCACATTAAATACGATAAATCTGGCCAATACATTAACACATATGCCGCATTTGATATATACTACTTAAAACGCGATTCTACTCGCGAATACAATTTTATGATTCCCATGGACGAAACCTTGGACGCCAAGTCTGTGTTAAAACAGAGATACACATTGCTGAAACTGACTGTTGAAGGTATTAACAAAAATGCACGTTCGTTTTTAGAAGACTCTGCTATAGACCTAGAAATTACAGTAAAAACATTTTACTTTCCCAGTCAAAATGCCGATATATTTAAAACTTGCGCCAACTTATTGTCCAAAATTAACGACAACACTTATTCATACAATACCGATGGCATTATATTTACACCTATTCACACTGGCGTGGGCGGCACAAGGTCAGGACAGGCTAGCAAACTAGAGAAAATTACGTGGCCTCTGTCATTTAAGTGGAAGCCGCCTGCTTACAATACAATTGATTTCTTGGTTACTTACAAAAAGGACAAAAATGGCAAGGATGTTATTCACAATGAGTTTCAAAATGGTGTTAATATGGGATTAAACTCCGTGCGACAATACAGAACATTGGTGCTTATGTGCGGTTTTAACAAGGGAACCGACCTGATTGTAAATCCGTTTCAAAACATGCTTGATGACGTAATTCCCGAGTTTGTAAAATCGGCGAATAAAGATAATTATGTTCCTATTCCTTTTCAACCCAGCATGCCATATGACCCAGATGCGTGCTATTGCAATATTACTTTGGAGTCACATGAAGGCAAACCTGTTATGAAAACAATGGAAGATGAAACGTTTGAGGATAATATGATTGTGGAGTTTGCATATAACCCAAACAATGCGCCCGGCTGGCGATGGGAGCCATTGCGTGTTAGACACGACAAAACATACGAGTTTCGCAATGGTAATAAAAACTACGGCAATTCATACTTGGTGGCCAATGACAACTGGAAGTCCATTCATTTTCCGATTACCGAGGATATGTTATGTGGTCGCGACATTCCCGACAAGGACTATTCGGACGAAACGTATTACAATAAATCACTTGGTGACAACCGCTCAACCCAGGGACTGCGTAATTTTCACAATTTGTATGTTAAGAAAAAGCTAATTACTAGTGTTGCCAAGAGAGACGATACTCTTATTGATTATGCGGTGGGCAAAGGCGGCGACATTCCCAAATGGAAACAGGCGCAGCTTAAATTTGTCTTTGGTGTAGACATTTCCAAGGATAATATTATGAATCAAAATGATGGCGTATGCACCAGATACTTAAACGAGCGCAAACACACGCGCAGTCTATTTGGAGCATTGTTCTTGCCGGGTAATAGCGGTTTGAATATTCGCGACGGGTCCGCATTCTTCAACGACAAGGATAAATCGATTGCCAGTGCCGTATTTGGTTCAGAGAAACTAAATTCATCGCTAGGAAAAGCGGTTACAATGGCATACGATGTTGGGCGTAATGGATTTAATATTAGTTCATGTCAGTTTGCCATTCACTACATGTTTGAAAACAATACGGTGCTTAACAATTTCATGCGCAACTTGGCCGAATGCACTGCCATTAATGGATACTTTATTGGTACTTGTTATGATGGTCAAACTGTGTTTAATAAACTGAAAAACATGAATAATTATTCTATTTACATAAATGGGTCCAAAGCCTTTGATATCCAAAAAAAATACAAACAAACGGGGTTTCCGGACGACGAAACTAGTGTTGGATATGCCATTAATGTGTATCAGGACTCTATTAACAAGTATGCAACCGAGTATTTGGTGAATTTTGAATACATGACACGCCTCATGGAAAACTATGGGTTTGCGTTAATTGGAAACGAAGAGGCCAAGACGCTTGGATTCAATAAAGGGTCCGCATTATTTGAAGAATTGTTTATTGCAATGAAAAAGGAGCCAAATACCAAGTTGTATGGCGAGGCTATACGCATGACGTCGGAAGAAAAGGAAATATCGTTCATGAACCGGTACTTTATTTTCAAGAAGATTCACAATGTAAATGCATCCAAGGTGGGTAAAATTGTGAGAGAAGCAGTTGAAGAAGAGGTGGAACCGGAACCGGATGTAAAACAGGTGCTAATTGTGCGCAGAACCAACCACATGGTAACCCTGGATAATTTTGTGCCACCCGAACCTGAAGGACTTCCGCCTTCCTTTATACCTCCTGAACCAGAAGGCCCTCCACCTCCTTTAGAGAAGGAACCTGTTGCTGTTGAAGGAAAGAAAGAACGATGCAAAAAGGGCACGCGTCGAGTAGGAAACGACTGTCTTACTCCAGAGCAAATTGAAGCCCTGAAGAAAAACAAAACACGCAAACTAGTATAAAAATTACTCGTCATCTGACACACGTGGGGCCAAAAACACTACAATACGCGCCTTAGATAATTCGTCATCATCTTCACCGCACTGCTCCAACATGTACGTGGTTTTCAGCGGGTAATTCTCACTAATTTTAATATTCACACTTTCGCACACTTTATGGAAAGCGCATATATTGTGCAAATGCAACAGAGAAAATGACATATTAATGGTTTCGCCCTCGTTAATAGCAAACAGCGACAAATCATCAATGGGCACTATTACGCTCATATTACCCGATTCATTACTTTTTGACGTAAGTCGCAGCTCTTCTTCGTTACACTTAATAAACAAGTCGGTGCCAAATTGCTTCAACTGGTTTATTAAACTGGCAAAATTGCTGGACGCCAGGGAAAACTCGGCCTGGTAATCAACGTCGGGGATTTCCATGAGGTCGGACTCGAGCTCTACCAGCGGCAACTCAAAATGCTTGTCGAATGTTTTGGTGCCAAGAAAGTGCATGAACAACTTGTCGGAATCTGCAGAGGCGTCGTATTCCACAACAATGTGCTGGCCGTCTTCTCTGGTGCCAAGAATTTTATGGAACAGCACGGTATTTACGCCAATGACAGTGTTACCAGTTTGCTCATAATTGTCGAACCAACTGGACGGAATAATAATTTCAAAGACGGAAATGTGAGAGGAGTCCATGCCTTGCGCGTAGAGACGCCCGGGCTCAAACATGAGGTTAATGTGGTCTGCAAACAGCTTCATGTTCTGGAACATGGAACTGAAGGCCTTGGCTTTGTCTTTGTTTTCGATGGTAAATTTCATTATTATAATTAATTATAAGCATTCTTTATGTTAATTCCGCCAAGATTTTGAATAGCTTTTGAATAAAAAAGAACGGAAAGTTTTTATCAATCAGTTCATCCTCTCGCATAGAGCCAAACCATATTGCCGTAAAAAATGGAACATAGCAAAATGCATTTTTTAAATCAGCATTAAACTCATCGAGTGTGTAGTTAGCAACACCATATTCGCCCAGTTTGCGGTAATAGTATGTTTTAAACAGTGACATATACTTATTTATTTGGGTTATGTCATAGCTTTCAATAATAAAAAATGCCAAGTCTTGAACGCCTTTTCCAATACAACAATGCTGCCAGTCTAAAAATACTGGTTCATATGCATTCTCTGTATCATAAAATATATTTGGTGATTTAATGTCGCCATGAACAAGAGTTGTATTATTGGAAGACATGTTTTCTTGTATGTTGAGAAATTTGTTTTTAATGCCTTCTCCAATGCACAATTGCTCTGGTGTTAATACTTTGCTCCATTTGCTTACAAACGTTTGCCATTTCTCTGCAACATAATCAGAGCAAAACGGATAAAAACACGGGTCTGTAGAGGATTTTAACTGCGGAAACGCAGCTTTCAATGGTTTGTTCCAGAACTGTGCATGCAGATTGGCCATTTTGTCAATAATTTTTAATGATACATCAATGCTAATCGCGTTCAAATTTACGTTTGGAACCAATGTTCCAGTAGTGTATAAGTTTTCCAATATAATACCAATAGTTTTATAATTGTTGTCTTTTACCAAACCTATGTACTTGGGAATGCGTATATCTCTAACATATTTGGATACACAGTCGTAAAAATAATATTCGCGTTCATAAAGTTGCAACTGGTTTGCCATTTGCGACAAAGCATTCGGGGTTGCATTTTCCAACTTTAACACACAAGCTTTATTATTAACTTGAATTTGAATAACGTCCGCTATAAAACCACCTTTAAGTAAAGCAGTGTCTGACTCTATTAACGCATTTGTATAATCTCTGTGAATGTAATTTATTAATTTATCTTTGTTTGAACTGTTCGTGCATATATGTTCTGTAAAATTATTGATAGCAACATTTACACCGTAAGCTAACAATTCTTCTTTAGAATACACCGTTGCAACACCCACTAGGCATTTTGGATAAACACATTTGCCACTTAATATTCCAGTTTTGGAATCTTCAAATATAATGGCTTTCTCTGGTCCAACGCCGAGTAATTTTAATGCATGGTAATATGGGTCCGGACTTGGTTTGTTATTCGAACATGACTCACTGCTAACAATGTGGTCAATAAGGTTTGATATATTTATATAATCCAGTATTCCTTTGGCAACACGTTCATTGCAGTTAGTAACAATACAAACTGGATTGCCCCCGCGTTTGACCGATTTAATATATTCTATTGCCCCCTCAACAACTTGGATTTTGTCAATGTGTTGCATAAATAGAGAGTCTTTAAGTGCAGAGAGCTCGCCTTCATTGAATTGCACACTAGGCAGCAATGCTTGAACCACGTATTTGTCTGAATTGCCTTGAATATATGTTTGATACATATGTCGAGTTAAATTGCCGCCATACAAACCCAAAATATGCTGCCAAACCTCGAAATAAATATTGTCAGTTATAACCAAAGTGCCATCCAAATCAAACAAATAGGCGCAAAATTTATCCATAATAACTTACAGAATAACTATTTGTTTATGTGCATTTAATGTTTGTTCTTCAAAAAATGGGAAACCCTTATACAAATATTTCTCTGCAAAATTCACCAATGATACAGCTTTTTTTAATAATAATATTATTTCTGATTAAGTACATTCCAAAAATTAATTCAAAATATGGACAGCAACTTGGAGTTAAATTTTGCGATAATACTTCATCAATGATGTCAGGTATGTGGTCATAAAAATTATGCATTGTATTTACCAAATCCATCGAATGAACCCAAAACTGGTCATTTATCCAATAATACATGGCATTTATTTGGCCTGCCCCAAATACATATATTTCATTATGCGCAGGTTTATCTACGGTAATTGTTAAATTTTTACTAACTTCATTAATTTCATCAATATTTTCAGGTGTATATTTTACAACTCGCGACCCTCTGGAGTTTAATACAACGTATTTTGATAACATGTTAGATGATTCTGAAAATATGAATTGGTCAAATCGAATTCTAATTACTGCATCATAATATACATTATTTTCATTAATATAATTAATTAATAATTTATACCCTTGTTGGACAAGATAATATTGTTGCAGTATTAGTTTATTTTCTTTCAATGTTTTATTAGCTGTAATTTTTTCATATATGCTGTCGTATCCGTTGCATACAAATACTTTTTTTGGATTAAACAATTTTATTGCATTTTGAATTACATTATCATCACTGTCATTTACATTATTTAAAGTATCATTTTGAAAATCATTAGATTTATTAATTGTTAAAAATACGTCTGCGTCATATTTATCTAGTAAAGTATTTTTCAATACATTGCCGCATAATTTAAATGTTCGCAATTGTCCGGTAATTATTACTGCAATTTTCATTGTGTAAGTTTTCTAATAACTGTATCCGCATTTTCTTTATACATTTTTTCTATTTTGCTTATATCAAAATCTGAAAACAGCGTATTATAATAATATTCATAATTATTTAATACTTTATTTGTCGTTACTACTAGTTCATCATATTCACATTCAATGATGTATTTTTTTAATTCAAAATCGATGTCAAGACATTTTTCGGTAATAACAATCATTTTATTAAATATGCAACGATTGCAGCGCATTTGTTCAAATATTTTAAATTGTTGATTAAAATGAACATTTAATAATATTTTATGACGAAACAGTTGTTCATCACGTTCTTCATTAAAGCCTTCAATTATATTTATATTGGGTATTTGATTGGTTATATTTAATCGATACGAATCCGTCCAACAACCAATACATGCAACATCGTGGATTTTTTCGTAATTAAATATTTCAGAACGATTTACCATATACGGTAAATAATATAAATTTTGCCTGTATGGTAATAAACACTGAATATTTGCCATGCTGTAATCCATGATTTTTATAGGTATATTACACAGCGTTTGAACCCATTGCATTTTTGATAATTGTTCTGTATTTAACAATGCACAATTAGCATTTGTATTTACATATATGGGTGGCATGTATTGAACAAATATAAATAAGTCGGTGTTTATACAATTTTGCATTTTACTTGCTAATACATGTGTATTAATTATAATTTCAACATTGTTATAATTTGCATTTATTGATTTAATATAATCTAAAAAAAAATGAATTGTTGATGGATTGCAATAAAAATATATCATAATTATAATTTTATTGTTATTTACTTTAAATACTCTTGCAAATAAAACCATTTGTCTGGACACCCGGGAACCCAATTAACCAATTGCACCAAGTCTTTATTTGTTAAATATACTGAGTTCATAATACTCTGGTCTTTTCCAATAAACCGTTCTATGGATATAAAATGCTCTAACATTTCATAGTATTTGTCATGCCATGTAAGCAAAGCGTCTTTGTATCCGCCAAATATAGTTCCACCAATACGATTGCAATGCTGAAACGACGGTAACGCGCTGCTTTCCAGTTCTTCTTCTGTAAATGAATTCACCAACAACATAAGCACTTTTGATTTATCAAGTGTGGCAATTTTTGCCGGATTTGGCCAATCAATGTATTGTGTATTAGGAACGCGAAAACATCCAATATCAACCCATAAAAAGTAGTCGCTGTTAAATGGATTAAGTTCAATGGCCCGTTTCAAAAAGTGCGACTTTTCACTCCATATCATGTATAAAAACATATTGTGTCCCACATGTTGTTCTCTGTCCATTGCATAATGTTCCGCGAAGGCGCGTGAATATTTAAAAGAATAAAAATCTCTGAATGTGGTTTCAATAATTACTGTATTACTCTCATTTCGCATTGATTGAATAAGAGGCTTACTTTGACAATCGCAAAAAATTACCATGGGATTATTAATGGCCAACATATTTTGCATCCACGTTACATAAGTATCATGCGACGCTTTTGCAGTTTTTAATTGAAAGTATGCAGTTACAATTGTTGTATTTACCATTATATTCATTTAAATATAAATTATTCTCTATATTTATACAATGAAATTATGCATTATATTTAGAGGTGAGACTGTTAGACCAAATGTAAGACTTGACAAAAATATTGAAAATTGGAACGCAACCATATTTAATGATTTGAAAAATAACAATCACATAACATCATATCACATTGCGTTTATAACGTATGATTCCAATATGATAGAATATTTAAAATCAGAGGTTAATCCAGACGAAGTCATATTGTATTTATTTTAACCTGATAATTATTACGGGCAAATATATAACTTTGATAAAGTAAATGACTATATTCAAATTAATAAAAACAAGTTTGACAGGTTTGTTATTCTTCGATTTGATATAATATATAATATTCCTATCACACAATGGAATCATTGGAATAGTTGCGGAATTATATTGCCATCAAAAGATATAACATGGAACCATACTCGTTTGTATAATGATTTGGTATTTATAATAGACAAAGATTATGATATTTTTAATGAAGCTGTAAAATATATGATGAATTTAAATAATGTTCCAAAACATTTAAGATATTCACATCATGACAGTACGCCTCATAATATTGGACAGTACTTATTATTTAATAATTATAATATTATATTAATGTATGACCAAATATTGGATGGAGTATATAATCATCCATTATACACATTCTCTCGAACAATTACCTATTAACCAAAGTCCCAAACACGCATTCCGGATACATTACAATGTCAATATTATTATTTAAACAATAATTCATGAACTGTGATTCTGGACAAAAATAATGGTTATACAAATCCGGATTTTGGGGTTTATAAAAACAACTGTCATCAAATATATTTAATAATTTAAAAAATGTGTTTTTGTTTCCAAAATAATAGTAATCGTTAAATGCAAATAACACGTTGGTTAAACCATGGTTTTTTATATTTTGCAGTGATTGATAATTATAACACACCATACCGCCGAATGATAATCCCGCATGATATTCGGTAATATGTCCATACGGCAACGGTAATCGATTATATAAATTAAATTGAATCAAATCATCCAAATTTGTTATATTGTGTTCATGCAATTTATTCATAATTGTAGTATTGTAAAAACAAATAGATTCAATAATGTTATCACACGTGGGCACATGTGGATAAAATGATTCCTGATATATACAATCAAACCTCGTTTTGCACACAATATCAAAATCAGTACCAGTGTTATTTATGTATGTCCGCAGGGTTTTTAATCCAATGTATAATTGATAATATTGAATAAATGTAGAATTACACGAGTATTCATATGGGTTTGATATTCCCCGGTGTGCATGTCTGGGCGCAGAATAATATATATTTACCATTTGTTGCATTCGATTGTCTTTGCACTTTTCTGCACATTTTTTTTTAAACTCTGCGTCATATTCAGAAAAATCAATAATACTACACGAAACATTGTTTTTTGTTAAATAATTGCTTAAACGCTCAATGTCAGTATTCGAGGTTGGATTCACAACACAAATACAATGAACTAGTTTATATTTTGTTTTTGTTAAGTTTATCATGTTAATGAAGTTATCATTATTAAAAAAAGTTCTTAGTTGCCCGGTTACAATGAACGCAATGTTTTCCATTATATAAATATATATTATGCATATATTTATATTGTATTACATAAGTGCATTTACTTTTTGCTTGCATCCTCCAAACCAATACACAAGTTCCGAAAAAGTGCTAATACGATTGCATATAAAGTATCCGCATTTTGACAGCAACAACATTTTTATAATTACATACTGTAAGTGATTCACATTCGTCTCTCTATATATAATAACATTTAACCCTGGATATGCATTCAATATTTGCATATACTCAGGTTCAACAATTTCGTTATCTAATGACAACACCACCGTTTTAATGCATGGATTTTGCGTTATCATTTCATCAATAGCATTTTTGTATATTTCTGTCGAATATTTGCGTCTAATATTATATTCATGCGATGCCGTCCATGTTCGAACACTTATTCCCAAACTTGTATTAAAATCAATATTATATTTATTTACTTCGTTGTATATAATTGGTTGAAATTTTATTTGCATAATTGCTTTCATAATTCTATTATATACATCGTCATGAATTAGAGACCTGTCATAAGAATGGTCAATAGTAACTTTCGGTGTAAATAAATGTGTAAAATTCTTATTATTCAAATCCACGTTATTGTAATCCGAGTATTCATATGGTAAATCTTTTTGAATTTTTTCCTCGGACTTCAATATCAAAAATCTGCAACTGGAAAATGGTTCAATATTGTAATTAGACATGTCGGATGTATTTAATATATGCTTTGACTCCAGCACTGTATCAAAATTACCCAATATGTATCTCGAGTTGCACTCAAGCTTTGTATTTGGATTAATACTTAATCCACTAATAAATCCTTTTAACGTGTTTCCAATGCCTGCACCAAATGGAATATGAACTTTAAACAATACTTGTTTATTTACATCAAACCTCTGCGTTATATTCAACCACATTGTATATTTATTGGTTTATTATTTATATGGTTTATCAATCCCATTCTCTAACAATATGTTTATTCCAGCCTATATGATTTACATGTCCATTCGGGTCGTCTAATATTACAGCATAATAGCCTGCATCTGCATATTTTTTATTGAGCGTATATTCGCCAATATATTCTTTCCCGTTTTTTACAGATTTTTCACATTTCATCGAATAAGGATGGAATATTAGACAGTCTTTGGTTTTTCGAAGTCCGGGATTAAAAGTAAATCCACACCATGTATAAATGTGTCCTTTGTCGTAGTAAGAAAAATCAGGCTTCATTTTATAGTATCCTCGTTTCATATTGTCATACAATATTGGATGACCACTGGTGCAATGGTGCGGACGAAGCCATACGGTATATAATTTATCCGCTGGATTTTCGTTAAACACTTTCATTGATTTTTCAATAAATCCCGGCTGCAAAAATTCCCAATCTTCCTCGCAGTGAAATATATACTTGGTTTTAACATACGAATATGCTTTGTCAATGGATTGTATTTGACCAAGGTTTTTTTTGTTGTATATCGACTTTATATTTAAACTAGGATATTTTGCAATCACGTTATCATTGCAGCCAATAATACCACTGTCGTCAATAATATAAGTTTCGTAAATAGGATAAGTATTATGCTTAACAAACGAATTTAATGTTGCGTCCAACAATTCTGAACGATTACATGAAGTTAATACAATAGTTACACCTTCCTCTCGGGTTTTGTTATACTTTACCAAATCCACAATTTTTTGGTTTTGTTTGTATAATCTATCGTCATATATGTCATTAATATCGTATCCATTAAAATAAGCAACATCTCTTGACAACTTTTGATGGTCAAACCAATTATTTATGTCACCGCGGGTTGATTTAATTTTTAAAAAGAAATCAAGTGACTGAATGCAATAATGATTAATTATTAAATCAGGAACAACGGTTTCGTTATACTTTAAATATATTTCGCCTCCATTCATTTGATGTGTATGAACATTAAAATTCATCAATAAGTGTCCTTTAAACACCGTTTTATACGAATAATACGGTTTTGTTTCGTCAGTAATTGCGCGTCTTGTAAATCCTTCAACCACTGACTGGGGTTGATACAAATGCTCATTGCTACCAAAATGAAGCCAATTTACACGTATTTGTGCAAAATTATCATATTTATTAAATATATTGGGCAAATGCATGTCATTGGGACTATACAGAAATTCGTCCATATCTAGTATTGCAAACCATTTCGACTCGTTCAATATATTTTTAAAATATTTATTATATATCATTATTTGTCGTCCAACCTCTTTGGTTTGAATGTCATTATGATATAATGTAATATACTTGGAATATTTATTTATAATATCCATGTAGTTATCGTTACTATTATCATTAACCAAGTAAAAGTGCTCAGTCCCGTGGTAAATGTAGTGTAATAGCCATTCTTCTAATATATGCGCTTCATTTTTAAACACCGAACATACACAAAAATTATACATATAAATAACAATGAATAAATTTATTTATATACTATTTTACAAAATGCTTTCCAGTCCTTCCATTAAGCCAATCTCTATTGTCCAACCAAGTTCTTTCAACTTCTGGTTGCTAATATAGTATCGCTGGTCATTAAATGGTCGGTCTTCAATATACTCTATCCACTGTTCTATGTTTGCATCAGAACCCTTGATTTTACGAATCAATATTTGCGCAATTTCCATTACCGAGTATTCCATATTTTCATCGCATCCAATGTTGTATATTTCTCCAATTGCACCTTTCTCTAATATGCACTCAAATGCTCGCGCAGTGTCTCTCGCATGCAAAAAGGCTCTTACCGCCGTGCCTTTGCCTTGAATAGTTATTTTCTGATTTTCTTTTAACTGTTTAATAAACTTGGGAATTACTTTCTCGGGGTATTGATTGGGGCCATATACATTGTTGCCGCGAGTAATTATAATTGGCATTTTATACGAGTGCATGTAGCTCTGCGCTATTAGCTCTGCACCTGCCTTGGTTGCAGCGTATGGATTTGTCGGACACAATATCGAATGCTCTGTCTTGTGTTTCTCATCCACGGAATTCATCGACTCGCCATACACTTCGTCAGTGGATACATGAATAAACTTTTTAATTTTTCCATATTTGCGGCATTCTTCAAGCAATGTGTGTGTTCCAAGCACATTGTCGTAAGTGAAATGAATAGAGTCTTCAAATGAATTTTGCACATGGCTCTGCGCTGCAAAATGAATAACGTGTGTAATATTGTATTTTTTTAACACTTGTTTTACTAGTGCAGCGTCGCACAAGTTGCCTTTCACAAACACGTACTTGTTGCTGTTTCTAATATCTTGCTTCACATTTTGTTCATTTGCACAATAATAGAGAGCATCTAGGTTAATAACGCGATTATTATATTTGTTAAAGTAATAATTAATAAAGTTGCTTCCAATAAAACCGCAACCGCCAGTTACAAGCAAATTGGATTCCTGTTCCAAAGCTGCCCTATATTGTTCCAAACATTTGCGAACGGCAACATCAATCCTGGATACTTGTGGAAACAAGGACTCCAGTAAGTCTGTATTCAAGTGGTTATTGGAGCGGTCCGAATCCAGGATTTT
>JACCDP010594664.1_pt1 | contig 38941 bp, 40 predicted proteins | sample 7445841 | NCBI WGS metagenome assembly JACCDP01 (sample SAMN15323441, study PRJNA562643) | freshwater metagenome | isolation source: river surface water | place: USA:Blue River Watershed | collected 2017-08-17 | reverse complement strand
GCCCAACTGCACCAGAAGCTGCGCACCGATCCGCGCGTGACGAATTTCGAGAAGTTCAACGCCCGCGACTTGCCCACGGCCAAGCTGCCGCAGGCGCTCTACGGCATCGTCGTCATGGACCTCTCCTTCATCTCCCTCGGCTTGGTCTTGCCGGTGGCGTGGGCCCGCGTCGCCCCAGGTGGTCATCTGGTGGCGCTCATCAAGCCGCAGTTCGAGGCGACCAAGGCCGAAGCCGACAAGGGGCGCGGCATCATCAAGGACCCGCTCATCCACGCCCGCGTGGTCGAGGGCTTGACCGCGGCGAGCCGCGAACTCCCCGGCGCGACGGTCCTCGGGGTGATCCCTTCGCCCATCGAGGGAGGGGAAGGGAACAAGGAGTTCCTGATCGGTTTGCACCGTCAGGCCTAAGTTAAGGGAGTAAAAACGGCATTTTTTTGAAGATTTAGGCCATTTTTACCCGTTCCGTGGGTTAGCCGCCTTTTCCTTCTTGCCCAAAGCCCTGCATCCCTTACCAAAAACCCTCCCATGACTACCGAAGGTAAGCTCAAGCGTTCCCGCAACCCCCTCGACTTCGATTTCACCGAACCCGAGGCTCTGTCGCGCTACGTCACCGAGACGGGCAAGATCCTGCCCCGCAAGTTGACCGGCCTCACCGCCCGCCAGCAGCGTCATATTTCGAAGGCCGTCAAGCGCGCCCGAAATATGATCACGATGAAGTAATCGGTTTCCCCCGATACTTTTCCGGGCCGCCTTCTGGGCGGCCTTTTTGTTGTCCGGGGATTGCCGACCCGCCGGCTTTCCGCACAGTCCCAGTTCCCTTGCCTTCGCCTGCCGCCAGTTTCCTGTCCTCCTCGCCGTCCGACCTCGCGCGCGCGGCCGACCTCCTGCGGACTGGGCACTGCGTGGCTTTGCCGACGGAGACGGTCTACGGCCTCGCCGCGGATGCGCTCAACCCCGCCGCCCTGGCGCAGGTCTTCACCATCAAGGGCCGCCCCTTGCTCGACCCGCTCATCGTCCACGTGCTCGACCAGGCGGCGTTGGCCGAAGTCGCCGAGCCGGATGAGCGCCTGGCGGCGTTGGCTGGTTTCTGGCCGGGTCCCTTGACGGTGGTCCTGCGACGCAAGCCTTGCGTGCCCGACCTCGTCACCGCGAGCAAACCGACCGTGGCGGTGCGCATCCCGGCGCACCCGATCTTCCGTGAAGTGCTCCGCCTGAGCGGCCGTCCGCTCGCCGCGCCCAGCGCCAATCCCTTTGGCTACGTCAGTCCGACCAAGGCCGCGCACGTGAGCGATTCGCTCGGGGACCGTTGTCCGTGGATCGTCGACGGCGGCGCCTGCACCCACGGCGTTGAATCGACGATCTTGGACCTATCCGTTCCCGGCCGGGCCCGCTTGTTGCGACCGGGCCCCATCACGTTGGAAGCCTTGCAGGCCAATCTCGGCCCCATCGAAGTCATCACGCGCGTGGCCAGCCAGCAGGTCGCCCAAGATGCCCCGGGGATGTTGGAGCGTCATTACAGCCCCGCGACGCGGGTCGAGTTGTTTGCCCGTGGTTCGCAACCCGCGGTGGCGACGGGCAAGGTCGCCCGCTTGCTCTTGGCGCGTCGCGCGGATCTGCCCTCCGGGCCGGAGGATTTCTATTTGTCCGAGCATGGTTCCGCCGAAGAGGGCGCCCGCCACCTGTTCGCCTTGCTGCGTCAACTCGACGCGCGTGGTTTTGATGTCATCCAGGCCGAACTCGCCGAGGCCAGCGGCATCGGCGTGGCCTACAACGATCGCCTGACCCGCGCCGCCGCCCGCTAAGCCTGTGCAGAACCTGCTCGAGACGCTGAAGAAGGCCGCGGAGTTTTTGTCGCGCAAAGGCTTGGCTTCCCCGCGCACCGAGGCGGAGCACTTGTTCGCCGCCGGGTTGGGGCTGAAGCGCCTCGACCTTTACCTGCAATTCGAACGGTTGCTCACGGACCCGGAAGTCGAGAAGCTCCGCGCGCTCACCGTGCGCCGCGGCAACCGTGAACCCCTCCAACATATCGTCGGTCAGGTCGAGTTCCGTGACCTCGTGCTGAAGTCCGATAAGCGCGCCCTCATCCCGCGTCCGGAAACCGAAGAGCTCATCGACCTCACCCTGGCTTTGTTTCCGGCGGAGCAAGCCATCCGCGTCCTCGACCTGGGAACGGGCTCGGGCGCGATTGCGTTGGCCTTGGCTGCGGAGCGCCCCGCATGGGTCGTCGAAGCCGTGGACCGTTCGCCCGACGCCTTGGCGTTGGCCCGCGAAAACGCGGAGCGTTGCGGCTTGTCCGCCCGCGTGGCCTTCGCGGAGTCGGATTGGTTCAGCGCCGTCACCGACGCGTACGACCTCATCGTTTCGAATCCCCCTTACCTGACCGCCGCGGAAGTCGCCGTCGCCGAACCCGAAGTCCGGCAGTTCGATCCGGTCTCCGCGCTGGTCGCCCCCGAGGATGGCGTGGCGGATTTGCGGAAGATCCTGGAAGGGGCCCGGGCGCACTTGCGCGTCGGCGGCTGGGTCCTGTGCGAGACCGGCATCGACCAACATGCGGCCTTGGCGACCCTCTCGGCTCAGCATGGTTATGTCGAAGCCGAGGGCTTGCCGGACATGAGCGGCCGCCCGCGGTTCTGGAAGGCGAAGCGAGGGTAGGGCCTGGGGGAATCCGCGCGCCTTGGGTTTGGGGAGGGTCGGCACTGCGTGCCGACCTGGCTAGGTCAGCATGCAGTGCCGACCCTACCTCGAAACAAGAACCCGACTTGCCCTTCGGCGTTCATTCCCTCTTTACTCAATCCATGTCCCAGCAGCCTGCCGCCAAGCCCAAGACCGCCATCACCCCGACCCGCGCCGAAGACTACCCCGAGTGGTACCTGCAGGTCATCAAGCACGCCGACTTGGCCGAGAACAGCGCCGTCCGCGGTTGCATGGTCATCAAGCCTTGGGGCTACGCCCTCTGGGAGAACATCCAGCGCGACCTCGATGCGATGTTCAAGGAGACGGGCCACGTGAACGCCTACTTCCCGCTCTTCATCCCGGTCAGCTACATCCAGAAGGAAGCCGCGCACGTCGATGGCTTCGCCAAGGAGTGCGCCGTCGTCACCCACTCGCGCCTCGAAGCCGGCCCCGACGGCAAGCTCGTCCCCGCCGGCGAGCTCGAGGAGCCGCTCATCGTCCGTCCGACTTCCGAGACCATCATCGGCGAAACCTACTCCAAGTGGGTGCAGTCGTACCGCGACCTCCCGATCCTCATCAACCAGTGGGCCAACGTCGTGCGCTGGGAAATGCGCACGCGCCTCTTCCTGCGTACGGCCGAGTTCCTCTGGCAGGAAGGCCACACCGTCCATGCGACGGAAGCCGAAGCCGTCGAGGAGACCAACAAGATGCTCCAGGTCTACGCGGACTTCGCGGAGAACTACATGGCCATGCCCGTCATCATGGGCCGCAAGACCGAAGGCGAACGCTTCCCGGGCGCCGTCGACACCCTTTGCATCGAATCGATGATGCAGGACCGCAAGGCCCTGCAGGCCGGCACGTCGCACTACCTCGGCCAGAACTTCGCCAAGTCGTGCAACATCCGTTTCCAGGACGAGAACGCCACGCAGCAGTACGCGCACACCACTTCGTGGGGCGTCTCGACCCGCCTCATCGGCGGGATGATCATGACGCATTCGGACGACGACGGCTTCGTGGCCCCGCCGCGCCTCGCGCCGCAGCACGTCGTCATCATGCCCATCTACAAGGACGACGCCACCAAGGCGCAGGTCCTCGAGTATTGCCAGTCGCTCCAGAAGGAGCTCACCGCCCAGCGCTTCCACGACCGCAAGCTCGTCGTCACCATCGATAACCGCGACATCCGCGGCGGCGACAAGGCTTGGGGTTGGATCAAGAAGGGCGTACCGCTCCGGGTCGAAGTCGGCCCGCGCGACCTCGCCAACAACGCCGTCTTCGTCGCCCGGCGCGACACCGGCGAGAAGGCCGGCGTCCCGCGCGCGGACTTCGTCGCGACCGTCGTCGAGCGCCTTCAGGCCATCCAGGACAACCTCCTCGCCCGCGCCAAGGCCTTCCGGGCCGCCAACACCCGCGAGATCGACACCTGGGAGGAGCTCAAGGCCTACTTCACCGCCAAGAATCCGGAGCATCCGGAAATCCACGGCGGCTTCGCCCTCTGCCACTGGAACGGCACGAAGGAAGTCGAGAAGCGCCTCAAGGAAGAGCTCAAGGTCACGATCCGCTGCATCCCGCTCGATGCCAAGGCCGAGGCGGGCAAGTGCGTCGTCACCGGCGAGCCCAGCGCCCGCCGCGTCGTGATGGCGAAGGCCTACTGACCGCCCGTCGCGTCGGCTTCGCCGTCGGCGAACTTCAGGCGCAGTTTCCGGCCCGTGGTCACGTCCTTGCTGGCGCTGATCACGGTGCCGTCGGCGGCGCGCACGATGCTGTAGCCGCGGGCCAGCACCGATTCGAAACCGGCCGACCGGAGGCGCTTGCCGAGTTGGGTCAGTTTTTCGCGGGAGACGCCGAGGCGCGCCTTGGGCGAGAGCCGATGGAGGTCGCTGCCGAGTTCGGACAAGCGGTGCCGGCGGTCAGCGAGGTATTCCTCGGCCGTGCTTTCGAGCTTGGCGTAGAGCAGGTCGAGGTCGCGGTACCACGACTGCAGCTTCGCCTTGGGCGAATGGCGCTGCAGTTCGGACTCCAGCAGGCGGAGTCGCTCGCGCAGCTTGGTCTGACCCGAAGCGATGAGTTCGGCGGCGGCCGTCGGGGTTTCCGCGCGGCGGTCCGCCGCGTAGTCGCAGAGCGTGAAGTCGGTCTGGTGGCCGACCGCGGAGATCACGGGCGTCGCGCTCGCGCGGACGGCCCGGACGAGCGCTTCGTCGTTGAAGCCCCAGAGGTCTTCCATGGAGCCGCCGCCGCGTCCGACGACGATGAGGTCGATGCCGGGGATGGCGTTGGCTTGCTTGAGGCCGTTGATCACGGAGCCCGGACAGGTGTCGCCTTGGACGCGGGCCGGCACGAGCCAGACGGTGCCGCGCCACCCGCGGGTCTTCAGGATTTCGGTGAAGTCATGCCAGACCGAACCGATCTCGGAGGTCACGAATGCGACCGTCTTCGGGAACTCGGGCAGGGGGCGCTTGAGCGCGTCCTCGAAGAGCCCCTCGGCCTTCAGCTTGGCCAGGAGCTCGGTGAACTTCTTGAACAGGTCGCCTTCGCCGGCGGGCTTGAGCGAGTCGACGATGAGGGAGAGCTTCCCGCTCTTGCCGTAGAAATCCACCTTCGCCTTCATCACCACGCTCAGGCCATCGCGGAGCGGCACCTTGATCCAGCGGGCCTGGAAACTGTAGAGCACGCAGTCGACCTTGGCCTCGGCGTCCTTGAGGGAGAAGTAGTGGTGGCCGGAGGGGTAGGTCTTGTAGCCCGAGATCTCGCCCTGCACTTCGATCGTCCCGAGCCCGTTGACGTGCCCTTTGAGGACGTCGGAAAGTTCGCTGACGGAAAGAGGGGCCGAGGCCATGTCTCGGAGGTTCGGGTATTTCGTACCGGAGGGCAAGCGGTCTTCAGGCAGGTCGGCCTCGTTGGCGTTTCGTCGCCGCGAAGACCCCTTCCCATCGCTCGCGCTCGACCCTGTCCCTACCTATTTGCCATCCGCCTTTTTCTTCGTCTCACTACGCCCATGCGTATCGCGTTCGTCGGCACCGGGGTCATGGGGAAGAGCATGGCGGGCCATCTCCTGAAGGCTGGCCATGAGGTCGTCGTGTACACCCGGACCAAGGCGAAGGCCGCGGACCTGCTTGCCGCCGGTGCCCGTTGGGCGGAGTCACCGGCCGCGGCCGCGCAAGCCGCCGACGCCGCCATCTCCATGGTCGGTTATCCGCATGACGTCGAAGAAGTCTGGCAGGGGTTCCTGCGCACCGCCCGTCCAGGCTGTCTGCTCATCGATATGACGACCTCGAGCCCCTCGTTGGCCCGTAAACTGGCGGTGGCGGCGACGGCGCGGGGTTGCTTGCCGTTGGATGCGCCCGTCTCGGGCGGCGACCGCGGTGCCCGAGAGGCCACGCTCACCATCATGGTCGGCGGTGCAGCCGCCGACTTCGAGCAAGCCCGCCCGCTTTTTGAGGCCATGGGAAAGACCATCTCCTTGCAGGGCGGCCCGGGGGCCGGCCAGCTCTGCAAACTCGCCAATCAGATCGCCATCGCGTCCGGCATGGTGGCCATGGCGGAAGCCTTGGCGTTTGCCCGTGCGAACGGACTCGATCTGGACGCCGTGCTCAAGGCGCTGTCCGGGGGCGGCGCTTCCAGCTGGGCACTGCTCAACCTCGCGCCACGCGTGCTCAAGGGCGACTTCGCGCCGGGTTTCTACGTGAAGCACTTCGTGAAGGATATCGGTCTCGCGCTGGAGGTCTGCCGCGAGCAGCAGCTTTCGTTGCCGGGCCTCGAGCTGGCCGCGAAACTCTATGCCGACGTCGTCGCCGCAGGCGATGGCGACTGTGGGACGCAGGCACTGGCGAAGCGGTATTTCGAGGTACAGTGACTCGGGCGGGCGTTGATGGGCACGGGGGCGAAAGCCCAAGCCCGGTTTGCCCGCCGTTCCGCGGGGCAACCCCTCGAGTCACCCGACCCGTCCTGCCTTAACTCAATTCCGTTCCTTCGGGCGGCGGGACCGCGCGGAGCTGGACGGAGTCGATGACCTGCGGGCCGAGGATCACGTTGGTCACGATCACGAGGACCTGGCCCGGCTTGCAGAGGCCTTCATTGCGGAGGCGGACCAAGGCGGCGGTGATGTTCTCGTCGGCCTTCGGGCTGAACGGCATCTGGAAGGATGAGACGCCCCAGAGGAGGGACATCTTCCGATGGACGGCTTCCTCTTCCATGAACGCGTAGATCGGCGAGCCTACCGCGCGGAGAGAAGAGAGCGTCCGCGGGACGTCCCCATTGCGCGTGAACGCGATGATGCCCGCGTTGCCGAGGTCCTGGGCCAAGCTGGCGGCGGCGCGGAGGAGCTTGATCTTCGGGGTCTCGTTCGGCTGTTCCGGCGAGAGCACGACCGGGAGTTCGCGTTCCGTCGTGGAGGCGATGCGGGACATCACCTCGACGCAGCGGATGGGGTGCTTGCCCGTGGTGGTTTCGCCCGAAAGCATGACCGAGTCGGCCAGTTCCAGGACGGCGTTGGAGACGTCCGTCACTTCGGCGCGGGTCGGCACCGGGTTCTGGATCATCGACTCGAGCATGTGCGTCGCGACGATCACCGGCTTGCGGGCGGCGATGGCCATGGCGACGGCCTTGCGCTGGATGAGCGGCAGGGTCTCGTAAGGGATTTCGATGCCGAGGTCGCCGCGGGCCACCATGAGGGCGTCGGTCGTGCGGAGGATGTCGCCGAGGTGCTCGATGGCCGACTGGTCCTCGATCTTCGCGATGATGTGGGCCTTGGAATGGTGCTCGAGGAGCAGGGCGCGGAGGGCGTCGACGTCGGCGGCTTCGCGCACGAACGACAAGGCGTAGAAATCGACCCCGACTTCACAGCCCACCGCCACGTCGGCCCGGTCCTTGTCGGTGAGGGCAGGGAGGTCGACCTTGACGCCGGGGAGGTTGATGTGGCGGCGGCTACCGAGCGGGCCTGGTTGTTCGACTTTGCAGCGGAGGCGGTCGGCCTTCTGTTCGAGCACGCGCAGCTGGATGAGCCCGTTGTCGACGAGGACGACGCCGCCGACCGGGACCGCGCTGATCATCTTCGGGTAGTTGGTCGGGATGACGAGGATGTCGCCTTCGGCCTTGGGTTCGGCGGAGCCGGTGACGTCGACGAGTTGGCCGGTGGTCAATTGGGTGGGTTCGGTCCGGGCGCCGGTCCGGATTTCGGGGCCTTTGATGTCCATCATCACGGCCAGTTCCTTGCCGACCTTTTGGCTGACTTTACGCACCCGCGCGACGGTGGCCCGGACCCAGGCATGGTCGGCGTGGGCCATATTCAGGCGGACCACATCGGCCCCGGCCTTGATAATCGCCTCTAAATTAGCCTCGGACTCGGTGGCCGGACCAATCGTGAACGTGATGCGGGTGTGGCGGAAGGACTTCACGGCTAAATGACTAGATATGATTGTTGTCTAGGCAAGGGAAAGCGGGACGCGTGCCTGATTTTAACAATCCCCGATGGGGCAAAGATTGACCCAATTACGGCAAGCGAACGGCGAGCAAATCCCTCTTCGCCTTCATCATGTCCTCGAAGAAGGTCGTCCGTTCAAAAGGCCAAGGCGCGCCTTCCACGAGTTGCCACCGCGGATGCGCTGCGAGGTGCTCGCGCGTCCAGTCGTGATAGGCTTCCGAATCCGTGCGGAAATGCAGCGTGGTTCCGGGGATCGCATGATCCGCGAGGCGATCGAGGTTCGCCGCATTGATGAAGCGGTTTTTCTGGTGCCGCTTCTTCGGCCAAGGATCGGGATACAGGATGAAGATCTTGGCCAGTTTTTGGGTCGGCAGCAAAGCGTCGAGGAACTCGGTCGCTTCGGCTTTCATGAACACCACGTTCGTGAGCTTGCCCAGGGCCTGCTTGCGTTGCGAGCGCTCGACGCGGTGGGTGACGAGGTCGATGCCTACGCAGAATTCCTCCGGATGGGCCGCCCCGTAAGCGGCGAGCCAATGTCCATGACCGCAGCCCAGCTCGAACGTGATCGCCGTGTGGTTCGCCAGGGCGGTCTGCAGCGTCAGGCGTAAACGGTCGACGTTGCCCTCGCGGCGGGCGTCGGCCCAATCCTTGCCCATGACTTTGGTCTGTTCCGGCATGGACTTGGTTAAGGAGCGGAAAGGAGGGGGAAGCAAGGTATTGAACGGAGGGGAGGGGGAGGGGATGGGTGTTGGGGGGATTGGGGTTTGGGAAACCGCGGTGTTGCCCCAGCCTTCGGCGGGTTGCGAATAACTCCGGCTTCCCATGCAGGTGGGGTTGGTCTCTGTTAGGGGCCTATGGCCAAGGTAGACATCGAACTCGTGCAGAAAGTCCTGAAGGAAAACGGCGTGGATGTCCGTTTGGCCGCTGCCATCCTCAACCAAATCCGCGAAGCGGCGGCGGAGGATGTCGTCGAGCGCGAGAAGCCGGCGAAGAAGCAGCACCTCGTCTTGGTCAGCGAACCCGAAGAGGGCCTCCCCAAGGATCTGGTGGGTTGGGTCGTCCAGATCCTCGAGGATGATGATCCGCGCGAGGTCGCCGAGAAAATCGCCGATACCGCCTCCGCCTTCAACAACACGCCGAAAGGCGAGCGCGTCCCGGTCACCTCTTTTGGTGATGCCTGCCAGAGCTTGCCGCCCAAACTGCTGAAGGAGAAGAATGTTTGGGTGAAGACGCGCGAGCCAGTGCGCATCTTCGCGGTGAAGAATTCGCTCGGTCGTCGTCGCGCCCGCGGCGAGTGATTTTAAATCCGCTTCCTAATGCGGAGCATTACCGGAAAAACGCATTTTTTGATGCGTTTTCGGGAGTGCCCCGTTGTTAGGTAATCGAAAGAGCCGTTTTTCCACGGCCCCGATTCGTCTCGCCTCTGCCGATTCCCCTCCGCAATCTCGGCGTGTATGAAGTTTAGGAATTTCCCGATCTACCGCATCGAATGGGTCACCTCCATTTTCTTGATCGGTACGGCCTTGTTGTCTTTGACCGTGGTGCCCTGGTTCCTGTGGACCCAGTACCAGATGGCGGACGGCACTCCCGGTAAGGTGCAGGGTTGGCCCTTCATCTGGGCGCTGTTCGTTTTCTACTATTACGCCACCGGTTTCGGCATCACCTTGGGCTACCACCGCCTGTTCTCCCACCTGTCCTTCAAGGCCAAGTGGCCGGTGAAGCTGTTCGTCCTCCTCTTCGGCGCCGCTTCCTTCGAGAACTCGGCCCTGGATTGGTCCGCCGACCACCGCATCCACCACAAGCATGTCGATGAAGACGAAGACCCGTACGACATCTCCAAGGGCTTCTTTTACGCCCATATCGGCTGGTTGCTCTTCCGCCTGAAGCCAAAGCCCCCCGTCACCAACGTGAAGGACCTCGAAGCCGACCCCCTCGTGATGTGGCAGCACCGCTACGTCCAGTGGATCGGTTTGGTCGTCGGTTTCGTCACCCCGGCCCTCTTGGGTTGGGCGTGGGGTTACTTCAATGGCTACGAATCCCCTTGGATGACCGCCTTGGCCGCCTTCCTCATCGCCGGTCTCCTCCGGACGGTCGTGGTGCAGCAGGGCACGTTCTGCATCAACTCGCTCTGCCACATGTTCGGTCGTCGCCCCTATTCGACCACCCACAGCGCTCGTGATTCCGGCGCCGTGGCTCTGCTCACCTTCGGTGAAGGTTACCACAATTACCACCACGAGTTCCAACACGACTACCGCAACGGCGTGAAGGCTTGGCAGTTCGACCCGACCAAGTGGATCATCTGGTCCCTCGAGAAGGTCGGCCTGGTCCAGGATCTCCGTCGCGTCCCCGACGCCCGCATTCTTGCGGCTGAACTCAAGGAGAAGAGCCGCACGCTGGGTTCGGACATCGACAAGCTCGCCGCCCGCCTCGACGCCCACACCCGCGAACTCAAGGCCCGGACCATCACCGCCGCGCACGCGCTCGCCAAGGAATTGGCCGTCCGCTCCGAAGCCTTGAAGGAAGCCGCCTTGACCAAGGCCGATGTCGGAGCCGAAACGATGGCCGAATTGCGCACCCTCCTCAAGGAAGCCGCGGAGATGCTCGAGTCCTTGCGCCGCGCGGATGCGGGCGCAGCGGCCTGAGCTTGGTTAGCCGTTCCGTCGGAACGACTCCACCAGACCGAGGACCTGCGCCTCGATCTGCGGGAGCGCGTCCGCGGGCTGCGCGCAGTCGATGTCGTGCACCTGCCAGTATTCGATGCGGTCAGCCCACTCGGGGTGCGCTTTGAGCATCATGGCGTAGTGTTCGTCCTTCTTGAGGGCGATCGACCGGTGGGCGCGGGCGAGGTCCGCGGGGCGCAGCTGCACGGGTTCCGGACCGGTGTGGTCTTCCGGGATGCCCAGGTGCTTCAGCCGGGCCCGCGTATCGACGGAAATCCGGGTCGGTTCGTCGGCGACCATGGAGGTCAGCAACCCGCGGGAAAAGGCCCGAAAAGGCAGGTCTTCGCGGCGGGCATGCCAATTGAACAGCGCCTCCGCGTGGCGGCTCCGATAGAAGTTGCCTGTGCAGATGAAGAGCACGTGCGGGTGAGAATCTGCGCTTGAGCGGGAGGTCATGCTCGGTAAAGTCCGTGCAACCTAACTCCACCGTCATGGCACGCAACCTGTTCGTTCTCTCCGCTCTCTCTTTCGTCCTCGTCGGCTGCTTCGGCCCAGACAAGGCCCCTAGCCCGGTCACCGATGGCGGCCCGGTGTTCACCGGCGCCCCCCTCGTCATCGACAACGGTGGCCTCGTCCCGGTTCCGGCCGTGACCGCCCCGGCCCCCAAGCCTGCTCCCACCAAGAAGGCCCCGGGCACCCGTCTCCCGATCGAGAAGGCTGGCAACAAGTAAGCCGTCGGCGACCCCTGGTCGCTTACAGCAACGAGACTTCGGTGACGAAGGTCTCGACCCGACCGGGCTCCGCAAAACGGAGCCCGTTCTTGTGTTCGGGGCTGTTGGGCGGGCCCATCCAAGGCTCGACGCAGTAGAAAGGCGCTTCCGCATCCGGGGTCCACGTGACGACGGTCGTCCACGCATCGGGGATCGGTTCCTCCCCGACCTTCACGGTGAGGTTCTCTTCCCCGGAGCGCGGGCCGAAGGAGACCGTCGCATCCTTCAGGTTCGTGAAGATGCAGTCCGGGAGGTGCGGGTCATCGAAGGCGAATTCGGTCCGACCCTTGAGTTCACCGAAGGGGATGAGTTTGCCGTCGGCGGCGTGGCGCCACTGCTTCTTGGAGGCGATCTTCAGCAGGTAGTCGCGCCGGCTGAGGCCGGCGTGCCAGGGTAGCGTGAAGTAGAAGTGATGCCCCGCGCACCAAGGCAGCGGACGGCTATCCAGATTCTCGAATTCGAAGGTGCAGCGCAGGAAGAGCTCGCGGAATTCGTAGCGGATGCGGAATTCGTAGGCGAACGGATAACAGGCGCGCGCGCGTTCGTCCGGCACCAGGCGGACCAGGGCATGGCGGTCGCTGCTTTCGATGATCTCGAAACGGCAGTCGCGGGCGAAACCGTGCTGCGGCATGGGGCGTTTGACGCCGTCGGCATCCTTCCAGGCGAACTTTTCGCCGTCCGCGTAATTGCGGCCCATGAACGGAAACAGGATCGGATTGCCGCCGCGCACGAGGCCGAGCTTGTCGGGCGCGAAGTCGGCGCCGGCGGGCCAGTGCAGGACCTCGCGGTTGCCCGTGGGGAGGCTCAGGCGCCAGCGGAGGAGCCGGGCGCCGCGCGTGAGACAGGTTTCATAGGTCGAAGCGCCGATCTGCCACCGTTCCATCGGCACGCCGTTTTCTTCGTAGCTCTGCATGCGCCGAGCAAACGATGGAAAGGCCTGGAGGCAAACGCGGACTTACCGGGCCGACTTCTTCGCGAAGCGGTAATGGCAGACCATCCACTCCGAGCCGCCCTGGTAGTTCCAGAGCTCGGCGCAGGCCATGAAGAAGATCCGCCAGTAGGCGAGCCACTTGCGGGCCTGCTCCGGGCCGTACGTCTCGGCGAAGATGCGCAGGACCTCCTCGCGATGGGCATCGGTGTTCTGGAGCCAATGCTCGGCCGTCTGGCCGTAGTGGCGGCCTTCGACCTCCCAATGCGTTTCGAGCTGCAGGTCATCCTGGAAGCGCATCGCCAGATCATTGGAGGGCATGATCCCGCCGGTGAAGAAGTGCCGGGACATCCAGTCCGAGCCGTCCTTGGATTCGAAATGGTAGGCGATGTCGCGGTGCGTGAAGACGTGGAAGAAGAGCTTCCCGCCCGGCTTGAGCCAGCCGCCGATGCGGCGCATGAGCTCCGCCCAGTTCTTCATGTGTTCGAACATCTCGACGGAGACGACCCGGTCGAACCGGCCGGCTTCGGCGGCGAAGAGGTTCATGTCCTGCGTGATGATGCGGACGTTGCGGAAGCCGCGCTTGGCGCACTCGCCCTCGATGTGGGCCCGTTGGGAGGCGGAGTTGGAGACGCCGGTGATCCGGGCGTTCGGGTAGTGCTCCGCCATCCAAAGGGTGAGCGAGCCCCAGCCGCAGCCGAGCTCGAGGATTTCCATCCCGTCGGCCAATTCGGCCCGCTTGCAGGTCAGCGCCAGCATCGCCTCTTCGGCTTGGCCGATGGTTTCGGTCCCCAGGGTGTAGAAGCACGAGGAGTATTTCAGGCGGGGCCCCAGGCAGAGCTTATAGAAGGCCGCCGGGACTTCGTAGTGCTGGTCGTTCGCGGCTTTCGTTTCGACGGCGACCGGGAGCGAGCGCAGTTGCGCGGCGAAGCGATCGACCTTCTCGATCCGCGCGACGTTGTCGTCGGGGCGTTCGTCCCGCAGGCGCTGTTTGAGGAGGCGGCGGATACCCCAGCGGATGGCGCCGTCGGGGAGGAGGTCTTTGGCCAGGATGGTGTCGATGAGCGGCACGCCGACATCAGAGGCGTTTCCGTCGCCGGTGGCAACCCGGAGCGCCAGAAAGTTACCGCTGGGGCTTCCGCGGCCAGAAGGCCGGCACCCGACGCTGGTACTCGGCGTAGGCGGGTCCCTTGGACGCCAGGAGCTGGGCTTCCGTCAGGGGGATGCCCGTCACGCGGGTCAGCAGGTGGTACATGATGCCTGCGCAGGCGAAGCCCGGGATGCCCCAGTAGCTTTGGTTGAAGGCCAGCAAGGCGAAGCCGACCCAGATGAGCCATTCGCAGAAGTAATTCGGGTGGCGGCTCCAGGCCCAGAGGCCCCGGTCACAGACCTTCCCGCGGTTCTCGGGGTCGCGCTTGAAGGCCGCCAGTTGGGCGTCGGCGAGCCCTTCGCCCAACATGCCCAAGGCGAAGATGAGGAGGCCAAGCCAATGCCAAACGGCCATCTGGCCGGCTTCCTTGGGGGTGGTCCCGGCCGCGGAAATGAGGGGCAAGAGCAGCAACGCCAGCGCCACGGCTTGGTAGAGGTAGAAACGGTACATCTTCAGGCCCGTCCACTTGCCCCATTCCGCCCGCATCTTCAGGTAGCGGCCGTCTTCGCGGTCGAGGTGCCCGAGGACGCGGATGCCGAGGTGCGAGCCGAGCCGCAAGCTCCAGATGGTCGTGGCCGCGGCCAACCACAGGAAGGGGTCGCGCGCGTTCCAAGGGAAGGAGGTGAGGATCCAGAGGCCGACGAGCGCAAAGCCATACGCCCACGCCACATCGACGATCGACCAGTTATCGAGCAACTTCGCCACGACCCACGTCGCCGTGAAGAAGAAACCGGCGAGGAACAGGATGTAGACGAAATCAAAGAAGAGCTGGCCGAGGAGGCTGGGGTTCATGGGGAAGGGGCAGGGGTAGGTGGGCCGGGCCGGCGGAAGAGCCGGACGAGGATGAAGTATAACCCCAAGCAAGTGACTGGCACGACCAATACCCAGCCCAAGAGGCCGTGGACATAGGCGAGGCCGAATTTCGCGACAAACCCCCAGAAGGACAGCTGGAACTCCTCAATCAGGAGGCTGGGGCTGAGCGGCAGGGCCTCGGCGCCGGTGATGGACTCCCCGAGGCGGACGAAGGGGACGAGGAGGGCGAACTGCAGGGGATAAGCGAGTTGGTTGACCGTCTGCAGCACGAGGTGGTTGAGACGGAAAATCCGGCCCGCCACGAGGCAAAGCACGGTGGTCGACCCGATGATCGGGTTGACCCCGAGGCAAAGGCCGACGGCGATGGCGAGCGCCAGGTCTTCGGGCGAGAGGCCACGCTTGACCAAGGCGATGAGCGGGTCGCCGACCTTCCGTTTCAACCAAGCGCGCAGTCGGCCCATCAGGCCTGCTTGCGGGTGAAGAAGATGACGTCGAGGCCGGCGTCCGCCGGGGCTTTCCGGAGGCAGAGCAACGCGTAAGCGGCGATGGCGAAGTTGCCGAGCAGCATCAGCGCGATGAACCACAGCGTGCGGGCCAGGCCGGAGCGCTCGCGCCAGGCGACGTAGAGCCAAAACGCCAGGAAGCCGAAGTAGGCGTCGAACATCGTGGCGAGGCCCCACGGCTCGCTGCAGACGGTGACGAACCCGTCCAGCACGTTGATGCCTTCCTTGCCCGCGACGGCCGCGTACTTCGCCAGGGAGGTGATGGTCGGGGCGGTGCTGGCGTACCACGACACCCAGGTCATGGCGGCGAGCACGAGGATGAAGTAGGCGATGAGCGCGTGGCGGGTTTTCATGTCAAAGGGAAGGGTGGTTGGGGCGGACGTAGACGGCTTGGACGACCCCGATGTTGCGGTGCGCGAAGGCGGCCTCGCAGTAGCGGAAATACAGGCGCCACTTGCGGATGAAGCGTTCGTCGAAGCCCATGGCGCGGACCTGGTCGAGCTGCGCCTCGAAGGCCTGGCACCAGGCATCGAGCGTCCGCGCGTAATCGAGGCCGAACTCCTCGAGGCGATGGAGCTGGAAGCCGCTCTGCTCCGTCATGAGTTGGTTCACGCGGTTGATCGAGAGCAGCAGGGAGCCCGGGAAGATGTGCTTCTGGATGAAGTCGACGCCGCGCCGGAATTCCTCGTACCGGCTGTCCGGGCAGGTGATGTACTGGAAGGCGGCGATGCCCGCGGGCTTCAGCAACCGACCGATGGAGTCGCAGAACGCGGGCAGGTACTTGTGGCCGAGGGCTTCCATCATCTCGATGGAGACGCACTTGTCGTACTGGCCCTGGTGGTCGCGGAAGTCCTCGAGCTTCACGGTGATGCGGTCGGACAAGCCGGCCGCCCGGATGCGTTCGATGGCCAGGTCGTGTTGGGCCTGCGAGATGGTCAGCGAGGTGACGCGGCAGCCGTGGTGCTGGACGGCGTGCAGGGCCCAGCCGCCCCAACCGGTCCCGATCTCGATGACGTGGTCGGTGGGCTTGAGCTGCAGGAAGCGGCAGAGGGCCTCGTTCTTGTTGGCCTGGGCTTGCTCGAGCGTGGCGGCGCCTTCCCAGCGGGCCGACGAGTACATCATGGATGGATCGAGGAACAGCCGGAAGAAGTCGTTGGAGACGTCGTAGTGCTCGGAGATGTTGCGGCGCACGACCTGCTTGGAGTTCGGCCGCAACAGGTGGCCGATGCGGTCGGCGATGCGCAGGAGGCCGAGGGCGGCCCCGCGCGCGGCCGAGCCCGACATGCCCGGCGTGTGGTCGACGTTCTGGATGAAGAAACCGATGACCGCCCGGAGGTCGGGCGAATCCCATTCGCCGTCCATGTAGGATTCGGTGAGCCCGATGTCCGCCGCCAGGACGATGCGGCGGAAGAAGTTTTCGTCCGCGAGGCGGATCTCCGCCGGCTGGCCGCCGAAGGCCGCGTCGCCGATGACGAGCGTCTCCCCCGTCGGCAAGGTCAGGCGGAGCTGCGCATGCTTCATGCGGCGGAGCTCGCGCAGGACCAGCCGGCGGGCGAAGCCCCCGCGGGTGCTGGCCTCGGCGAGGCTGATGGGGGCGGCGGCGGTCATTCTTTGCGAAGGAGTTCGGAGGTGGGATGGCGCAGGTTGCGCTGGAGAGCGATGTCATCCCCCTTGCGGCGGAAGGGAAGTTTTTTCACGAGCCAAAGCCACGCGGCGTGCAGGTGGATCAACCCGACGACCTTGAGGATCAGCAACGGGACCTTCAGCGTCAGCCAGGCGAGCCGCAGGTCGGTCACCGGGACGGCCCGTCCCGTCCAGGTGCTGATGAGCGTCTTGCGGCCCGCTTCATAATGGTCGACGCCCACGGCCAAACGGCCATCGGGCGCGCGCAGGGTGAATTCGAATTCGGTATCGAGCCCGGAAAAGGGCGACACGTAGAAGCGCTTCGGGGTCCGGAGGACGAGCGACTCCTCGCCCGCGGGACCGAGTCGGCGGCAGGCGGGTCCCAGGAACCAGGCCTTGCGTTCGCCGAAGGTGTTGTGGACTTCCGCGATGCCGCAGTGGAGCCGGCCGCCTTGGTGCACCAAGAAGAAGACGACGGGGTTGTAGCTTTTCCCGAACGCGCGCGGCATCGCGATGAGGGTGATCCGCGCTTCCGGCGTGAGCGGCTCGCCGTGGGCCGCGCAGAAGGCGTGGACCCGCTGCGCCAAGGTCGCGTCCGGACCGCCGAACGCCTGCGGGCCGCCTTCCGCGCCGAACACGGCCGCGGCCGGCAGGAAATCCGCCGCGCGCAGTTGGTAGGGCGCCCAGCCGTTTTCGCCGAGGAGGATCCGGCCTTGGCCGATCCGGCCGAAGTCGCTTAATTCTACAGCAAAGCAAAAGACGCCATGCGTGAAGCCGTGCCGCTTCGGCCAAAGCCGGGCGTGCATGACCTGCGCATCGTAGAGTCGGACCATCGCCGACAGGGTGGAAGGAAACCCCGCGGGTGCAAGTGCCCGCCTACGCTTGCCAACCTCGGCGGAGGCGGGTCATGCTGGCCGGGTGTTCGCTGCCGAAGCCAGCCCCGTCGGTCTCATTCCCCTCGCCTTGGGGTTCCTCCTGCTCTGGTTCGGCCTCAACGCCGGCCGGAAGCGCCGACTGCTCGACGATACTCCGCTCAGCAAGACCTTGGGGGTCTTCATCGGCGAGGTCGAAGTCACCGGCGTCTGCGTGACCTCGACCCCGTTCCAGTCCTACCTGTCGGGCCGCATGTGCGTGCTTTACGATTGGAGCGTCGAGGAACAGTGGCAGCGCTGGGAGACGGAGACCTACACGGACAAGGACGGCCGCACCCGCACCCGCCAGGTCCTCCGGAGCGGGTGGACGACCGTGGCGGGCAACGAGCATACGCAAGGGTTCTACCTGAAGGATGAATTCGGGTTCCTGTGGGTCCATCCCCGCGGGGCCGACCTCGAAACACTCGACCTCTTCTTCGAGACGGCTTCCCGGCACGACGACCTTTACTTCGCCAAAGGGCCCAGCGACGAGATCGCCGACTCGACGGGTCGTCGCCGGTTCCGCGAGTCCGGCCTGCCGGTCGGGACGCAGTTGTTCGTCCGCGGTCGCGCGACCGAGCGGTCCGACATCGTGGCCCCCCAGATCGTCCAGGACCCGAAGGCGGACATGTTCATCATCACGCCCCGCAAGGAGAGCGAGGTCAGCGCCGGCAAGGACACCGCGTACTGGCTGTGCAACCTGATCGGCCTGCTCGCCGTCATCGGGGGGTGCAGCTTGTTGGGTGGGCAGCAATACCCGGCCGTCTTCGCGCTGGTCGCCGGCTACTTCCTCGCCTGGGCCGCCGGGTGGGTTTGGATGGTCTTCAACAGCTTGGTGGGCCTGCGTAACCGCGTGCGCCAAGCCCACTCGCTGATCGATGTGCAGCTGAAGCGCCGCGCGGACTTGATCCCCGCCCTCGTCGCCTGCCTGCAGGGCTTCCGGCAATACGAAGCGGAACTGCAGACGACCATCGCGACCTTGCGGGCGCAGGCGGGGCGCGTGTCGCCGGTCGCCGCCGTGGCGTCGTCCTTGGTGGCGGTCGTCGAGCGCTACCCCGACCTGAAGGCCGACCAGTCCTTCCGTAGCCTGATGAAGAACCTGACGGAGACGGAAGACCGCATCGCCTTGGCCCGGGCCTATGCGAACGACATCACGACCTTCTACAATACGCGCCTGGAACGGATACCGGACGCGTATGTGGCGCGGATCGTGTCGATGCAGCCGGGGGCGCTCTTCGTCGCCACGGGCTTCGAGCGGATGGCCGTCGACGTGAAGCTCCCCGCTTAAGCCGTCCAAGCGTCGCGTCCGAGGAGGAAGCTGCAGAGGCGGTGGGCCGACCACAGGCCATCTTCGTGGAAGCCATACCGTTGCCAAGCCCCGGCGAAGTGGACGCAGGCGCCCGGTCGTTCGTTCAGGGCCTGCACCTTCCCTTGGGCCGCCATCGCCTCGAGCGAGAACATGGGGTGCTCGACCGGGATGGAGCGCAGCACCTTGTCGGCGGCGATCTTGTCCGGATGGTTGATCGTCACGAAGTAGGGCCGCGCCGGCTCCAGGCCTTGCAAGGCGTTCATCCAATAGTGCGTGGAGGTCGCTTCGCCGTCGGCGGTGCGCCAAGTCTGGTAGTTCCACGCCGACCAAGCGAGCTGGGCCTTGGGCATCGGGCTGGGGTCCGCGTGGACCAAGGCCACGTTTTGATTGTAGCGGAAGGGGGCGAGGACGGCGCGCTCGGTGGCGTCGGCATCGGTGAGCAGCGCGAGCGAATGGTCCGCGTGGCTCGCCAAGATGACGCGGTCAAAGCCTTCTTCGCCGGCGTCCGTGACGACGAGGGCTTTGCCTTCGCTCCGGCGCACGGACTTGACCGCCACGCCGAGCCTTAGTTGGGCGGGGTGCCGCGCCAGCAGCGCCTGCACGTAGGTGCGGGAGCCGTTGACCGGCGTCAGCCACTGGTGCTGGGTGTCGAGTCCGAGGAAGCCGTGGTTGTGGAAGAAGCGGAGCAGGGCGGCGGCGGGGAAGCCCAGCATCTTTTCCGGGGGCGTGGACCAGACCGCCGAACTCATCGGGATCAGGTAGAGTTCCAGGAAGTCCGCGCCCAAGCCATGTCGGGCGCACCAGTCGCGCAACGACGTGGTTTCGGCCTCGGCCGATCGCCACCCCGTCTTGGCCAGTTGGTTGAAGCGATTGATCTGCAGGAGGAGCCGCCAGAAGCGCAGGCTGAAGAAGTTGCGTTTCTGGGCGAACAGATGGCGGAAGGAACTGCCGCACCATTCGATGCCCGTCGGGTCGTGGCGGACCGAGAAGGACATGGGGGCCTTTTTCCAGCCGACGTTCAGCTCGCGGAAGAGACGGCAGAGGTGCGGGTAGGTCACCTCGTTGAAGACCATGAAGCCGGTGTCCATCGGCTGCGTGCCGCCCGCCTGGGTCGCCGGGACGTCGATGGTGTGCGCATGGCCGCCGGGACGGGTGTCCCGGTCGAACACCGTCACGTCATGGTGGGCCGCGAGGAAATGCAGGCAGCCGAGGCCGCCGATGCCCGACCCGATGATGGCGATCCGTTCACGCACGCGGCAGGCCTTCCTGTCGCGTCCGCTCCGCTTCTTCGTAGATGGAGTCCGGGACGCCCTTGAGGCCCCAGATCAGGCCCAGCCATGACATCACCTTGAGGCCGTAATAGGTCGGATCGAATTCCCACCAGTAGAAGCCCTGCTTCGTCGTCGCCTGGTAGCGGTGGTGATTGTTGTGCCAGCCTTCGCCGAGCGTGATCAGCGTCAGGAGGAAGGAGTTCCGCGATTCATCGCCCGTGGACCGGAAGCGCTTGGTGCCCCAGACGTGCGCGAGGGAGTTGATGCAGGCGGTGCCGTGGAAAAGCACCACGGTCGAGATGACGCCCCAGACCAAGAGCTGCGGGCCATTGGTGTCGAAGCCGTGGGCGCCGAGCCAAGCGCCGGCCCCATACAAGCCGCCCGCCGCCAGCAACGGGATGAGGATGTCGAAGCGGTTCAGGAACACCAACTCGGGGTACTTCGCCAGGTCGGGGATCTTGGAGTAGTCGGTCGGGAAATTCCGCTTCGAGGTGATCCAGCCGATATGCGACCACCAGAAGCCATCGACGACCGGCGAGTGCTTATCCTCTTCCTCATCCGAATGCTTGTGGTGGTGGCGGTGGGTGCAGGCCCACCACAGCGCCCCGCGTTGGACGGCCAAGGCGGTCCAGACGGCCATGATGAACTGGAAGGCGCGGGACGTGGAATAGGTCTTGTGCGAGAAATAGCGGTGCAGGAAGCCCGTGATCGCGAACATGCGGAAGAAGTAGAGGCCGACCGCGGTCCAGACCGCGATGGGGCTGGCGCCGACCCAAATCACCGCGAAGCACGCGACGTGCAGGATGATGAACGGGATGGAGCGGAGCCAATCGACCCGCTTGGGCATGCTTTCCAGCGTCTCGACGCCCTCGGGGATGTAGTCCGCATCGAACCAGCGAATCAGGGAGCGGAAGAACCCGCTGGGGGCTGGGCTGATGGGTTCGGCTGGCATCTGGGGCCGAGTAAGTGGGCCTTGGGGCCTTTCGCAACTGCTTTGACCATTTTGGGGGAATGGCCATCTTGGGGTCGGGTTCGTAGACAAATCTGCGTACCGCCATCGCTTCCTTTGAGTTCCCCATGAACGATGCCCATGCCGAGCAAGACTGGCGGGCCTGGTTCGCCGAACACGGCGCCCGGCTCCGGTTGATCGCGCGCCAATGGACCCGGTCGGAGGCGGACGCCGACGATGTCCTGCAGGAGGCATTTGTACGCTTTTGGAAACATCAACGTCACCTTCCCGGCAACCCCAACGCCCTGGTCGTGACCTCCATTCGTCGCGCCGCGTTGGACCTCCATCGCCGGACGGACCGCCGTACCCTGCGCGAGCAGGTCGTCTCGGCCGATGCCGCCGCCGTGGCGGATTTCGCGCCCGAGGCGGACCCGCGCCTCCAGGCGTTGGCGCGGTCGCTTCCCTCGCTCCCACCGGAGCAACGCGAAGTCGTCGTGCTCAAGGTTTGGGGTGACCTCACCTTCGAGCAGATCGGCGCCCAACTCGAGATTTCCCCCAACACCGCCGCCTCCCGGTGGCGCTATGCCATGGAGGCGCTCCGTCGCCTCGTGACCGCCCGCACTTATGAATAACGAAGATCAAGACATCGAATCCGCTTTGCGCCGCTTGCGTCCCCGGCCACCAGGCCCGGCGGTGGTGCACGCCATCGGCCGCGTCCTGGACGCGCCGGTCGTCGCGGCCTCGCCGCGCGGGGTGGTCTTGCGCTGGTCGGCGGGCTTCGCGGCCGCCGCGGCCTGCCTGCTCGGGTTCATGTACTTCGCCCGCCCGCCCGTCACGGACACCCCCGAGTATCAGCTCGTCCGCGCCGAACAGCCCCCGGCTTCGGTCGATGTCTTCGCGCCCGTCCGGTTGGAGGATGGCTCCTTTGCCCGCCCCGTCCGGGTGCGCTGGAGCAATGAGACGCAGTGGGAGGACCGGCGCACGAACACCCGCCTCATCCATTACGCTCCCAGCGAGCAGTTCGGGCTGATCCCCATGGAAACATATTGAACAAATCCACCGATCGTCTCCGCTTATTATTAATGTAACCGCCATGAACTCCCTCCGCCAAATCCCGCTGCACATGCTGCTGCTCGCCGGCCTCGTCGGCCCGTTGGGCGCCCAAAGTCAGTCCGCGCCGGCGACCCCCTCGGCGCCGTCCACCGCCCGGAAGACCGCCTTGGTTCCGCAGGCTTACATCGGTTTGAACGTCAGCTATCTCACGGATGAACTTCGGGGCAAGTCGGGGGTCGCGATCCCCGACGGCATCGGTGTGAACGTCGTCATCGTCGATCCCAACGGCCCTTCCGCCGGCAAGATCGAGGTCGGCGATGTGCTCACGCGGCTCGACGATCAGGTCTTGGTGACCTCCGATCAATTCCGTGCGCTCGTGCGTCTGCGCAAGCCCGGCGACAAACTCAAGCTCGTCGCCGTCCGCGAGTCGGAGGTGAAGACCGTCGAAATCGAACTGACGGAAAAAGCCGTGCTCGAGCGCGTCGCGCCGCCGGCCCGTACCGCCGGCACGCCGGCGCCGACCATCATCCCTCCGACCGCCAATGGGGCCAACCCGATGCGCATCACGGTGAACGGTCAGCAGATCGACCTGGGCAGCCTGCCGGCGGGTAATGGTACCGTCACGCAAGTCGGCCCTGGCCACGTCGTCATCATCGGGCCCAATCAAGGCCTACCGCCCGAAGTATTGAAGCAGCTTGAGGAGATGCGGGCCCGTGGCTTGCCTGTGCCGCCGATTGGTCCGCAAGGCCTCGCCCTGGGGGCGCCGGTGCCCGACCAGGTTCCCAATACGCAGGGCGGCGTGACGACCCAGCGCTCGCAGACCTTCAGCTTCAGCCTCGGTGGTCCAGGGGCGCGGAGCTCCTCCAGCTCCGTTGCTTCGGACGCCCAAGGCACCGTCTCGCTGGAAGAGAAGGACGGCAAGAAGCACGCCATCATCAAGGATGCCGAAGGCAAGGTGACCTTTGATGGAGAAGTGACCTCCGAAGAGCAGCGCGCCAAGATGCCGGCGGCGGCTCGGGATCGGCTCAAGTTGGTCGAGGGGAAGTCTTTTTCCATCCAAGGCTCCAAGCCCGCGAAGAAGGCCGACGGTGCCGCCGAACCTGAAGCGCCGAAGAAGAAGCGCGACCCGAAGGAAGGCGCCTGAGCGGCCGTTGTCCGTAAACGAAGAGGCCTCCCGGGTGGGAGGCCTCTTTATTTGCGGCGGTTTACTTTTTCGCCGCGGGCTCACCCGGGGCATCGGGGGTAGCCCTCGGCGGCGGGTCGTCAAGGGGAGGCGGACCATCGAAAGGCGGCGGTCCGCCGAAGCCACCCTTGCCTGGGCCCGGACCACCCTTGCCTTTGCCCTTGCCGCCCTTGCCGGGGCCGCCGGCTTGGCCACCGAGGTTGGAGTGCGGGTCAAGCCGCTGCTTGCTGAAGGATGGGTCCGCCGTGCCCTTATGTTTACGCGGGATGAAGGGGTAGTCCTCGGTCAGCACGTAGTAGTAGGTGCCCTTGGGGAATTCGGGGGTGACGCCGGTTCGCCCACCGAATTCGTCGAGGTCTCCGGAGCCAGCCACATATTCGAAATCGAGGCCAAACGAGCCGTCGGGCTTACCCGTCGGGGTGGTTTTGCCGTCCCCACCGCGTTCGGTGGTTTTGAGACGATAGCTGCTCTTCATGTTCTTGAGCGGGCTCTTCGGGTCAGCGGGGTTCGTGTAGGCGTAGATTGCGTACACGGGATACCCGTCCGCGGCCCAGCCGACGTGGGTCATCTTGGTTTCTCCGCCGGAAAGGCGCTCCAGGAGCAGGGTGGGGAGGCCGTGGTAGTGGTAGGCGCCGTTGGGTTGCACGTGGCCGTGGTTCTCGTCGAGACCGAGGCCGGACTTGATTTTAGGGGTGGTCCCCATGGTTGTGTTGCTGGTCAACGCCTCGTAATGCCAGGGGTTGCTGCGGTCGCCGTCGTTGTAGACCTCCGCGGTGCCCGGGTCGAAGACCACGCCATTGAGGGCCACGCCCCAAGCCGACATCATGCGGGGAGAGCCCCGGCCTTGGGCGGGTTGCGGGTTCGTCGGGACTTGGAGGCTATACTTCTGCTCGGTGATGGCGTTGGGGTTCCCGCGGTTGGGGAATTTGGAGACCTTGTGGTCGGGGATGCCGTTGGACTCGATGATGCGCTTGTCGCCTTTGACGGTGATGGTGACTCTGTTCTGGGCGGGCGGTGTGTTGTCCGCCTTGATCAAGGCCGGCCCGGTTGCCCGGGTTTCGGTCGCCTTGGTTTCAGGGGCCTTGGTGTCGGCGCCGTAGCAGGCAGAACTGCCGAGCAGCAGGCAGAGCGTGAGGTTGCGGTGGGGGCGCATGGGGAGGGTTGCGGGTTCATGATACAAGATGGGGCCTTAAGCGAAGATTAAGCCTGCTTTTCGGGCTGGGAGGTTGCGTTTTGCCCCTAAAACGGTCTTTTCCCATGTATTATGGCCTCCACCACCGAAATCCTCTCCCGCTCCGTCGCCGGGATGAACGCCCTTGCCACGGTCTTTCTCGTCATCGGCATCCTGCGCATCAAGGCGGGCGATCGCATCGGCCATGGTAAGGCCATGGGGGCGGCGGTGCTCACTTCCGCCCTTTTCCTGGCGCTGTACTTGGCTTCCAAGGTCCACCTCTGGGTCGCCGTCGGTCAGACCAACATCATCTACCGTGAAGGCGTCGGGATGACTTGGGACAAGGCCCTGTACTACCTGATCCTCTTCCCCCACATCGCCCTCGCGATCGCGGTGACCCCTTTCATCCTTTGGACGGTCAAGCTCGCCAAGGACGGTCGCCTCGAGGAGCACAAGCGTTTCGCCCGCTGGGTCTTCCCCGTCTGGCTCTATGTCTCGGTGACGGGCGTCTTGGTCTGGGCCTTCATGGAGTTCAGCGGCTCGTTGGCGGCCGTTGTCGCGAAGGCTCCCTGAACGAGATTTTCCCCTCGCCCGCCGCGGGCGGACGGGTTTGACTGCGCTTACGTTTATGGAGAGCCCGGAGCGCACCGCCAACCCTCAGACCGAGAAGCTCATCCTCTGGACCTGCTTCCTCTTGTTCTGCACCGTGCTTGGTTTGGTCTACTCGACGTATCAGGATGAGGAAGAGCGCCTCGCCTCCATGCGCCTGAACGAGAAGGCGAAGGAAGATACCTTCAACGCCATCGAGCGTCAGCGCGAGCAGACGGCCCGTTACATCGATCGGTTCACCCGCGACCCCGAATTCGTCCGCGACCAGGCGCGCGAACGCCTCGGCGTCGCCGAGCCCGGCGAAGTGGTGATCCGTCTGGATGGTGGTGCGGCCTTGGCGCAACCCGCCCCGGCCCCGCAACCGAAGTCCGCGGGCCAGCGCTAAGCATCCTTGCTTGCCTGCAGGCCTCGGCAGGGGCATTCCTACTGCATGTCCGCACGTAAGAAGGCACAAGCGACTTGGGGCGGCCGGTTCAGCGCCGGTCCCGCCGAATTGATGCTCCGTTTCGGCGAATCGGTCTCGTTCGATCGCCGTCTCTGGGCGCAAGATATCCGTGGCTCGAAGGCCCACGCCACCATGCTGTCCAAGGTCGGCATCCTGACGGCCCGCGAATGCGCGGCCATCGTCAAGGGCCTCGACGGCATCGCCCGGGAGATCGCCGCCGGCAAATTCGTCTGGAGCGAGGCGCTCGAGGATGTGCACATGAACATCGAAAGCGCGCTCACGAAGCGCGTGCCGGTCGCCGCCAAACTGCATACGGCGCGTTCGCGCAACGACCAGGTCGCCACCGACGTCCGTCTCTGGATCAAGGACCAGGCCGCCGCCGTCGACGCCGCGCTCGTGGGCTTGCTCCGCGCGCTCGTCGAACTCGCCGCCGCCCACGCCACGGTGATCCTGCCGGGCTACACCCACCTGCAGCGCGCCCAGCCGGTCTCCGTCGCCCACCACCTCTTGGCCTACGCCGAGATGTTCGGCCGCGACCGCACGCGTTTCGCCGCCGCCGCCGCCTCGGCCAATTGGTGCCCGTTGGGTTCCGGCGCCATCGCCGGCACGACCCTGCCGATCCGCCGCGACATCACGGCGAAGCTCCTGGGCTTCGTCGACGCGAAGGGCCGTCCGCAGGTGACGACCAATTCCATGGACGCCGTCGCCGACCGCGATCCCGCCACGGAGTTCTGCTTCGCCGCCGCGCTCTGCGGCGTGCACCTGTCGCGCTTGGCCGAGGACATGATCCTGTGGTCGACCGCGGAATTCGGCTTCGCGCGCATGCCCGACGAGTTCTCGACGGGCTCCTCGCTGATGCCGCAGAAGCGCAACCCCGATTCGATGGAGCTGCTCCGCGGCAAGGCGGCCCGCTTCCAGGCTTCGCTGACGCACCTGCTCACGTTGACCAAGGGTTTGCCGCTGACGTACAACCGCGACCTGCAGGACGACAAGCCGCCGCTCTTCGATGCGGCCGACCAGATCCTGCTCTCCCTCGACGTCGCCGCCGCCACCTTGCGCGGGACGACCTTCAACCGCGCGCGCTGCCTCGCCGCGGCTTCGGACCCCGCGCTCCTGGCCACCGACCTCGCCGATTGGCTCGTCCGGAAGGGCATGCCTTTCCGCCATGCGCACCACGCCGTCGGCCGACTCGTCGCGCTCGCCGAAAAGACCGGCGTACCGCTCGACAAGCTTTCCGATGCGGCCGCGCTCACGGCCGATGCCGCCTTCACGCAGGGCTGGCGCGAGGTCTTCAGCCTGCCGCGGGGCTTCGCCGCCCGCGAGAATACGGGCATGCCCGGCCCCAAGGCCGTCGCCCGCGAGCTCGCGCGCTGGCGGAAGGCGCTCCGCTAAGGGTTGATGCATCTCGGCCTCCTCGTCGGTTCGTGCCTGACCGCCAGCCTCTCCCCCGGCCCGGCGTCGTTGTCGACCATCGAGACGTCGTTGCGCTACGGCAAGCGGCGGACGTTTTGGCATACGCTGGGCCTGGCCATCGGTGAAACACCGCACCTGTTCCTCGCGCTCTACGGGACGCATTGGTTGACGGTGCACGTTCCCTATGCGCTGTCGCTCATCGGCTTCGCGGGGATGGCTTACTTCCTGTATCTCGGCGTCGGGCTTCTCCTCCGTCCGCGCTCCCGCCTGCCGGAAGCCGTGGGCGTGGACGGTGGCGCGTTGCGCCTGTTCATCCGCGGGGCGTGGGTGAACTTCTCGAATCCGAAGACCATCCCGTGGATGATCGTGATCATCCAGGCGGCCGGCGTCCCGGCGGATCAACTGGCTTGGTCCACGACGGGCGTCTTCCTGCTGTGCACGTTGGGCTCCGAAATCTCCGTGATGAGCTTCTATGCCTTCGTCGGCGATCGGCTCCGGGTCCACTTGAAGGACGCGGCGACCATCCGGGTGGTCGACCGTTTGACCGGTGCGCTGTGGTTGACGCTGGGCCTCCTGCTGGCTTGGCGGCTCCTCACTTCACCGTGACCGTTCCCCGGAGGCGGATGTCCTCGGAGGAGGCGCCGACCTCGAACTTCTCTTCGCCGGGGAAGAGCGTGAAGCGATGCGCGGTCTCGTCCCACGTGGCGAAGGTGTCGGGCTTGTAGGTCAGCGTGACGACCTTGCTTTCGCCGGCCTTCAGCGCGACGCGTTGGAAGGCGACGAGTTGGCGCTGCGGGCGGACGACCGGACCACGCCCGCTGACGTAAGCCTGCACGACTTCTTCGCCGTCGCGGTTGCCGATGTTCTTCACTGCGACCGTGAGGGTCTGCGTCCGGCCGAGGGTGTGGCTGGTCGTCGGCAACGTCAGCTGGCTGTATTGGAACTGCGTGTAGCTGCGGCCGTGACCGAACGCCCAGAGTGGCTTGCCTTTGAGGTACATGTAGGTGAAGCCCTGGGAGATGTCGTAGACCTCGCGCGCCGGCACCTGCGCTTCGGAGGCGTACACGGTGTACGGCAGACGGCCCGCCGGGTTCGTCAGCCCGAGCAAGACGTCCGCCACGGCATGGCCTTGTTCTTCGCCGCTCCACCAAGCCGACAGCACGGCCGGGGCTTGCGCCTGGATGGTCGGTACGGTGAGGGGGCCGGCATTGCAGAGCACGACCACCGTGCGGGGATTCGCCGCGAGCACGGCATCCACGAGTTCCTGTTGGTTGCCGGGGAGGCCGAGCTTGGGGCGGTCGATGCCTTCGTGTTCGTTGGCCAGGACCGTGCCGACGCAGAGGATCGCGACGTCCGCGGACTTCGCCAAGGCGACGGCCTCTTCGCGGGAATGGCCCTTCTCGGGCTGGACGTCCTTCATCTTGGGGTCGGCGTAGGCGCCCTTCGCGAAGACGACGTCGGCGCCAGGCAGGCGGTCGCGGAGTCCTTGCGCGATCGAAACGAGTTTGCGCGGGTGCTTGCCGATGTAGCTCGGGTCGCCGGCGACGGGGATGTTGGCCAAGGGCCCCATCACGACGACGCGCTTCAGCTTGGTCCCGTCGAGCGGGAGCAGGCCGCGGTTTTCCAGGAGCACGATCGATCTGCGCGAGGCTTCGAGCGAGAGGGCGCGGTGTTCCGGGGCGCCGATCTTGCTCGCCGGGATGGCGCGGTAGGCGACCTTGTCCGCCGGGTCGAACTCGCCGAGGCGGAAGCGCGTCGTCAGCACGCGGCGGACGGCGTCGTCCAGGCGGGCCGGGTTGAGTTTGCCGGTGCGGACGGCCTCGGGGATGTGCTGGCGGTATTCCTTGTCGGAGAAATCCGTGCCGGCCATGACCGACTTGGCGACGGCATCGACGTAGTTCATCGCGCCTTTCTCGTGGCCGGTGACCATCGTGCGCACGCCGCCGAGGTCGGAGACGACGAAGCCTTCATGGCGCCACTCGTCCTTGAGGACGTCGGTCAGCAGCCACTGGTTGATGTTGTTCGGCGTGCCGTTGATGGCGTTGTAGGAGGCCATGAGCGACTGGGCCTTGCCCTCGACGACGGCGTCGCGGAAATGCGGCAGCCAGTATTCGCGGAGCCAGCGTTCGGGGACGACCGCGTTGAGCGATTGGCGCTTCTGTTCGACATTGTTGACCGCGTAATGCTTCAGCGTCGCGGCCAGCTTGAGGTGCCGGGGGTCGTCCCCTTGCAGGCCTTGGACGAACGCGACGGCCATGCGGCCGCAGAGGTGGGGGTCTTCGCTCCACGCCTCGTTGTTGCGGCCCCAGTAGGGGTTGCGGAGGATGTTGATCACCGGCGCGCGGTAGATCAGGCCCTTGCGCGTCCCCTTGAACGTGGCGGGGTTGTCCTTCCAGGCGTTGTTGATGGCGCGGGCTTCGGTGGAGATCGCCTCCGCGACCTGCTTGATGAGCGCGGGGTCCCACGTCGCGGAGAGTCCGGTGGGGATGGGGAAGAGCGTGGTGGCGCCGCCGTCCCACGAGACGCCGTGCAGGCACTGGTTCCAGTTGTCCTCGACGATCCCGAAGCGTTCGATCGTCGGGCCGCGGTGGTCGAGCACGACGGCTTTCTCTTCGAGCGTCAGGCGCCCGAGCAGGTCCTGCACGCGTTGCTCGATCGGGAGGGACGGGTTGCGGAAGGGTTCGGACTGGGCGTAGGCCGAAAGCGCGAACAACGAGGCGAGCAGCAGGCGAAGGGGCATGCGGCATCGAAGGCGGAAAGGCCGCCGCCTGCAACCGAAACGCGGCCGACCTCAGATTTCCCAGTCGCCGCTGGCCTCGGACTGCGCGAGCTGCGCGACGTTGAAGCCCGCCAGGGACTTTTCGAAACGCTTGGACAGTTCGCGCCAGAGCGTGGCGACCTGGGGTCCCGACGCGCCTTTCAGGGTGATCTTGGTGGCGACGAGGTCGGGTTCGACCACGGCCAGGACCTGCTTCAAGGTGATGTCTTCCGCGGGGCGGGCGAGGCGGTAGCCGCCGGTCTTGCCGCGCTTCGAGTCGACCAAGCCGCCTTCGCGGAGTTCGTTCAGCAATTGGACGAGGTAGTTCGCCGGGATGTCCTCGAGGCGGGCGAGCTCTTCGATGCGCGTGACGGCGTTGCCCTTGTTGCGCCGAGCCAGCTGGGCGAGGACGCGGAGGGAGTATTCGAGCTTGAGCGAGGCTTTCATGCGGAAGGTTTGGCGGCGGTGGGTTTGGCGTCGGAGCCGACGTGGATGAAGGTGCGGTCGGCGGCTTCGTCGGGCAGGATCGGCGCCTTGGGGCGGGCGAAGTAGGAAGTCCCGAGGAAGCACATGCCGGTGTTCTGCACGACTTGGATGGCGCGGTCGTCCCAGAGCTCGATCATGCCGAAGTCCTTGCGGTCGGTGACCTCGAGGGCGGGTAGGCCTTGGGCGACGAGCCACTTCTGGGTCGCGGCGATGCCGACGGGGTCGCCGGCCCGCGCGGTCATGATCTTCACTCGTACGCCTTTTTCGACCCAGGCTTTGACGCGGCGGAGCATGAGCGGCACCGGCGGACCGATGTGCTCCATGCCTTGCCACGCGGTGGCCTCGGCCAAGGTCCCGTCGAGGTCGACGCCGATCCACGGTTTGAAATCCTTCGGACGGCTGCTGGCCACGCGCTCGGTGGGCACTGGCTCGTCGGGGGCTTGGGACAGGTCAGGTCCCGAGGCTTTCGGGGCGAAGAGACTGCGGAACCAAGCAAACATGACCCAAGATTGAACCTTAAGGCCCCAAGGGGCAAGGACGGAGGCGTCCCCCCGCGGGCAGGTCAGCTTAAGCGTTGTCCGCCTGGAAGCCGTATTGCGCCAACATCCGCGCCACGGCTTGGGCCAAGGGCGGCCGTAGGCTCGATGCGACCGGTTGGTAGCCTTCGTGCGTGCAGGTGAGGTACCCGAGTTTCCGCGGGGCGTCCGCCTGGCGGCCGTGGGCCTCGAGCCAGCGTTGCAGGACGGCGGCGGCGCGGGCCCATTCCGGCCAATCCTGCTCGGCGCGGTCGGCCGTTTCGACCAGCAGGCAAAGCGCGCAGCCTTCGCCGAGGAAGCGTTCGACCGCCGCGGCGTCTGCGGCCCCGATCGCGTCGACGAGCTTCTGGCGTTCGCGCGCGTCCATGCTTAGGTCTTGTAGCCGAGCACGGGGCGCAACCACCGCTCCGCCTGCTCGATCGTCCAGCCCTTGCGCTGCGCGTAATCCTCCACCTGGTCGCGGCCGACGTTGTCGACGTCGAAGTAGATCGACTGCGGGTTGCCGAAGTAGAGGCCCGAGACCGAGGCGGCCGGGTTCATCGCGAACGATTCGGTCAGGGTGCAGCCGAGGCGGTCCGCGTCCAGCAAGCGCCAGAGCTCGGCCTTCTCGGTGTGCTCCGGGCAGGCCGGATAACCCGCGGCCGGACGACGTCCCGCGTACTTCTCGTCGATGAGTTCCTCGACGGTGAGGGCTTCGTTCGGCGCATAGCCCCAGAGTTCCTTGCGCACTTCGCGATGCAGCCATTCGGCGCAGCCTTCCGCCAGGCGGTCGGCGAGGGCTTGGATGAGGATCTGGCGGAAGGGGTCCTTCTCCTTGAAGGAGGCGGCGTAGTCCTCGATCTCTTGCCCCGCCGTGACGGCGAAGGCCCCGAGGTGGTCGCCCTGGGCGGTGGAGACGAGGTCGGCCAACGAACGGCAAGTATCGACGCGCGGCCGCTGCCGCTGGTCGCGGAGGAAGTGGAAGCGGCCGATCCGCTTGGCCTGCGCTTCGTCGGCGTAGACCTCGACGTCGTCGCCGATGCGGCGGGCGGCCCAGAGGCCGGCGGCCCCGCGGAGGTGCACGCGCTGGGCGCGGATGATGTCATCGAGTTCGGCCCGGGCGGCGTCGAAGAGCTTGCGCGCTTCGCTGCCGTACTTGGCCGACTGCAGGATCTGCGGGAAGGCGCCGCGGAGCGACCACGTGATGAAGAAGGGCGTCCAGTCGATGATCTCCGCCACGGCGGCGGGGTCGATGCGCTCGAAGAGCGTGACGCCGGGCTGGCGCGGGGCGGGCTGGACCGGGGCGGTGGTGACGAGCGGACGTTTCCGCGCTTCGGCCAGCGGGATGACGACCGCGGGCTGCTGCTTCTCGTAGGCCTCGCGCATCGCCGCCTGCTCGACCTTGAGGTCGCCGATGAAACCGTCGCGCTTGGCGGGATTCAGGAGGTCGCTGCAGACGGCGGTGACCAGCGAGGCGTCGCCGACATGCACCATCGGGCCGTCGTAATGCTCGGCGATCTTGATGGCGGTGTGCTCCTTGGAGGTGGTCGCGCCACCGATGAGCAACGGCGTATGGATGCCCGCGCGCTTCAGTTCCTTGGCGACGGTGATCATTTCGTCGAGCGACGGCGTGATCAGGCCCGACAGGCCGATGAAGTCCGGCTTCAGGCGCTGGGCTTCGGCGACGATCTTCTCGGTGGGCGTCATGACCCCGAGGTCGGTCACCGCGTAGTTGTTGCACGCCAGGACCACGCCGACGATGTTCTTGCCGATGTCGTGGACGTCGCCCTTGACGGTCGCGATGAGGAACGAGCCCTGGGTGGAGCCGCCGACCTTCTCGGCCGCCATGAAGGGTTCGAGGTGGGCGACCGCGGTCTTCATCACGCGGGCCGAGCGGACGACCTGCGGGAGGAACATCTTCCCTTCGCCGAAGAGCTGGCCGACCACGCGCATGCCGTCCATCAACGGGCCCTCGATGACGAGCAAGGGGCGGCCCAGCTTCACGCGGGCTTCCTCGGTGTCGGCGACGACGTGGTCGTCGATGCCCTTCACCAGGGCGTGTTCGAGGCGGGCTTCGACGCCGAGGTTGCGCCATTCGTTCTTCTTCGAGGTGTCGGCGCCTTCGGCCTTCGTCGCGGCGAAGCGCGGGGCGGCCTCCATGAGGCGGTCCGTGGCGTCCTCGCGGCGGCAGAGGACGAGGTCCTCGACGAGCTCGCGGAGCTCGGGGTCGATCTCGCTGTAGACCTCGAGCATGCCGGCGTTGACGATGGCCATGTCGAGGCCGGCCTTCACCGCATGGTAAAGGAAGACCGAGTGGATGGCTTCGCGGACCTTGTTGTTGCCGGCGAAGGCGAACGAGACGTTGGACAGGCCGCCCGACGTGCGGGCGCCCGGGCAGAGGCGCTTGATCTCCGTGACGGCCTCGATGAAGTCGAGCGCGTAGCGGTTGTGCTCCTTCATGCCCGTCCCGACCGTGAGGATGTTGGCGTCGAAGATGATGTCCTGCGGGTCGACGCCGGCTTCCTGCGTGAGGATGCCGTAGGCGCGGACGCAGATGCGGATTTTGTCGGCGAGCGTGGCGGCTTGGCCCACTTCGTCGAAGGCCATGACGATCATGGCGGCGCCGTAACGGCGGCAGAGGCGGGCGCGCCGGATGAATTCCTCCGGGCCTTCCTTGAGCGAGATCGAATTCACGATGGCCTTGCCCTGCACGCAGCGCAGGCCGGCCTCGATGATGTCGAAGTTCGACGAATCGATCATGAACGGCACCTTGGCGATGTCGGGCTCGGTCGCCGCCATGTTCAGGAACTTCGTCATCGCCGCCGCGCCGTCGAGGAGGCCGGCGTCGAAGTTGATGTCGATGACGGTGGCGCCGGCTTCGATCTGCTGCTTGGCGACGCGGAGGGCGGAGCGGTAGTCGTCTTTCTCGATGTGCCCCTTGAAGATCTTGGAGCCGGCGACGTTCGTGCGTTCGCCGACGTTCACGAAGGTGCCCGGGCCGCCGACGATGTTGAGCGCCTCGAGGCCCGCGAGCTGGAGCGCGGGCGTCGCGGCCCCGGGCGTGCGCGGCGGGTACTGCTCGGTGCGCCGACGGATGGCGGCGATGTGGGCGGGCGTGGTGCCGCAGCAACCGCCGAGGATGTTGACGAGCCCATCGCGGGCGAAGGTCTCGAGGATGGCGGCGGTGTCTTCGGGGCCTTCGGGAAAGCCGGTCGGCGACAACGGATTGGGCAGGCCGGCGTTCGGGTAGCAGGAGACGAAGATGTCGGCCTTGCGGGCCAACTCCGCGATGTGCGGGCGCATCTGCTCGCCGCCGAGGGCGCAGTTCATGCCGATGCTCAGCGGTTGGGCGTGGCGGACCGAGTTCCAGAAGGATTCGGTCGTCTGGCCCGTCAGCGTGCGACCGGAGGCGTCGGTGATCGTGCCGGAGATCATCAGCGGCAGGCGGAAGCCGCGGGCCGCGAACGCTTCGTCGATGGCGAAGAGGGCGGCCTTGAGGACGAGCGTGTCGAAGACCGTCTCGCAGAGCAGGAGGTCCGCGCCGGCGTCGATGAGCGCGTCGACCTGTTCGCGGTAGGCGTCGCGCACCTGGACGAACGTCACGTCGCGCTTCGCGGAATCGTTGACGTCGCGGGACATCGAGAGCGTCTTGTTCGTCGGGCCGATGGCCCCCGCGATGAAGGCGTCCTTGCCGGGGTGGGCGGCCTTGAAGGCGTCGACCGCCTGGCGGGCGACCTGGACGGCGGCGGTGTTGAGCTCGCGGACGAGATGGCCCATCTCGTAGTCGGCCAGGGCGATGGACGTCCCGTTGAAGGTGTTGGTCTCGAGGATATCCGCCCCGGCTTCGAGGTAGGCGCGGTGGATGTCGCGGACGACTTCGGGCTTGGTGACGACGAGGAGGTCGTTGTTGCCCTTCAGCTGGCCGGGGTGGTCGGCGAAGCGCGTGCCCCGGTAGTCCGATTCCTGCAGCTTGAGCTGTTGGATCATGGTCCCCATCGCGCCGTCGAGGAAGACGATGCGTTGACGCAGGAGGGCCTCAAGGCGCTCGCCGGCCGGGTTCAATGGCAGTCGCTGAAGGGACATCGCCCCTACCGTGCGGTTCCGTGGCCTCGGGTCAAGGCACGGTCGGGTCATAAGGCCCGCTTAGGCGGTCGGGAGGTCGGGCTTCTTGCAGCGCGGCAGGTCCTGGGCGCGGTAGAGGACGATCCGCTTGCCCTCGAACTTCTCGTCGTTCCAGAGCAGGGGGCGGAGTTCGAAGCTGAAATGGGGGGCGATGCCGGCTTTGGCCTTTTCCTCGGCGGGGTCGCCGCCCTGCCAGTAGAGGATGCCGTTGGGCAGGGAGTGCTTCAGGCCGTGGCGGATGAGCTGCTTGGTCTGGTGGACGAAGAGGCGGAGGTCCGCGACGGCGCGGCCGGTGATGAAGTCGTGCTCGTGGGTGAGCGTCTCGGCGCGGGCGTTGAGGACCTGGACGTTCTTCAGCTTGAGGCGCTTGACGATGTCTTCGACGACCATGACCTTCTTGCCGACGGAATCGACGAGCGTGAAGTCGGCCTTGGGGTAGAGGACCGCGAGGATGAGTCCGGGGAAACCGCCGCCGGTGCCGACGTCGATGACGCGGGCGCCGACCATGAGCTTCAGGCACTTCACCGCCGCGATGCAGGGCGCGTAGTGGTGGCGTTCGAGGTGCTCGATGTCCTTGCGGGAGACGAGGTTGATCTTCTCGTTCCACTCGCGGTGGAGCGCCGCCATCTCGATGAGCTTCGCCCACTGGGCTTCTTCGACTTCGGGAAAGAGGGGGATGAGGTCCTGCATGGAAGGCGGTGAGCGTGGGCGGGACGTCCGCCGGTGCAAGCGACTTAAGCGCCGGTCGGGCGCAAGGCCTCGCGGAGGCGGCCAATCTGCTCCAGGCGGGCTTGGACGGCATCCCGGTCGGCCGCGCGGGCGGCGAGGTGGATGCGGGCGTTCTGGCGCAGGTATTCCTTCGTGAGGTGGGCGAGGGCTTTGTCGATTTCCCATTCGGGCTTCACGCCGAGTTCGGTGGCCAAGGCCAGCAGCGGCGGCTCCCAGCCGGCCATGCGGTCCCCGGCGACCTTGGGCGCGCGCTTCCGGCCCTTGGGTTCTTGCTCCGCGCGCCGGAGGTGGCGGAGGTATTGCGCGAACTGCTTCAGGTTCATGCGCGACGCGGCTTCATCGAGCGCCACCGTGGTGCGACACGCGCCGCCGACGGCGGCGGCGAATTCCGCCGGGGCGACCTTGGCCAGCACCTCCGCCAGCGGGGCGTCCAGCGGCACTTGACGCGGTGGCGTGCCGGTCATCTTGCCGACGATCCACGCGAGGCGTTCGAGGTCGGTCGAGCCGCTCGGGGCGGCGGGGACTTGGTCGGCCCGCGTGGCCTTGCGTCGGCGTGGGGCGGGGCGGCGGTTGGTCGGACGACGGAAATAGAGCCAGCCCATCGCCGCGACGATGCCGAGCACGCCCATGGCGACGAAGGTGACGAACGCGTTGGGCATCTCAGCCGAGCGTGACCTTCGCGACGTTGAGCGAGCCGCGGCCCGCGCCTTCGTCGCGCAATTCGATGACGAGCGGTTGGCCGGTCCCGAGGTCGCGGAACTCCGCGCGCATGATCCCGTTGAGGTCGTAGGCGAAGGTGACTTCGATGGCTTGGTCGGCCGGGCGGCCCGCCGGCAGGGCCATCTCCACTTCGGCGATGCGCAGGACCATGAGCGGGTCGTTCTCGGGAATGGCGGACTGCGTGACCTCGCAGGTCAGGACGCGTTGATCGGCCTCGACGGTGTAGTAGGTCCGGGTGCGGGCCACGGGCAGTTTCTCGCCCTTGGAGATGATGATGCTGTTCTCCAGCACGCCGTCGTCGTCGAGCGAGAGCGTGCCGTAATAATGCGGGGCGATGTCCTGGAAGCTGATCTCCGCGGCGCGGCGGCGTTGCGCGGGCGAGAGCTTCGCGGGGTCGGCCTTGTGCGCGGCGTAGAGGGCGGCGCCGAGCGCCACCGCGGTGTCCGGGTCGCGCAGCTGCGGTTCCTGGCCGAAGACGCGGCGGACGGCTGCTTGGACGCTGGGTACGCGACAGGTGCCGCCCGCGAGGAAGACGCCGGCCAACTCGCGGCGGTCGAGGCCGGCGCGCAGGAGCACGCCCTCGCAGGCCATCTCGGCTTGGGCGACGAGGCCGGCGATGGCGGCCTCGAACTCCGCGCGCGTCACCTCGACGTGCACGCGCCCGTGCTTGGCGGATCGGAGGGGCAGGCGGATGGCTTGGCGCGACGAGAGCCGATGCTTCAGGTCCTCGGCGTCGGCCTTGGAGAACTCGCAATCGCCGGCCCGGAGTTCGTCGCCGGTTTCCGCCTGGAACTTCTCCGCCACGAGGGCGCTGAGCTTGGCGTCGAAGTCTTTCCCGCCGAGCCGTTGCACGCCTTCGGTGAAGACGACTTGGACGGACATCCCCTTGGCCCGCACGAGCGAGACGTCGAACGTCCCGCCGCCGAAATCAAAGACCGCATACAGCCCGTCGAGCGGCTGCTTCTGGCCGCGCGCGTAGGCGAGGGCCGCCGCGGTCGGCTCATTGATCATGTGCACCTGGGCGAAGCCCGCGCGGCGGGCGGCCTCGAGCGTGGCTTCGCGGGCGGCGTTGGTGAAGTTCGCGGGGATGGTGATGACCGCGAGGTCGACGGGGCCGTGGGCGGCTTCGGCGTGGGTGCGGACCTTGCGGAGCAGCAGGGCGGAGAGGTCGAGCGGCGTGACGCGTTGGCCGAAGACCGGGTGGGAGACGCCCGTGCCCATGTCGCGTTTGAATTCCAGGAAGGCGTGCTCGGCGTCGTCGGCCATCGCGCGGGCCTCGCGGCCCACGACGACGTGCGTGGCGGTCTCGAAGCAGAGGGCCGAAGGGGTGATGGCTTCGCCTTCCCAGTCCCGGATGATTTCGGGGGCACCCGCCTCGTCGACGCGCGCGACGATGGTCGTCGTCGTACCGAGGTCGATGCCGAGGAGGTGAGCCATCCGTAAGGTTTATATGAACCACAGGGGCGGGCGGGGGAAGGCGAAACCCTTTGCGCTTCCCAGCGGTCGGCGGGTCTTTAGTAAAGGAGCCATGCGCCCCTTGCTCGCCCTGTTGTGCCTGACCCTTGGCCTCGCCGCCGCGGAGCCCGCCCCGTTGGGTCCCGTCGTCCAAGCCCTCGAGGTGAAGTGGCCGAAGAACCGGACCATGCACCTCGTCTGCCATGGTCATAGCGTACCGGCCGGGTATTTCGTCACGCCCATCGTCCAGTCCGATCAAGCTTACCCCGCCGGCCTGCAAGCGGGGCTGCGCGAGCGCTTCCCGCACGCCGTGCTCAACGTCATCGTGACCGCGATCGGCGGCGAAGCTTCGGATCGCGGCGCCGCGCGTTTTGAGCGCGACGTCCTGGCGCTTCGCCCGACCGTCGTGACGATCGATTATTCCCTGAACGACCGCCGTCTCGGCTTGGAGAAGGCGAAGGCCAACTGGACGGCCATGATCGTCGCCGCCAAGGCCGCGGGGATCAAAGTCATCTTGCTGACCCCGACGCCCGACCAGTCGGCCAAGCTCGCCGACCCGCAGGACCCCCTGAACCTCCATGCTGAGCAGGTGCGGGCCTTGGCCAAGGAGCACGACGTCCTCTTGGTCGACAGCCTGGCGCTCTTCAAGGCCAAGGTCGCCGCCGGCACGCCGCTCAAGGACCTCATGTCGCAGGTCAACCACCCCAACGCCGCCGGGCATGCCTTGGTCACCGCGGCCCTCCTGGACCTCTTCCGGAAGTAATTTGCTGTTTCCTTCCGCCGGACCTTCGCCAAACCTCCCTTTCCCATGTTCCACCACGTCGTCTTCTTCTACCTGAAAAAGGACCTCACCGCCGCCCAGCGCGCCGAGTTCGAGGCCAAGCTCCGCGGCCTCCTCGCGATCAAGAGCATCCACAGCGGCTACGTCGGCGTCCCGAGCAAGCACGCCGTCCGCCCGATCATCGACACCTCGTACGACTTCGCCGAGTTCTTCGTCTTCAAGAACCACGCCGACCACGACGCCTACCAGGTCGACCCCATCCACCAGGCTTTCATCGCCGACTGCAAGGCCTACTGGGATTCGGTCAAGATCTACGACTTCGAATAAGCCGACGGTTTGCCTGCAAAGACGAAGGCCGCCCTCTGGGCGGCCTTTTTCTTTCCTAAGTCACCTCGGTCTGTCTGCAGACAGGTCGATTGTAAACCTAGGCGCACTTCTGGCTTAACAATAGGCCAGGAGGGGGCTAGGAAAGGGGCGTGCCGACTGCCCCTGCAGCCGTTTCGTCCGGTTTGGACGTCCTTGATG
>JACCDP010100715.1_pt1 | contig 38980 bp, 40 predicted proteins | sample 7445841 | NCBI WGS metagenome assembly JACCDP01 (sample SAMN15323441, study PRJNA562643) | freshwater metagenome | isolation source: river surface water | place: USA:Blue River Watershed | collected 2017-08-17 | reverse complement strand
GTTGCTCTACCAACTGAGCTAAATCGGCGTGACTGGAATTCTACCCGCGCTGTTATTTGATGCGGGTCAGAACCGGGCGCTTGCCAGTGGGCGGCGTGCTGGGGGGGTCGGGGGGGGCATCGCTGGCAGGGCGGTTCGTTGTCACGGCTCGCGGTCCTTTGTCCGACGCAGGCGCGGCCGGGAAAGCCATGCCTTGCCCGTTTTCACGCGCATAGATGGCCATCACGCGGTCCACAGGCACCAGGATTTCGCGCACCACCCCCGCAAATCGCGCCTTGAACTCAATGAGCTCATTGCCGATCAACAAGCCGTTGGTGGCATCGGGTCCGATATTCAGGACCACCTGCCCATCCTTGATGAACTCAGGAGGAACCTGAACGGTCTCGTCTGCCATGACCGCCACATACGGCGTGAAGCCGCTGTCAACACACCACTCGAACATCGCCCTGAGGAGATAGGGACGCGTGGAGGGGGATTCGAGAGCGCTTTGCATGGCTACGAATTTACTTACGCATCACCTTCTCTGACGGCGTCAATGCCTCGATGTAGGCCGGGCGCGAGAAAATGCGCTCGGCGTACTTCAAGAGCGGCGCCGCGTTCTTGGACAGATCGATGCCGTAATGATCGAGACGCCACAGCAGCGGTGCAATGGCCACATCGAGCATGGAGAAGTTCTCGCCCAGCATGTACTTGTTCTTCAGGAACACCGGTGCGAGCTGGGTCAGGCGGTCACGAATATGCGAGCGGGCTTTATCCAACGCTTTCTCGTTGCCCTTGACGTTACGGGCCTCGAGCGAACTCACGTGCACAAACAACTCCTTCTCAAAGTTGAGCAGGAACAGACGCACGCGAGCGCGGTCCACCGGGTCCCCGGGCATCAGTTGCGGATGGGGGAAGCGCTCGTCGATGTACTCGTTGATGATGTTGGACTCATACAGGATGAGATCGCGCTCGACCAGGATGGGCACCTGGCCGTAGGGGTTCATCACGTTGATGTCTTCGGGCTTGTTGTACAGGTCGACGTCACGGATTTCAAAGTCCATGCCTTTTTCGAACAACACAAAGCGGCAGCGGTGAGAAAAGGGACAGGTTGTCCCTGAGTACAAGACCATCATGGTGAGGGCTCCTGAAAATCAAAAAGAGTGACCGGGTCTCCGGTCACTCTGCGAGGACCCTGCCAGGCCTCACAGCCGACAGGGTCAAGAGGGCAAATCAGCGAATGTCTTTCCAGAACGATGCGTTAAGACGCCAGGCGATGATGGTGAACACCACCAGGAACATCAGCACCCACACGCCAATGCGCACGCGATCATTTTGGGCAGGCTCACCCATCCACTGCAGGTAGGCCACCAGATCGGCAACCGCCTGGTCGTATTGCAACGGGCTCATGGTGCCTGGGCTGACTTGTTGCCAGCCTTTGAACACACTCACGTCATGACCATGTTCGCTTCGGGTTTCAAACACCGGGCGACGGTCGCCTTGCAGCTCCCACAGCACATGCGGCATGCCCACGTTGGGGAACGCCAGGTTGTTCCAGCCGGTGGCCTTGGTCTCGTCGCGGTAGTAGGTGCGCAAGTAGGTGTACAGGTAGTCGGCACCCGTGCCACCATGGCCCGCGCGTGAGCGGGCGATGACGGTGAGGTCAGGCGGATTGGCGCCGAACCAGTCCTTGGCCTGACGCGGATCGATGGCAGCCTTCATGGTCTCACCCACCTTCTCGGTGGTGAAGAGCAGGTTGTCCTTGATTTGTTGCTCGGTCAGGCCAATGTCCTTCAAGCGGTTGAAACGCATGAAGGCGGCCGAGTGGCAATTGAGGCAGTAGTTGACGAACAGCTTGGCACCGTTTTGCAGGGCGCCCAGATCGTTGGTCTTGTTGGGTGCCTTGTCCCAGGCGATGGAGTCACCACCCGAGGCCTGGACACCTGCCACCAACCCGAAGGCCAGCATGAGACTGAGAAGAATTTTTTTCATGGTTGTCTTGCTCCGGCAGGCTCAGTGTGCGGCGAAAGTCACACGGTCGGGGACCGGCTTGGTCTGTCCGAGTCGGCTCCACCACGGCATCAGCAGAAAGAAGCCGAAGTAGAACAGCGTGCCCACCTGCGAGACGCGCTCACCAATCGGGGACGGAGGCTGCACACCCAAGTAGGCGAGGATGACGAAGTTGATGACGAAAATGCCGTACAGGTACTTGTGCCAGTCGGGGCGGTAGCGGATCGATCGGACCGCGCAGTTGTCCAGCCAGGGCAGGAAGAACAGGATGATCACGGCACCGCCCATCACCACCACGCCCCAGAACTTGGCGTCGATGGAGAGCATGAGGGCTACCAGCACCAGAGCGCCGCCAATCACGCCACCCTTGATCAAGCCGGTCAATTTGGCCTTGGTCACGCCGAGGAAGGCGCCCGCCAGCACACAGGCAATCAGGGCGTACATCATCTCGCTGGTGATGGCGCGCAGCATGGAGTAGAAAGGCGTGAAGTACCACACCGGCGCAATGTGCGCGGGGGTCTTGAGCGGGTCGGCCGGGATGAAGTTGTTGTACTCCAGGAAGTAGCCGCCAAACTCGGGGGCGAAGAACACGATGGCGGAGAACACCATCAGGAACACGCTGACCCCCATGATGTCATGCACCGAGTAATAGGGGTGGAAGGGGATGCCGTCCAAGGGTTTGCCATCCGGGCCCTTGTGAGCTTTGATTTCGATGCCGTCGGGGTTGTTGGAGCCCACTTCGTGCAGCGCGATGATGTGCGCCACCACCAGGCCCAACAGGACCAGTGGCACGGCAATGACGTGGAAACTGAAGAAGCGGTTCAGGGTGGCGTCGCTCACGACGTAGTCACCGCGAATCAGCAGGGCCAGGTCAGGACCGACGAAAGGAATGGCGGCGAAGAGGTTGACGATCACCTGAGCGCCCCAGTACGACATCTGACCCCATGGCAGCAAGTAGCCCATGAAGGCCTCGGCCATCAGGCACAGGAAGATGGCGCAACCGAAGATCCAGACCAGCTCGCGCGGCTTGCGATATGAGCCATAGATCAGACCGCGGAACATGTGTAAATACACCACGATGAAGAACGCTGACGCGCCTGTGGAATGCATGTAGCGGATCAGCCAGCCCCAGGGCACATCACGCATGATGTATTCCACCGATGCGAAAGCCAGGGTGGCTTCCGGCTTGTAGTGCATGACCAGGAAAATGCCAGTCACGATCTGGATCACCAGCACCAGCAGAGCCAGCGAGCCGAAGAAATACCAGAAGTTGAAGTTCTTGGGCGCGTAGTACTCGGAGAGATGCTCTTTGTACAGCTTACTGGCCGGGAAGCGGTTATCCACCCAGTTGAGCAGCTTTTCGCCAGCCGAGGCGTTGGGGGAAATTTCTTTGAATTCAGCCATGGTGCATCCTCGTCCGGTCAGGCTTTCTTGTCTTCACCGATGAGCAATCGGGTGTCGGACAGGTACATGTGCGGGGGCACCTCGAGGTTGTCGGGTGCCGGCTTGTTCTTGAACACGCGTCCGGCCATGTCGAAGGTGGAGCCGTGGCAGGGGCACAGGAAGCCACCTTGCCAGTCATCGGGCAACGAGGGTTGCGCACCGGTCTGGAATTTGTCGGACGGCGAGCAGCCCAGGTGCGAGCAAATACCCACGCCCACGAAGACCTCAGGCTTGATGGAGCGGCCCTGGTTACGGGCGTAGGTCGGGGTGAGGTCGCTGGGGTTGCGCTCGGACTTGGGATCGGCGAGTTGCCCCTCGGTTTTTTTGAGCGACTCGAGTTGCTCGGGGGTGCGCTTGATGATCCACACCGGCTTGCCGCGCCACTCGACGGTCAGCTTTTCGCCCGGTTTGAGGGCGGAGATGTCCACCTCAACAGCGGCACCAGCAGCCTTGGCGCGCTCGGAGGGCTGGAAGGTACTGACGAAGGGCACGGCAACGGCCACTCCGCCGGCGGCACCGGCACAGGTGGACGCGATCAGCCACGTCCGTTTGCTGGTGTCTACTGCGTGATCGCTCATGGAAATCCTCAGAGAAACGACATTTCAGGGTTAACCATAGATTGTAGCGGAGCTGTCAAGGCCTACTTGGCGTGAAACTGACAAAGCCTGATAGCAACCTGGCCATTCGAACCGCCTGGATCAGGCTGGAAGGATCGGCACGCCCCGTGCCGGCCAGGTCAAAGGCCGTGCCGTGGTCGGGACTGGTGCGCACCAGGGGCAAGCCCAGGGTGACATTCACACCCTGCTCGACGCCGAGGTACTTGACCGGGATCAATCCCTGGTCGTGGTACATGGCCACCACCGCGTCAAACTCACCGGGGTGTTGGGAGGTGTGGCGGGCGCGCATGAACACAGTGTCGGGCGGGTACGGGCCGCTGGCCAGCAGGCCCTGGGCTTGGGCTGCCAGCACAGCGGGCGCAATGACGTCTAACTCCTCGCGGCCCATGAGGCCCCCTTCACCGGCGTGCGGGTTCAGGCCTGCCACCGCGATGCGGGGTGCACGCCCCAGCACTCGGCTCAGGCTGTCATGGGTGATCTGCAAGGTTTGCAGCACCTGTTTGTGAGTGACCGCTTCGATGGCATCCCTCAAGGAGACGTGGATACTGACCAAAACTGTGCGCAATTCGTCACTGGCCAGCATCATGCGCACCGGCAAGTCTGCGAGGGTGCAGCCCAGGTGGGCGGCGGCCTCAGCCTGCAGCAACTCGGTGTGGCCAGGATGAGCCACCCCAGCGGCCGCCAGGGCCTGCTTGTGGATCGGGGCCGTCACCACGGCCGCCACCTCACCGCGCAGGGCAGCACGGGCCGCCCAGATCACCGCGTCTGCGGCGGAGCGTCCACCCGCAGCGGTGATCTGCCCTGGGGCAACGCAGCCCGATCCCACCGCCCCAACCTGCCACACGGGCAACACGCCGCTGCCGCACGCCCGCGCTTGGGCCAGGGATGTCACCCCCTGGACACGCCAGGTCGCAACATCCCGGCCAGCCGGTTGGGCCGACACCCAGGCCTGCGCACGCGCCAAGACCGCCACATCCCCCACCACCAGACAACCGCGCATCCCTTGGGGGTCTCGTGCGAAGGCTTGCCAGATGATTTCGGGGCCGATGCCAGCGGGCTCACCTTGGGTGAGCGCCAGCACAGGGGTCACGGGGGTGTCCGCCATCGCCACCCCTTCACGCCGGGTTGTCGATGTCGATGAACTCGTGCCGCAGGCCAAACTCAGCCGCCAGATGCGCCCCCACCGCCGCGGCACCGCCCCGCTCGGTGGCGTGGTGGCCACAGGCCAGGAAGGCCACGCCGGTCTCACGCGCCAGGTGCGCCTGGGGTTCAGAGATTTCACCGGTGATGAAGGCGTCCGCACCGGCGGCGATGGCCGCTTCGAAATAGCTTTGCGCACCGCCGGAGCACCAGGCGATGCGTCGCAGCACCCGTCCGGGAGAGCCTGTCACCAGGATCGGTGAGCGGCCCAGTGACTGAGTCACACGGTGGGCCAGTGCCTGCGCATTGGCGAGAGGTTCGGCTCCACCCCCGATCAAACCGAGCGACTGCTCGCCAAAGGTGCCGTCGGCGGTCAGCCCCAGACGCTGACCCAGTTGGGCGTTGTTGCCCAGGGTGGCATGGGCGTCCAGGGGCAAATGGTAGGCAATCAGGTTGATGTCATGGGCCAGCAATCGAGCCAGTCGCTGGCGCATCCAGCCGGTCACTGTGCCGTCCTGGCCGCGCCAGAACAGGCCGTGATGAACAAACAAGGCATCGGCTTTCAGTTCAATGGCGCGCTCAATCAGGGCCAGGCTGGCCGTCACCCCGCTCACCAGGGTTCGGATCTCGTCACGCCCTTCCACCTGAAGACCGTTGGGTCCGTAGTCGCGAAAACGCTCCGGTTGCAGCAACGTGTGACAGGCGTCGACCAGAACTTGGCGGGTCACCATGGGCAAACCTTTCAGCGCGGCGCAGCGCGGGGCTTGGGCCGCTGCACCGGGGTGATGGACAGGGTGAGTTTGTCCTTGAGACGCAACACCACCACCGAGGCACGCTGACCGGGCTTGAGCTCGGCCACGCGGCTGAGGAGTTGCTCGACCGAGTTGACCGGGTGATCACCCACCTGGAGCAGCAAGTCACCCGGCCGAATACCGGCGCTGAACGCGGGGCCTCCCTGCAGCACACCCGTGATCACCACCCCCTGGGTGGACGGCAAACCGAAGGTCTGCGCCAACTCGGCCGTCAGGGGGTTGGGCTCCACCCCGATCCACCCGCGAGTGACCTGCCCGTCCCGCACCAGGCTGTCGAGCACGTGGCGTGCTGTGGACACGGGGATGGCGAACCCAATCCCCATGTTGCCGCCCGAGCGGGAATAGATGGCCGTGTTGATACCCAGCAGATGCCCCTGGACATCCACCAGAGCTCCGCCGGAATTGCCTGGGTTGATGGCGGCATCGGTCTGGATGAAATTCTCGAAGGTGTTGATGCCCAACTGGCTGCGCCCCAAGGCAGACACGATGCCACTGGTCACCGTCTTGCCCACGCCAAAGGGGTTGCCAATGGCCAGCACCCGGTCGCCCACCTGGATGTTTTCAGGCCCCGCCCACACGATCACCGGCAAGCGATCGAGCTGAATCTTCAGGACAGCCAAATCGGTTTCCGGGTCAGTCCCGATCACCTTGGCACGCGCTCGACGGCTGTCGTCCAGCACCACCTCGATCTCGTCGGCGCCTTCGATGACATGGTTGTTGGTGAGGATGTAGCCCTCGGGGCTGACGATCACCCCACTGCCCAGGCCAGCTTGCGGCCCCTCGTCACCGTCCCCAAAGAAAAAACGGAACCAGGGATCGCTCTGGTGCGGATGACGCTCGGGCAAGCGCGAGGTATTGATGCTGACCACGGCCGGTGCAGCCACCCGGGCAGCGGGGCTCAGGCTGCCGGCGGCCACCGAACCTGGCGCGAGGGGCGGTGCTTCCAGCAGGCTGAGTGAGGCGCGCGGCGCGAGTTGCAACCATTCGGGCTTGAGGGTGACCACCACAAACCAGATCGCCAGCAGCACAGTGACCACCTGAGCGAACAGGAGCCACAGCCGCTTCATGGTTGTCCCTGTGAGGAAGATGTCGTTGAACGGGTCGACGAGTCGCTCGCGTCAGACGCAGCGTCTGGCGCGGTGTGGACAGGGGCAACATCGCTGGACGATGCTTTGTCTGGGTCAGCCGGCGCCTGCGTGTGGCGTATGAAGAGCTGCGCGGCCCAGATACCCAGTTCGTAGAGCAGGCACATGGGAATGGCCAAAGCCAGTTGTGACACGACATCGGGGGGTGTCACCACCGCGGCGATGATGAAGGCCAACACCACGAAATAAGAGCGAAAAGCCTTGAGTTTTTCGATCGACACCATGCCCAGGCGCGCCAGCACCACCACCACGATAGGCACCTCAAAGGCCAGACCAAAGGCCAGGAACATGGTGAGCACAAAGCTCAGATACGCCTCGATATCCGGCGCGGCCGTGATGCTCTTGGGGGCAAAGCTCTGGATGAATTGAAAAACCTGACCGAACACGAAGAAATAACAGAACGCTACCCCGATGAAAAACAGCAAAGTGCTGGAGATCACCAACGGAAACACCAGTTTTTTCTCATGCGAATACAGCCCCGGGGCCACAAAGGCCCAGGCCTGGTAGAGCACCACGGGCAAGGCCATCAGAAAAGCCGACATCAGAAGAATCTTCAGCGGCACCATGAAAGGCGAGATGACCGACGTGGCAATCAGCGTGGCCCCGACCGGCAAATGCGCCACCAAGGGCGCCGCCAGCAAGTCGTAGAGGGGCCCGGGGCCCGGGTACATGGCCAGACCCGCACCGGTAATGGCCACAGCGATCATGGCCTTGACCAACCGGTCGCGCAGCTCGATCAGGTGCTGCACAAAGGGTTGTTCGGTGCCGGCGAGCTCGTCTTCCGGGGTGGATTTGGGATCGGACATGGTGGCTTAGGGCTGACCGCCACCCGTGCTCGCGCGTGGACGGAAACGCGCCACGCGAGCGGCGCCCGAGAGCGCACGGGTGCGAACACCGTGGCGGGCCTTGTACCAACCGGGGGTGGCCCCCCGCTTGAGTCGCCACTTTTTGCCAGGGTTTTTGTATTCGGGAACCGGCGTGGCCAAAGGCTCATAGGAGGAGGACTCCAACCCCGCCGTGGTGGCGGCCCAGTCTTTTTCGAAGTCAGTGGCCGCCGTCTGCACCGAGTGCTCAACGTCACGGGCAGCCGTCTCGACGTTGTCCTTCATCTTGCGCAACTCTTCCAGGTCGATCGATCGGTTCACCTCGGCCTTGACGTCGGCCACATAGCGCTGCGCCTTGCCCAGCAAGGCGCCAACCGTGCGGGCCACGCGCGGCAACTTCTCGGGACCAATGACGATGAGCGCCACCACGCCGATGAGCGCCATCTTGGAAATACCGAGATCGATCATGTGCAATACCGCATCAGGCTGTTCAAGCCGAAACGGCGCCTGTGTTTAGGGCTTGGTCCGAGCCTCGACATCGATGGTGTTGCCATCGGTCTTGGCGGCGCTGGCCACTTGCTGGGTGGCGGGGGGCGCTGCAGGCTTGTCCTCGGCAGGGGCCGTGCCCTCTTTCATGCCGTCCTTGAAACCCTTGACGGCACCGCCCAGGTCCGAGCCAATGTTCTTGAGCTTTTTGGTGCCAAACACCAGCACAATGATCAACAGCACAATCAACCAGTGCCAGATCGAAAAGGAACCCATGACATCACTCCTCTAAGTCGAAGGAGCATTGTAGTGTCCGCGCATCACCACTGGGTGCGCTGGGGCATGCAAATCACCCCCGCAACCAGGGTCGTGGCCCACCCATGACGTGGAAATGCAGGTGGTGCACCTCCTGGCCACCCTCTTTGCCCGTGTTGGTCACCAGCCGGAATCCCCCGTCGGGGTAGGCACGGGCGCCCTCTTGCAGGGCCAATTGGGGGGCCAGGGTCATGATACGGCCCATGAGCGACTGGTGCTGGGGCTCCAGGTGGGCCAGCGACACAATGTGCAGCTTGGGGATGATCAGAAAATGCACCGGCGCCCACGGGTTGATGTCGTGGAAGGCGTAAATCTCGTCGTCCTCAAACACCTTGCGCGAGGGAATCGCGCCGGCAACGATCTTGCAGAAAATGCAGTTCGGGTCTGGGCTCATGGGGTCACTCTCCGGTGGCATCACGCGCCTGGGCTTTGCGCAGCGCTTTTTCTTCCAGCCCACTCAAGCCTTCGCGGCGGGCCAGCTCGTTCACCACATCGGCGGGCGTGAGACCATAGTGGGCCAGGGCAATCATGCTGTGAAACCACAGGTCGGCGACTTCGTAGACCAGCTTGGCGGGGTCACCGCCGTGGTCCACATCCTTGGCGGCCATCACGGTTTCGGTGGCTTCCTCGCCGATCTTCTTCAAAAAGGCGTCCGGCCCCTTGTGCAACAGGCGGGCCACATAGCTTTTCTCGGGGTCACCCCCATTGGCCGGCTTGCGGCTTTCCACCACGGCGGCCAAGCGATCAAGAATGTCCTGGTTGGGCATGGGTTTCACTTGTAAATAGATTCGGGGTCTTTGAGCACGGGCTCCACAGACTGCCAGTGTCCGTCGTCCAGGCGCTGGTAAAAACAGCTGTGCCGTCCGGTGTGGCAGGCAATACCGGGCTCATGACCGAGTTGCGTGACGCTGAGCAACACCACGTCATTGTCGCAGTCCAGGCGGATGTCGTGCACCTGTTGCACATGGCCAGATTCCTCGCCCTTGTACCAGAGCTTGCCGCGGGATCGACTGAAATACACCGCCCGCTTCAGTTCCGCCGTTTTGAGCAAGGCCTCGCGGTTCATCCAGGCCAACATGAGCACGTCGCCCGTGGCGGCCTCCTGGGCAATCACGGGCACCAGGCCCTGGGCATCCCAGCGGATGGCGTCGAGCCAGTCGGCATTCGCAGTGGTCGGGGGGGAAGTCATGGGGGGATTGTGCTTGAAATCGCCAGCCCTGCGGTCAGGGCCGGCAGCGCGCCGAGAGGTTCAGCGGCGAACCGCCACGCCCCGTTGGGCCATGTGATCCTTGGCCTGACCGATGGTGAATTCGCCGTAGTGAAAGATGCTGGCCGCCAGCACCGCATCGGCCCCGCCGAGTTGTATGCCATCGGCCAGATGGTCCAGCGTGCCCACGCCGCCTGAGGCGATCACGGGCACCGGCACAGCCTCGGTGACGGCGCGTGTCAGCGCCAGGTCAAACCCGGATTTCGTGCCGTCGCGGTCCATGCTGGTGAGTAGGATTTCGCCCGCCCCCAACTCGGCCATGCGGCGCGCCCACTGCACGGCATCCAGCCCCACATTGCGGCGACCTCCGTGGCTGAACACATCCCAGCCGGGTCCCAGGGGGCGACCGTCGGTGTCCACGCGTTGTTCTTCCTCGGGGGAACGCCGCTTGGCGTCGATGGCCACCACGATGCACTGCGAGCCGTATTTGTCGGAAGCGTCCCGGATGACCTGCGGGTTGGCAATGGCCGCCGAGTTGAAACTGGTTTTGTCGGCACCGGCGTTGAGCAAGCGACGCACGTCCTCGACAGTCCGCACGCCGCCACCCACGGTCAGAGGAATAAAGACCTGCGAGGCCACCGCCTCGATGATGTGCAAAATGACATCGCGCTCATCGCTGGTGGCGGTGATGTCCAGGAAAGTCAGTTCGTCAGCGCCTTGCTCGTTGTAACGCGCGGCAATTTCCACCGGGTCGCCCGCATCGCGCAGTTCGACAAAGTTGACGCCCTTGACGACCCGGCCGCCCGTCACATCCAGGCAGGGGATGATGCGCTTGGCCAGCATGGGTCAGGCGTCGCCAAGTTCGTCGGCGCGTGCCTGGGCCTGCTCGAAATCCAGGTCTCCCGAGTAGATGGCGCGACCGCAGATCACGCCCTCAACGCCCTCTTCCTCGACCGCGCACAGCTGCTCGATGTCGACCATGTTGGACAAGCCCCCCGAAGCAATGACTGGGATGGTCAGGGCTTGCGCCAGACGCACGGTGGCTTCGATGTTGATGCCCGAGAGCATGCCATCGCGTCCGATGTCGGTGTAAATGATGGACTCGACGCCGTAGTCCTCGAATTTCTTGGCCAGATCGACCACCTCGTGCCCGGTCAGTTTGCTCCAGCCGTCGGTGGCCACCTTGCCATCCTTGGCGTCCAGGCCCACGATGATGTGGCCGCCAAACGCACTGCACGCGTCTTTCAGGAAACCAGGATTCTTGACAGCCGCCGTGCCGATGATGACGTAGCTGATGCCGTTGTCGATGTAACGCTCGATGGTGTCGAGGTCGCGAATGCCGCCCCCGAGTTGCACCGGAATATCCTCACCCACCGCCTTGAGAATGGCGCGGATGGCACTGTCGTTTTGCGGTTTGCCGGCAAAGGCACCGTTCAGATCGACCAGGTGCAACCGGCGTGCCCCCTTGTTCACCCAGTTCAAGGCCATGTCGGCAGGGTTGTCGCTGAAGGTGGTGGCCTGGTCCATGTCGCCTTGCTTAAGGCGAACACAACGGCCGTCTTTCAGATCGATCGCGGGAATGAGCAGCATGGGACAGTCAACGCAGCAAAGCTGGCAAAAGTGGTCAAGTCGAAAAAATCGGGGACAAAGTTGTCAGGGCTTCCAGGCCAGGAAGTTGCGGTACAGGGCGAGGCCACAATCGGCACTTTTTTCGGGGTGAAACTGCGTCGCAAAAATATTATCGCGTGCCAGCGCCGAGGTAAAGCGCCCACCGTAGTCAGTCTCCCCCGCAGTGTGGCGCGCATCGGACGGTTTGGCGTAATAGCTGTGCACAAAATAGAAGTGGCTACCGTCCGGCACCCCGGCCCAGACCGGGTGAGGTCGGGTCTGCCAGACCTGGTTCCAGCCCATTTGCGGCACTTTGTAGCGGCTTCCATCGGGTTGGTGCTGGCCTTGCAGTTCAAAACGCACCACCTCGCCCGGCATCAGCCCCAGGCTGGCCGTGCCGCCGTGGCCGCCCTCGGCGCTGTGCTCGAGCAGCATTTGCATGCCCACACACACGCCAAAGAGTGGTTTGGTGGCAGCGGCTTCCAACACCGCGGGAAGCAGGCCGGAGTCGCGCAGCTCACGCATACAGTCCCGCATGGCGCCCTGCCCGGGCAAGACCACCCGCTCGGCGGCCCGTACCTGGTCGGGATCGGCCGTGATGACCACCTCCATCCCGCTGCCCTGGGCGGCGTGCAAGACAGCCTGCGCCACCGAGCGCAGATTGCCCATGCCGTAATCAATGACCGCGACGGTGCGCATGGCAGGTTTAGAGACTGCCCTTGGTCGAGGGGATGGTGCCCGCAGCGCGCGGGTCAATCTCGAGCGCTGCGCGCAACGCACGGGCAAAAGCCTTGAACACCGTCTCGGCCTGGTGGTGGGCGTTTTCGCCGCGCAGGTTGTCGATGTGCAGGGTGACAAAGGCGTGGTTCACAAAGCCTTGAAAAAACTCGAAGGCCAGCTGCGAATCGAAGGTGCCGATCATGCCGCTCTTGAACGGCACGTGCATGACCAGACCAGGACGGCCCGAAAAATCCACCACCACGCGGCTCAGGGCTTCATCCAGCGGCACATAGGCGTGGCCATAGCGGCGCAGTCCCTTTTTGTCGCCCACGGCCTGGGCCACCGCCTGGCCCAGCGTGATGCCCACGTCCTCGACCGTGTGGTGTCCATCGATGTGCAAATCGCCGTCGGCCTGAATGTCCAGGTCGATCAGACCATGGCGGGCGATTTGATCGAGCATGTGGTCAAAGAAGCCAATGCCGGTGTTCACCTGGCATTGACCCGTGCCGTCCAGGTTGAGTTGCACCCGGATGCGGGTTTCGGCGGTTTGGCGGCTGACGTCGGCGGTGCGTGCGTTCATGGTGTGGCTGGGCTGGTCAATCGGTGGTCGGCGGCGGGGTGACGGCGTTGGGTTGTAAGCGAGGAGGTCAGGACGGTTTGAGGGCCTCAGTGGATCAGGCCGGCACGGCCTCTGTCAAGGCCGCCACAAGGCGTTGGTTCTCGACAGGGGTGCCCACGGTCAAGCGCAGGCAACCTGCCAGCAAGGGGTGCATGGCCGACACGTTCTTCACCAGTACGCCACGGGCCTTGAGTCCATTGAACACCCGTGAAGCCGTGTCGTGCGGGGCTTCGCCGGGGGCACTCAGCCGCACCAGCAGCATGTTGGCTTCGCTGGGAAATGGTGTGGCACCCGGCACGGTGCTCAGTTGCTGTTGCAACCAGGCACGCTGGTCGCGCAGTTCACGGGCCTGCCGGGCAAACACCTCGGCATGCTCCAGGGCAAAGAGCGCGCACTCGGCGTTGAGCACGCTCACGTTGTAGGGCGGGCGCACCTTGTCCACTTGGGACACCAGGGCGGTCGGGCCGATCATGTAGCCCAGGCGTATGCCAGCCAGGCCGAATTTGGACAAGGTGCGCATCAACAGCACCTGGGCGTTGGCCACAGGGTCGCGGCGGATCTCGTCCAGCCAGGTGCGACTGGAAAACGGTTGGTAGGCCTCGTCCATGACCACCAGACCGCCATAGGCCGACACCTGGGCGATGAGTCGGCGCATCACGTTGGCATCCCACAGGTTGGCGGTCGGGTTGTTGGGATAGGCCAGGTACACCAGGGCCGGCTGATGCTGGGCAATCGCGTCTCGCATGGCCACCTCGTCCAGCTCAAACGCAGCGGTCAGCGGCACGCCGATGAAGGTCAAACCTTGCAACTGGGCGCCCATGGCATACATGACAAAGCCCGGCTCAGGCGCCAGGATGCGGGCACCCGGCACATCACAGGCCATGGCCAGCAGGGAGATCAGCTCGTCCGACCCGTTGCCCAGCATGAGCTGGTACCCAGCCGGCAGGTCAACATACGCCGCCAGGGCCTGTTTGAGATCGTCAATGCGTGGGCCCGGATACCGGTTGATCGCCACCGCGCCCAGACGACGGCCCAGCTCGGCCTGCAACGGTTCGGGCAAGGTGTAGGGGTTCTCCATCGCGTCGAGCTTCAAGTAGCCGGCGGCAGGCTGAACAGCGTAGGCGTGCATGGATTGCACGTCGGGTCGGATGAATCGCAAAGGCTGGCTCATGAAAGGTGGCTCACAACAGTCATCATACCCAGCACTCACCGCGGCTTGAGGCGCATTTCGGCGGCACGCGCATGCGCTTGCAGACCCTCGCCATGGGCCAGCACCGAAGCAATCTGACCGAGGGTTTGGGCACCGGCTTCGCTCACCTCGATGAGGCTGCTGCGTTTTTGGAAATCGTAAACCCCCAGCGGCGAACTGAAGCGTGCCGTGCCCGAGGTGGGCAACACGTGGTTGGGGCCAGCGCAATAATCGCCCAGCGACTCGCTGGTGAAGGCCCCCAGGAAAATGGCGCCCGCGTGGCGCAACAGGGGTTCCCAACGGTGCGGCTCGGCGCTCGACACTTCCAGGTGCTCTGGCGCGATGCGGTTGCTGATCTCGCACGCCTCTTCCATGCTGCGGGTGTGGATGAGCGCACCACGCCCCTGCAACGAGGCGCTGATGATGTCGCGACGGGGCATGTCGGGGAGCAAGCGGTCGATGGCGGCCTGCACCTGCGCGATGTAAGCCGCATCGGGACACAACAGAATGCTCTGGGCGAGTTCGTCGTGCTCGGCCTGGCTGAACAGGTCCATGGCCACCCAGTCGGGCGGCGTGCTGCCGTCAGCCAGCACCAGGATTTCGCTCGGGCCTGCAATCATGTCGATGCCCACGGTACCAAACACGCGTCGCTTGGCGGCCGCCACATAGGCGTTGCCGGGACCGGTGATCTTGTCCACCCGCGGAATGCTGGCCGTGCCGTAGGCCAAGGCGGCCACCGCCTGCGCGCCGCCCAGGGTGAAGGCGCGTGTGACACCCGCCACGTGCGCGGCGGCCAGCACCAGTTCATTGCGCTCACCCCGGGAGGCGGAGGCAGCACCATGACCACCCGTGGCCACACTGCCGCGCACCGGCGTGGGCACCACCATGATGATCTCGGACACGCCCGCCACATGGGCCGGAATGGCGTTCATCAGAACGCTGGACGGGTAAGCCGCCTTGCCACCGGGCACATAAATGCCCACCCGGTCCAGCGGTGTGACCTTCTGGCCGAGCAAGGTGCCGTCCTCGTCCCGAAAACTCCAGCTCTCGCCACTGGCCTGTTTTTGTGCCTCGTGGTAGCGGCGCACACGGGTCGCGGCGGCTTGCAAGGCGTGACGCTGCTCAGCGGGCAAGCCCTCAAAGGCACGCCGCAACTCATCGGCCCCGAGCTCCAGGTCGGCCATGCGCTCGACCACCAGTCCATCAAAGCGGCGGGTGAAGTCCAGCACAGCCTCGTCGCCACGCTGGCGCACATCGGCCAGGATATCGGCCACGCGCTGTTCGATGCCCTCGTCGGTCTCGGCGGACCAATGCAGACGCTGTTGAAAATCAGCGTCAAAGGTCGGCGAGGCGGTGGAGAGTTGGAGCACGGGGGGCATGGTGAGAACCGTTGGGTAAAACTTCAGGCGGCGCGGGCCGCCGTTGCGTTTGCAAAGGCGTCGATCAGGCGACGCAAGGGCGCTTGCTTGAGCTTGAGCGCGGCCTGGTTGACCACCAAGCGCGAGCTGATGTCCATGATGCGCTCGACCTCGATCAGGTCGTTGGCCTTGAGCGTGCTGCCGGTGGACACCAGGTCGACGATGGCATCGGCCAGACCCGTCAGCGGGGCCAGTTCCATGCTGCCATAAAGCTTGACCAGGTCGACGTGCACGCCCTTGGTGGCGAAGAAATCACGGGCGATGCTCACGTACTTGGTGGCAACTTTCAGGCGCGAGCCCTGGCGCACCACCCCGGCGTAATCGAAGTCCTTGGGCACGGCCACGCTCATGCGGCAGCGGGCAATGCCCAAATCGAGCGGCTGGTACAAGCCCTGGCCGCCGTGTTCGATCAAGGTATCCAGGCCGGTCACACCGAGGTCGGCACCCCCGTATTGCACATAGGTGGGCACATCGGTCGCCCGCACCAGCACCACCCGAACATCGGTCTGGTTGGTGGGCAAAATGAGCTTGCGCGAGGTGTCGGGGTTCTCGAGCACCTCGATACCGGCGGCCTGCAACAGCGGCAAGGTCTCGTCGAAGATGCGTCCTTTGGACAGCGCGAGGGTGATCATGAGATCCTTTCGATATCGGCCCCGAGGGCTCGCAACTTGGACTCCATGCGGTCGTAGCCGCGGTCCAGATGGTAAATGCGGTCGACCACCGTCTCGCCGTCAGCCACCAGACCGGCAATGACCAGACTGGCCGACGCGCGCAAATCGGTGGCCATGACGTGCGCGCCCGACAGTTGGGGCACCCCCTCGATCACCGCCACCTTGCCGTCAATCTGGATATGCGCCCCCAGGCGCACCAGTTCGTTGACGTGCATGAAGCGGTTCTCAAAAATCGTTTCGGTCACCTTGCTGGTGCCCTGCGACACGGCATTGAGCACCATGAACTGGGCCTGCATGTCAGTCGGAAACCCCGGATATTCGGTGGTGCGAAAGGTTTGTGCACGGAGATGTTCAAACGCAGGGGCGGGGCTGTGAATGCGAATTCCTTCGGGCACCACGGTGACGGTGACACCCGCATCACGCAGCTTGTCGATCACGGCGTCAAGATGATCGGCACGGGCGTGGCGCAGCACCACATCGCCCCCCGTGGCGGCCACGGCGCACAGGAAAGTACCGGCCTCGATGCGATCGGCCACCACACGGTGACGCGCGCCATTCAAGCGCTCAACGCCCTGGATGTGGATGCGGCTGGTGCCGTGGCCTTCGATACGGGCGCCCATGCTGATGAGCAGTTCGGCCAAGTCGGGAATCTCTGGTTCTTGCGCGGCGTTTTCCAGGACAGTTTCGCCATCAGCCAGGGCCGCGGCCATCAAGAAATTTTCGGTGCCCGTGACGGTGACCATGTCGGTGGCAATGCGCGCTCCTCGCAAGCGGCTGCGCCCCACGGGCAGTCGCGCCACCATGTACCCATGCTCCACCACGATATCGGCACCCATGGCCTGCAAGCCCTTGATGTGCTGATCGACCGGGCGCGAGCCGATGGCGCAGCCTCCCGGCAAGGACACCCGCGCATGGCCACAGCGTGCCAGCAAGGGGCCCAGGGCCAGCACCGAGGCGCGCATGGTCTTCACCAATTCATAGGGCGCTTCGGCACGTTCGAGCGCCGACGCGTCGAGCGACACCTGTCCGTGCTCGGTGCGCTCCACGCGCACCCCCATGTTCGCCAGCAGCTTGAGCATGGTGGTCACGTCCTGCAAGCGCGGCACGTTGTCGAACACCACGGGCTGATCGGTCAGCAGTGCCGCACACAACTCGGGCAAGGCGGCGTTCTTGGCCCCTGCCACCTCGACCATGCCGTGCAGGGTGCGCCCACCCCGAATGAGTAGCTTGTCCATTCAGGCGCTCCGCTGGGCCTGCGCCCACTCGGCCGGGGTAAAGGTCTTCATGGACAACGCATGCACCTCGTCGGTGTGCATGCGTGACCCCAAGGTGGCATACACCCGCTGGTGACGCCGGATGGCTCGCAGGCCCTCAAACTCGGGCGAGACCACCAGCGCCTGCCAGTGGCGACCATCACCCTCCACTTCCAGGTGGTCGCAGCGCATGCCGGCAGCGATGATCTGTTGCAGTTCTTGGGCGGTCATGGGATTAGCCTCGAATTTTGTAGCCCGTGCGCAGCAAATGCAGGGCAATGCCCGCCACCACCGCCAGGGTGCTGGCCACCAGGCCCAGGCTCAACCAGGGCGAGACATCGCTGACCCCAAAAAAGCCATAGCGAAACCCGTCAATCATGTAGAAGAACGGGTTGAGGTGGCTCACACCCTGCCAGAACGTGGGCAAGGAGTGAATGGAATAGAACACGCCGCTCAAAAAGGTCATGGGCATGATGATGAAGTTCTGGAAGGCCGCCAACTGATCGAACTTCTCGGCCCACAAGCCGGCAATCAAGCCCAAGGTGCCCAACAAGGCAGCACCCATCAATGCAAAGGCCAGAATCCAAACCGGGGACACAAAGCTCATTGGGGTGGACCAGGCCGTCACGGCAAATACACCCAGCCCCACGGCCAAGCCCCGCACCATGGCCGAGCCCACATAGGCCACAAACCAGCTCCAGTGCCCGAGCGGTGTGAGCAGCAAAAACACCAGGTTGCCCATGATCTTGCTCTGGATCAGCGAGGACGAGCTGTTGGCAAACGCGTTTTGCAGCAAGCTCATCATGACCAGGCCGGGGATGAGGAAGGCGGTGTAGCTCACCTGGTCATAGACCTTGACCCGGTCTTCCAGCACATGACCGAAGATCAACAGGTACAGCACGGCGGTGAGCACGGGAGCCGCCACGGTCTGGAAGCTCACCTTCCAGAACCGCATCACTTCCTTGTAAAAGAGCGCGCGCCAGCCCATCATGCCGAACCTCCGCCAGGCATCGGTGACTGCTGTTGGTTCATGACCTCGAGGAACACGTCCTCCAGGTCAGCCTTGCGAATCTCGACATCCTCGGCCACCAGACCGGCTTGTCGGACCGCAGACAGGTGACGTTCAATCTCGGCCGCGTCGTGCGCAGGCAACTGCACGATACGGCCCACCACACGGGCCTTGCTGGCCAACTCGGGGGGCAAGGCAGCATCGAGCTTGAAGCGCAACACATTGCTGGACGCCGAACGCAGCAACTCGCTGGTGCGGTCCAGCGCCACCACCCGCCCCTGCTTGAGCATGGCAATGCGCCCGCACAGGGCTTCGGCTTCCTCGAGGTAATGGGTGGTAAGCAAGACGGTATGGCCTTCTCGGTTGAGCTTCGCGATGAACTGCCACAAGGTCTGGCGCAACTCCACATCCACCCCGGCGGTGGGCTCATCCAGCACGATGACCGGCGGCTTGTGCACCAACGCCTGTGCCACCAACACGCGTCGCTTCATGCCCCCGGAGAGCTGGCGCATGTTGCTGTTGGCCTTGTCGGTCAGGCCCAGGCTGGCGAGCAACTCATCGATCCAGTCGTCGTTGCCGGTGACGCCGAAGTAGCCCGACTGGAAGCGCAAGGTCTCGCGCACATTGAAGAAAGGGTCGAACACAAGTTCTTGCGGCACCACGCCGAGCTGGCGACGAGCCAGGGCGGGTTGCTCGCGCACATCGTGGCCCATGACCTGTACGCGCCCCGAGGTGGCACGGTTCAAACCGGCCAGGATGCTGATCAGCGTGGTCTTGCCCGCCCCATTGGGCCCCAGGAGACCAAAGAACTCGCCAGGCTGGATGTCCAGGCTCACGCCATCGAGAGCCTGAAACGGCCCGCGATCGGTGGAGTAGGTCTTGGAGACGGATTGAAAGGAGATGGCGGGCATGGCGAACCCGCTATTTTACGGCGAGCGGGCGAGTGATCGTAGGTGTGGCAGCGCGGATGTCCGGGCGCAGGCCCAGGCATTCATCCGGATCTGTGTGCTGAGACCTGGGCGCTGCCACCAGCCAGCTGGTGGGCGAGCTCAATGGGAGGACGACAAACCCAGGCCGGATTCGATGCCGTAGACGTGCGCGAGTTGTCGGGCCTGAGCAGGCAGCTCGCGCACCTGCACCCGGCAACCGCGGCCCAGGGCCGCACGCTGCAGCGCCAGCAACACCGCCAGGGCCGAAGAATCAAAACGGCGCAAGGCCGATGCGTCCAGCCAGACTTCGCCGTCTGAGGGCAACCGACGAACCCAGTCTTGCCAACAGGCCTGAGCCTCGCGGTGGGTCAGCACAGCGGGCATGGAAAGCTTGAGAGGAACGTTCATGTCAGCCATCGGTGCGCCGCGATCAGGGACGGGTCCCGGGTTTGTTGCGATCGCTCAGGCTGGCAATGAGGCCGTCCAAACCTCGGGCATTGATTTCCTGTCCAAACTGGGTGCGGTAGGTATCCACCAGCCACACACCCATGACGTTGAGGTTGTAAATCTTCCACCCCCAACCCTGACCCGGCGTTTTTTCGAGCCGGTAATCGAGTTGGATGGGCTCGGGGCCGCCTCGAATTTCGGAGCGCACCAGCACCTCGGTGTCCTCAGGGGCTGCGCGCAATGGCTTGACCTGGATGGTCTGGTCCTTGATCTGGCCCAGAGCACCTGCATACGTTCGGATGAGCAAGGCCTTGAATTCGTCTTGCAGACGGGCTTGTTGCTCCGGTGTTGCCTGACGCCAGGCCGGGCCCACGGCCGAGGCTGTCATGCGGCGGAAATTCAGGTGGGGCATAACGCGCGCATCGACCACGGCAGCAACGCGCTGCACGTCACCCGTCTTCAGGCTGCGGTCGTTTTTCACCACCTCGAGCAACTCTGCGGACAAGCGTCGCACAAAAGCGTCGGCAGCCTCGTCAGCGGCCCGGGCCGCCGACGGACTCAGCAAGGCTGCCCCCAGCAGTGTCAAACTCGCAAGAGCCAGCAGCCATGCGCGTCGAGAGACTTCCGCCGGCATGCCTTGCCATGCCACAACCCCCTGGCGATCAGGGCGCGCGGGCGTTGTGGAGCGGCAAGGGCTGTTGGGAGACATCATGGTTTGGATTGTCCCTCAGTTCCAGGAGCCGGGTCGGCGCCTGATCGGTCGGGCGGGTTGCCATCCCAGACATCGGACAAGCGCTTTTGCAAGAAGACATCCCGCACAAAGGTGTACTTGTCGATCGCCATCGCATCCACTTGATCCGTGGCTTTCAATAAACGCGCACGCTTGTCCACCAAGTTGATGACCGTGAGCGTGTTGCGCGCGGGCACCTCCTCGAGGTGGCGCACCAGGTTGCCCTTGGTGTCAACGGGCAGGCTGGCCCCATCACGCAAGGTCGAAGGACCCAGCAAGGGCAGCACCACATACGGACCGCTGGGCACGCCCCAGTAGCCCAGGGTCTGACCAAAGTCTTCAGGATGGCGTTCGAGCTTCAGGGGGGTGGCCACATCAAAGACCCCCAAGATCCCCACCACCGAGTTGACCACCACACGGGCACCCGTTTCCAAGGTTTGCGCGGGCTTGAGTTGCAGGGCGTTGTTGAGGGTGGACCACACGTCGGCCAGGTTGGCAAAGAAGTTGCCGATGCCGGTGCGAATGGGCGACGGTGTGACCTCTTGGTAGGTGCGCGCCACGGGGCGAATGACGGAGCTGTCCAGCGCTTCGTTGAAACCGTAAATGCTGCGGTTCAAGGGCTCCAGCGGATCACGGGCCACCGCGTTAGGGCCGCTGGCGCAACCGACCAAAGCGAGCACAGTGGCCAGCACCAGCCACCTGACAAGAGAAGAGAAAAAGTGGGTACTCATGGTTTGTTTGTGCTCGGCGTATCGGCCGCTTTGTTGTAAAGGAACTGGCTGATCAAGGACTCCAGCACCATGGCGGATTGCGTTTGCTGCACCCGGTCGCCGTCGGCCAGGTTGGTTTCCCCGGCGCCGGCTTCGATACCAATGTACTGCTCCCCCAGCAAGCCGCTGGTGAGAATTTTCAGCGAACTGTCCTTGGGAAAGGCATAGCGCTTTTCCAGCGCCAGGGTCACCGTGGCCTGGAAGGTCTTGTCGTCAAAGGCAATCCCGTCCACTCGGCCCACCACCACGCCGGCACTTTTGACGGCCGCCTGACGCTTGAGCCCGCCGATGTTGTCAAAGCGCGCCGTGACACGGTAGGTCGACTGCATGTTGAGACTCAGCAGGTTGGCCGACTGCAGGGCCAAAAACAGCAAGGCCACAGCACCGATCAGCACCAGCAAGCCCACCCACACATCATTCTTGGATCGTTGCATCACGTCCCCCTTCAAATACTGAACATCAACGCGGTGAGCAGGAAGTCCAGACCCAGCACCGCCAGCGACGCGACCACCACGGTCCGGGTGGTCGCGCGCGACACGCCCTCGGGTGTCGGTTGCGCCTCATACCCTTGCAACAGCGCCACGAAGGTCACCGTCACGCCAAACACCAGACTCTTGACCACGCCATTGCCCACGTCCTTCCAGACGTCGACCCCGCCTTGCATCTGTCCCCAGAACGAACCCGGGTCCACCCCGATCATCACCACACCCACGACCCAACCACCCAGGATACCGACTGCACTGAACACCGCGGCCAGGATGGGCATGGTCAGCACGCCCGCCAAAAAGCGGGGCGCCAGGATCCGGCGAAGTGGATCCACCGCCATCAGGTCCATGGCGCTGAGTTGTTCGCCGGCCTTCATGAGCCCAATCTCCGCTGTGAGCGATGTGCCCGCGCGACCCGCAAAGAGCAGTGCGGTCACCACAGGTCCCAGCTCACGCACCAGGCTCAAGGCCACCAGCAAGCCCAACGCGGAGGAGGAGCCGTACCGCTGCAGGGTGTAGTAGCCCTGCAGGCCCAAGACAAAGCCCACAAACAAGCCCGACACCGAGATGATGGCCAGCGAATAATTGCCCAGAAAGTGCATCTGGTCCCGCACCAAGCCAAAGCGGCGCAGTGTGGGTCCGATCAGCCACACCAGACGGGCAAAGAGACGCGCTGCATGGCCCATATCGGCCAATTGCTGACGGATGGCCAGGCCCAGATCGGCGAGCCATTTCATCGACGGTCTCCGGCAACCGGCCTCAAACCGAAGTCTTCTTCCACCGAAGCGGCCGGGAAATGAAAGCGCACCGGGCCTTCAGGGGCGGCTGAGACGAATTGATGCACCAGGGGATCCTGGCTGGCGCGCACTTGCTGGGGCGTGCCCTGCGCTGCCACACGACCATTGGCCAGAATGATGACCTGGTCGGCAATGTGAAAGGTTTCGTCCAGGTCGTGCGAGACCACCACGCTGGTGAGACCCAAACTGTCGTTGAGTTGGCGGATCAAGCGCGCCGCCGTTCCCAGAGAAATCGGATCCAGCCCCGCAAAGGGTTCGTCGTACATGACCAACTCAGGGTCGAGGGCAATCGCGCGGGCCAGCGCCACGCGACGGGCCATGCCTCCCGAGACCTCGCTCGGCTTGAGATCACGCGCACCACGCAGGCCCACGGCCTCGAGTTTCATCAGGACAATGTCGCGAATCAGGGCTTCATCCAACTCGGTGTGCTCGCGCAAGGGAAAGGCCACGTTATCGAACACATTCAGGTCGGTGAACAGGGCCCCAAACTGGAACAGCATGCCCATGCGGCGACGCAGGGCATACAGACCCTCCTGCTTCAAGCTCCCCACATCCTGCCCGTCAAACAGCACCTGCCCTGACTGTGCACGGACCTGCCCCCCAATCAGGCGCAGCACCGTGGTCTTGCCACCGCCCGATGCGCCCATCAGCGCGGTGACCTTGCCACGCGGCACGCACAGGCTCACCCCGTCCAGAATCAGGCGGTCGTTGTAACCAAATTGCAGGTCACGCAGTTCGACAAGTGGGGTGGTGTCTGTGGACATGAAAGACAAAAAAGCCGGGATGACCGGCTTTTAAATCATAAGTGCTCATTGTAAAGCCTGACTGTGCGTGGTTCGGAGCACGTGGCGGGCTGGTTCCCTGAACCTCGGCCGCAGCGTCCTCCTTCCGCCCCACACCACTCAGCGAGGCAGGACGGTGGATCCCATCAGGAACTCATCCACTGCACGGGCGGCCTGGCGTCCCTCACGGATGGCCCAGACCACCAGCGACTGGCCGCGGCGCATGTCACCGGCCGCAAACACCTTGGCCACATTGGTGGTGTAACCGCCTTCCGCTTCGGTGCTGGCCTTGGCATTGCCACGCGCATCTTTTTCGATGCCAAAGGCGTCGAGCACGGTGGCGACCGGGTTCACAAAGCCCATGGCGAGCAACACCAGATCTGCCTCGTAGGTTTTCTCGGTGCCCGGCACCTCCACCATCTTGCCGTCCTTCAACTCGATGTGCACGGTCTTGAGGCCCTTGACCTGGCCCTTCTCGCCGATGAATTCCTTGGTGGAGATGGCAAACTCGCGCACACAGCCTTCTTCATGGCTGGAGCTGGTGCGCAATTTCAGCGGCCAATACGGCCACACCAAGGGCTTGTTCTCTTGCTCGGGGGGCTGGGGCATCACCTCGAACTGCACCACGCTGGTGGCGCCGTGGCGGTTGCTGGTACCGACGCAATCGCTGCCGGTGTCGCCGCCCCCAATCACGATGACCTTCTTGCCGTCCGCACGCAACTGGCCGGGCAACTTGTCGCCGGCGTTGACCTTGTTTTGCTGCGGCAGAAATTCCATGGCGAAATGAATGCCACTCAGCTCACGGCCGGGCACCGGCAAGTCGCGCGACTGCTCAGCGCCACCGGTCAACAGCACCGCGTCGAAGTCTTGCTTCAACTGCTCGGCCGACACAGTTTCCTGGGCCCAGTTGGTGACCTTGGTGTCCTTGGGCAGGATGCCCACGAGCACGCCGGTGCGGAAGGTCACGCCCTCGGCCTGCATTTGTTCGACACGGCGGTCGATGTGCGACTTCTCCATCTTGAAGTCGGGAATCCCGTAGCGCAGCAGACCGCCCACACGGTCATTCTTTTCGAACACAGTCACGTCATGACCGGCGCGCGCGAGTTGCTGGGCAGCGGCCAGGCCGGCGGGACCTGCACCCACGATGGCCACTTTCTTGCCCGTCTTGTGTTTGGCCTGTCGCGGCGTGACCCAGCCCTCGGCCCAGGCACGGTCGATGATGGCGTGCTCAATCGACTTGATGCCCACGGCATCGTCGTTCACGTTCAGCGTGCACGCTGCCTCGCAAGGCGCAGGACAGATGCGGCCGGTGAACTCGGGAAAGTTGTTGGTCGAATGCAGCACCTCGATCGCGTTCTTCCAGTCGCCTTGGAAAACCAGGTCGTTGAAATCCGGAATGATGTTGTTGACCGGACAACCGCTGTTGCAAAACGGCGTGCCGCAGTCCATGCAGCGCGCGCTTTGCTGCTTGGCTTGTGATTCGTCCAGGCCAATGACAAATTCCTTGTAGTGCTTCAGACGCTCGGTGACGGGCTTGTAGCCCTCCTCAAGACGCTCAAATTCCATGAAGCCGGTGATTTTTCCCATGATGTGATTCCTTCTTGCTCGTCGGCGTGTCGTGGAACAGTGTCCTTACTTGGCGGTGGCGGCGCGGGCCTTCTTGGCCGGTGCCACGGCGCTGGCCTTGGCCTTGGCCTTGGCGGCCAACTCACCCAGCGCGCGCTTGTATTCGTTGGGGAACACCTTCACGAATTTGCCGCGTGACTCGGCCCAGTTGTCCAGCAAATCGCGGGCACGCTTGGAGCCGGTCCAGCGGTGGTGGTCTTCGAGCAACTTGCGCAGTTGCGCTTCATCGCTTTGGCCACGGTGCCAGATGTCCTTGGACATCGCCGCTTCCTGCTCGGAGGCGCTGAGCACCTTGTCAAGCGACACCATGGCCGTGTTGCAACGCGTGGCGAACTGGCCGTCCTCGTCGTACACATAGGCCAGGCCACCGCTCATGCCAGCCGCGAAGTTACGGCCGGTCTTGCCCAACACGGCCACGGTACCCCCGGTCATGTATTCACAACCGTGGTCGCCCGTGCCTTCCACCACGGCCGTTGCACCCGACAGTCGCACGGCAAAGCGCTCGCCTGCCACGCCACTGAAGTAGGCTTCACCGCTGGTGGCACCGTACATCACGGTATTACCGACGATGATGTTGTCGGTGGCCACACCACGGAAGTCCAGACTGGGGCGCACCACCACGCGTCCACCCGACAAGCCTTTGCCGGTGTAGTCGTTGGCGTCGCCAATCAGGTACAGCGTGATACCGGGTGCCAGGAAGGCGCCAAACGATTGACCACCCGTGCCCTCCAGTTGAATGCGCAGCGTGTCATCCGGCAGACCTTCAGGGCGCACGCGAGTCAAGGCACCGGAGAGCATGGCGCCCACCGAGCGGTTGACGTTGCGCGCCACTTCCATGAACTGAACCTTTTCGCCCTTTTCAATAGCGGCTTTCGACTTCTCGATCAGCACGCGGTCCAGTGTCTTGTCCAGGCCGTGGTCCTGCGCATCCACGTGGTGACGCGCCACATCGGCGGGCACCTGGGGCGTGGCCAGCAGACGACCGAAGTCGAGTCCTCGGGCCTTCCAATGCGCGATGCCTTGCTTCATGTCGAGCAAATCGCTGCGGCCGATCAGGTCATCAAAGGTGGCGACACCCAACTGGGCCATGATCTGACGCACTTCTTCGGCAACAAAGAAGAAATAGTTGACCACGTGCTCCGGCTTGCCCGAGAACTTCTGACGCAACACCGGGTCTTGCGTGGCCACGCCCACCGGGCAGGTATTGAGGTGACACTTGCGCATCATGATGCAGCCCTCCACCACCAGCGGCGCAGTGGCGAAGCCGAACTCATCCGCACCCAGCAAGGCTGCGATGGCCACATCGCGACCCGTCTTGAGCTGGCCATCGGCCTGCACACGGATACGGCCGCGCAGCCGGTTGAGCACCAGGGTCTGCTGGGTCTCGGCCAGGCCGATTTCCCACGGACTGCCGGCGTGCTTGATGGAGGACCAGGGCGAGGCGCCCGTGCCGCCATCATGGCCGGCGATCACCACGTGATCGCTCTTGCACTTGGCCACCCCCGCTGCGATGGTGCCCACGCCGATTTCCGATACCAGCTTGACACTGATGGAGGCGTGCGGCGCCACGTTTTTGAGGTCGTGGATGAGCTGGGCCAAATCCTCGATGGAGTAAATGTCGTGGTGGGGCGGGGGCGAAATCAGACCCACACCCGGCACGCTGTAGCGCAACTTGCCGATGTATTCGGACACCTTGCCACCCGGCAGCTGACCGCCTTCACCCGGTTTGGCGCCTTGCGCCATCTTGATCTGGATCTGATCTGAGGAAGTGAGGTATTCAGCCGTCACCCCAAAGCGGCCCGAGGCCACCTGCTTGATGCGCGAGCGCAGGCTGTCGCCATCGAGCAGCGGCGTGTCCACTTCCACTTGCTCGTCGCCGATCACGCTCTTGAGGGTCTCGCCCTTCTTGATGGGGATGCCCTTGAGCTCATTGCGGTAGCGCGCCGGGTCCTCACCCCCCTCACCCGTGTTGCTCTTGCCGCCAATACGATTCATGGCAATGGCGAGCGTGGCGTGGGCTTCGGTGGAGATCGAGCCCAGCGACATGGCGCCGGTGGCGAAGCGCTTGACGATCTCGGCCGCCGGCTCGACCTGATCGAGGGGAATGGCCTTGGAGGGGTCAATCTTGAACTCAAACAAACCGCGCAGCGTCATGTGGCGCTTGCTCTGGTCGTTGATGATCTGCGCGTACTCTTTGTAGGTGTTGAAGTTGTTGGCGCGCGTGCTGTGCTGGAGCTTGGCTATCGCATCGGGCGTCCACATGTGCTCTTCACCGCGGGAGCGCCAGGCGTATTCGCCGCCGGTGTCGAGCATGCCGGCCAGCACGGGGTCGTCACCAAAGGCGGCCTGGTGCATGCGAATGGCTTCTTCGGCCATCTCGAAAATGCTGATGCCTTCCACCCGGCTGGCGGTGCCGGTGAAATACTTTTGCACCGTCTCGCTGTTGATGCCAATGGCTTCGAACAGTTGTGCGCCGCAGTAGCTCATGTAGGTGGACACGCCCATCTTGGACATGATCTTGGACAGGCCCTTGCCAATCGCCTTGACATAGTTGTAGATGGCTTTCTCGGCCGACAGGTCCGCCGGCAGGTCCTGGTGCATGGCCGCCAGGGTTTCCATGGCGAGGTAGGGGTGCACGGCTTCGGCACCATAACCGGCCAGCACCGCAAAGTGATGCACCTCGCGTGCGCTGCCCGTTTCCACCACCAGGCCGGCGGAGGTGCGCAAGCCCTCACGCACCAGGTGCTGGTGAATGGCCGACAAGGCGAGCACCGCAGGAATGGCCACCTGGGTCGCACTCACCCCGCGATCGCTCAGGATCAGAATGTTGCGTCCCCCCTTGATGGCGTCCACGCTGGCGGCGCACAACGAGGCCAGCTTGGCTTCCACCCCGTCCTTGCCCCACTCGATGGGGTAGGTGATATCGAGCGTGGCGCTCCTGAACTTGCCCTGGGTGTAGGTTTCGATGTTGCGCAGCTTGGCCATGTCCTCGAAGCCGAGGATGGGCTGGCTCACCTCCAGGCGCATGGGCGGGTTGACCTGGTTGATGTCGAGCAGGTTGGGTTTGGGGCCGATGAAGGACACCAGCGACATCACGATGGCCTCGCGGATCGGATCGATCGGCGGGTTGGTCACTTGGGCGAACAACTGCTTGAAGTAGTTGTACAGCGGTTTGTTCTTGCTGGAGAGGACAGCCAGGGGGCTGTCGTTGCCCATGGAGCCAATGCCCTCTTCGCCGTTGATGGCCATGGGGGCCATCAGGAACTTGATGTCTTCCTGGCTGAAACCAAACGCCTGCTGACGGTCCAGCAGGGACACAGCGCTGGCGGGCGCAGCCGACGATTGGCCCTCGACATTGACATCGTCGAGCTTGATGCGCAGGTTCTCGATCCACTGCTTGTAGGGCTTGGTGTTGGCCAGGCCGGACTTGAGCTCCTCGTCGTTGATCATGCGACCTTGTTCAAGGTCGATCAGGAACATCTTGCCGGGCTGCAGACGCCACTTTCGCACGATCTTGCTCTCGGGCACGGGCAGCACGCCCGACTCGGAGCCCATGATCACCATGTCGTCGTCGGTGATGCAGTAGCGCGAGGGACGCAGACCGTTGCGGTCCAGCGTGGCCCCAATTTGTCGACCGTCGGTGAACACGATGGACGCCGGGCCGTCCCAGGGTTCGAGCATGGCGGCGTGGTATTCGTAGAAGGCCTTGCGGCGCTCGTCCATGGTGGTGTGCTGCTCCCAGGGCTCGGGAATCATCATCATCACAGCCTGGCTGATCGGGTAACCGGCCATGGTCAACAATTCCAGGCAGTTGTCAAAAGTCGCGGTGTCAGACTGGTCGGCAAAGCTGATGGGGTAGAGCTTGTGCAAGTCTTCGCCCAGCACCGGAGAGGACATCACGCCTTCGCGTGCCTTCATCCAGTTGTAGTTGCCCTTGACGGTGTTGATCTCACCGTTATGGGCGACGTAGCGGTACGGGTGGGCCAGCGGCCACTCGGGGAAGGTGTTGGTGGAGAAGCGCTGGTGCACCAGGCCCAGGGCAGACACGCAGCGCGGATCTTGCAGGTCCATGAAATAGGTGCCCACCTGATCGGCCAGCAGCAGGCCTTTGTAAATGACCGTGCGGCTGGACATGCTCGGCACATAGTATTCCTTGCTGTGCTTGAGCTGCAGGTTTTGGATGGCGGCGCTGGCCGTCTTGCGAATCACATACAGCTTGCGCTCCAGGGCGTCCTGCACGATCACATCGCTGCCACGTCCGATGAAGACCTGGCGAATCACCGGCTCTTTGTCGCGGACGGTGGGCGACATCGGCATTTCGAGGTTCACTGGCACATCGCGCCAACCCAGCAACACCTGACCTTCGGCTTGGATGGCACGCTCGAGCTCCTGCTCACAGGCCTGACGCGACGCATGCTCCTTGGGCAGGAAAATCATGCCCACGCCATATTCGCCCATGGGCGGCAGGTTCACGCCCTGCTTGGCCATCTCTTCACGGTAGAGCGCGTCGGGCAACTGAATCAGGATACCCGCGCCGTCACCCATCAGCTTGTCGGCCCCCACAGCCCCCCGGTGGTCCAGGTTCTCGAGGATCTTCAGCGCCTGCCCCACGATGGCGTGGCTTTTGTGTCCCTTGATGTGCGCCACAAAACCCACGCCACAGGCGTCATGCTCCTGATTGGCGGCATACAAACCATGGTTTTGCAGATATTCTTTTTCGGCAGCCGTCGTCATGGCGCACTCCTTCAAATTTCAGCGGGACACGAAGCATAGTGCACTGCAACATGAATGCCAAGAAAAATAATTGGGGTCAGATTCCAATTAATTTCGAAATTTGGAGAGATGAATTTATTTGGGGACAGATTAAAAAGAGTGCTTTACGACACATTTCAACGCCATTCAAGCGTTCAGATTCCCATCAAGTCGAAGAGGACGAGGGATTTCGTCCCGAGAAGGGTCTTCCCGCTCGCCCTTTGACGACGCGACGATCGGTTTGCCTTTGCAAATTCGCCACAAAGGCGGTCTCCCCCAATGCCCAACCGCTGAGCGCGGATTGGGTCAACGCACGTTCCTGATCCTCGCTCAAGCCGGCATGCACCAATTCGGCGTATGCCGCCTCGCGGGCAAACGGGGTGTTGCCCAGGGTCCAGACGAGGGGGTGGGGGGTAACCCATCGATCCACCCGCAGTCCGATGTAGTGCGCATGGCTGGACCACAGGTGGTCTTGCGGTTGCGACACCATCCCGGCCCGCACCGGGTTGAGATCGATGTAGGCCATGCATGCCAGCAAGTACCGATCCGTCTGGATCAGCGTCGAGCGATAGCGCCCTTCCCAGAGCGTCCCCGTTCGTCCGTGGCGTTGATTGAAAGCGCGCACATAGGTTCGGCCCACCGATTGCATCATGAGTGGCAGCGCGCGATCACGCCGCGGCGTGACCAGCAAGTGAAGGTGATTGTCCATCAGCACATAAGCATGAATCTCCACGCCCTGGGCCTTGGCATGCTGCTCAAGCAAGTCGAGCATCCAACGACGATCGGAATCGTCTCGAAAAATAGCCTGACGGTTATTCCCCCGCAGGATCACATGGTGCGGGTAATCCGTGACGGTCAGACGAGGAAGGCGAGCCATCCGGGGATGATAGTCCCGGATACCGCGTCGGCTCCAGCGCCTCGAGGCCAAACTCGGCCAGCAAGGCTCGCAGACGCTGGGCCGCACTGCGCTTGCGCTGCCCGGTGTAGCGCGCCACGATCAACTCGTTCTTGAGGCTGTGCTCCCACCCCACGAGTTCTGTCACCGTGACCTGATACCCCATCGCTTCCAGATACAGACAGCGCAAGACGTTGGTCACCTGGCTGCCGATCTCGCGCGTGTGCAAGGGGTGCCGCCACAACTCGGCGAGCGGTGTACGCGCCAAATCCAGCGCTTTGTGCTGCCGCAAGGAGGCAGCCACCTCGGCTTGACAACACGGCACCAAGGCCAGATGGCGCGCTCGATGCGCCAATGCAAACGCAATCGCATCGTCGGTGGCCGTGTCACAAGCGTGCAAGGCCGTCACCATGTCCACCTGCGCGGGAAGGCGCTCATCAAACTGCGCCTGCTGGACGCTGAGGTTGAAAAAGCGCATTCCCTCAAAGCCCAGTTCACGGGCCAGTGCCTCGGAGGAGATCACCAGGTCGGCGCGGGTCTCAATGCCCATCACTTCGCCGACCGGATAACCCAGCGACTGTTGTTGCGGCCGGAAAAAGAGGTCATACACAATGAAACCCAGGTACGACTTGCCCGCCCCGTGGTCCACCAGCGTGATCGGCGTGGTGTTGCCCGCCGCCTGGCGTTCGTCCAGCAACGCCTGCAACGGCTTTTCGATGAACCCCACCAGGTGATACACCTGCTTGAGTTTGCGTCGCGAGTCCTGGTTGAGTTTGCCCTCACGGGTGAGGATGTGCAGGCGTTGCAACAACCCGATCGATTGCCCCGCACGCACCTCAGATGGCCAGGGGGAGGCTTCGGACACGGTTGCCGGCGATGTCTGCTTGTTCGAGGGTTGCTTGTTCGAGGGCCGCTTCATGACTCATCCTCCGGCGCATGGTGAAACGGGCACCGGGTGCGGATGCCCAATTGATCCCAACCCGCCCGACCCATGTGCTCCAGCAACGCGATGTTGCGCTCATAAATCGAGGCAGCGTCGGGTGTAGAGGCCACCGCGCGGTCGATACTTTCCTCCCGCAGCAGATGCAAGATGGGATACGGCGCGCGGTTGGTGAAGTTGCCGGGGTCTTCCTCTGCCGTACCGGCAAACTGGTAACGCGGGTGGAAGTCGGCCATCTGCAATACGCCCGCCAACCCGAGCGAGTCCAACACGTCCTGCGCCTGACCCACCAGGTCATTGAAGTCCAAAAAATCCGGACAGATGAAGGGGGCCACCAGCAAGGTGGTTTCCACCTGCTCCAGGGGCGTTGCCACCAGCCACTGCAATTCTTCTTCCAGCGTCTGCAACAACGACGTCGTATCACGTGTTGCACTCACGCGCACACGCAAGCGCTCGTGCACCACCACCGCCTTGGCAAAGGGGCACAGGTTCAATCCAATCACCGCCTGCGACAACCAGTGCTGCACGTCCTCACGCACCTGCGTTTCCACGGCTTCAGACAGCACGCTTGGGGAGGAGTCATCACTCATGTCGACACCCGAGTCGTTGAATTCAACAAGTTCCGCACCTGTCCCGCCAGCCACCACCCCAGGACACAGAAGCTGCCAGTGACCACCCAGGTCCACTGCCAACCGCCGGTGGTGGCCGCCATCCAGGCCACCAGTGGCGGTCCGGCAAATTGTCCGATCGACGACCACTGCTGCATCCACCCCACGGTGGTGGCCACGGTGTCATCGCTGGGGGCCAAGCGCACGGCCAGCGAAAACAGCGTGCCAGGAATCACACCGCCAATAGCGGAGAAACCCACCACACACAGAAATTGCAGCACAGCAGGCAGATGCCATTCCTGCCACTGCGCAAAGGCGAGAAACGCGCCCGTTCCCATGGACACAAAACCCACGCGCAACAACGCGGGGGGCGTGACGCCCCGGCTCAAGAAGCGTCCCGAGAGGATGTTGCCCCCCATGTTGGCTGCCGCCACCGCCGCCGTGAGTGTGCCACCCATGGCCATGCTCAAGCCCATCTGGGCATAGATGGAAGGCAAAAATCCAATGATGGCCAACCACTGAGCCGAGTACACCGCAAACGACAACACCACCAGCCACGATCCACGGTGGGTGAACACACTGGCCAGGCGCTGGCGCCAGGGATAGACCGCAGCACCCCTGGTCGCCGTGGTCTCATCGGGCGGCACCCACCACCACACCAGAACACCGCTGAGCATCAGCCACAGCCCCAAGCCCCACCACAGCATGGGCCAACCGCTGATACCGATGACCCAGGGGCCCAGTAACAAGGCCAAGGCCGTGCCGAGAGGCATGTAGGCACCCCAGTAGCCCATCATGCGTGGCAACTGCGAGGTGGTCACCAGGCGACGAATGAGCGCTGGGGCCGGCATGGACACCATCAAAAAGCCCACCCCTTCCAGGGCTCTCAAGACCAGCATGGCCACCACCTCGGTGACAGCACCTCCCACCAGACTGCTCACGCCAAGCAAGCCCACGCCCAGCAGCATGCACCGCCGCAAGCCCAGTCGATCCGCCCCCAACCCCACCAGCACGCCCATCAACATGCCCGCGGTTTGCACCATGGACAGCAAAAAGCCTGCTTGCAGCAGCGACATACCCATCTGCTCGCGCAGCAGAGGCAGGGTGGGAGGCAATTTGCCCACATGCATCGCCGCACTCACACCCAGCCAGATAACGAGCCAGGCAGACATACGTGAGGCGGTCATGCCAGTACCTGCCGCCCGGTCAGACGTTCGTGCTCACGCACCGCAAAGCGATCGGTCATGCCCGCGATGTAATCAGCCACCGCCCGGTGGGTATCGGCTCGGCGGGCAAAATCGGTCTGCATTTCGTGTGGGCTACGGACATACGCCTCGAACAAATCCCGCACCACGTCCCGAGCCTGCTCGGTGGTCTGCATGACCTGCGGATGTCGGTACAAATTGGCAAAGAGAAAACGTTTGAGCTCGTGCGACTGCTCGCGCATCGGTGCACTGAAACACACCAGCGCAGGCGCAGCCCGAACAGCCTCCAGGGAATGTACGCCGTGTTGCGCAATGGCCAAACGCGTGGCATCAATGACGTCGTACACCTGGTCACTGAGCATGCGACGGATGGTTTCATAGAGCAGGCGCCGCCCCTGCAAGGCCGGGTATTCGCGCACCGTCTGATGGCGATACCGCTCGACCAGTTCCAGCGCTTGCAACTGCGACAGGGACAGCAAGCCCGAGCGCACCCCATCGTCGATATCGTGGGCGTTGTAGGCGATTTCGTCGGCCAGGTTGCACAACTGCGCCTCCAGGCTGGGACGTGTGTTGTCCAGGAATCGTTGGGCCACCCCCTTGGGTTCACCCGCATTCAGCCGCTCTGCGTTGCGGCGCGAACAGTGCTTGAGAATGCCCTCGCGGGTTTCAAAGCTGAGGTTGAGTCCATTGAACGCCGGATAGCGTTCTTCGAGTTCATCCACCACGCGCAAACTTTGCAGGTTGTGCTCAAAGCCTCCGTGCTCGGCCATGCATTCGTTGAGCGCATCCTGGCCAGCATGACCAAAGGGCGTGTGCCCCAGGTCGTGTGCCAATGCAATGGCCTCCACCAGATCCTCATTCAACCCCAGGGCACGGGCCATCGACCGTCCCAACTGCGCGACCTCCAGGGAATGCGTCAGCCGGGTCCGGAAAAGATCGCCCTCATGGTTCAAAAATACCTGCGTCTTGTAGACCAAACGGCGAAACGCGGTGGAGTGCACGATGCGATCACGGTCGCGCTGAAAGGCGCTGCGGGTGGGCGCTTCAGGCTCGGCATGGCGTCGACCGCGTGAGTGAGCCGGATCGCAGGCGTGGGCGGCCAGACCGGGATGCGTTGGGGTCAGGTGCGTCATCCGTGGCACGCGCCCGTGATCGCAACAAACTTCGATGTCCAGGAACTGCCAGCGTATGACATGGGTCGATCAGCTTCGACAGCTTTGCTCGATCACCTCGGCCACCAGCGCATCCGGAGCACCTTGGACCACGGCCTGACCGGGGCGCTGTATCAACACGAAGCGGATATCACCATCCTGCGCCTTCTTGTCGACTCGCATGTGTTCCAGGTAGCTGTGTGCCCCCAGCGCCGGTCCCACGGTGGGCAAACCGGCACGACGCGCCAACGACGTCAGTCGTCCCACAAAGGCAGCGTCCACATAGCCGAGCCGCTCGGACAAACGCGCCGCCATCAACATACCGCAGCCCACCGCCTCGCCATGCAACCAGGCGCCAAAGCCCAGGCCCGCCTCAATCGCGTGACCAAAGGTGTGGCCAAAGTTCAGAATCGCCCGCAGCCCGGACTCACGCTCGTCCTGCCCAACCACCTCAGCCTTGATTTCGCAGCTGCGGCGCACAGCCCAGGCCAAAGCCGAGGCATCGCGCGCCAGCAACAGATCCAGATTGGCTTCGATCCAGTCCATAAACGCCATGTCGTGGATAGGGCCGTACTTGATCACCTCGGCCAGCCCGGCGCTGAGTTCACGCGAGGGCAAGGTCTGTAGCGTATCCAGGTCGCACACCACACGCACCGGTTGGTAGAAGGCGCCGATCATGTTCTTGCCCATCGGGTGGTTCACCGCGGTTTTGCCACCCACGGATGAATCAACCTGCGCGAGCAAGGTGGTCGGCACCTGCACAAAGGGCACACCGCGCATGTAACAAGCGGCAGCAAAACCGGTCATGTCCCCGATCACGCCCCCACCCAGCGCAAACAGCACGGTCTTGCGATCGCAGGCTTGGCCCAGCAACACATCAAAAATGCGGTTGAGGGTTTCCCAGGTTTTGTAGGCCTCACCATCGGGCAGCACAATGTGCAGCACGCGTGCGTAATGGGGCTGCAAGGCCCTCTGCAAGCGCTCAAGGTACAGCGGCCCCACCACATCGTTGGTCACAATGAGCGCGCTGGCGGCGCTTGGCAAGCCCTCCCAGGTTGACGGTCGATCAATCAACCCCGCGCCGATCACGATGGGGTAACTGCGGTCCCCCAGTTGGATGTCGACCGAGGCGCTGGAAGATGCTGGGGTAGGCGTCATGACAAATCCAAACAGGAGGCAAAGATGAGGGGCAAGAAAGCGACGAGGGTCATGCGATGCATCAGCGTTTCACCACCGTGTCTCAACAGGTTCAGGACGCATCGGTAGCACTCGATGTCCCTGATGCGTCAGGCTCAGACGATAACTCCAGGTGCGACAAGATGAGTTGCACCAGCGCTCCCACCGTGGGACGAGCGGTTTCAATCACATGATGCGCGGTGTCGCGGTACAACGGGTCGCGCACCTCGAACAAATCCCGCAACCGCTTGAGGGGGTCGGACACCTGGAGCAAGGGACGGGTGCGGTCGTGACGCAGTCGACGGAACACATCCTCAGGCAAGGAGCGCAGGTAGAACACACGACCACGCTCGTGCAGGCGTTCACGGTTGATGGCACGCAACACCGAACCACCGCCCGTGGCGAGCACACCCCGGTGGTGGCGGGTGAGGTCATCGAGCACCTCAGACTCGATGTCGCGAAAACGGTCCTCCCCCTCGCGCTCGAAGTACTCGCGAATCGAGCAGCCTAAACGCTCCTCGACGGCGTGATCCGAATCCACGAAGGGGATATTCAGCCGTCGGGCGAGTTGACGCCCCACGGTGGACTTGCCACTCCCGGGCAACCCGACCAAAACCAACACTCAAAAACCTTCCTAAGGTGCTGATGCACGCTGGGAAAGCATTTTAGGGGTTAGGAACACCAGCAGCTCTTGCTTCTGGCGCTTGTGCTGCCGATTGCCAAAGAGCGCCCCCACCAGGGGCAATCGACCCAGCCAGGGTAGCCGCGCATGTTGTCCGGAGTCGCTGGTTTCATAAATGCCACCGATCACCACCGTGCCCCCATCATCCACCAGCACCTGGGTGCTCAGGTGCTTGGTGTCAATCGCGAAACCCGCTGGTGTCAATTGGCCCACACTGTCCTTGCTCAGGTCCACCTCGAGGATGATGCCGCCCTCCGGGGTAATTTGCGGCGTGACCTCCAGTCGCAGGTTGGCCTTGCGAAACGAAATCGAGTGTGCCCCGTTGCCCGTGGTGGCCTGGTAAGGCAATTCGGTTCCCTGTTCAATCACGGCCTTGACCTGGTCCGCGGTGACGACGCGCGGGTTGGACACCACACGGCCCTGTCCCTCGGATTCCAGGGCCGACAACTCCACGGCCAGCAAGCGCGTTCGCGCAGCATTGAAAAACGAGAACGCTAGCGCACCGGGGTCCTGTCCCGCCAGCGAGGCGGCAGGCAGGTTGAGCAATTGCCCGCTGACATCAGGGGTCTTGTCGCCTTGCCCCTCCAGGCGTGTATTGGCAATCGCTGTGTTGGCGTTATTACCAGCCTGACTGCGTCGACCCGAAACATCCACCGCGGCCAGACGCGCACCCAGACTGCGTGCAAAGCTGTCCCCCGCCTCCACGATGCGGGCTTCGATCATCACCTGACGCAGCGGCACGTCCACCTGCGCGAGCATGCGCTGCACAGCGTCCAACCGGGACGGCACATCGGTGACAAACAACTGGTTGGTTCGGGGTTCGGCCAGGGCCACACCGCGAGCGCTCAGGAAACGCGGATGCCCGTGCGACAGGGCGCCGCCTCCACTGGCCAGTCGAGGGTTCCCCACCGACCAGGGCGGCATGGCCGACATGGCCGGCGAACCAGGCACAACAGGGACCGTTGTCCCCGCGTCCTGTCCCACCGTTCCTCCCATCAGGGCGCCGGCTGGCGCACCCAGGCTGCCCGTTGTACCCAGCCCCATCATCGCAGCACCCGCACCGCTGGCGTATCCGCCCATGGCCCCCCAGCCAGTACCCCACCCAGCAGATGACCCTCCCCATGAACCGCCCCCGAAGCCACCACCGGCTGCAGGCGACAGCAAATGGGTCATCACATCCAAGGCCTTGGCATAGTTGAGTTGAAACGATCGGGTTTGAACCGGCTCGAGTTGCTGGACGGCCGCGCGATGCTCGTAATCCTGTCGCTCTCGCGCCGTGATCTCAGCACGCGGCGCAACCCAGATCACACCGTCCTGTCGCCGCTGCGCCAGCCCTTTGGCCTGCAGAATGGTCTCCAGTGCCACCGGCCAGCTCACACGCTGCAAACGCAAGGTGATGTGGCCACTGACACTGTCCGAGGCCACGATATTGACCCCAGAGAACTCGGCAATCGTCGCCAGCGCAGCGCGAATGTCCACCGCGTGAAATTGCATGGACAGGCGCCGAGGTTCTTCCCCATCCGGCGTGACCTCCTCAGCCCCAGCCCTCACTGCCGAGAGGCTGGCCATCCAGGCAAACAGCACCGACACGGCCAGGGCGCGCAGTGCCCGAGAGCCCACGCCCGAGGGACCCGACCACGCAGTCCAGTCACCTGATTTCATGGACGCAGGCCCTCTTGCGCGGTCAGCGAGTCGGGCCCATTGGCCATGGACAGCACCTCACGGGGTCCCTCCCTGTGCCCGCTGCTGGCCTGCCGCGCGGCTTGCAGCACCAACGCCTGCGGCTCAATCGCCACCACCTGAATCCGCTCAACCCCCAGTATTTGCCCCCTCTGCACCCGATGGGATACGGGAACAGACGAGCCACGCCCTGACGGTGGCACCGGGTCCGTGGGCGCTGAGGTCCATGTCACCAACGCCACCCGTTCCTCGTCTTGTGCCACCACGCCGATCAGACGGATGTCTTTCAGAGGCGCCCTGGGCAACACGTGGTTCGCATCGACCACGGGTGGTTTCGGGCGGGTGTCCATGGCTGGCACGGAGCGCTCGTACAGGGACAGGCGATGGCCTGCAAAGGGATTGACCGAGTGAGCCACCGCCAAGATCTCGCCGGCTGGCCATCGCTGAGGCATTGCCGGCAACGGTGCAGACCAGCGCAACTCCAGGCGCCACTGCAAGAGCTCGGTCGCAAGCGACTGCTGGACCTGCACGTGCAGCAGAACCAACCGCGGGAATCGGCGTGCCATGGCATGGATCAAACCCACCCCCTGCTCGTAGCTGGCCACCCCGTCGAGTCGCCACAGCGCACCAGCCTCAGCACGGTCTTGCTGCGTGGAAGACGCGGCTGGCACCGATCGACCATACCAATCGCTCAGCCGATGCTCTCGCAACAATTGATGCCAGCGCACCAAGGCCGACACGTCGTCATGGGACTGGACTGGACGTTCAAGGACCGCCGCCTGCCCAAGGGTGGACTGAGACAGAGCCCTGTCTGCAGGCTCATGCGCACTCAGCTGCTGCTCAAGTGCCTGCGCCGCCGC
>JACCDP010696754.1_pt1 | contig 38992 bp, 42 predicted proteins | sample 7445841 | NCBI WGS metagenome assembly JACCDP01 (sample SAMN15323441, study PRJNA562643) | freshwater metagenome | isolation source: river surface water | place: USA:Blue River Watershed | collected 2017-08-17 | reverse complement strand
ATGCCTGGATACCACCTGTAAGTGCTTCCATCGAATGCGTAATATTCAAATGTAAGACCTCCAGCATATGCGCCACCATCGGTGCTTCCGTTGCCAGAAATGCGCCCGTGCCGTTGAGTTCCAGACACTCCGTCGAAACTGAACTCAAGAGACCCTGAGCTAAGAATTGTTGGCGCAGTAACAGAACCAGTGTTGACTATTCCGGTATGACCTGAGCCAACCTGGATTACTCCAGTTCCAAGATTGTTGGCGGCAGTAGACGTGCCAACTAAAAAACGACCTGAACTGTCAATGCGGCATTTTTCGCCATTGATATCAAACTTGATGGGACCATAGCCCGTGCCAGTTTGATAAGAGTGCGTTAAAGAAACACCGTCTTGCCCATTTGCGCCGGGAACAATGTTAAAAGTTGCGCCCGTGTTACCCGTGTAAGCTGTATAAATACCTGTACCGACTACATCTAAGGTTCTGCTAACTGAAGTAGTGCCAATCCCTACGTTGCCTGCTGATGTGACAACCAACTTGTCAGAATAACCGCTTCCTGGTGTCTGGATTGAAAACACACCGTTGGTTGTGCCTAGGTAGGAAAAACTGCCGCTGCCATCCTTCAGTCCAATGAAACATCCATTGCTACCAGTTCGCTCAAAAGCTGCTTGAGTAGAGTTGGTTCCAGACACGTGAAGTGTACTACTAGGGCTACTAGTCCCCAGACCTAATCGGCCACTGGAGTCAACAAACAACCGCCCAGTGCCGCCCGTAGCAATGGCAACCTGGTCTTCACCTGGGCTGTACAGACCAGTGTTGGCGTCAAAGGTCAGACTGGGCGACGCAGCGCTGCCGGATGCCAGGTCAACTGTCAGGTTGCTGGCCAGCTTGGCCGACGTCACCGCAGCGTTGTCGATCTTGCCAGTGGTGACTGCGCTGTCGGCCAGCTTGGCCGTGGTCACCGTGCCATCGCTGGGTGTGCCGATGTTCACCGTTGACCCCATGGTCACGATGAAGAAGGGCGACGACGTGGCCGGGGCCTGGCTGAAGATGATGTCGTTGCCGTCAATGGCAAAGCCTTCAGCAGGTTGCGACGTGCCGCTGTTGGGCCTTTGGACGACCCCGTTGATGCTGGCAATCAACTGCTGGGCAAACAGCGGCGGGTTGCTCAGCGTGAAGCGATAGGCCGTCCCATTGAACGACGCACTGCCGCCACCGGTACCAGCAGAGCTGGATAGAGTGTTGATGGAGAAGCTGCCAATCGACTGGACCTCTTCCCAACTGCTGGTGGTCCCGTCGTACACCAGCATCTTGCCCATGACCCTGTTGAAGAACAGGTCACCGGAGTCCAGGTCGGTGGTGGGGTTGGTGTCTCCCACCCGGTACCGGGCGAAGAAGTCGTTGATGTCATCGCTGAGCTGGATGATGTCCTGCTCTCTGGCGATGACCTTGTGGTAGGTGTAGCTGTTCAGCGTGCTGGTCGTCTGCACCTGCAGGCCCATGCCCGCTGGCAACGTCGTGCTGTACAGCGAGGCGGGGAAGCCGGTGATGGTGACCGCCACAGCGCCAGTGGTCTGCGCATTGGTCGCAGTGCCGCTGCCGTTGATGACCAGGCCGCCCGCATCAGACACGCTGACGACAGTGCCTGCGTTGTCACTGGGGTCCGGGTTGTCGACCGGAAAGCTGGTGCGATTGGCAATAGCAACAAAGCCGCCCAGGGCATTGATCAATCCTGTGGTCCAGGTGTTGATCGCACTGCTGGTCGGGATGTCGTTGGTGTTGCCAGGGGTCAGGGTGCCGGTGATCGTCTTGCCGGCCAGCTGGTTCAACTCACTGGTCGATGCGGTCAAGCCATCCAGCTTGTTGATCTCGGTGGCGTCGGCAGTGACGCCATCCAGGATGTTCAGCTCTGCAGTGGATGACGTGATGCCATCCAGCGTGGCCACCTCACCAGCGGTCAGCAGGGCAAAGGCAGCAGCTGCACCGGTCTGCGCACCAGCCAGGGCCTGCAGGTCGGCGTCGGCCAGCTTGGCGTTGGTGACAGCGCCGTCCTGGATCTTGACGGTGATGACAGCGTCGGTCGCCAGGTCGCCGGCAACAATGGTGCCATCGGCAATCTTGCCGCTGGTGACAGCTCCGTCTGCCAACTTTGCAGTGGTGACGTTGGCGTCGGCAATTTTTGCCGTGGTCACATTGCTGTCGGCAATCTTGGCTGTTGTGACATTGCTGTCGACGAGCTTTGCCGTGGTGACGTTGTTGTCTGCAATCTTTGCAGTGGTCACAGAGCCATCGGCCAACTTGGCCGTGGTCACCGCGCTGTTGGCGATGTTGGCCGTCTGACTGACAAAGGTGTCGACGTAGTTCTTGGTGGCCGCATCGCTGCTGGCCGATGGCGTGCCGACATTGGTTATGCGCTGGCCGCCGGCAGAGGGCAGGCCAGTGGCGGGGTCAATCGACACCGTCTGCTTCAAGGCATCGTCCAGCTCCTGTTCCAGGTACAGGTGCTGCAAGTTCCCCGTGTCCAGATCAGCTGCCACCAGGGTGGACCCATCGGTGAAGTCCACCAGGGGCAGGGCGGCGGGGGTGACCCGCCTGACTTCAACCCGCACGCCATTGGCCGGAGCGCTGGCCAGCTGCACGACGGTGCTGCTTACCCAGGTGTACGCAGTGTCGACGTAGTTGACGTAGACCTTGACGTGCTGCTCCCGGATGTACGGAAACGGGACGGTGTATTGAGTCGTCGAACCGTTGCCGGTGTAAATGGCGTAGGAGTAAGGCATCAGCGGTTACCCGGGGTGATTGACCAGGACTGAACTCCGCCTTGCTGCGGAGCAGGAGTGCCTCCACCGTACCGGCGGAGATAATCCTTTTCACCTTTGTCGGCTTTGTTGGCAGCCTCTTCCTGGAGGATGAGCTGGCCCTTGGGTGTCGTCTCCTTGTAGACCGCCTTGGCCAGCTCCTTGTACCGCTGGATCTCGTCCTGCAGCGCTGCAGCCCGCAGGCTCACGAAGCGGCTCGACGGTCCGTCAATGGGCCAGGACTGGTACTGCGGTGAATCGATCAGCTCAATGGCCGATTGCTCAAAGGTCCGGCCAAACTGGTCCTTCACCGTGGCAAAGGTCAGGATGTACTGCTCCAGTTCTGCTGGGGTCAGTCGCATCTCTGCGCCAAAGTCTGCAGCCCGGGGCCCCAGGAACGACGTGCCCTTGCCGTGCAGCCTGGCCATTTCTTCGTGGACAGGGCCGCGGGGTTGGCGGCCCACCTGCGCGGCAGCCATCGGGGTGAACTGCATCAGGGACTGCAGCCACGGCATTTCGGCTGGCAGCTGCTCGGCACCCAGGATCCCTGTCGTCAGGATTGGTTGGCCGTTGATGTAGTCACGACGGGCCGGCAGGTCGTTGGACCAGCCAGGAACTGCATTGCGCACCTCGTCCAGAGTCTCCTGGAAGAAGCCCATCAGGCCGCCGACGTCGCTGGGGCTGACGGTCCGGGTGACGGGGTCGACCTCCCGGCGGGCAGCACGCAACGCTGAGCTGTACGGCACCATGCTGGCCGCGATGCGGGACATGTACCTGGCCATGGCGTTGCGCTGGTTGGGGCCAGTCAGCACCTTGCTGGGGTTGAAGAAGGCCTCGTACATCTCAGTGAAGCCCTGGAAGTAGCTCTTGCTCAGCACGCCACTGGTTGACATGCGAGCCATGGTCAGCACCAGTGATCCGCCCAGTCGGTTGCGGGCCTCAGTCGGCAGGCTCATGGCGATGTCGGCGTAGTCACCGATGGCGCCGAACACCGTGGCATAGGGCTCCATGGCACGCATGGAGATGGGCTGCGACCACTTGCCTTCCTCATCGCTCCATACCTGAAACGAATACGGCGAGCGACCTTCAATCTCAGTCCACTTCTGCTTGGCAGCAGGATCAAGCGGGCCGCCGCCGTTAAAGCGGACATAGCCCATGACCGATGCCATGGTCGCCATGGCCAGCACCGCCGACCCGGTCGCCACTTCGCCCAGGGCCCGATCACGGGTGAAGGCGTCCTCGCTGGTGATGTCCCGCCAGAAGGTGTCCACAAAGGCCGCGGCCGGGGTGTTCCTGGCAGCCGACTTGATGATGTTGTTCGGCACCCGGACGAACGGCTGCAGGAACTTGAACACCGGGCCGACGTAGCGGGCGCTGGCCAGGGTGTCCATGGCCTCGCCAGGCAAAGAGCCCAGCCGACCGAGAGGCGTCGTCATGAAGAAGTTGGCCACCTTGTCCATGGCCAGTCCCTCATCGACGTACTTCTTGGCAAAGGCCTGCAGCTCTTGGCCTTCCAGGCCCTGGGCCATGCCGATCCGTGCGCCTTCGCCGTAGGTCCGTGGCTCCAGGTCGGCCCAAATCTTGTCGGTGAAGTTCACCGCATCCATGAAGGCCTGGGCCCTGGGGCTGTCCATGTGAACGTCGGCCAGGTTCTTGCCGTTGAGGACGACGTCCTTGATCGATTCCTGGGTCCGGGCATCGGCGTACTGCTGCGCCCACTTCCAAGCCTCAGGACTCATGTCCTTCATGCCGCGCTCGACGGCCAGCTCCATGCCACGAGGCAGGTGCCGGACGTGCTCGTAGGCGTAGCCGGCCAGGGTGGAGTTGAAGGTGTCGATGGTCAGCGCGATGCGGGTGCCACCGGTGCCGAGAAAACGCCACAGGTGGTTGGCCAGCTGGCCGATGGGCTTCTGGGCGTACTCCTCGCCCATGTTCATGGTGTTGACCGTCCAGCCGGTCATCTGCTCTGGACCTTGCAGCAGCTCGCCCTGGGCCTCCTGCTTGGCGATGCGGCTCATGTAATCGACCGAGCTGTTCTCCAGGTTGAACAGCGACTGGCCAGCCTTAAACGCATGACCTGCCACGCGCATGGCGTTGGTCAAGTTGCCCCAATACTGCTGGAACATCATCAGCGAATACATCGACCGCTTCAGCTCGCCTTGCAGAGCAGCACCTGCTGCTTGCTGCAGTGGCAGCCGGGCCAGGTTCAGCAAGCCGTTGGTGACGTTGGTCATGCTGGTGACGCCGCTGCTGATCAAGTTGCTGGTGCGCAACATCAGCAGGGCATTGGGCGTGAAAGTCCTGGTGTCGTCAAAGCCACGCCAGAACTTGGTCCGGGCCTGGCTGTCGGCGGCGATGGACACCAGCGACTGGGCCAGGGCGTCAGCAGCTGCCGCGGCCTTGGGCGTCACTTCGCCACCATTGATGGCTTCGGTCAGCTCGGGGTCCAGCTTGTTGGTCAGGGTCTCCTCGATGGGCTTGGCCTGCTCGGCTTCCAACTCGGTCCTGATCTCGGCCTCGACGTCGATCTGCTCGCCAACAGGTGCAGCAACAGGTGACACATCAGGCTGGACAGGCGCCTCTGGGATCTCTGCATCCTTGACGTTCTGGGTGGGCGGGATGTCGTAATCCCTGGGCACCTGCATCTCCAGGCCCAGCTGGCCCCAACGGCGGGTGACACGCATGACTGCCTGGTGGGCAGCACGGCTGGATTCAGCAGCAGTGACCAGTCGGGCCAGTCGCTCGGTTTGGTTGATGCCCTCGAAGTTGGCGCTGTTCAGCCACAGGGCTGCTTCCTGTGCTGCTTCCACCTGCTTCTTGTCAGCAAAGGCCATGGCCCGGTTCAGGGCACCTTGCTGGTACTCGTCGAAGCCACGGGTCAACGACTTCAGGCCGGCCATGATGGCCTCGCCGTCTTCACCGTGCCGGGTGAACCAGTCCTGGTTCATGCGACGTAGGTCCTCCGGGCTGAACACAGGGATGCCGGATTCGGTGGGCCGGTCAGGCAGCACCTTCGACATGGCGTTCAGCCCGTCGACCAGGTCCTCCCGCTTGGCGGTGTAGATGGTCTTGCCAGAAGGCGACTGCACCTTCTGGAAGCTGTTGGCCATCAGGTCTTCCATCGTGACCTCGCCGTTCAGCAGGGCCTGACGGTTGACCTCCAACTGCCGGGCAAAACGGCGCACCCAGTCGTCGCTGTTCTCTGGGCCCGGTGGTGGGTCGACGGGCAGCGGGCCAGCCGGTTCCTCGCTGTAAAGCCGGCCGCGGTTGCGGTTCTCTTTTCCGCCCAGGGCAATCATGTCCCGGTTGCGGATGGTCTCCAGGATGTCCGTGCGCGGGTAAGAAATTGGGCGCCGGCCTGGCACGGGCATTTCTTCGTAAGCAGAGCCCAGCTCAGCCCGGGTCCTGGCCAGCTTGCCGCTGTAGGCCTGGTCAAAGATTGAATTGATCGACGTCCAGCCGCGGCCACGGATGAAGTTGTTGGCGCTTTCAATGAAGCTGAGCAGGGCGTCAAAGATGCGAAGACCTGCGCCAATTGCATCCATGGCCAGCTTTTCGCCGGTCTTGATCCGCTCAATCTTGAAGTCGCCGCCCGTGAAACCAGCATTGCGGTAGCCGCGCAGCTCGTCTTCGGTGGCGCCAGTCATGAAAGCGATGGGGTCCAGCCCCTCCTTGCGGGCGTAGGCGTACTTCTGGAAAGCGACAGCCTGCTGTTCAATCAAGGCGACTTTTCTGCCTTGGCCGGCCGCGGCCTTAATCCTGTCGTCGGCTGCGATGGACAGCTTCAGCTGAGACCAGAAGCTGTTCAGCGCTTTCAGCTCGGACGCGGTGAGGAAGTTGAACTGGACGCGGTGGAAGGCCTCGTGGAAGGCCGTCTGCTGCGTCCTCGTGACCTTGTCGCGGCCGACGCCATTGACCTGGATCAGGTCCTCAATGGGGTCATAGAAGCCGTTGAGGTAGCTGATCTCCTTTGGGTCTCCAACGCCGCCCCATTCCTTGGGACGCTGGCCCATCTGGAAGGCTTCCTGAAAGCGAATGGCAACGTCGTCACCAGCAACGCGGCGGATGTCGTCCGCCAGCTCGTCAGTCAAGGCCTTTACAAAGTCAGGATCCAGCGGCGGCATGCCGGTGGCTGGCAGGGTCTCCACCGTCGACGCCAGGCGACCACCGCCAGGACGAAAGCCCTGGTCGGGCAGTTCAATGACACCAGGCGCTGCGTCCTTGGCCTGGGCTTTGATGGCAGCACGGACCCTGTCGCCGTGGCTGGCAATCTCTGTCAGGTCGTAGCCGGCCCGCTCGACGGCGTCGCGGAACTTGGGTGCAGCCTTGGAGACCGTCTTGACGTCGTTGGCCAGGATGTAGGCAGCGCGGTCCAGGTCGCTGGCAAAGCGCAGCTGGAACTGCTTGGAGCCGTAGCTGTAGCGGGGGGACGACCGCTGCAGCTCATCAGGCAGACGGAAGGCGGTGGCGGCAGGGATGAAGCTGGCCTGGCCTTCGGCTGGAACCTCGACGCCGCGGTCCCCCAAGCGGGCACGCAGTTGCTGAGCCAGTTCCGTATTGCCAGCCTGCTCGGCCAGGCTCAGTCGGATCAGGTCGGGATCTTCGGTCGGCTGTGCCGCCGCCCTGGTGGGCGTCGGCGGCTCAATGGCAGCGGCAGCCACGTTGCCCATCGGCTGCACCGCAATGCGCGGCTCGGGCGCCTGAGCGCGGCTCTCCAGCTCGGCCTGCACGACCACCTGCTTTTCTTCTGGCAGCGTGGACAGTGCGCGATCTACCAGGGCTTCAGATTCCGCGACTTGTTCAGGGGTCGCGGCAGCAGGTGCCCCAAGCGGAAGCTGGGGTCCATTGATCTCTTCGTCGATGGCGCTGCGCAGGGCGTCCAGGTTGTCCTCGACCACCTTCTTGACGGTCCGGCCGCCCTTGGCCTGTTCGACCATCTGGTCCAGCAAGGCCCGCACAGGGCCGACGTAGCCAGTCACCTGGTTAAAGACGGCCGCGGCCTGGGCTGCCTGGTCCTTGGCCGCCTGGCTGCCAGCGACGTCGATCACATTGCCGGCTGCTTCCAAGATCGACTTGCGGCCAACCCTTGCAGCCGACGTCAAGGCGATCATCTCCTCGCGCAGCAGTCGGTAGGCTTCAGCTCGCACATCAGCCCGCACGCTGAAGTCGCTGGTCTTGTCGGCCCACTCCTCCATGCCCGGCAAGGTTCCGCCGGCCGGCATTTCGGTCTGGGCAAACTTGGCTTCCTGCATGGCCTGCAGGATTTTCTCGGCCGACCACTTGCCTTTGGCTGCAGCAGCAGCGACGTCACGAATGACCGTTTCGTCCAAAGGCTCGCTGCCCAGGGCGACGGCCTTGGCCATGTCCAGCTTGCCGGTGACACCACGGTCAAACAGCTCCTGGGGCAAGCGGCTCAGCGGAATGGCCTTCTCTGCAACAGGGCCGCGGACGTTGATGTTCCGCTGCCGCAGTTGCTCGATGCCCATGCCCATGTCGCGCATGACCTTGGCGGCATCCCAAGGGGTGCCCATGCCTTCGGCCATGTTCTCCATGGCGCCGATGGCCCGGGCCTGCTCGGCTGTGGGGGCCTCGATCTCCCAGGTCAGGATGGACTCCCGGCCAGAACGACGGGCCAGGTCCAAGCGGTTGTGGCCGTTGACCACATACAGCTGGCCGTTGGCCGGGTCGCGCCAGACGCTGATGATCTTCCCGAACAGCGGGTCGTACTCGGCCGTCTCTTTCAACGAGCCCGACACACCTGTCTTGCTCAATTGGCCGGCGGCCTTGAACTGGAACCGTTGGGGGTCGGTGGCAATGTCAGCCACGCGGCTTTCCCGCACCTGGGAATAGGACGGCAACTCGGTGCCCCGAGCCTCCGGCGTGACCGGGCCGGCAACATCGGGCACAGTGTTGGCCGCCCGGGCCATTGCCACCTCCAGGTCGTCGAACGACTGGGCGTAGTCGGCCTCTGCTTTGGCCACTTCTTCCCCGGGATCAGGCAGGCCCTGCTGGATCTCGACGCCCTTTTTCTCCCACATGGGAGTGCGGCGCATTTCCTGGTAGGCCTCCGCAACCTCGACTGCCTTGGCCTTTGGCTTGGGGGCTGGGCCAGCTGCTGCTTCTGGGGTGGGAGCAACGGGGGGCTCGGCTTGCTTGGCCGTTGCATCAATGACCTGCTCAGCCGCAGGCTTGCCTGTTTGCTGTGCCGCCTGCCTGGCCTTGTGCAGGTTGACGGCGGCCCTGGCGGCCCGGCCAAGCCCTTCGATAACGGTGTTGGCGGCAGGGTCAAGGATCAGCAGGCCTTCAACGGCGTTCTTCCACCTGGCGTCAGACGCTGTGTCGCCAGGCTTCGAGCGCACCATGTCGACCAGGGCCCCGTGCAAGGGGGTGCCGGCCTGTTGTTCCACCCACCGGAGGACGTGGTCGGACAGTCGCTGCTCCTCAGGCTTAAAGCCGCCGTAGGCCGCAATGGCGCTGGCCGGTGCTTCCTTGACGCTTTGCACCGCCACCCTGCCGGCAAAGCCACGAAGGCCAGGGGCTGCCGCCGCCCGGGCCGCCGCTGCTTGCAATGGCTGGACGACGGGCGCTGCAGCACGGACAGCTGCTGGCGCCCCAGGGGCACGCATGGCCACGCCACGGGCACCACGCACACCGCGGGATGCCAAGAACCAGGCAGCGCCGCCTTGGATTAGGCCAGCCAAGAATCCTTCGACAGGACTGGCCGCTTCCACCTTGGGCAACGGCGGGAAAACGCCAAGGATTGGTGCGTCAGGAGCACCAGGCTTGCGAGGCACACCACCGGGGACCCGCAGTTTTGAGAACTCATCAGCCGGCAGATTGCCCAAGACCTCTTGGGCTAGGTCGCGGGCGGCCTTCTTGCCTGCACCGACCACCGTTTTGGAAATGCCAAGTGGCAAGCCCAGCGATTCAATGGCAACGTTCTTCAGCGCGTCGCCGCCGCCACCTTCACCGACCTTCGGGAACTTCTCGGGGACCTGAGCTTCGACGACCTGCTGGCCAGTCTTTGGGTCGGTGGTGACGTTAATCGGCATTGGTCAAATCCCCTGCTGAATCAGCTGCCTGACCTGATCGTATCGGCGGCCAAAGATTCGTCTCCCCTCCTGGGCGCTGACAAGTTGCTGCCTGGAATAACCAAAGACTCCCTCGTACTGACCAGGTGCTTTGGCAATGTCAACGATGGGCTTGTTGCCGGCAACTGCCGACCGGTTGATCAGGTTGGCCGCCACCTCCAGCTTGCCGCGGGCTGTAGGCCCGGCCTCCGTCAAAGCAGTAAACGCCAAGGCGTTGAGGTCCTGCTGTGACAGTCGTCGTGCCCTCCTGACGGCCAGCGGCACGGCGGCCGGGTTGAAGTCAAAGAACCAGTTTTCCCGCGGGTCGCTTTGGTAATCGCCCGGCCGCTTGTTTTTGATCAGGCCAACGCCTCGAAACGAATTGGCTCCACGCATGGCCCGAATCACGCCGATCAGATTGGTCGACCCTGAGGTCATTGGCCCCAGGGAAGCAAGCTGCATGTCCTCGGCCGCCATGGCCGGCGGCGCAACGACGTCCATCGCGGTGCGCACGGCGCTGCTGATCGCGCTGCTCAGCATGCCGTAGGTGCTTGGGGCTGGAGTAGCCGGTTGGGCCATGCTGATCTCCATGCCGTTCAGCTCCTGCATCCGCCCTTCATAGTCCTTGGGGAAAGGCCTGCCCGGGTAGACGTTTTTCCACTGGTCCAAAAAGAACTGCGCTGGCTTGTTCTGGTAGCCAGCCCGCTTGATCATCAGCCGCATGGGCTCGCTGAGCTGGCCTTTGTCCAGGAAGTCGTTCAGGTTTTGCAGGTACACATTGGCCGGGAACAGCACTCCGTTTTTGACCTGCTGCTGCAGCTGGTAATTGGCAGCCCGGTTGCCAGGGCCCATTCGGCCAAAGGCGCCCAGGGTGTCGGACCATTTCTGCGGCGACTCGTAAGTCGGCTGCAAGCTGATGCCAGCAGCAGGGGCAGCCTTGGTCTTGTTCAGCTGGTCGCTAACAAAGGAGTCCAGCTCTTTCCGTAGTTGAGGGGTGCCCATGTTGTTGGCCATGCCGCTGCGGCGAATGGCTTCAATGTCAGCGTCGATCTCTGCCGACCGCTGCGCCAAGCGACGGCGCTCGCCTTCTGACAGGGCCATGCCACCTTCCGAGCCAGCCCGCTGCATCGCTTTCATCTCTTGCTCCATCAGGAGCTTCTTGGCCTCCTTGGCCGCATTGACGTAGGGCCGCATGTCAGCCGACTGCAGCTGCCGGTAGTTTTGAATCAATCGACCGCCGGTGCTGGGGTCCATCAAGCCGCTGGCCACCAACCCTTCAATCCTGGGAATCTCAACATTGGGGTCCTTGTCGTAGCCAAAGGTGACGGTCCGCTCCACCAGCTTCTGCTGATTGGCAGAGATCAGCTCACCCGCCTTCGACTGCTTTTGGATCTCGTCAATGGCCGTCTGTCGCTGGACGGGATCCTGGATCTGCATTGCTTCTTGCAATGCCTTGGTCTGGGTGGTCAGCTGTTCGGTGGGGGTCAGGGTCGGATCGCCAACCCGGTTACGGGCGGCAATGCCGCGACCAATGTCTTCGCCGGACTCCTTGGAGATGTAGTCCAGGTTGTCGCTGAACTTGCGGTAGGCCCCGACCAGCTCTTCTTGCAGCTTGAGCGCAGCGCTGATGCCACCTTTGGCGCCCAGTTGATCGACCAGCAGCACGTCGCCCTTGGGGCCAACACGCACCTGGCCAAAGATTTGCCGAGCCTCATTGCTCAGGTAAGTCCAGCGCTGAAGGTTCAGTTTGCCGTCGACCACAGAGCCAGCAAGGACGGCCTCTGCTACCCAGCTGGTCATGTCGTCCAAGTGCTTCTGGTAGCCCTCGACGCCCAGGTTGATCCGAGCGCTGTTGAGCATGTTCGTCAAGTTGGTCGCAGCCCCGTCGCGGTCGACCAGCTGAGCAGTGAAGATGCTGGCCAGATTGCTCTTGGTGGCGACGGCGGCCTGCCTGCCCTTGTAGGCGCTGTGCAGCGTGGCATGCTGCCGATCCATCTCGGCGTACTTGGCCTCGATCTGCGGGGCCATTTCCGCAAACAGGACCGGGTCGTTGGGGATGCGGAACAGATCCGTCTGCGCCCCTTTCAGCCTTGGGTCGCCTGGCGGGATCTGGTCAATCGGTGTGCCATCGATCTCTGCCCTTTGGGAAAACCGAGCGACAGAGCTGTTGATGTCGTCCTGCAGCAGGCCCTTGTTGTTGTAGCGATTGGCATAGGCCAGCTGCAGCGGACTCAGGGCCTGCACCTTGTTGTAGGCCTCTGCCGCGGCTGGATCGCCGTCCTGGGCCCTGCGGTACAGCTGGTCACGCAGTTGGACCAGTTGCTGGCCCGGGTACTGCATCTTCAGGTCAGCCGCAAACTGCCGGCCGATCAGCTCTGCTTGCTTGTCTTGGAACTTCAGGCGCTCGACGTACTGGTCGCCAAACGTCTGCAGCACTGGGCTGAAACTGCCCAACGCCTTGGCCAGGGCAGCCATGTCCTGGCTGGGCCCGGGCAGGGGCTGAGGTTCAAAAAACTTTGGCGGGCCGCCAACGGTCGGCGCACCGGTTTGCTGAAACACCTCGACTGGAGCCGCCTGTGGCTGCAGCCCTGGCTGGTTGATGCTGGCCTGGGCAAGCATGCCGGGCGTGGCCATCTGCTCGACGGCGCCAAGAAGGCGGGTCGACGTGGCCCGATCTGTGTCGCCAAAGGTTTGACCGGTGGAAAGGCGTGCCATGGCTTACCCCTTGAAGACGTTGCTGTAGTTGGGAATCTTGGGCGGCTGAGCGGCTTTGATCTTTTGGATCTGGCCGTAGGTGCTCATGCCTGTCTGAACTCCTCCAATGACGGAAGAGACACCCCCCAGGATGTACGGCGTTGCGCTTGGTGCCGACTGGTAGATCGGCTCCAGCGGATCCAGCACAGGCTGCTCCAGGTACGGCTGCTGGCTGGCAAGCCTGCTGCCTCTCCTGGCCGCAGCGCTCATCTTCTCCATCTGGGTCTGCGTTGACGCAAAGGCCAAGTTGCGCTCGGTGGCGTAATCGAACACCGCCTGCTGCCTGTAGTAGTCAGCAATCAGGTTGTCGACCGTCGCGCCCAGGCGTCCAGTTGCCCTGATCTCACCTTGTGCCTGACGACTGGCCAGCGTCGCTTGCTGCATCTTCTGGGCCGCGGCCTCCTGCTCCTGCATCAGCCGCAGGTTCAACTGGGAGATGTCGTTTTCGTAGGCCTGGTCAGCAAGGAATCGGTTTTGCTCCATGATCGCCGCTTGCTGTTGCGACTTCAGCTGCTCAAATGCCCGGGCCGAACTGGCCTGCATTTGCTGGAACCGGTAGTTCTGTTCCGCCTGGGCATTGGCGGCGGCCACGTTCTCTTGGGCCTGCTGGTAGCCGGCCACACCCTGGGCGATGCCAAGGCCGGCAGACAGGACGCCAAGCGTGATCGATACGGGCTCACACATGGCTCATCCTCACGAACTCCAGGAACGGTTGGCCTTCATTGCCATAGTTTGGATGCTCAGCGATGAAGGTAAAGCCCATCCACCGAAGCCATTTCAGGTGGACCGTGTTGCGGGCGTCGGCGTAGTTGAACAGCACCTCGTACCGCTGCAGCATTTCCTCCACGCATGGCTTGGCCTGCCTCAAGAACTGGATGCTGTTTTGCTTGTCTTGCACCAGCTCGTCTGTCGCCAGCATCCAGATTCGCCCAACGCCTTGGCCCTGGTCCACGACGCCCCACATGCCAACCGGGTCGCCGCCTCGGCCGACCATGGTCATGCACGGCGCACCCTTGAAGTAGCAAAACAGCAGGGCCTGGTCGGGCGACTGCCCACAGCCGGCCATGACCTCCGCCTTGTCTTCTTCCCGCATGGCCCTGGCCACTGGAACAATGTCCTGGACGCGGGTCGGTCGGGTGTAGCCCGTCACATGCGGCCAGCTCTGGAGTGATACCACCCTTCCCATTCCGCGGACTGCAGCCTGCAGGGTAGGGCGCTGCTGCTGGCAATCTGAATCTTGGCATCCACGTTTTGGGTCATCACCGGCACACGGAAGCGCCCGTTTCTGATGCCAGGACTGCCAAGTGCAATCAGCGAATCGCCAGGCTCAATGCCGTTGTACGGGTAGGTGTAGGTGGCCCTGTTGCGAGGGGTGATCTTGACCTCAAAGTGTGAGGTCTGGTCGAAGATCATCGTCCAGGTGCGCAGCTGCAGCTTGGGCCCGGCCACCACGGCAATGCCGCCGCCGGGTGGCTGCTCCTTCAGGTACTGGGTGCTGAACTCGTAGAGCATGTCGTACAGCTCGCCCACATAGAACTTGGCGCTGGTCAGGTTTCCGCGGACCACCAGCGTGCCGTTGCCACCGGCCCCGCCCGCCAAGGTTTGGCTGATGGGCACCAGCATCTGCCCGTACTGAATGGTGTTGCCAACGAAGTACCGGCCAACCACCACCATCGTGCTGTCGGCCGCGATGGGATACGGCAAGGTAATCGTGCTTTGAATGTCCAAGCCCGTCGGATTGGTCAGCGCCACCGAGCAGCTGGCTTCCGTCGTCTTGCGGTCCACCATGACCTCGATGCCAGTGCCGGTGTCGACGTGCTCAGGACGGAGGACTGCCTTTTCCAGGTAGACGCCGTCGCTGTACTCGACAACCAGGTACAGGTCGCTGTCAATCAAGTCGGCGCCAATGATTGACTTGGCGCCCTTGACCTCCCAGTAAGACCAGGCTGACTGCAGCTTGGTGTCGTCCTGGAAGAAGAACTTGTAGAGGTAAACCCGCTTGGGCTGGTCCTTGCTGATCAGCAGGATGCTTTCCTCTGAAGCGGTGGCGATCAGGGTGCAAAGGTTTTTGGGGACGAACCGTGGCACCGACGACGTGACCTCTTCTGACACTGGCACCGGACCGCTGGCGTCAGGCAAGAAGAACTCGCGCAGGCCGGTGAAGTCGCCTTTGGGCACAGAGAAGTAGATGGTCCGGCCCACCCCGACCGGGTCCACCGAGTCGGTCATCTCAAAAGTGGTGATCGGCGTGATGGTCGCCGTCTTTGGAGTCAGGGCACCGCTTGTCGTTGATCCGCTATCCAGCCGAAACTGGCCATGCCGGCTGAACAGCAGCAGCACGTTGGCAAAGGCCAGGCTGCTGATCAGGAAGTTGATCTCCCGGCCGCCGGTTGTCAGGTCGACTGGGTCGCTGTCGACGACGGCCTGCACCGTTTCAGGCCAGAACCGGTCGTAGCTGTCGGCGGCAGACAGGATGACGTTTTCGTCAGCCAGCAAGGCCAGTCGGTTGCGAAACAGGTTGACGTTCTGAATGGTGCTGCCGACAAAGCTGGGATTGGGCGCGGTGTCGGCGTCACCTGCCACCCGGGCCGACCAGTCGAACTTCTTGAAGGTGAAGGTGCCGTTGCTTTCGCGCACCAGCACATGCGGCATGGTGGTCGCGTCAAACTTGTAGACAATCCCTGGCGCCACGGTCTCTTTCCAGACGCCGTGGCCAGTGCCGCTGCCAGCATTGGCGACAAACTTGACGTAGTAGTCGTCCAGCCGGGTGGCAGCCGAGCCTTGAATCTTGACGATGAAGCCGTGCTCGGCCCTGACAGGCAGGTCCGACAAGCTGTCCACGCTGCCCTTGACGGCGACGATCATCTCGCCGCTACGGCTGTCCAAGGTCGACAGGGTGTAATCAGTCCCGTCGTTCTTGGCAATCATGACGTTGGACTCGTAGGCGCTGACCGTCCAGCCAGCCCCCAGGGCCGACGACAGGCTTGTGGCCAGGTTGCTGGCAACGTCAACCACGCTTGGCGTTGCGCCGCCCGAGTTGGCCGTGGTGTATGTGACGGTGGTGGAATTGACCTTGATGGTGTAGGTCGTTGCGTAGTCGGCCGCCTTTACGAACACCATGGACTTGGTGCCCCAGGTGGGCGACAGCTCAGCGGTCATCGCCACCGTCTTCTCGCGGTTGACGATGAAGGTGTAGTCCGCCACGGACGCCACCCGAAACGTGTTGCTGGGCTCGCCTGTGATGTTGAGGTAGCCAGTTCCGTCAGGCGTGGCCAGAGTCTTCGCTGTGCCGTCCAGGCCGAAAACCTTCAAGGCGTTGTCCTGAATCAGCACCAGGTACTGGATGGTGCCATCACGGTCGACGATGGTCGTGAAGGGCCGACCAGTGCCAGCTGTTCCCGAAAACAGCTTGGCAACGTGGTAGGTCGGCGGTCGCTTCTTGAGTCCTTCGACCGGAGACGGCAGGCAGTTGATGACCTGCTCAGCCTGAGACGCCAGGCGCAAGGCAGCCGGCTGCTGGCTGACCCCATTGATCAGGTTGGGGATGGAGCTGCTGACAAGAGGCATGGCTCAACGTTGCAGGGCACGGCTGGGCATGTAGGTCATGAATACTGCCGTGTGGTTCGGATTGCCACGCAGCATGCTGTTCTGGCTGACGTAGGTCTCCTCCTCCAAGAACAGGGCCCTTGCCTCGGCCTCGGCTGTGATGTTGATCTTGCTCAGGTCGGCGCTGCCCAGGATTGCTTCCTGCAGGTGGCGGCCGGCTTTGACAGTGATGTACTGGCGGGCGTGCTCTGGCAGCTCCTCCCAGTCCAGCATGTAGGTCACGTCAGCCTTGAACGGCTGGCTGAACTGATAGCTGTTGGCGCGACGGTCGTAGAGCCTGTTGCCGCGCTGCACAACGTCCAGGGACGGGTAGTTGTAGATGTCGACCACCACCCTGCTGATGTTGGTGCCGACCGCCACTTCCTTGGTCACGGAGTCGGGGACCATGTCCCGCTCGTAATCGGTGTTGAAGGACCAGCCGTCTGTCTGCACCTTGCGGCTGACCTCTTTGAGCATGTCGTCCGCCTGCTGGGCCAGGCCGAATTGACCTTGCAAGCTGTTCACGGGCGCCTCGCCCATCATCTGGAGGACGCGGTTGACCGCTTCCAGGTAGCTGGTGCGAGACAGAGTCATTGGTCAGCTCGTGAAAGGGAAGGGGCCCCGAAGGGCCCCAGGGTGAACCGTCAGCTGGTGGCGGTGTAGATCTCCACGGCGCAGTCGGGGCGCAGGATGTTGGTACCCAGTGCCATCGAAGCGACCATGAAGGTGCCTTGCCAGAGGGCATGCACATCAGAGCCGGTTTGCTCCATGCGCAGGTCCATCAGCTTGACCGTGCCCACTGCCATCTTGTTGAAGGCAAGGGCCACCGAGTCGGTGTAGTTGGCGCTGTAGTCGTTCTGCTCACCGGTGACCGCAGAGCGGTTGGTGGTGGGCAGGTGGTTCGACTTCTGGATGGTGATGCCAGCCACTTTCAGTACGGTGCCGTCGGCATAGGCGCCAGCACCGCCCCAATCGCGGTTGATCACGTTGGTCTCTTGGACGAGCTTGTAATACTCGGCCGGAGCGAGCACGCAGTAGCGGTCGTTCTCGGGCAGGTTGTTCTCGTCCATCTTCTGGGCTGCACTGAACAGTGCAGTGGCCAGCTGGGCGCCAGTGATCGCGGACTTGGAAGCAGCCACGATCTTGATGCGGGTGCCACCAGGCAGGTCAGTGTTGAAGTTGGTGGCGGTCCGTGCAGCCTTGGCAATCATGGCCGCCACGTTCTGGTCGAACCTGTAGGCCAGGGAGTTGCCCATCTCCGAGGAGTAGGGGGCACGCACGTCGTAGTGGTTCTTGGCTTCATCAATGTCCGCGATGAAGACGTTCGACACCAGCTTGTCGTCGATCTTGATGACCGCTTCGGCGTGCTTGACCTGGTTCCCGGTCAGCATTGTGCCGGGGGTGTGGTACGCAGCGCTGTTGAGGCCGATGATCGGGAAGCTGGCCGACTTGCCAGAGGCAATCGTGCGAACAGTGTGAAGGGGCTCGAAGATGGTCGCCTTACGGAAGGCGGTCAGGACTTCACCGGCGAAGACCTGGAGGAACATGGCGTTGTCGCCAGACCAGGTACCGCCACCGGCGTTGTTGATGAGGCCAAGACGCGAAGCGTCAAAATTAGGGGCAGCCATTGCTGTACTCCTAGAGAAGTTGGGTTGAATCCCCGACCTCTATCTCCCCTTCACTCTGGGTGTCCTCCGCAGAGGGCCATCGCTTCAGTGAGCGGGTCTAGGTACACAGAGTGTAGGCACAGCGCAAGGCAAGAAAAAACCCCATGCCTGGCAGGGCATGGGGCAAGGAAGCCATGATGCAATCAGAAGATAGACGACCGGGACAGCTTGTCCTCAATCTTCCGGCGATACGCAGGGTCGGCCTGGTACCGGGGATCCTTCATCGCCTCGACCAGCTGAGCGGTGGACTCAAACCGGTCAGTCGACGTCTTGGTTGCCCGGCCGCCGATCAGCTTGGGCTCCACGCCAGTCTTGGACGTGTACTTGGCATGCAGGCCGGAGACTGCCATGCGCACAGCCGACATCGTGCTGTTGCCAGTCACGATCTCGTTGAAGCCCTTGATCTCCTCTTCGCTGAGGTTGTCTGCAGCCCACTCCAGCATTTCGGAGTAGCCCTTCTCGCCGCCGTACTGCTGCTTGATGGCGGTGATCTCCTTGACCGTCAGGGCTGTGTCCTGGGCGGCCTTGTACTGCAAGCCAGACAGGTAGGCGTCAACCATTTCCTGGCTGAAGCCGGCTTCCTGCAGCTGGCTGTAGTCCTCGGGGCTGAGCTGACCCGTCTGTTGCCAGCGGGTGTTCATTTCCGAGAAGTCGATCTCGTGCTCTTCAAGGCGCGAGCCAATGAAGTCGCCGTAAATCTCCTTGGCGTCGCCGGACTGAGGTTTCTCCTCCTCGGAGTCATCGGCCTCCACGGCCTCTTCCTCAGCTTCCTCGACCTGACCACGCTGGCTCAGCTTGCGCTGCGCCTCCTGGTAGGCCTTTTCCAGGTCCTCGACGGACTTGTACTTGCCGGCCAGCAGCTGTTCGCCGCTTTCTTCTGCCTGCTCACCCTCCGACTGGAGGTTTTGCAGCATCTGTTCGTTTTCCGGGGACAGGGCTGGAGTCTGCTGTTCTGTGATGGTGATGGATTCAGGCATTGCCTTGTTCAGCGGATGGTGATGGATCCGTCGTCGTCGATCTCCACGACAGGCGCAGGCGCAGGCTCGGCAACTGGCTTGGGATCAACCTTGCCAATCACGATCTCTGGGGTCGGGCCGTACTGAGGAACGTCAGCCGGTGGGCCCTGAAGGGACACCTGGTTGCGACTGGGCTGCTGGGAGAGCGTTAGGGACTGCTCCTGCGGCTGTGGGGTCGGTTCCTTCTGGGAACTGCGGGCCATAAGGGGCTCCTGGTTGGGTGTAGTTGGCGGCCACTTGCCCCAGGGCAGGGGACTTGAGGCCGGTCATGAGCAACTCTCGCTGCAGATCCTGTTGTTTCAGGCTCTGAGCGGCCTGAGCTTCTTGATCAAGTTGCTCAGACGTCTTCACCAAGTTAGTGGTGTCAATGGATTCGGCCGCGGCAAGTCTGCGCAAAGCCTCATCCAAGTTCAAGTAGCGCTGTGCAATCTCCGGGCCCAGGGTTTGAGTGGCAGTGGTGATGAACTGCACCAGCTTGTTGCGATCATCGCCGCGGCCAATAGCTTCCAAGCCCGTGACAGGCTTGGGATTGACCAGGGCTTGCCCGTTCTGGCCCTTGGGAAAAGGCGCAAGTTTCCGCTGCCGGCGCAAGATGTGCATCAGCCGCCGCACCAAGGGCAGCTGCAGCTCCTGGGTCAGGATGGAATACAGGCCGCCAATGCCGGCTTCCAGCTCCTGTGACATGTAACGGATTTCTTCCGCAGTCACCCTTTCCCCGGGCCGCTGAATCGCGGTGTTCAACAGGAACGCAAACTGCAGGCGCCCTTCGATTCGGTCGATGGTGTTCTGGGCAATGCCCAGGTCCTGGCTCTTTTGGCTTTGGATGACCGTCACGTCGTTGGCGTTGCCCTGGACAATGGCGCCGTTGGCAGCATTGGCCAGGGTCCTGGGCCTGGTGGTGCCGTTGGGGTTGACCAGAAACAGGATCTTGGCCGCGGCTGCAGCGCCTTCCAGCACCGACTGGTACAGCGACTCAAGGGCCAGCAGGTCGCCGTAATACTCCTCGATGTACGAACGGCCGTACTCTTCGCCGTCAACGCGGTTGAAGCGCAAGGGGATCCATGGCGCGACGTCTGCATCGCACATGCCATGGGTGCCAGGGATCTCCTTGTTCTTGGCCTCCTGCCACCAGTGGCATTTGCCTTGCTCAAACTCGACTCGGGTGTAAATCTTGACGGTCTTGACGCTGCTGCGGCCGCCGGTCGACTCGTAATCCTCGGCCTCGTCTTCCAACTCGGCGTACATCGATGGCGGCAGGGCGTCGGGATAGACCTCCTCTTCCACGACCAGCTCGGTCAGGTTCCCCATCGGGTCCCTGCATGCCACGAACTGGTTGAAGTGAATGACGCGCAGGCCTTGCTCGCCCACATAGAGCAGCACATTGCCGCCAATCAGCAGGTGCTTGAACGCTTCGTGCATGGCAGCCCGGCCGCCAGCGGTTTCAAACACGGACATGACCGCCCGCTCCACCTGCACCAGGGCGGTGTCCAGTTCGGTCTTGATTTCTGGTCCGGCCTCTGCAACGCGCAGGGCCAGATCGTCGATTTCCAGCTTGAAAAAGCTGGAGTTGGGCGGGAACAAGCTGATCAGCAGCTTGCTGGCCAGGTAATTGACACCCCTGGCGCCCAGCGACTGGTACGGGGTCTTGAGCCGGCCCCTGTCGTTGAAGCCAGCGTCTGGAATCAGGCCCGGAATGGTGACCTTGCTGCAGTCGCGGGCCCTTTCCAGGAAGGCATCCCTGTTGCTGACCAGCTGGTGGTAGCGGGCCGCGGCGGTGCCCACCTCCTCGTCGTTGTAGGAGCCGCCTTGGCGGTCAACACTGCCGGTCAGGTTCAGGTCCACAGGATCAAGAAGCAGGAATGCTCAGTCCACCAGTGCCGCCAGCAATGTCGGTGCGCAGCCGGCGACGGCCGACACCCATGCGGGCCGGGATGCCCATTTGCTGGGCGGCAACGCTGCCGGTAGCGCCAGTGGCGCCGGTAGCAGCGGTGGTGGACGTCATTGGGGCAGCGGTCGGGACGGTCTCCACGGCCGATGCAGCGACAGAAGCAGTCTTCTCGGGTGCCGGTGGGGGCGCGGCCGATGCAATGGCCCGCTGCTCAGCCATTTGCTGACGCTGCAGCTCCATCTGCTGGTCAAACTGCTGCTTCTGCAGGGCCATCTGCTCACGCTGGAGCTGCTCCTGCTGTGCGGCACGGGCTGCTGCACCGCCGTCACCACCGCCACCGCCACCGCACATGGATCAAATTGCGTCTTGCTGTTCAAGATAAACGGATCGCAGCATCCGAACCACCGACCGCGAGCCGACATAAGACCAGATCTCCCGATCTGACGCCCCAATGTCGGGACACCTCTCGGGCAGAACCTCTTCCAGCTTTTTGATCAAGGCCTCGTCAATCGGCGGCCAAAGCGATTCGTCGTTCACTTCTTTTTCTTGGCAGTCTTGGCCGAATCCTTGAAGGCCTTGGCGGTCGGGGCACCCTTTTCGCCTGGTGAGCGCATCCGCTCGCCGGAGCCGGCCTCAATCCGCTCGCGCTTGCGGTGGATGTTGATGTAAAGACCGTCTCTGGGGCTGGCCATGGTGGGCAAGGTCAGTAGTCCCAGCGTACCCGTGTTCGACCGGGTCGAATCCCAACGTGAATGAAGCCCTTGGGGGCGCCATAGCCCAGGGAATAGGGCCAGTTCTTGTCTGCCCAGTTCTGCAGGGTCACAACAGACAACCCGTCCAGGTAGAAGTCGATGGCACCGGTGTCCGGGGCGTCGTACAGGTGCTCCGACCGTGATGCACCGCCAACCATGGCATTGATCTTGGGCGGCCTGTAGCCCGACGTGATGATCACAGGCTTGCCAAAGTGATCCCTGGCCTTCTGGGCAAACTGGCACAGCAGCACAGCGGTGCTGCACTGGTGCTGGGCAACGAATCGACGGCTTTCGGCTTGCAGGGCCAACTCCCCATAGGTGATGTTGGGCGTGACCTGGTAGCTGAACGGCGATCCGGGGGTGAACTTGCCCACCTTGACCGGCGGATCGGCCCGGTACAGCTCGCTGAACGCCTCCAGCTGCTTGGCCGTCAGCGATTCCTGCAGCTGATTCCAGGCTGCGATCTGGTGCGACAGGCCCTTGAAGTGCTTGGCCGCGTCAACGAGTCGAATGGCTGCCATGGTTGATGGGGTCCTTTGGGAAAATCTGGACGTTTTTCACGTCAAAGGGCAACTGCTCCCACACATCACACATCATCGCCACCTCCCAAGCCAGGTCTTCTGACGGGGCCAGCACGACGGTCTGGAAAGAGCCTTTGGTGCGGCGGCCGGTCGGGCCCATGAAGACGCCAGGCAGGCGAATCACCCAGGCCCTAGGCCGCACGGGTGGGGCGAGCAGGGATCCAGCTGCCTTTGCCGGTTGCTTTGGGGAGATCAGCGAGCGCAACGCCAAGGAACTGCGCGTCAACAGCGCCCTCGATGTTCCCCATAAAAGCGTCAAGCTCCAGATCCCAAAGCTCAGACTTCCTTTCAGCAATCGCACGGTCCTCGTCGATGGCAAGTGACTCGTTCCAATACTGAATCGCGCCGGCCACCGCGTCGAGCCGGTCGTCGTGCTGAAGGCAGTTCCTGTCATTGGTGATGTGGGTCAGCTGGTGAAACAGCTGGTACGCCAGCTTGACCTCCACTGCGTCCTCATCCCGGCCGCGGCTGTCGTTTTCGACGACAGAGCGGTTCACGACCAGCCGGTGCTGGTTCAGGACAGGCTCCAGGGCTGAGATGATCCGCCGCTCCTTCTGGACATTGGAGCGCGTCGTCTCAATGGTGCAGGGGTGGTGGACCTGCAGGTACGGCTTGAGCAGCGACTCCAGCATGCCCTGGCCAAACTGGTCCTCCAACAACAGCAGGTTGACCTTGTGTCGCTTGGCTGCCTGGGCCAGGCCCTCCAGCACCGTGTCGGTGTAGCCCTCGCGGTAGGCGCCGACGTCCAGCAGGAACAGGTTGCCGTTCAGATGGGCGACGACGGCGTAGGCCGTCTCGTCAGCGCCGCGGCCAGAGGGGTCGATAAACATGACCACCCCATCAAACGGCAGCCAATCGCCGTGGATGAACGCTGGCCGGTGGTAGTAGTCGCCGCTGAAGCCAACTGCTGGCAGGTCGGTGATGCGGAACTCTGCGCCAGACGACCACACCAGCTTCTCCGGGGCGTGACCCGACACCTCCATGACCATCAGGTCCGACAGGCGCAGCGGGAAGCGCTCCAGGTCCGACAGGCTGGTATCCAGCTGGAACTGCAGCGCAAAGGCTGACCGGCCGTAGCTGACCTCGCGCTCCAGCAGGTCCATCTCGCTGAAGCGACCCGGGTCAACGGGCTTGCCTTTGAACTCAGCAACGCCTTCCTGGACGATGGGGGCCAGCAGCTCGCCGTACTTCTCTGGCTTTTCGGGGTACCGGGCCGGCCAGATGCGCGACGAGAAGCCCTTGTGCAGCAGCTTGTTGTAGATCGACTCCTCGGTCTGCGGGGTGCCGAGGTACATCACCTCCCCGCCGGGCTTGAGGATGGCGTTGTATTCGCCCACGGCCGCCAGCAGCTTCTCCCGCATGCCGACAGACCACGACGTCGTCGGTGTCTCGATGTCATCCGGGATGATCAGGTCTGCACGGGAGCCGGTGATCTGGCCAAAGATGCCCACCGACTTGACCGATGGGCTCTTGTCCGGCTTGGCCGGGCCTACGTCAAAGGCATGGACGGCAGATCGCTGCTCTTCACGCCTGGGTTCCAGGCACTGCAACACCGGCATGTCCCGGATCAGCTGCAGGCAGAAGGTAGTGAAGTTCTTGGCCTCGTTGCCAGAGGCCGAGTTGACCATGATCTTCAGCTGTGGGTCCAGCCGCAGCCGCCACAGCACAAAGGCCGCGGCCATCCATGACTTGCCGACACCGCGGTAGCCCTGGATGATGCGGCGCTTGGGGCCGTGCTGCATGTACTCAGCGACGTCCAGCTGGATAGGTGTGGGGTCCGGCAGGCCCAGGTGCTTCCAGACGACGCACAGGAAGTACCGGAAGTCGCTGGCAAAGGGTTCGGGGAGGTCTTGCCAGCTGGTGGCTGCCATCGCTTAGGCCGTCTTCCGGGGGCGCATCTGCACCACTTTGTCCAGGTCCGGCAACGACGACACCAGGTCCCCAAACGGCGTGCCTTCCGCCGGTTGAGCGCTGATCTGGTTGTCCTTCAAAAACTGCCGCAGCACATTCAGCTCCGACGCCGTGATGGTGCCTTCGTCCAGCTTGTCTTTCAGCAGCAATGCCAACCCCATGTGCAGGTCGGCCAGCTGTTCGTGAATGTCCGGCTTCTTGGTCATGACGACGTCTCCGTCAATTCTGTGGGGGCAGGGCCCTTCCAGCCGCTACCCCCAAGTTGGCACCCACCACGGCACCGTCAACACTGTAGGGCTCAGAGCACGTCGTCCGGCAAGGCCACCGACCCGGTCTCGATGGCCTGCTTGAACAGCTTCCACAGGAACGGCCGACGGTTCACCGACCCACAGCAGGTCACATACGGGTTGGGGATGTACCGGATCCCTCCGTCCTTTGTGGTGCCCCTGGCCAGCAGCATCCTTTGCTGCAGCCGCCCCAGACAGGCACGGCACAGCGATGGGTTCATGCCGATGAACTCGGCCAGGTCCTTGGCCTTGATGGCCGCCATCCCAGTCCTGTAGTCCAGCTTCAGCGTGACGGCCATGAAGACAGCCACGTCCTTGTACGACAGCGCTCCCTCCCGTAGGTCTGTTGCCAACTGCGAGCCACCGTCCATGAAGGTCATGGAAAACCTCTGCCCAGCATCTGTACGATTGTCCAAGTCAGCCTCCAACTGACGGCCCCTACTTGCTACCTCCCTACCCGGCTTCGCCCGGCCCGGTGGGGAGAAGGGGTTTTGCATTGGAAAAGTAGCACCGGCGATGAGTTCAGGTAGCAGGGCTGCCGATCCTCACCAGCCAATCGGGATCGTCTCTAGATCTCTTATCAGGGGAACAGCTGCTGGATCCATTGAAAGGGTTCCCAGGAGTACACAGATAAAACAAGGCATCCCCTGGCCTTCTGTCGGCTGACGGCCAACAATCCCTCCCTATCCAGGTCCTGGGTCCTCGATTGGCCTGACGGCCAACTCTCGGCCCTGGCTTCGCAGTACCCCAGGCCGGTGGCCTTCCGGCCACCTTTACCCACAACGGGCCTAAAGGATAACCAGGCCCACTCAGGCACCCCTCAAGCCAACGCGGGTGGGCCTCTTTTTTGTTGGGAAAATGCGAGGGGCTACCCCTTCCGACCCGCTTTTTGTTCGGAAAATCTGAGGGGCTTACGCATAGTGCGGACGCGGTCGTCACCCCCCCCCATGGGGGGTCTGGCCGGGCCAGTGCGGCGGCCCTGGTGTCCAACGGCAGGGCTGGACACTGCCAGACCCCAGGCGCTGCAGGGTGTCCAAGGGCCTGCGTACCTGCAATAACCACAGGTACGCCTGGACAGGGCAGGGGTGGGCCAGGGTCGGCAGGGGCAGGGCACCGGCAGGTGGCGGGCCCTGGGGGTCCAGGGTCGCCCCTGTTCAAGTGTGTGCCCGCCCTAGGCCACTGCACCCCACTCCCGAAACGGGGGTCAGCCCAGGGTGGCCACACGGGGCCAGGGGCGGCCAGGGGGCCAGCCACCATTGCAAAGAATTGTGACAATGTGGCAGGGGCGGCCATGGCTCACTACAGCTAGTGGGGACAATGGGGACGACCTCATCGGGGGTGGTTGGCGCAAGCCAGCCGGCCCGGGGTCTACCCACCACGCACCTAGACACCATGTACGCGACCTACGAGGACCAGGTCCTGGACCACGCCGACCAGGACGGCAACTTGAGCCACGGTGACGCCTCCCGCCTGCTGGCGGACCACGGGTTCACCCTGGACGACATCTACGCCGACAATCACGGCGTGAGCTGGTGGCACCTGGACGCCCGCAACGCTGAGGCCCTGCTGGCCTGGTTGGGGTATTGACCATGGCCCACCACCTGGAGCAGCGGGTTTACCCGCTGAACTGCCGGTCCCTGTATTGCGGGGAGACCGGCCACTGCCCGGCCACTTGCCAACACCTGCCCGAAAAGCGGGAGTTCCTGGATTGGGTCATCAAGGCCCAGGCCCAGCCGGTCGACCCGGTCTGGAGCCCCAACATCTGGCAGGCCAGCCGCTGACGTCAGCACTGGGCCCACACCGGGCCCTCTGCTGCCCTCACAGCAGCAACCCACCACGTTCAATGCACCATGAAAACCGAAGAAACAACACGGCTCAGCCATGCCGAACAGAACGCCGAAGGGTGGTCTGATCGGATCACCGCAGCATGGGAGGCCTACGGCTTTTGCCTTGAGGAGGGAGAGGGCAAGTACCTGTCCACCGAATCAAAGGCAGTGCTCAAGGAGCACGGCTACGACGGCACCAACCACGCCGAAGTGGCTGAGGCCATCGAGGAGGCCATGCGGGAGGCACCGCTCGGCGTCGACGTGCGCAGCGGATGGCACACGCCAGGAGAGGACGCAGACCCGGAGGAGTTCCAGGTCCTGCTATCCACCGGCGGCCCTGCTCTGCGCATCATGGGCGAGCTTGACCAATGGTCAGAGCCTGCCCGTTGCTGGCTTGAGATCCAGGACTGGGGCACGCCCTGGACCCGGCATTTCAGCCGCAGCGCCGAGCGTGCAACCGCTCTTAAGTGGTTCGCTTCCCTGTTCCACTACGGGCAGGGCTGAGGCGATGCTGAGCCGTTACGCGCCGGCCCTGGCAGCAATGCTGGGGTCGGCCTTTCTGTGGGCCGTTGCTCTGCAAGAGCTGGCCCGTCAGCCGGTGACCCACACCGGCACCCAACCCACCACACACCCCGTCGACCGATGATCACCGCCACCATCAACAGCCGCCCGCACCAGCTGCACACCATCCCCACGGACGACAAGCACCGGGTGACAATCCGGCAGATTGTCGACGCCATTGACGCCTGGGCCCAGTTCAATCTCAGAACCGAGCACGGCTTGGCCATCAATGGCAACGAAATCTATTGGCTCGAATACGCCGAGGATCAGAGCCACCGGGTGCTGGCCCACACCGGGCCATTGCTCCGGCTGGGGGTTCGCCCTGGCTCCAACGAAGGGTGGATCCTGCTGGCCTACGTGGACGGCAAGGAGACGCCCATCCTGAGCGCCAAGCTCTGGACCTTGGACGCTGCCCAGCAGCTGATGGCGGCCCTTTCACGGGCCAGCGTCGACTGCATCGTTTGACCACCACCAGGGCCCCGACAACGGGGCCCCTACCAACCACCCCACCATGCAAACCATCCGCCTCGGATACAACCTTACGCCCGCCGAGTTCAACTGCTGGGCCAACAGCTGGGCTGACAGCGCCAGCCGATCCCTTCGGGACGGGTACCCCGTCACCATCGAGGGCGTCGATTGGCAGCAGGCCTGCCATGACCACGGGTTTTACGGCGCGATCATGAAGGTCAAGGCAGCGCACCAACTGCGCAAAGCCAACGCCAAATCCTGACCAGCACCAGGGCCCCGGCAACGGGGCCCATCACTACCCACCGCACAATTCACCATGTACAGCGTCTGGCAAACAATCCAAGACGACGTCGATCAATTCTGCTGCTACTGCCCAACCCAGCAGGACGCACAGCACGAGGTCGACCGAATCAATAATCACCTGGCAGAGCGGGGCATCCCCGGATGGGTCAGCTCCGCTTATTGGGATTGGTTCCGCTGATCCCTGTCCACTGCAAAGAAAAGCAACAGGCCGCCGCCCAACTACGGGCAGCGGCCCCATGCTTGCCCAGGCCGGGCCCCGCCCGGCGCCACCCCACCACCAGACACCACATGAACCGCTTCCATGCGTTGGCTGCAGTCTTGCGTTGGCTGCAGCCATGATCGAGCCACACCGTCTGCTGATCCAGGTGTCAGCACGCCTGTTTGCTGATGGGCACACGGCCATGGCGCAAGACGTCAGGCAGCTGGCCCACCAGTGGACACCAGACCAAGAACGCCGCCTCGTTGGCGGTGAAACCATCGACAAAACAGGAGCACCCGTAATCCGATGACCAAAGAACTCAACGACCTTCAACTGGCCGAGATGTATCGCGCCTGGTGGAAGGAGATGTACGGCCTGAACGCCAACTCCCAGGCCACCGTCATTGCCATTGCCTGGGCCCGGCATGTACTCAGTGCGTCGGCGCAGGCCGATGACTGACTACACCGACCTGCCATTGCTTGCCTACGGCGAGCAGCTGCGTGACAAGGCGATTGCCACTGTCGCCGCCAACGCAGGCCAGGGTTGGATGGACAAGGCGGAAGCATTGATCCGCACTCGCCTGGGCGGCACTGAAGTGCTGGCCGAATCATTCCGTTTGCTGTGCGAAGAGGAGGGCATCAAGCCCCACCATCCCAACGCATGGGGTGGGTTGACCTCAAGGCTGATCAAGCAAGGGGTGCTGGTTGACACCGGCCGCATTGCCAAGTCGACTGCACCTCGAAGCCACGCCCGTCGTCAACCCATCTGGAAGGTTCAACCATGAGCGACACCCATGCCATGGCAGCCCTGCGCAGTGAGCTGCTCAACGCCATGAGCAACTCCTTCCCTGCGCCCCGCAGCACGTCGGACCTGGAGTCTGATTGCCGTGTTCCATTTCTCACAAGAGACAAGTCCTGGTTCAAAGATGCAGTGCAAGAACAGCTCAAGGTTCTTGTTAATGCTGGCCTGGTTCGCACTATGCACGGTGGGTACACACTCACTGAAAAAGGGCGAAGAGACAGGCAGCAGGCTGCGCGTTTCTTTAACAAACAACCGCCACAAGATGCAGCATGAATCAGTCACGCCTTTCGCAGTTCGATCAGCAAGCGGAATCAGTTACGCACAGCAAAGCAAGCGACTATGGTGACCCAAGGGTTAGCTTTGATCGCATTGCTTTGATGTGGTCAGCCATCACGGGCGCAGACATTAGCGCCCAGCAGGTGGCACACATGATGATTGCTCTTAAGCTGAGCCGATTGCAGACCAGCCCCAACCATCTTGATTCCTATGTCGACATCGTCGGATACGCAAGATGCGCCGTCATCTGTGGACCAGAGCACGACGAACAAGGACGACCTTCTGACTTGCTTGATTGATGCCTACTGGTGCGACCGCAACAACAGTCTCACCATGCACAGCAAGCAAAGAATGGTTGCCGTTCTTGAGCTGCTTGCAGCAGAGATCAGGAGCTGGGCACCCGACAAAGGGCACGCAAGGATCTGCTATCTGGCCATTAACGAAGTGGCCGACCGTCTCATTCGTGAATCAACCAATGATCAACACACCTAGTAACTCCATCATTTTTACCGAAAGCTCATTGAACAACGCAACGGAAGTGATTCGCTTTGACAAGGAAGGCTTTCATTACAGGGGACAATTTATTGAGGACGCAGGAGAAGCGCATCGCTTGATGCTCGAATACCTGCGCACACACGCCGTTCAACATGACACCACCAATGACTTACCAGCCTGAGTGGAGAGCCGAAGACGAGCAGCGCATCCAAACACTGGAAGCGTTGTACGTTGCCGACGGCAGAGCAAGCCAAGAGCACCCAAATCACAGCCTTTACACAGGGCTGTGGGCCAAGCACAAGGACGGGCAGCCTGATGTACAAAAAGACTGAGCCGTCGTATGTGCTGGGCTGGGAAGATGAGTCCCGGCCAAACCTAGGTGAAGGCATCAGCCGCACCAGCAAAGCCACTGCTCCTTTGTGGAGGGTGGACGTTGTCAACAAAGGCGCTCGCGCCATGAAGACAACCATCAGGGCAGCCAACAAAGCAGAAGCCCTGAAGTTTTCACAGAATCGCTATCCATCCGCAACCACTATCACTGTCATTGGCAAAGCAAATGCAACCAACTGAGCTACCTGAAAACGTTTTCATCTTGGTCGACCAGCCCCCCACTTTGGACGATGCGTCTCCTACGGGGCATGTTCTTTATTTCAAGCCTGAATACGGCTGGCTTGTGGGCTATTGGGGCCGACCTCACATGGATGGCTGCACACACTGGACTTACTTGCCGGGGTTCCCTGGGCCTGCGCCAACCATGGAGTCCAGGAGGAAGGCCATGTTTGACCTATGGCTTGACACTTTCCCAGCTGAGGCCAAGAAGCAGGAGCTGCCTGTGTCGTTGATGCGCCTGGGCTGGAACGCAGGGTGGGACCGTGCAAAGAACAGCTGACCAGCTGCATCTTGAACAGCGGGAGATGCTCATGCTGGGCACCGACCGCTATGAACTGCTGCGCAACCAGCGGATCGTCAAGGGCATGGAGTCGCTGTCCGGCTACGGCAATGTGCTGGTGGAGCTGGGCATTGACGGTGTCATCAAGCAGGTCAGGCACCACCGGGCCAGGCTCAAGGCTGGCAAGGCTGGCCTTTATTACAGGCACCTGGGTCCGCTGCTGACCATCGCACCTCACAAGGCTGCAGCCGTGGCCTTGCGGGTGGTGGTCGACAAGATCAGCCAGCCTATGCGGATCAACCACCTCGCCGTTGAGGTCGCAGACAAGCTGTGGGTTGAGGCCATGCTCAGCAGGGCCACCAGGTGGGAGAGGCTGAACCACAAGCGCGTCAGGGGCCGGTACAAGGACAAGGTCAGGGACATCAACCGCATGCAGAACACCGAAAGGTGGACTGGTGAACAGCGAGTAGCCATTGGTGGGTTGCTGGTGTCCGTGATCGCTGAACAGACCGGCTTCATCAAGATCGACAAGCGCAAGAACAGGCACCGGTGGGTGGTCTATGTGTCAGCCACCGACGAGTGCCTGAAGTTCATCCAGCAGTACAACGACAGCGGTCGTTTGCTGTGCCCCTTCTACCTGCCGATGGTGGTCAAGCCGCGGCCATGGGTCACGCCCAATGCGGGTGGGTACCTGACCGACGTGCCTGGCTACGAGCTGGTCAAATCACAGAGCCAGTTCATGGCCGAACGATGCACTGGCAACGAGCCGTTTGTGCAGGCCGCCAACCACCAGCAGTCCGTCGCCTGGCAGGTCAACAGCTGGGTGCTGGAGCAGATGGAGCACGCCTGGGAGAAAAGCATTGCCATTGGCAAGCTCATCCCCAGGGAGGGGTGGCCGGTGCCGCCGTACCCCAAGCACCTGCCCGACGATGACCCAGGTGTGGGTGAGTGGAAGTTCACTGCCCGCCAGATCCACGAGAAGAACGACCGGTCACGCAACAAGCGGATCGCTGTCGCCAAGCAGCTATGGCTGGCCCGTCGCTTTGCCGATGAGCCAGAGCTGTTCTTCCCGATGCAGCTGGACTTCAGGGGCAGGTATTACTACAAGCCCCCGTTCCTCAACCCGCAGTCCAACGACGTCGGTCGCGCCTTGCTGCAGTTTGCCCATGGCAAGCCGATCAAGGACGAGGTCGAAGCTGAGTGGCTGTGGGTGCATGGCGCCAACCTGTACGGGTACAGCAAGCTCAGCTGGCGGGCCCGGCTGGACTGGGCGCACCAGAACAAGGAGTCCATCTGCCGATCTGGCATGGACCCCTGGCAAGCAGCCGAGTTCTGGTCCAAGGCCGACGACCCGTGGCAGTTCCTTGCGTTCTGCCGTGCGGCCTACCAGTACATCGAGCACCGGCGGTCGTTCGTCTGCCAGCTGCCGGTGGTCCTGGACTGCACCTGCTCTGGCATCCAGCACTACTCAGCCCTGCTCCGCAACGAGCAGATGGCTGAGCTGGTGAACTTGATGCCCAGCGACAAGCCACAGGACATCTACTCCCGTGTGCTGAACGCTGTCCTTGAGCGACTCAGGGCTGACGTCGGCAGCCCGCATGCCAGGTCGTGGCTTGAGCTGCAACCAGATCGCAGCCTGACCAAAGGCGTGGTCATGACCATGCCGTACTCCGCTACCAGGAACGCAGTGTTCAAGCACTGCCAAGGCTGGGCCTTTGAGCGCATGCTGCAGCTGTATGGCTCGACAGCGTGGAAGTTCAAGGCTGGCTCGATTGCTGCCATGCACTACATGGCCACGATCTTGTGCGAGGAGACGGCCAACATGATCGGCCCGGCCAAGGCCGCCATGCTGTGGTTCAAGCGGCTGGGCAAGCTGGCCGGTGAGCACAACATCACGCTCACCTGGACGTCGCCTTCTGGGTTGGCGGTGCGTCAGCACTACATGGATCTCAGGCCGGTGCGCATCCCGCTGCACCACCTGTCCCCTGTTGTGAAGACCATCGCCCTGGAACAGGAAACCCTGAACCTCAACCCCACACGCATGGCCAATGGGCTCAGCCCCAACGTGATCCATTCCCTGGACGCCAGTCACATGGCGTTTACCACGGTGGATGCGTTTGCCAAAGGCGTGACCAACCTCGGCGGGATCCACGATTGCTTTGCAACCACGCCCGCCGAGATGCGACAGGTGCGGGACTCTGTCCGCAACACCTTCGCCAACCTGTACTCAGAGGACTGGCTTGAGACCATCACCTCTGAGCTGCTGTCCCAGGTTCCCGAGGACCTGCGCAGCAAGCTGCCTGCCCGTCCAGTGGCTGGGCAGCTGGACATCAACCTCGTCCGCACCGCTACCTACTTCATCACCTGACCATGAACTACAACCTCGTCGACAAGATCAAGCTGACCACCCCCGTCTGCCGCTTGCAGTACCCCAAGCTCATCGAGCCGGAGACCAAGTTCAACCCTGAAGGGACCTACAAGCTGACTGCTGTCGTCGACGCAGCAGAGGCGGCCGCCATGGCCGACGCTTTGGATGACCTGCTCAACAGGCACAAGGCCTCGCTCAAGGCCCAGGACCCCAACAAGAAAGACTGGAAGCTGGCCGATTTGCCCTATGGGTTTGAAGAGTTCGACGGCAAGGCGTCATTCCTGGTCAAGCCCAAGATGAAAGCCAAGGGCATCGACCGCGACGGTCGTGCATGGACCTCGGCCCCTGCCTTGTTCGATGCCAAGGGTCGGCCGGTTCGTGACCGCGAGTCACTGCGTGGCATGTGGTCCGGCACCCTGGCCAAGGTCAACTTTGAAGCCTGCCCCTTTTACCAGGCAGCCATTGGCGCCGGCATTACGCTGCGCCTGAAAGCTGTCCAGATCATTGATCTGGTGGAAGGGGGCGGCAGTGCCGAGAGCTTCGGGTTCGACGAGCAAGAAGGCTGGGTCAACTCAGAAGAAACCGTCCCGTTCGACGGCTCGTCGTCGGTCCTCAAGGACGAGGAGTTCCTCCCCGACTTCTAAGTTCCGATCCATGTTTGAGGCTGGCGTTGCAGCCGGCCTTGAACTGCGGGGCCTCGACTATCACTACGAAACCGAGGCCCTGCCCTACACCATTCAGGCGGTCTACACCCCTGACTTCATCTTGCCCAATGGGGTCATTGTCGAAACCAAGGGCGTGCTCACCCCTGAAGATCGACGCAAGATGCTGGCAGTGAAGGCCGCCCATCCCACCAGGGACATTCGGTTCTGCTTCATGCGAGCAGCAACCAAGCTGTCCCGCCGCCCTGGCGCACTGTCCTACGGCCAGTGGGCAGATCGCCATGGCTTCGAGTGGTGCGAGGACCACATACCCACCGACTGGTACGCCGATGGCATCCAAGTTCCTGCGGCATGAAGCATGCCCGGAGTGCAACAGCAAAGACAACCTGGCCCGGTACGACGACGGTCACGCCACATGCTTTGGATGCGGGTACCAGGAGCAACCGCCCAAACCTGAAAAGCTCAAGCCCATTCCACCGATGGCGCCACCCACCACGCCCCTGCTCACCTTCGTCAACATCAAGGCCCTGGAAAAGCGGGGCATCACGGCTGACACCTGCAAGCTATTTGGCTACGGCTACAGCCACCACAACGGCAACCCCGTCCAGGTGGCCGTTTACAGGGACAAGCAAGGCAAGGAGGTAGCGCAGCACCTGCGCGATGCTGACAAGCGCTTCCGCTGGCTTGGGGACACCAGCAGCATGCAGCTGTGGGGCCAGCATCTATGGCGTCAAGGGATTGGCGGCAGTGGCGGTGCCTTCGTCGTCGTCACCGAGGGTGAGATCGACGCCATGTCGGTCAGCCAGGTACAAGGCAACCGCTACCCCGTCGTGTCCCTGCCCAACGGGGCGCAGTCAGCCAAGAAATACCTGGCCGCCAATGCCGATTGGCTGGGCCAGTTCCAGCGGATCGTGCTGTGCTTCGACAACGACGAGCCCGGCCAGAAGGCAGCAGCAGAAGCGCTGACCGTCCTGCCCCTGGGCAAGGCAGCCATCTGCCGGCTGCCTCGCAAGGACGCCAACGAAATGCTGGTGGCAGGTGAAGGCGACCAGCTGCGTGACCTGCTGTGGAAGGCGACGCCGTCCAGGCCCGATGGCATCGTCAATGCCAGCGAGCTATGGGATGAGCTGGTCAAGCCTGGGGCTGTGGCCGTGTGCCGCTACCCCTGGCCGCAGCTGGACCGCATGACCCATGGCTTCCGCAAGGGGGAGATGACCACCATCTGCGCGGGCAGCGGGGTGGGCAAGTCGTCCGTCTGCAGGGAGGTGGCCCACCACTTCCTGAAGAACGGATTGCGCGTGGGTTACATCGCCCTGGAGGAGTCGACCAAGCGCACCATGCAGGGCCTGGTCGGCATTGAGCTGGGCAAGCCCATTCACCTGGACCCTGGCCTGGCAACAGAAGCGGAGTTGCGCGACGGGTTTGACCGGGTGTTCGGCAGCGGCCGGTGCTTTCTGTACGACCACTTCGGGTCCATGGATCCCGAGCACCTGATCAACAAGATCCGGTACCTGGCCGATGCAGAAAACGCCGACCTCGTCATCCTCGATCACCTGACCATCGTGATCAGCGGGCTGGCTGACCTTGATGAACGCCGTGCCATCGACGTCACCTGCACCAAGCTCCGGCAGGTGGTCGAACAGTCAGGCGTCGGCCTGATCCTGGTGTCGCACCTGAAACGCCCTGAAGGCCGCGGCCACGAGGAGGGTGCCCAGACCTCCCTGTCCCAGCTGCGTGGCAGCCACGCCATTGCCCAGCTGTCGGACATGGTGATCGGTGCTGAGCGCAACCAACAGGGTGATCCGCATGAACGCAACGAGCTGCAGTTGCGCGTCCTCAAGAACCGGTTCAGTGGCCAGACCGGGCTGTGCGACAAGTTGCTGTACGACCAGGACACCGGCCGTCTCGTTATCCCTATGTCCTCCTATTTCAGCTGAGATGCACTGCGCCAACTGCGACTTTGAAAAGTCGAAAATCCTATGGAGTCGACGTGACTCCGTTGAATCCAAGGTGCGCAAGCGCCAGTGCCTGCACTGCGACCACACCTGGTACACCCTGGAGATGGAGCTGCCAGAGGGCGCTGTTGCACAGGGCAGCGCTGGCTATGTTGCCCGCCGGCCTGGCTTTCAGCGGGTGACCTTCTGGTGAAAAACCAAATCTTCACCGCTCCCGGCTTGCGCGTTGAACGGCAAGAGGACAGATGGAACGGCGCCCTGTACTTCGCATGGAAGCCCAACGTGTCGCAGTGCTTCCGTGACCGCAAGGCCTTGCTCAAGTTCGTGGCATGGCCGGCCAAGACACCCACCGGCGACCGCTTTCGTGAATGGCTGAACAGCTTTGACCAGCCGGTCGACGAGCCAAAGGCGGCTGACCCTGCCCTGCCGCAAGAACTGCTGGACACCGGCTTCGGGCCGGAGTGTCATTTGGACGAGACCGATCCCAACCACAACACCCGCACCATCATCTGATGACTCTTCTTATCGACGGCGACTGGCTGGTCTACACCGCATGCGCTGCATGCGAGTGCGACATTCGCTGGGACGAATGGATCAACACCCTGCACCTGGAGCAAAGCGACGTCAAGGACTTCATCGCCAGCAAGCTGGGCTATTGGCGAGACCTGACCGGGCACGACGCCGTCGTCTTCTGCTTCTCCGATTACCCGACCTTCAGGCACGACCTGTTCCAGGAGTACAAGGCCAACCGCATCGGCAAACGCAAGCCTCTGGGTCTGCGTGACATTCGTGTCTGGGTGGAGCAAAGCTACGAGGTTCGGACCTGCGTCGGCTTGGAAGGCGACGACGTCCTGGGCCTGCTCGCCACCGGCGGCCAGTACCGCGACCCGATCATCGTGTCCATTGACAAGGACATGCGCACCATCCCGTGCCGGCTGCTGGCCAACGACCAGGTGGAAGCCATCCACCGTGTCGATGCAGATCGTGCATGGATGGCTCAGGTGCTGACCGGCGACGCAACCGACAACTACCAGGGCATCAAGGGTCACGGCCCTGTCACTGCCAACAAGACCCTGGACGCTGCAGTCACTTTGCCGGAGCTGTGGGAGAAGGTGCTTGCTGCCTACAAGAAGGCCGGCCTGACCTACGGCGATGCCCTGCGTAACGCCCGGCTGGCCCGCATCCTGCGGCATGGGGACTACGACTTCAGCAGCGGGGAGATCAGGCTGTGGGACCCGGGCGTCGACCCGGCAATGCGCCAGGCATAGGAGTCATCGCTTTGTAGATCTGCTGGATGCGGGGGTCGGCCATGGGCGCCGCCCCCTGCTTGATGTCCTGCCCGGCAATTTGCATGCCAGTCATGGCGCTGCCGATGCCGCCGCCAAGGCCGGCCCCGACGCTGGCAGCACCACCCGTCATGGCAGGTGAGCACATCAGCGGCGCCTCCGCTTTGACATGCCGGCCTCGCTCAAGGCAATGGCCAGTGCCTGCCGGGGGCTCTTGACGACAGGGCCACCCTTGCCGCTGTGTAGCTCGCCCTCCTTGTATTCACGAAGGACAGCGCCAACCTTCTTTTTGCCCTTGCCTTTCATTGCTTCACTCGCTTGGAGATGACGCCGGCCAGGATCTCAACGACCCGGTACAGCTTCACCATCAGCCTGCTGTACCTGTCCAGGGCGGCGTTGTCCTTGGGAGTGGGCGTCATGTTCACGATGACGACCGCTGCTCCATGAATGGCAACGGCTAAGGCGACGTAGTCGGCGGCTCGGTCCACGGTGCTCAAGGGGGATGGACACCACCAGCCTGCCAGGTCAAGTCAAGGTTGTCCTTTACTGAATCGCTTCGATCTTGGTGACCCGTTGCTCCAGGCTGCTCAGCCTGGCAAAGGTCTCCTTACGGTCTGCCTTGATGTCGACGTGCAGCGTCTCCAGCCTGGATGCCACGTTGTCCACGCTGGCCGCCAACCGGATCACGGCGTCTCGTCCTTCCCTGGACCTGCCGCCCATGGTGCCAATGCCCATGGCGCCAACCGTGATGGCTGAGCCAACGATTGCTGCGATGACCTCGACCATGGACCTAGCTGCTCTCCAGCCACGCTACCGAACCTGTCACCCCCTGCCCTGGCCGCGCAGCTTTTTGCGCCCATGACTGGGCTTGCTGCGTCGGCCTTGGCCTTGGTGGGTCAGCTTGGGCGGGCCAGGCTTGTGCTCAATGCGAGCAGTGCCTTGCTTGGAACGAACGGCCATGGGTGGTTAGTGAGTAGGACTACGCGCCCTTGAGAGCTGCTACTTCGGCTTCCAGGGTTTCGATGCGGAGCTGTGCTTCTTGCAGCGCCTTGATGGCCATCCACATCATCTGCTGTTCCTTGACGCCAATGCGGGCGATCTCTTCCCTGGCGGGCTCGATTTCGTTGCCGTTGTCGTCAAACTTTGCCGGCGCAGCCTCTTGCTTAATCCAGTCGGTTAGCACTTCTGGGCAGTATTCGCCCACTTGTTGAGCAATGACGCCATAGCGCTTGTCAGTATCGTCGGGATCCTCGTTGTAGTGAAACTTTTTCAGCTCCCAGTGCTTTAGGCAATCCCAGGTGCTGTCAAGGTTTTCAATGTTTTTCTTTTCACGCTCGTCCGAAAGGTTACTGTTGTTCCCCGAATAGTTGTAAAGACCGCCATTGCCTACAAATCTAAAACGTGTGGTTCCACCGCCGGAACCGCGAACATAGTCCTCGTTGGTAGTGTTTTGATCGGCGGATTTTGAAAGAAGTAGGTTGTACTGGTTGCCCGTAGTTGTACTCATCACGACGCCCCAGTTGTCTGAATAGGCGGCCGTAAATGCTGCTTGTCCTTGATTGCTTATTGTGAGGGCTTCTGTAGGTGATGACGATCCATCCCTGGTAACGGAAAATCTTAACCTTCCTGGCATATCATTAGTGCCAGGGGTGTTATCTACAAACGCTTGAATGCGAGCACCTTCAACCATTTTGGTGCCGTCCGTACCTTGAAATGAAATGGCTCCAAGCGCATCTCCGTTTTGAACGACAGTGACCGCCCCAGCAGTTGTGCCACGAGATTTGCCTAAGAGAAAGTAAGAACCCCCAGATTCATTTCCGTTATAGACACCTGACAAAAAGTTTTGAGTCGCTGTTGTTTCAACCTGAATCGCGGAATCTTGCCCGGATGTGGTAAACCAAGTGCCACGGCTTGAAGACGTGCCAACTAACAGGCGTCCTGACCCATCAAGTCGAGCTGCTTCGCTGCCACCAATAAGCCAACGGTGCGTATTGCCCGTTGAAGAATACGTAGCGTCGTAAGTAACGCCTGACGATTCCTGGGTAATCCGTAAGCGCCGATTAATTCCTGAGCTGGTCTCATAAATTTGTAAACCAACGCCCTGACTACCTTGGATGTCTAATGCGTAGGCGGGACTAGTAGTGCCAATCCCTACCAGCCCACCCGACGTCACCCGGATTCGCTCTGTGCTGTTCGTCGACAGGCCCAAGGCATTGGCGCCCGGCAGGTAGACGCCATTGGCTGGCACGCTGCTGCCCGTTGGGATGAACGACGCTGCTGTGCTGGTGCCAGTGGTCGTCGTGTTCTGACTGCCAAAGTCAGGGTTGACCTTGGTGCCGGCAATGGCTGCACTGCCGCTCACGTCAGCGTCGACAATGGTGCCGTCTGTGATGCCGTTGGTGTTAACGCGGGTGAGAGTCATTGCCGGTGGTGCAATGGAAGAATGATGCCACCTGTTAAAGGCCGGTGGCCCGCCTGGTTAGTGAGTAGGACTACGACGCCTTGAGAGCTGACACTTCGGACTCCAAAGACTCGATGCGTCCGATGGCCTCCTGCAGAGCAGCCGTTAACAGCGGCACCAGTTTGGACTGGTCGATGCCCTGGTAGAT
>JACCDP010287250.1_pt1 | contig 38993 bp, 30 predicted proteins | sample 7445841 | NCBI WGS metagenome assembly JACCDP01 (sample SAMN15323441, study PRJNA562643) | freshwater metagenome | isolation source: river surface water | place: USA:Blue River Watershed | collected 2017-08-17 | reverse complement strand
GCCGCGCCCGGAATGGTCGCCCTGGGGCTCAAGTGGATGTGGAATCCGGAGTCTCCCTTCTACATCCGCCCACGCTTCGACGCGCAACTCTTCGAGTGGGGATGGCGTTTTTGGCGAGCCAGCACGGCCGAACGGGTTCAGAGGGCGGCGCCGCTGCTGCGGGACATCAGCCTGGCCAGCCGGGCGGCCTTTGAAGAACTGGCCGCCCTGCCCCAACTCGACTTCGGCCTCGTGAAGAAGGGACTTCTCATGCTCTGCCGCAGCCAGCACGCCCTCGATGAGGAAGCCCACACGGCGACCCAAGCCCGCGCCCTGGGCATTCCGGCCGATGTGCTCGATGCCCGGCAAACCGCAGCTCTGGACCCGGCCATCACGATGTCTGTCGCCGGTTCGGTTCATTTTCCCCAGGACTGTCACCTGAGCCCCGACCGCTTCATGGCCGGCCTGCAGCGGGAGCTGGAGCTCCTGGGGTGCCGCTTCCGTTGGAATGCCGAAGTGCGCGGCTGGCAGACCGAGCACGGTCGGGTCCGGGCGGCCTGGGTCGACGGAGAAGCCCTGGAGGCCGATGAGTTTGTGCTGTGCGGCGGATCCTGGTCGCCCGAGACCGCCCCTCAACTCGGTCTCAACCTGCCCATCCAGGCGGGCAAGGGCTACAGCCTGACCCTGCGACAACCCCGGGAATTGCCACAGCTGTGCTCCATCTTCACCGAAGCCCGGGTGGCCATCACCCCCATGGGCGACACCCTGCGCTTCGGCGGAACCATGGAAATTGGGGGCCTCAACGACACCATCAATCCCGTCCGCGTCCGGGGCATCATCAAGTCGGTGCCGAAGTATTTTCCGCGATTCGAGGAGAGCGATTTCGCCGGCATTGAACCGTGGTTCGGATTACGACCCGTGCCTCCCGACGGGCTGCCTTACATTGGCCGAACAAAACGCCTCGCCAATCTCTGCCTGGCCACCGGACACGGCATGATGGGCATCAGTCTGGCCCCGATCACCGGTCAACTCGTCGCCGACACACTGACTGGAGCCCGCCCTCGCTTCGACCTGTCGCTCCTTTCGCCGGATCGGCATTCGGGATAGGTGACCGAATGGGCTTTTTGAGCGAGTGGACCAAATCGGTGGATCAGACGGGGTAAAACGGGGCGGCCTAAAAACGGACGGGGGCCGGCTTTTTAAGCCGACCCCCAAGTGACGGAAGCATTTACGCCTTCACTCCAGGCGCCATAACCACGACGAGGCAAACACCCAACTGCCATCCGCAGCCCCGCCGTCAGCACGCTCCCTTTGCCAACCCTTAGCGGATAGTCTCCAACCACCTACTCCGACGCGGGATTCGGCTGATTGCTCAAAGTTTTTCAGGAAAACTTTTTGAGGCTCTGGATTCAACGCACAGTCGGATCCTGGATCCTCAACATGACCTCATTCCGACGGAACACAGACGGTGTCCAAGGCGGGTCAAAATACCCGTAGACCGGCAGGGCATCGGCCACCGAAATTCCCCGACCCTTCAGCCACGACTGCAATTCCCCCAGAACCGCCATCTCCCGCTCCAAAGACCGGCCTCCGCGGAATCGATAAACAGCAAATCGGCCCGCAGGAACCTCCCGACGGCGCAAGGCCCCATCATTGGGAACAGGCACCGACGACGCCGCCATGTTCTTGGGCATGACGAAGGCCATCACCCGTTGGGACGAAGGGGCGTTGGTCGGCGCACCGGCCATGTAAACCGGTGTGGTCATGGCGATTTTTTGCTGGGACTGATTGCGCCCGGTGATGAATCCAAACAGGCGACCGAAGCTTCCGTCGGAATCTCCGCTTCCCGAACCCATGGTGGTCTCCACCCATTGCAACGTGGGATACTCCCGGATTTGGAACGCCCCGTCGGACTCCATCACCTGATACGGAGCCGTCTCGTAGCCAGCTCGGGTCACCTGACACCCACCAGCCGCCACCAGGATCACGACCAATAGGGCCGCGGAAGAGAGAGCGATCCACTGGGTTTTCATTCCGGCCCATCTTCAACCGGGATGCAGCAAACGCAACTGGGGTTTGACCCGATTCAGGCCAACACCGCCCGGATCACCTCACCATGGACATCGGTCAACCGGCGGTTGGCCCCCAGATGGAGCACATTCAACCGCTCGTGATCCAAACCCAGCAACTGCAGCGCCGTGGCATGGAAATCGTAGGTGGTGGTGATGTCGTGAACCGCCTTCCAGGACCATTCATCACTTTGCCCGTAAGACACCCCGGGCCGCACTCCGGCACCGGCCATCCAGCCCACGAAGGTGCCCCCATTGTGATCCCGGCCTTCACTGCTTTGGGCAAAGGGCATCCGGCCGAATTCTGTGTTCCAAAGGATCAAGGTGTCATCGAGCAGGCCACGCGCCTTCAAATCCCGCAAAAGACCGGCGATGGGCAAATCCGTCGCCGCGCACATGGGCGGCAGTTCCTTGGCCATGTTGGCATGGTTGTCCCAATTGCCGGTAGGGCCTCCCGCACCGCTCCAGACCTGCACAAAGCGGACCCCGCGTTCGACCAGCCTTCGGGCCATCAGGCAGCGGCGGCCAAAATCCTGAGTCTCCTTGCGGTTCAATCCATAGAGACGGCGGGTCGGTTCGGTCTCTCCGTCGAGGGAGAAGACTTCCGGGGCGCTGAGTTGCATCCGGGCCGCCAGTTCATAGGCCTGGATACGCCCTTCCAAACGAGCATCCCGATCGTGGAATTCCAAATGCTGGCGATTCCATTTCTGGACGAGGGCCAATCCTTCTTGATTGGCATCATGCGTGACGAACCGGGCGGAACTCGGCGGGTTCAAATCGGCCATCGGCGACCCTTGACCCGCCTGAATCAGGGTCCCTTGATGACTGACCGGCAGGAAACCGGCCGAGAAATTACCGCGTTGGTTGTACGGAAGCCCCTTGGTGTCGGGCAGGACCACGAAGGCTGGCAAATTGTCGGACTCGCTGCCCAGGGCATAGCTGACCCAGGCCCCGAAGGCCGGAAAACCTGGCAGCAGCGACCCGGTGTTCATCAGGTAACTGCCCGGCCCATGGACATTGGTCTTCGACTGCATGGCCATGAGGAACGCCATGTCGTCCACGCACTGGGCGATGTTCGGCAACAAATCCGAGACCCAGCGACCGCTCTGCCCGTGCTGACGCAACGGCACCGGCGGCTTGAGCACCTTGCCCGGTTCGCTCGTCGGCGCCTCGATCCGCACGCCCGCACCCGGATCAAAAGACTGGCCGGCCCGGCGAAACAACTCCGGCTTGTGATCAAAGAGGTCCATCTGGCTGGCACCGCCATTCATGAACAACTGGATCACTCGCTTCGCTCGGGGCTGATGGTGGGGGCGATGACCCGCGGCCACCGGATCAATGCGGACCGTCTCTGCCGCCAGCAGTTGCCGGAGCGCCACACCGCCGAATCCGGCCCCCAGATGACGCACGAAATCCCGCCGGTTGAACGCGCGACCGAAAGGCAATCCCGGGGAGTTCATGGAACGAAGAGAAACTCGTTGCTGTTGAAGATCAACCGGCAGGCATTGGCCAGGCCGTGCTTTTGGGCATACTGGGCCCATTCCTGGTGTTCGGTGTTCGTGAGGGGACGACCCCAGGCCCACCATCCCACTTCCTCCCAAGATCTGCCGCCGTCGCCACCCCGAGCCTGAAGGGATGCAGCCCAATGCTCGGCCTGGCGGAGGGAGAAGGCGTTGTTCCAGAGCGCGAGCGCCTGTTGGAGGGTCACCGAATTGTTGCGCGCGGGCAGGAGTTGATCACCTGCCGGGCAGTCCAGAGCCTCCATCCAGGGATCGGGCAATGTCCGGAACAAAAACCGGTAGACACTCCTCCGTCGGCCCTCGGGGACATCGGGATCAAAGCGCGTGTAGTCCACTTGGGGCGTCACGTGAATGCCCGGTTTCAAATCAAATTGCCGATCTCCGGGCCCGCCCATGCGCAAATCCAAACGCCCATTGATGAGCAGCATGGCATCGCGAACGCATTCGGCGTCCAAACGCGTGCGGTTCATCCGGGAAAACCATCGATTTTCCGGATCGAGCTGAACCGTCCGATCCCTCTTCTCATTCGATGGCCCGGAAAGGCCGGAAGCCTGACTGCGTTGCCGATACGTCGCGCTGGTCAGCAACAACCGGTGCAAGGCCTTGAAGGATCCTCGGGCGTCATCCCGGAACCACACGGCCAACCAATCCAGCAATTCCGGGTGCGATGGAGGGGAACCCATGCGACCAAAGTCATTGGGTGTGGCCACCAAGCCCTGTCCAAAATGGTGGAGCCACACGCGATTGACGATGGAACGCCAGGTCAAGGGATTGTCGCGATGGGCCAACCACTGGGCCAACGCCGCCCGTCGCGCCCCTTCCTCGGAACCCTCCGGAACGGAAAACCGACCTGGAAGTCCCGCGATACACGTCAACGCGCCGGGCCCGACTTCTTCACGCGGCTGGGTAATATCGCCCCGATTCAACCGATGAATGGGACGCGGATTCAGCGAGGGCTTGAGGCTGCCATCCGGCTCGAAATCACTGGCCGCCGCATAAACTCGGGAGGGCGCCGGCAACCCAGCCAACTGCTGCCGAAGGCGTTCCCGCAGGAAAAACGTGGTCACGATGCGTGACTGATCTTGGGTCCAACTCTCCGGAGGCCGATCGACGATCGAGGCGATCTGCGCGGGAATCACCCGACTGGCCTCGCCCGGAGCATCGGTGATGGAAACCCGAAAGCGGCCGATCAAATGGGATCCACCGTGAGATTGTCGCAAAACCAGGCTCCACCGATCTCCGGGATGGGGGACCATCGGCTCGGCCAATTCGAAGACGGCACGATGGGCCTGGCCTTCTTGGGGATGAATGCCCCAGGCCGTCTTTTCCTGACCGTCGATAGCGTGGGCCACGGTCCAACCGTCCTGATCAAAATCGGAAGTCGCCCGCGCCCATCGGACCTTTCGAGGTTCAGCGACACCGACTGAGGACACCCACCACTCGACCTCGCTCAAATGGAGATTGCCGTTGTCGGGATTTCGACCGGGACCACGGTGCGGCAGTGAATCGTCGGGCAGAAGTTCCAGCTGGATGGCACGCACCGAACCTTTGGAGGCGGTCTGCGTCAGGGTGTAAACGTCCCGTTCTGGCCGGGTTCCGCTGACCCGGAAAGAGCCGTCGGGCTGATGCTCGAGCGTTGCCCCACCGGCCGAGAGGAACGTATCGGGCAACCAAGGCGTCCAAACCACCGGGCGCAACTGGCGCTGCATCGACCACTGCCGCACTTCCGCGCGGGTTTGCGATGATTCCAGCAACTCCGGATCCCCGCGTTCCAACTGCCGTTTTTGGCGCATCCATTGCTGCCGCTGAACATGGACCGCCGGATCCCGATCAAAAAAGCGATGGGCGCGTTCCACCCCGGAGAACACTGCCTGCAACGCGTAATGATCGGCCTGTGGAATGGGATCAAACTTGTGGTCGTGGCACCGCGCACATTGAACCGTGGTGCTGTTGAAGACCGACATCACCGTGCCGATCATGTCATCACGGTCCACATAGCGGCCGAGTTGCCGGTCCAGCGTGTCCTCGCGGATGTCCCGCAGGGAACTCTCGTCCCACGGCCCGGCCGCCACCATGCCCAAGGCCACCGTGGCCTCGGGTCGGTCGGGAAACAGCACATCCCCGGCCACCTGCTCTTCGATGAACCGCCCATAGGGGCGATCGGCGTTGAAGGCCTCGATGAGATAGTCCCGATACGGCCAGGCCTGTTCCCGGATGCGATCCTGATCGTGGCCATGGGTTTCTGCGAAGTGAACGGCATCCATCCAGTGACGCGCCCACCGTTCGCCGTACCGGGGCGAACAAAGCAATCGATCCACCTCACGCTCATAGGCTTGGGGCGATGAATCCGCCAAGAACCGTTGATAGTCCTCCGGCGAGGGGGGCAATCCAATGAGGTCGAAATAAATCCGCCTCAGGAGCGTCGGCCGGTCGGCCTCCGCGGCCGGTTGCAGTCCGTGACGCACCCACTGCGCCCGAATGAAGGCATCCACCGCATGGGTCGCCTTTCCGCCGACTTCGCCGACTTCAGGAACCCGAGGCCCGCGCAAGGGCGTATAGGCCCAATGCGGTTCGACGGCCCAAAGAGCCATCCCCGTCCAAATCAGGGTGATCCACAGGAACCTCATGGGAATGCCGAAATCATGCCGATCTGAAACCCCATGACCAGTCAGGATCCACGGACCCATGAGACTTCTCCCCGCTCGCAACCGCTTCGACTGGCGACTCGTCCCGGAGGTCGACTTTCTGCAAAGAGGGTGCCGGGTTGATTGCAGCAGGGTTCCACTCCGATGGCCCGGTCCGAGAGTTCCACCGTTGACCCCTGCGCCGGCTTACTTAGCCTCAGAGCCCGTGAGCCGATTCTCCGCGCGTTTGTTGCTGGTGGTGACCTGTCTTTGGGTTGGGGTGATGAATTGCCCCGCGCCCCTGATCTACCGACCCGGCGAAGGCTGGACCTACGAGGCCGTGGGTGCCGGAGCGGCTTGGCAGCGCAAGCGGGCCAAGGACCAACTCGCGGTCGCCCAGGAAGCCTTCGATGCCGGCCAATACCGACTCGCCCTCAAGGCCGCCAAACACACCACCAAAACGTGGCCGTTGTCCGATTCCTCCGGCCGGGCCCAATACCTCATCGGTCGCTGCTATGAGGCGCGCAAAATGGATGAACGGGCGTTCAAGGAATACCAGAAGGCGCTCACCAAATACCCCAAACTGGAGAACTATTCCGAGATCCAGCAACGCCAGTTCGAAATCGCAAACCGCTATCTGGGCGGCCAGTGGTTCAAGCTTTGGGGCTACATCCCCTTCTTTCCGTCCATGGACCGCACGGCGAAGCTCTTCGATCAGGTCAACAAGAACGGTCCTTACAGCGAAATTGGCCCCAAGGCCCTGATGAACATCGGTGCCGCCCGGGAAAAACAGAAGGACTACCGTCTGGCGGTGCGCGCCTACGAACGGGCCGCCGACAAGTACTACGACCGCCCCAAGGTGGGTGCCGACGCCATGTACTCGGCGGGCATCGCTTGGAACCGTCTGGCACGCCGGGCCGAGTACGACCAGTCCATCGCCGGCAACGCCATCAACTTCCTCAATGACTTCAAAGCCCTGTATCCCGATGACCAACGGACCGATGAGGCCACGAAGATCATCGCTTCCCTGAAGACCGAGCAGGCCCGGGGTGCTCTCAAGACCGCGGAGTTCTACGAGAAGTACAAGCGCTATCAAGGCGCGCTGGTTTACTACAACGAAGTGCTCGTGAAGGACCCGAAGTCCATCTTCGCGGCCCAGGCCCGCGAGCGCATCGAAGCCCTCAAGCCCAAAGCCCAGAAGCAGGTGAGCCGGTGGGCTCAGAACGATGCGCGGATGCTGGAGCGTGAACGCATCAACGCCACCAACGCTCCCGCCGGGAAGACCTCAAAGAAAGCCCCATGAGCAACGCCGCCTTTCTCGCCCACTGGACGGCTCGGGTCTCGCTGATGGTCATGACTGTGGCCCTATTGACTGGCTGTGGCGGTTACTCCCTGGGACCCAGCAATGGCCAGTCTGCCGGCGTTCGCGCCATCCGGATCGGACACGTGGCCAATGGCACCGATGAGCCCCGATTGGCCGACACCGTCAGTCACGCACTCCGCGCTCAGGTGCATGTCGATGGCACCTTCCGGTTGGCCACCCAGGACGATGGCGACATCGTCATCACCACGGCGCTGCAGAAGTTCCAGCGCAATCCCCTCACCTTCCAACCCAAGGACATCATCTCCACCCGCGATTACGACGTGATCCTCACGGCCCACGTCAAAGCCATCGAGGTGGGCAGCGGCAAGGTCTTGCTCGATCAGGAAGTCACAGGCCGGACCACCATTCGCAACACCGCCGATCTGGGTTCTGCCGAGCGCCAGGCCGCGCCTTTGTTGGCCGAGAATCTCGCCCGCAACATCATCAGCCGTCTCTCCGAGGGTTCCTGGTGAACCCAGCGTTCATGAAGGCCGCCCATTCGTTCCGCTGGTTGACCCTCGGCACCGTGTTGGCCTGCTCGGGAGTGCTTGTTTCCCCCTCGGCAGTCCAAGCCGCCGACTGGCCGGGTTGGCGAGGTCAGTCGCGCGATGGCCATGCGGCCGACGCCCTGCCGACCCAACTGGAAACCGCCCCCAAACCGCTGTGGCGAAAACCCATCGGGCACGGTTATTCGGGTGTGGTGGTTTCCGGACAGAAGCTCGTTTTCTTGGATGATTCCAGCGGTCAGGAAACCGCCCATTGCCTCGACGTCGCCACCGGTCGTGAGCTGTGGATCCAACCCTTCGCCGAGCAATACGTCGACGAGTTCGAGCCGGGTCCCCGATGCACACCCTTGATCGATGGCCAACGCCTCTACGTGCAAAGCTGCTTCGGCGAATTTGCCTGCCTCTCCCTGAACGACGGCAAGAAGCAGTGGGGCTTCCACTTCCGCGACTACGGGATGTTCTGGGTCAAGGACCGCTCGGGTGGCCCCGGAGCCGCCAACCGACGGGGCAATTCCGGGTCAGCGGCCATTGCAGGTGATTCCATTTTCATCCAAATCGGATCCACCAACGGAGCCAGCATCGCCGCCTTCGACAAAGTGAGGGGCAAGCTGCTTTGGAAATCGCAGGACGACCTCACCAGCTACGCCTCGCTGATGACCGGAACCTTGGGCGGCCGCGGACAAGCGATCGCCGTCACCTGCGAAGGCTTGCTGGGCTTGGACACCACCACCGGAGAAGCGCTCTGGCGAACCCCCTTCAAGACCGGAGCCAACCGCAACGTCCTGACCCCGATCCTCGACGGCAACAGCGTTCTGTTTGCCAGCTACACCACCGGTTTGCGGCGGGTCACCCTGGAAGCCGATGGAAGCCATGTGCGCGCCACGCAGGCCTGGCTGAATCCGGCCCTCAAGATCAATCTTTCAACGCCCGTGTTGGTGGGCCGGCACCTCTATGGTCATGGACCGGACAAGGATTTCGTATGTGTCGACGCCTCCACCGGAACGATTCAATGGCGTCAACCCGGCTTCAACCAGTACGCCTCGACCGTGGCCTCGGGTTCCCGATTGCTGGTCCTGAACGACACCGGTGAAGTGATTATGTTGGAGGCCTCACCCGCCCGGTACACCGAATTGGGCCGCTTCCAGGCCTGCGGCAAGACCTTCAGCCATCCGGCCTATGCACATGGCGTTCTCTACACCCGGGACAGCCGCGAACTGGCGGCGTGGCCCTTGCAGACCTCCGCGCGCTGAGCGTTGTCTTGTCTCTGGCTGAACCGATGAAACCCATTCTCCTCGACCTGGGCGGCTTCCGACTCCACTCCTTCGGCTTGCTGGTGGCGATTGGATTTCTGGCGGGTTCCTGGATCGCCAGCCGTCGAGGCAAGTCGCTGGGCCTCGATCCTCAGGCCATTCAAGACATCGTGTTTCCCTGGCTGCTGGTGGGAGGACTGATCGGAGCCCGCATCTTGTACGTGGTCAGCTATTGGCAACGGGATTTCGCCGGACAACCCCTCACGGAAGTGGTGGCCATCTGGAAAGGCGGGCTGGTGTTCTACGGAGGCCTCATGGGGGCCACCGTTGCGGGCATCATCGGGATTCGGCGTAAGGGGCTTCCGCTATGGCCGACAGCCGATTGTCTGGCCATCGGCGTCTCTCTCGGACACGTCTTCGGCCGTCTGGCCTGCCTGTTCAATGGTTGCTGCTATGGACGCACCTGCTCCCTGCCCTGGGGCATCCGGTTTCCGGCCGATCACTCCACTGCAGGGGTTCTGGTACACCCTTCCCAACTGTACGAGGCCGCCCTCAATTTGCTGCTGTGCGGAGGCTTGATTGCTTGGCAGTCCCGCCGTCGGCATGGGAGTGGGCAAATCTTCGCCCTCTACCTGATGGCCTATGCGGGAATCCGGTCGTTCACCGAGTATTTTCGAGGTGATTATGGAATCCAAAGCGCCCCGGCCACAGGCGTGTTCACCCCGGGCCAGTTCACCAGCTTGTGGATTTTGGCCGCCGGAGTCGCCTTGTGGTTTTTCCGAAAGGCCCGCCCGACTTCATCCCCAGCGGTCTAACGCCCGAGAGACTGAACGCCCCCTTTCGGGAGCCACGAATCACAAACGGTTCAATGCGCTGACCACCGCCTGGATCGAAGCCAGTTCGATGTTGGTGTTCACACCGGCGCCCCAGCGGGTGATGCCCTCGGCGGTGCGGATTTGAATGTAGGCGATCGCGCTGGCCGCCTCGCCCTCCGACAGCGAGTGCTGCTTGAACTGGGTGACCTCGAACCGCGGCACGCCCGCTTCGGCCAGGGCGTGAACAAACGCCGCGATCGGGCCATTGCCTCGACCCCGCAAGGCCAATTCGTTCCCGGAACGGATCATCGACGCCCGGCATTCAAAGAGACCGTCCACGCCATCGGCATGGAAATGGATCAATGACCATGGAGCCGTTCGTTGGACGTATTCCTTCCAGAACATCGCCTTCAGTTCCTCGCCGCGAACCTCCCGCCCTAGAGCGTCCACCTGATCGTTGGCGATGGGGCCAAACTCGCGCTGCAAGTCCTTGGGCAATTCGACACCGAACTCCGTCTCCAGCAAATAGGCCACGCCACCTTTGCCCGACTGGCTGTTGACGCGAATGACTTCGCGGTACTCGCGTCCGATATCGGCCGGATCGAGCGTGAGGTACGGGACATCCCAGTGACTGCGCGTACCGCTCTCCCATTCGGCCAACCCTTTCTTGATGGCGTCCTGGTGGGAACCGCTGAAGGCGGTGAAAACCAACTCGCCGGCGTAAGGCTGCCGCGGCGGCACCGTCAATCCGGTGCACCGTTCGTAGACCTCACGAATTTGCCCCAAATTGGAGAAATCGAGATTCGGGTGGATCCCCAGCATGTAGAGGTTCAACGCCACCGCGATCACATCGAGATTGCCGGTGCGCTCGCCGTTTCCGAAGAGCGTCCCTTCGACGCGGTCGGCCCCCGCCAGCAAACCCAACTCCGTCGCAGCAACCCCAGTGCAACGATCATTGTGGGTGTGCAGGCTGACGATGAGGCAATCCCGGTTGCGGATGTTGCGACACATCCACTCGATTTGGTCGGCATACACATTCGGCGTCGCGACCTCCACCGTACACGGAAGGTTCAGGATCATCTTCCGCTGTGGGGTCGGTTGCCACACCGTCATCACCGCCTCGGAGATCTCCAAGGCGAAATCGAGTTCGGTGGCGCTGAAGCTTTCCGGAGAATACTGCAACCGCACGTCCGTGCCCTGCAACCGGTGCAGGCGCTCCTGGATCCAACGTGCCCCCTGAATGGCGATGGCCTTGATCTCTTCCCGACTTTTCCCGAAGACCACCCGGCGCTGGGCGGGCGACGTGGAATTGTACAAGTGGATGACCACCCGCTTGGCACCGACCAACGATTCAATGGTCCGCTCGATCAAATCTTCCCGGGCCTGCACCAAGACCTGGATGGTCACATCCTCCGGGATGCGGTTCTCCTCGATGAGACGGCGATTGAAGGCGAACTCGGTGTTCGACGCCGAGGGGAATCCGACCTCGATTTCCTTGAAGCCGCAGTTCACCAGGGTTTGGAACAACTCGAGCTTCTGGGCCACATTCATCGGAACCGCGAGGGCCTGATTGCCATCACGAAGGTCGACACTGCACCAGATGGGGGGCGCGCTCAGCGTACGCGCGGGCCATTGACGGTCGCGCAAGTCCACCGCCGGAGCGGGGCGATACTTCGTGGAAGGATTCTTCAACATATCCGAGACGGTGTTCAGGCTACGACGCCCGAAGCCCTCGCGGCAGGAAAAAAGCAGACCGGCCATCGCCGGACCCAACGCCGCAAAGAACCATCGAGTCCGAGAACCCACCCCTGCCCCAACCGCCATCAAGGCTGAACCGGAACGCAAGAAACTCGCAGGAACCCTCTCCCATGACATCCTACCGGATCCGAAAGAAGAGCTGGTCCGGGCCGGCGACGACACTGACCTCGGAAGTCCCATCCTGCGGCAAGGCTTCCACTTCCAGGACAAACTCAAAGGGGGTGGAAAGATCTCCCGCGGCCTCGAGTTGGTAACGCTGACCCGCCTGGGCATTCCAACGGATTCGGATTTTTTGCTCCAATTCCCGGCTGGCTTCCAATTTCACCGGTGGGGCCTCCGGCATTGAAATGGGTACACCCAACAACACCGGGTTTTCGCTCGGGACCATCGGACCCTTCGGACCCAGGAAACCCGCATCGAATCGCCGCGCTGCCGCTCCGGGCGCCAAATCCAAACCAACCGCGGCGGCCACGCGCACGGTCTGCCCACGCCTCAGCCCACCCAACTCACGGCGCGGAATGGCGATCTGGAGGGTATCGGCGCTGCTCACAACAGGAGCCACGACCCCACGCAACGACTCGCCATTCCAAGCGCGGATTCGACTGCCGGGAACTGAACTCAGCGCGGGATCCAAACGGAACACCCCCTGACCCAGCGCCACTTCCGAGCGCGACCGACGAAACCGGCGATCTTGCTGTGTGGCCAACACGTCGCTCACCAAGATTGCCATGGAAGGGCGAAACCCGTCGCCAAACGACACGCCCTCGGCCAAATCCAATCCATCGGCCCCTTCCGCAGCCGGGTCATCGGTCAGATCCCGACGACCATTGCCCAGTCCTGCCAACGACGACACCCCCGGCAATCCAGGCACCTCCAAAAACAAATACACGTCGGAACCTTGGGAGAGCGCCAGTCCGTCGAGACTGAGATACAGGTTCGTGCTGTCCAACATCATCCGAAGGCTTCCCAAATTGCTGGATCGACCGGTCACTGAGGATAGGGCTGGCACTCGCGACATGCCGTGGGCTTCCCAAACGGGCGCTTGCTGTGAAACAACCGCGTCTGGAGTGCCCCATACAGCGGCGGGCGAAGGAGCCGGATCGGGCTGACGCCGAATGACCGATTGATCCTCCACCTGCCCCTGCGAGTTGATGCACCGGATGGTCAGCGTGTCGCCCTCGAATCGCAATTGGGTGAAGTGGTACACCACGCGGAAGGCGGACTGGAACGCCGACACCTCACGCAATCCGTACAGCCACGCCCCGCCTCCACCGGTCACGATGGAAGTCATGCCTCCCACCGGAATCAACCGCTCGTAATCGTGGTCGTGACCAGAGAGGTACAATTGAACCCCATGCCGCTGTGCAATCGGCAGCAGCACCTCGGCAAATTCAGCGCCATCCGGTCGGCCGTTGTAGTTGGTGTCATCGATTCGGTGTACCGACGACGTCTCCCACGGAATATGCGCCAAAACGACCTTCCACGGCTTTTTGGAGGCGGCCAGATCCTGATCCAGCCACCGGGCCTGAGGGCTGTTGGTGCGCATCTGGTATTGCCCAAAATAGGGCTGAAACAGCACCGCGAAATGCACGTCGCCCGCATCGAAGGAATAATAAGCCTGAGGCAAGGTCCTTTCGGCCGCGTGTTCCCAAGCCGGAGTATCGTTGGTCGGTGAACCGAAGATTTCCAACAAGGGATCGAAACCATAGTACAGATCGTGATTTCCCCAGGTGAACGCGGAAGGGCGGGTGCGCATCCACGGCCGGAAGATGCTCAGGCATCGGATATCGGCCAAGGTCGACGACAACCCGGGGTAGACCATGTCACCGGCGTGCAAGACCAGATCGGCCTCGGACCTCATCATTTGCGCCACAACCGCGTGCGGCGCCATGTCTCCCCAACCGGAATCGCCCAGCACCTGAACAGTGAGTGACCCGGCTGCCGGCAAAGTCTGGAAAGAAATCGGAGCCGTCGCACCGCCATCCCCGTCCTTGCCCAGAATCACGCGATATTGGTACCGGGTCCCCGGGCGCAATCCCTCAAGCTGCACCCCATGGTTGGTCCCTTCCAGACTGTCCACCGATTGTTCCTTCAACGAGTCGATTCCGAACTCCACCCGCGCCATTCGAGGCCAGGGTGTTCGGAAGCGGACCTCGGCCCGATTGGAGGACACATTCTGCAAGTAGGGGGCCCGGGAGAAATTGGCGAGCAATTCGGCCGTGAACACAGGCCATCGGGAATACACCCCATCGGCATGCAACTGCAGCGTCAGCCAGTTGGTGCCGGGACGTATCCAACCGGCTGCAGGACCCACCGGGATCAGCTCCGGGCTGCCCGATGCACGGGGGTTCGGAATGGCTGAGAGGGGAACAGGCGTTCCGGGTTCACCCGGCAACCCACGCCGCACCCATTCCTTGCCATTGAGGCTGAGCACGAAACCGCCGGAATAATCGACCCTCAACGACAACCATCGGACGTCGGCTCCGTCCGGAATCACGAAGGACCGGCGCAAAAGCACCTGTTCCCAGCCATTGGTGTTGGGAAACCGAGTGGATTCGCCATAGGTGGTCGTTCCAAAACCGCCGGGGCCTTCCCACCAAACGGAGTCATCAAAGGCCTCCGATTGCCAGTCGCTGGGAAGCCCCGCCAATGTCCCCGCGCCCATGAATCGCCACCGATCTGAGAGGCCCACCAGCGCGACATCGTCGCCAGCCCGCACCGAGCAGCAGGCCAACAACCAAAAAATCCAGAACCCCAAGCCACAAGTCCACTGGAGCATGAGTTGAGAGACTACCGCCGGGACTCGGCCCCGTGAACCCCAAAGGCAGCCTCCTGACGGCCGAAGAAAAACCCTCAGCGCCTTCTGGAAACAGGACAAGCCCCCGATATCAGAAACATTCACCACCGCCGGTTTTCCTCAATGATTCGCCGTTGATTCCGAGCCCAAACCCAAACCCGTCCCTGTTCACCGCAGCCGATCCGATGCGATCAAATCGCGAAATCATCCAGTTGGACATGCTTCAGCGACTGCTTGCCCAATTCGATGTAATACAGGGCCGCAGGATCGTTCGGGCAAATCTTCAAATACTGGATGAACCGATCCTTCGCCTGTGCGTACAGCCCCTCTTCGAATTCCCGGATGGACTGTTCCAACATCGCACGGTTGAGGACTCGCAAGGTTCGATCAGCCAAGGGCAACGCATCGAGCACCTCGAAGATCTCCACCTTCTCGTTTCGACCTCTCAGTTGGATATGACCCACCCGGCGCATGTGGAACGATTCCGGACTGCGCATTTCCGCCTTGAGGTCATTGGTGATGAGGATCTGAGCCCCCAACGCCTTGCTGAACTCCTGGAGTCGGGCGGCCACATTCACCGAATCGGAAATCACCGTGGCGTCCCAACGACCGCTCTCACCGATGATGCCCATCTCGACCGAACCGAAGCTCAAACCGATCCCGAGACGCGGCGGCTTTTCCAAGACACTCAAATCACCCAAACCTCCGACCGTCAGGGCCTCGGCCAATGCACGTTGCATGTCCACGGCCGCCCGCACCGAATTGTCGGGATGCCCGGCGAAGAGAGCCAGGAGCCCATCGCCAATGTAATGCACCACAAACCCGGAATGCTTCCGGATGTTCGGAGCGACAAAGACCAGGAACCGATTGAGGAAGGCGAAGATCTGCTGCGAAGACATCCGCTCGCTCATCGTGGTGAAACCACGCAAGTCACCAAACATCACACTGACACGGACACTCGCATGGTCGCCGAGCTGGACCTCGGAGGCATTCTTCAGGCCCAGCGATTCCAGGAACGCACTGGGAACAAATCGGCCAAAAGCCTGGTTCAGGTGGTTCAAGGCGGAGTTGGAAGCCTGCAGGTCCTCCAGGGCTTTCTGCGCTTGCTGGAGGGAAATCTGGGCCGATTCGACGGCGATGATGGCGTCGCCCACACCGGACACCGCGGGCAAATCACTCAGGTAGAACCCATGCTCCTGCAGTGAGGCAAAGGAACTGATGGGGGGGCTTCCCACGAACACCCAACGACCGTCGTCCACAGGCATCAACTCTCCGCGCAAGGGACTGTTCTCCTGATCGCCCCAGCACAGCGTCAGTTGCATCTCGGTGAGTTCCGGAAACAACGAGGCCTGCAGTTGACGCCGAAACGGACGAATCAAGCGAACCTGCGGTTCGTTGACCTCGTCGGTCACCTTCCAATATTTCCGAAGCGGCTCCGAGAGGATCTCCGCGTTCTCATGGACGTCGAAGAGCACATAAAACGGGGCCACCCGCTCGAAAACCGTGTCAGCGAGAGATATCAGGTGCGGGCTCAAGCGATGGGTGCGTGATCAACCAAGAATCGCTTGCACGGCAAACCCAATTCTTCGGCGTCCAGATGCTCGATGGCGACAGACACCTTGAAATACCTGCCCAAAGCCAGGAACAACCCCTCCACAAAGGGCAGCAACCCAGCCCGATCGGAGTAGTAGTCGACCTGCATCCGTCCGACAGAAAGAACCTTCACCCGGAAAGACGGCGGATTGTAGTTGGGGAACGTCACCCGGATCCGCTGATGCATGTGATCGAGGTTCTTGATGAAATCCACGAAATTCTGCCCCGAACGGTTCATGATCTCGGCGTAATGAACCACAGCGATCTTATCCACCCAATATTCGCCAAACGCCTTGAGGATGGTTTCCATGGGCACCTTGAGCATTTCCGATGCCGCTCCCACCAGGTTGTAGGTAATGGAGTCGTCATAGGGGCTCATGGCCACGAAGCTCTCCGGCGCACCCGCCGCTGTGTGAAGCTGACGCCACACCTCGGCTCCGTGATTGTCTTCGACAAAGCCTTTTATGGACTGATTGACGACTCCGTACATCGGAGTATCAAAACACAACTTCCAAAAACGGCAAATTTATATCCCATCCAAATATTCAGCCTACTCATTTGATGAAATCCTGAACCTCATTCAACAGTCGCTCCAGGACCTACCTGCCATGAAGTTTTGACGCAACGTGCGGCCGGATCTCCATGAACCCAAGCATCCGGCCCCCCTCCAATTCGCCTATCTACGCTCGAAACGGCACCAACCGGATGTTTCAAGCACTTCCACGGTACCGCGGGGCGCATGCATGAGAAAGGCCTCCACGGGATAGCGACGGATGCGGTCAAACCCCGGATCCGGTCCCAGCACGCTGAGGACTTTCGACAACGCATCCGTCGTCATGGCTTCCCGTCCAATCAAGGTCACCTGACTCGGATGTGTCAGCGCCCAACCGGTCCGCGGATCCAGGAGGTGTGAGTAGCGAATCCCCCCCAATTCCACCCGCTGGAATCGATCCCCCGAAGTCACCAAGGCCCGATCCTTCAGCCAAACCACCCGCCCGGGAGGTGCATTCGGCACATCCAATTCCCCGATTTCGATTTTCCAACCCACTTGACCCGGAGGTGTCCCCGCTGCAAACAAGTCACCTCCGCCGGACACCAGAGAACTCCGAATGCCCCGGGCTTTCAGTACGCGCGTCGCTTCGTCCAGGGCGTAGCCTTTGGCGATTCCGCCCAAATCCAGACGCATTCCGGGCACCTGGAGACACGCCGTCCGCCGCCCCGTGGCATCTCTACCCAAAACCACATGACGCCACCCCGTCGCGGCCCGGGCGACCGCCACCCGGGCTTCCTCGGGCAAGACCCGTTGACGCCGCGCCCGCTTCCAGACATCCACCAAGGGACCGACGGTGATGTCAAAGGCCCCGTCGCTCATCCTGGACACCTCGTCCGCCCGCTCCAACACCCGAGCCAAATCCCCACTCAAGGGCACCACCGCCCCCGTGCCCGATGTCTTGGACAAGCGGCTCAACTCGGAATCGGCTTCGTAGTCGCTGAGTATCCGGTTCAGTTCAGCGATCCGAAGGAAGGCCGCGGCAGCGGCCGCATCACCTGCCGCAGAATCGGCCGCATACAGGACAATCCGGAACGGCATTCCCATGTGGGTTTGCTGGTATTCGCAACGAACCTGGGCGACGGGGCGGGTCTGGCATCCCACGCCCAAAATGGCCAACACCAGCCCCAGCATTCCCGCAGTGATGAGGGCTTTCAGACAGCTTCGAACAAAGCACATGGCAATCCCGTGGATGTTTCCCGAAATCCTCCAACTCTCGGACTCAACTCATCGGCGTTCCTGCTGCACCGCTGGGGCGGGCTCCGATCGGGGTTTCACTTTCTCGGTGTAAGTGATCACCCCAGCCCCCAAGACAATCAAGCTCACCCCGAGCCACCTCAAGGGACTCACGGTCTCGTGCAGGACGAACCGAGCGGCCAAGGTGGTCAGGACAAACCCCAGCGAAGTCAGTGGCCATACGAAGCTCACGTCGCCGTGGGACATGAGATACAGCAGGCAACCGAAGAAAGCCGCCTGAAAGGCCACACCGACGAGCAAGGGCACATTGGTGAACCCGGAACGAATCAGACGCAGCACCTCGGCCACACTCACCCGATCCATCTCGCCGATCTCTTTCAAGCCGCGACTCAGGAAAACGACACCGATGGCTTCCAGGCAAAGGCCCGTGAGCAAAACGAGGATGAGACGACTCATAGACAATCAGAATACCGGCACAATTGAATCCCGCGCGCCTCGATGACCTGGCGCACCCGAGGGCTGAGCAACGCCTCCAACTCATGTCGGTGAGCATCCTCGTCGGCATGACAATACAACTCCCATGTCCCAGGCTGAAGCTCCGGCAAAAGACGCAACAAATACTCCTCGGTCACCCGGCTATTCTGCAGAAGCCCGTAGGTGCAGCCGGCATGACGCAAGTGGTGCCGGGCCAAGAGGGGCTCACAGCGACGCGACAAGGCCCCGAACACCGCCGCATGCGAGAGGCGGTACAAGTACTCGCCGGAGGCCAGACGCAAGTTCTGGATCAAGGGATCCCGAGTCAGGCGGACCGATCGGATGCCCAAGGATTTCGCCTCATCCAGGAGCACGCGGAACACCCCGGGATGCAGGTGAAAATTGAGGTGACCATTGACATGGTCCAAGGCAAGCCCGGTGGCATGGAACCGTTCGAACTGGGCCAACACTTCACGACGCACCTGCGCCTGTAAACCCGGCCAAAAAAAATAGCGCATCCCCGCCACAACGGGTTGGTTGGTGAATCGCCCTTGCCCATCCACCAATCCGGGAATTTCTTTGGGCGGCAGCACCGACCGTCCGCAGACCAGCACCGAGTGCAGGCCCACCCCCAAGCGGGGATTGTTTCGGGCGATTTGAACGGCTGCCGCCGCGGCATCCCCCGCCACCATCAAACTGGCCGATGTGAGGATCCCCTCCCGGTGGGCCCGCTCGATCGCCCGATTGGCACTCTCGGAAATCCCGAAGTCGTCGGCGTTGACGATGAGTCTAACCGCCATAACCGGTGACACGAAGCCCCAGACGGGAGCGCACAACCGCGTTGAGGATGATCCCGATCTTACGGGCTCGGGTCAGGCGGAGCGGAGTCTCCTCCAGCACGTGGAAACGGGATTTCTCCAGGCGCTCCAACAGGCGCCAATACACATTTCCCATCAACTCGGCCGACACCATCGAAGCCCGCTCCGATTGCGGCAGCACCTCGCGCGCCGTCTGGTAAAACCGTCGGGCTCGGCCGTCGATCTCCAGAGCCAATTGATGGAAGCGCTCCGACCATTCACGCCGCAAAATCTCCTCGGGTGTCACCCGGAACCGCTGCAAGTCGGACAGCGGCAGATAAATGCGCCCCCGGGATGCGTCGTTGCCGACATCCCGCAGGATATTCGTGAGTTGCAAGGCCTTGCCCAGAGAGTCGGCATAGGCGCGACAGGCAGGATCGGTGTAGCCGAAGATTTCAATGCTCAGCAAACCCACGACGCTCGCCACCCGATAACAGTACACCTCCAATTCAGCGGCATCCTGATAGCGGGTTTGGACCAAGTCGGTCTCGACGCCCAGGATCAGTTCGTCGAACAACCGGAACGGCAATCGGTAGGTGTGGATGTGCGGCGCCAATTCGCGGTTCACCGCCATCGACGGCTCACGCCCCTCGCACGCCGCAGCAATATCAGCCCGCCAAGCAGCCAAGGTCTTCCGCCGCTCATCGACGGGAATGGAGTCCTCATCGGCTGCGTCATCCACCTGCCTACAAAAGGCGTATAGGGCCGACATGGCCGCACGCTTTTCCGGCGGCAACAAAATGAAGGCGAGCGCCAGATTGGAGGCGCTTTTCTGGGTGATCTGCTCCGAGACGCCAGAATTCACAACTCCGGCGGATTGAGATTCCCGGACCCCTTGTCGGGGAGCCCCCCCGTGTCGGCCAGTGTCGGATTGCGAGGCCGATCCTTGCTGTGGCGACGGCGGCGGCGACGACCCGATCCTTTGGACTCGGAGATCACTCCGCGGGCCTTTTGCTTGTCGGACTTGCGGAAGAACACGGCCCAGATCACGCCGATGGCCAACACCGCAAGACCTGCGAAGATGGCGACGGCGGATCCACTGAACGCCTTCTGGGTCTCAGAATTGAAGCCCGTCGGCAACTGGGGTGCCGTGGAGTCGGCCAGCATCAAGATCGATTGGGAAATCAGAGGACTCATCGAACGGGAGAGCCTGTTCCGGTGTCCGTGTCTTCGTCAACGCCGCCGTCCACTCCCAAACCGAGTCGTCCCATTCGGTAACGCAGTGAGTGGCGGGACAAATCCAAGGCTGAAGCAGCCTTGGAAAGACTTCCTCCACACGACTCCAACGCATCCAGGATCATCTCCCTCTCGAAGCGCAGCAGCGCCTCCGGCAACGAACCGCCCCTCGAAGCGCCGCTCTTTTCCACCGGGCCATCCCGCAATCGCGACTCCACCTCGAAATCCGGCAAACTCGCCGGCTGGATCCATTCCGTCGGCTCCAGGATCACCGCCCGCTCGATCACGTTGCGCAATTCCCGGACGTTTCCGGGCCAACTGTGGGCCTGCAGCGCCTGCATGGCCAAGGGCGAGAGGTCCTTCACCGAACGCCCCAACTTGGCGGCGAAACCCTTGAGGAAATTGCGTGCCAACAGCGGGATGTCAGCACCCCGCTCGCGCAGCGGAGGAGGCCGGAACTGCATGACATTGAGCCGGTGGAACAAGTCTTCGCGAAACTCCCCTTTCTTGATGGCCTCGACGATGTTGCGGTTGGTTGCAGCGATCAGACGCACCTGGACCCGCAATTCTTGGGTTCCCCCGACTCGGGTGAACGAACCGTCCTCGAGGAAGCGCAACAGCTTTGCCTGAAGGGGCCGGCTCATGTCACCGATCTCGTCCAGGAAGATCGTGCCACCATCCGCCTCCTCGACATACCCGCGCTTGGTCCGATGCGCTCCTGTGAAGGCGCCGCGCTCATAGCCAAAAAGTTCGGACTCCAGGAGCGTCTCTGGGATGGCCGCGCAGTTCAGCCGGATGTAAGGAGCCGACGCCCGGTGGCTGTGGAAGTGGATGGCCCCGGCGATGAGTTCCTTGCCCGTTCCGCTTTCGCCCAGGATCAAAACCGTGGCATCGGTTGGAGCCACGGTCTGGATGAGTTGGCGCAACTCCCGCATCTTGGGTGATTCGCCGACAATGTTCTCGATGCGAATGCCATTGCCGGCGCGGGCTTTCAGCGCCGCGTTCTCGGTCAGCAAGCGATGCCGCTCGGCACAGCGACCGACCGCGTGCAGCAATTCGTCGGGTTCGAAGGGTTTGGCGAGATAATCGGTGGCACCCGACTTGATGGCCTCGACAGCCAGCTTCGGCGTGGCATAGGCCGTGATCATGATCACCGGCAGTTCCGGCCGCTTCTCTGCGACCGTCTTGAGAAACTCATAACCGCTCATCCCACCCAGACGGGCGTCGGTGATGACCATGAAGAAGTTCTCCTGCTGGATGAGTTTCAAACCCACCTCGGCGGAATCGGCCAGTCGCACCGCGTAGGACTCACCCTCCAGCACGGTCTGGAGCGACAAACGCATGTTCTTCTCATCGTCGACGACCAGCAAGGGAGGCAGTTTCATCGGATTCTCATCAAGGTGCGTGCTGGAAGCGTGACCGTAAAGGTCGTCCCCTTGCCAGCCTCCGATTCCACGCGGACACGGCCGCCGTACATCTCACTGGTGTGCTTGACGATGGTCAGGCCAAGACCGGTGCCACGATCCTTGGTGGTGAAATACGATTCCCAGATCCGGCCCATCACTTCGGCCGGAATGCCTGGCCCCGAGTCCCGGACACTCACCTGGACCGCATAATCCGGAGCGGGTCGGGCGACGATCCAGATTTGGCCTTTCTCACCCATGGCCTCACGGGCATTCACCAGAAGGTTGGTGAAGATCTCCAGGAAGTGCCCCCGCTGTCCCAACAAGACCGGCAAGGCGGGCGGGACATCGAGGTGGACCTGGATGGCAAATCCCGCCCCCGGTGGCAGCGCGATGCCCAACGACTGCTCCAAGATCTCCGGAATGGTGACCCGCTCCACCTTCCCTTCCACCAACCGGGCGTAGCCCATGAGATCGGTGATGATGCGGTCCGACCGGGCCACTTCTTCGCGGATGATGGAAATCTGCTGGGTGATGGTCTTTCCCTCTCGAACCGTTTTTTGAAGGGTGTAGGCCGCGTTGTTGATGATCCCCAATGGATTCTTCAGTTGGTGAGCGATCTCGGCGGCCAATCGGCCAGCTGCCTCCAGTTGCTCTTGCTTCAGGGCGAATTCCTGGGTCTCAGCCTCCCGCTGGCGCTGACGGTCGATGAGGATTTGGAGGCCCAGACACACCACTGTCATGAGCAACAACAGCAGCACCCGAAGCATCAGGGATTCGAAGGGCTCGGCGGCCACCTCGGTCACACCGCCGCTGGATTGCAGCTTCGGCGTGTAACTGTCGAGAACCTGGGTCTCGACCAGGTTGAGACGCAGTTCCAGCACACCGGAAAGCACATACAGCGCGCAGACAAACAAGTTCACCAGCACCTGGACTTCCGAACGCGGGATGATGGCGGCATTGCGGATGACCAAACCCAGGAACACCCAGTAGAGAATGCTGTCGAAGCCTCCGCAGAAAAGGGTCACCGCCGCCAAAAAAGCGGTGTCCAACAAGGATGTGACCGACACCACCCGCTCCAGGATCGGCGTGGAGATTTCATCCATGCCCCACAGCACGATCCCTGCACCGATGTTCACCGCCGTCATCATCAGCGTGAAGGTTTGCAGGTAGCTCAAGACATCTTCCCGGGGGACGGAAATGCCACCGAAAGCGTTGGGATTGAACAGGAACCAGTAGATCACCGGTGACAGAAAGAGCTTCACCCAAATGCCGATATTGCGCTCGACGAAACGGATGCGCTGACGAAACAACGACGCATCCGGCGGCGGCGCCTGAAACACCTCGAAGAGCCCCTGCCAGCGCTGGCGCAGGGAATCCAGTGTGATGGCTTCAGGCATGCAGTTCGCGAAAAGGGTTGGTTTCGGAAGGCTGTGTGGTGGGTGCCTCACCCCGGTGGATCAACCGGGAATACCACCCACTTGCCTCAGGATTTCTTCGATCGAAGCCAGGCGGCCCAGACCTTCGTAACCGCAAGACAACATTCCCTCGGCCGGCCCGATGCACTGGACCCCTCGGGATTTCAGAAGTGCCACGTTGGCCTGGGTTGCCGGATGCAACCACATCTTGCCATTCATGGCCGGGGCGATGAGCACCCGGGCCTCGGGACGCAGTGCCAACGCGATGCAACTCAGAGCATCATCGGCCAACCCATGGGCCAACTTGGCCAAACAGTTTGCGGTGGCCGGGGCGATCAACAGCAAATGGGCCTCATCAGCCAGACGCACATGAGTCGGCTTCCAGCCTTCTTCTTCGTCATAGAGATCCGTGATCACCGGCTGCCTCGTCAGGGTCTTGAACGGCAACGGCGTGACAAAGCGCTGTGCATCGGCCGTCAGCACCACGTGGACCCGATGACCGGCATGGGTCAATTGACTCGCCAAGTCGATGGACTTGTGGGCAGCGATGGATCCGGTGACTCCAAGGACGATGTTCATGATTCAGGAGCGAGAGAGCGTCGGAACATCCGATTCCCAGCGAAAGGTTTGTCGGGAAGACCGGGCGCTTTCGGCCTCATAAATCGATTGAAGCGATCTCAAGTCTTCCTCACGGCTGCGGCTGACCAGAAGGTAGTCAAACTCCGCCCAACGGGCGACCTCGGCCTCTGCGGTATCCAAACGCCGCTGGATGGCCTCGGGCGCATCGGCATCCCGGCCCCGGAGGCGTGACTCCAATTCTTCGCGCGACACCGGCGTGATGAACACCGTGACCAATCGTCCAGCCAAGGCTGGATCGGAAGCCACCACGCGACGGATCGTCTCCGCGCCCTGGACATCCACGCTCAACAGCGCGTCTTTACCCGTGGCCCAGTGCGCCTTCACCGACTCCTTGAGGATGCCCTTCCAATCCCCATACACGTTTGCGCACTCCAGGAATTCGCCCGCAGCGATTCGCTCCTCGAATTCGGACCGGGAAAAGAAATGGTAATCCACCCCGGGAATCTCACCCGGACGCGGAGCCCGACTGGTGCAGGTGATGATGCGGCCGATGCGCGGATGAGCGCTCATCAGACCTTGGCTCACCGTGGTTTTACCGGCACCGGAGGGAGCGGAAATCAGAAGCAGGAACGGAGCGGAAGCGTGCATGGAATCGATCGGCAAAACCAATTACTCGATATTCTGAACCTGTTCGCGGAACCGTTCCAGTTCCGTCTTCATGAACACCACCTCGGCGGAGATCCTGGCGTCGTTGGCCTTGGATCCGATGGTGTTGATCTCCCGGTGAAACTCCTGGGCCAGGAAATCCAGCTTCCGCCCAACAGCCTCCCGACTTTTCCGACAGTCCTCGAATTGCTGGAAGTGACTGTCCAACCGGGCAATTTCCTCGGAAATATCCGATCGATCGGCAAACACCACCACTTCCCGCAGGATGCGTTCGTCATCGATGGTGACTCCCTCGAGACCGGCCGATTGCAACCGTTGCGCCAACTGCTGCCGATAACGGGTCAACACCTCCGGGGCCAATACGCGCACCCGGTCGAGCGCCGAACGGATGAGGCTGATGCGACTTTCCAGATCCTTCTCCAGCGCCTCCCCTTCCCGGCGGCGCATGGCATCCATGGATTCGAGGGCCGAAGTGAGCGCAGCGGACGTTCCGGGCCAAGCGCCTTCGGGATCCACCACCCGGGTCTGGGATTGCATCACCCCGGGGCATCGCGCCAGCAACTCCAAGCTCACATGTGCAGCGGCACCAGAAAGCCCCAACTCGGCGGCCACCTCAGACCATTCCCGCGAGTAGGCTTGAGCCACAGCCCTGTTGATTCGACGACCCGTGCACTCCCCCTCGGGAACATCCAGCGAGACCCGGATTTCGCACCGCCCGCGCGACACCACTCGTGCCACCGACTCACGGATTCGATTCTCCAGCGATTCCCAATCCGGCGGCAGCATCACCACCAATTCGGACTGTTTCCGGTTCACCGACTTCAACTCCACCACCACCTTCGCCTCGTCCGCCGAGGATTCCCCCCGACCATACCCCGTCATCGATTTCATTCCGAAGTGTCGGCGACAGGTCCACCCGTTTGCCAATGGAATTCCCGGATCACCCGACCGATCAAAAGGTCCCCCGCCGCAGCAGCGGGACCGGGGTGATGGGAGTATTGAAAGCACGAAACCCAACGCCCGAAAGTTCGCCGGTCACAATGAGTCAAAGCAGCCTGTCCCTTGTGAGGTGAGCAGCCTGTCCCTTGTGAACCTGTCCCCTGTGAGCAGCCTGTCCCTTGTGTGGAGCCTGTCCCCTGTGTGGAGCCTGTCCCTGGTTTGGAGCCTGTCCCTGGTTTGGAGCCTGTCCCTTGTGAGCAGCCTGTCCCCTGTGAGCAGCCTGTCCCCTGTGAGCAGCCTGTCCCTTGTGAGCAGCCTGTCCCTTGTGAGCAGCCTGTCCCTGGTTTGGAGCCTGCATTCGGCCCACCAGTCCCTCGCCCCCCTCAGTCGAGCTGGCGAATTGGGAATAGAGCGGATTTCGCTTGAGTCAGAAGGCCTTTGGCGAGACCCAGAACCATGTCTCTCACCAGCCGATGGCCATTGTGGTCCCCCTCCCGGGTGATGCCGGTCCTGATCCTGAGCCTGCTAACCGGTGCCGGTTGCCTCCCTGTCCCTGTAACGCGCTCCGAAAATCCCGGCTCAAAGGGCGACGGGCACTACATCGTTGGCCCAAGCTACCCCATCGACCCGGACCTCACCGATCGGGGTAATCCCAAGGGCCGGCAGTTCGAGTTCAAGATGCGACTGGCCGACAGCAAACTCTTCCGCGGCGACGACACCACGCTGGAGCCCACCAAAAAAGCAGTCCGGACGGAGCGGAAGATCTTCGTGTACATTCCCGCGGCCTACCGGGACGGCACTCCGGCCCCTGTTTTGGTGACCCACGACGGCCCCAGCCAACTCAAGCTCGTCCGCAATGCCCTCGACAACCTGACGATCTCGAAGAACCCCGAGCGGAGCCTGCCTCCCTTCATCGTGGTCTCGATCGAAAACGGCGGAAACGACGGCAAGAACAGCGAGCGCGGGCTCGAATACGACACCATGTCCGACCGCTTCGCGCGATTCATCAACGACGAGGTCTTTCCGGCGGTGCTGGCCGACCCGGCCATCCATGCCGCATATCCCAAGCTGGCCATCACCAGCAACCCCTGGGGCCGAGCCACGATGGGATGCAGTTCGGGCGGCGCCGCTGCAATGACCATGGCCTGGTTCCGGCCAGACTTGTTCCGACGCGTCATCGCCTATTCGGGCACCTTCGTGGACCAGCAAGACGACGACGCCCCGGAAGAAGCCAAGTTCCCGCTGGGTGCCTGGGAATACCACTCCAGCCTGAAGCTCATCGCCAACAGCCCCAAGAAGCCGCTACGGCTCTTCACCCATGTCTCAGAGAACGACCTGCGCGCCAAGGATGCCGAGGAAACTTACCACAATTGGGTCATGGCTGGTGAACGCACCGCCGCCGCGTTGAGGGACAAGGGTTACCACTACCGATACGTCTTCAGTCGCGCCACAGGTCATTGCGACTCCAAGGTCTTTGAACTCACCTTGGCCGACACCCTCGTCTGGACCTGGCAGGGTTATCGACCCGATTGGTGAACATCTCCCGACGGAGAAACCTGCCGAAAAAGCGTCCGAGGAACCGCCTCAGGAGTCGACTCCGAAGCGGATGAAACAAACAGGCCGCCTAACAAGGCGGCCTGTTTTGGTATCCACCGATCCGAAGTGTCAAGGTTGGTACCACTTCAGCGTGTCCCTCAGACCCTCTTCCCAGCCCACCTTGGGGTTGTAACCAAACGCATTGCGGGCCGCTGAGATATCCGCCAGCGAATGGCGCACATCCCCGATGCGCGGCTCCCGATGTCCTGGGACAATTTGTTGCCCCGTGATGGCATTCAAACTCCCCATCAGCCGGAGCAAACTGATGCCTTCACCACAGGCGATGTTGAAAAACCGCCCTGCCACCGCGGATTCCGGGGCCTCGGCCACGGCGATGTTCGCCTCCACCACATTGGACACATGGACGAAATCGCGAGTCTGAAGACCATCGCCGAAAATGACCGGTGTTTCCCCGCGCAGGGCCTGCGTGCAGAAACGGGCGATCACCCCCGAGTAAGGCGAGTTGAAAGACTGCCGCGGCCCGAAGACATTGAAGTAGCGCAACGACACCGTGGGCAATCCATGGAACTGATGGAACATCCGGCCATAGGTTTCCGACGCATACTTTTGCAACGCGTACGGCGAGAGCGGCTCGGGCGGCAAACCTTCGTGTTTGGCCGGGGTTTCATTGTTGCCGTAGATGGCCGAAGACGACGCGAACACCCATCGGCGGACCCCTGCCGCTCGGGATGCCTCCAGCAATTGGACTGCCGCCGTGAGATTGGTGTGATTCGAGGACACCGGCTCGGCAATGGACCGCGGCACACTGGGCATGGCTGCCTCATGGAACACCCAATCACAACCCTGGACCGCGCGACGAATGAGCCCCTCATCGCCGACATCCCCTTCGAGCACTTCCACCGGATCGCCCGACCGGATCCAGGCCAGATTGTCACGGGAACCGAGCGAGAAATCATCGAGCACCACCACCTGATGCCCTCGGCGCACCAAGGCCTCCGACAAATGCGATCCGATGAACCCGGCACCGCCGGTGACCAATGCTTTCATGAGAGGCCACCTAACCGCCTACCCAAAACCGGGTCAAGGATCGACCGGAGCACCCCACCCAATTATCGGCGTTACAGGCCGCACAACCCTCAGGACGTAGATGGGGATTTCCAAGAGCCGCTGAAGCCTAGGAATCCATTTTTTCCACCAATTCCCGATGCAGGTGATGCACGAGGGTCGCGTTGTCGCATTGCAAGTACTGCATGGAGCCCCCCATGCGTGAGAAACTCTTGCAGAACCTGAGGTAGTAGGCCGGATTCGTCTTCGGAGGTTCGCCTTGGGTCCAGTCCCAACCGCCACCGTCCTGGAGATCCACCACGTAAATGCTGTGCCCAGACACCGGACCACGGCCCTGTTGGAAACGCAAATTGTGGGCGCAGCTCAAACTCTTTTCGAACACCTGCGGAGCCATGATCGCCGAACCGATGGACAAAACCACGCCGCCGTCCAGCGACTCCACCGCTCCGGCGAAGGACCGAAAATCCTGGGCGGCCGCCCGACCAATCACCGCCCCGTTGAACATGGGATGGCAGGAAATGATGTCATACCCGATCCCAGGATGCACCGTCACCGGCACACCCAACCGCCACGCCTGAGCCAACAAACTTGCATGCTTCCAAGAGTGGGTCACCGCGTGGTGACCGGGAGCCAACCCATGCCGGGCCATGGCCGAAAGCAGTTCGCAACAAGCCCCGGCCATCGGATCGGACGGAAACTGGCCCACCACCTGCGCCAACGTTTCCGGATCCGGCAAATCGCAACCGTCTTCATGGATGAATCTGCCCAAGGCCTGACCGTAGCCCAGTCCTTGCAGGGCCCCGGCCATGAGGGCCAAGTGGATGTTCCGACCGGTTTCATCCCACGTTCCGAAGGTTCCCGCGGCGACATTTTCCTCCACCCCTTCGGTGGATCGTCCCAACCACGCGTATTCCCAATCATGGATGGTCCCAGCTCCGTTCGTGGCCAGGTGCTGAATGAAACCGCCCTCCATCAAGCCTGTGAGCAAGGGTACCGCCCCATTGCGAATCAGGTGGGCCCCATACATCAGGATCACCGGGGCTCCGGCTTTCCGGGCTGTGCGGATGGCTTCCACCATTTTGCCCAAGGTGTCGGACTGAGCCGAGGACAACGGAGCCGGAGATTGGTCCGGTGAAATCAGGATATCCTCCACCCGGGTCAAACTGCGTCGTTCCTCCAGTGGTCGAACCTTCAAGCGCAACAAATCGATCGGCCCCATATTTTGGGTCATTGGAAAACCCACTTCCGTCAAAAGAAAGCCCGCAATTCCCTGCGGAAACCCGATCCAACCTCGTGGTCAAAGAAAGATAAGAGTCTTCGCCCTCAAGATCTTCGCATCGGGCCAGGTCATTCCCGGTGACTGGAACGCAACACTTCGACCACCGGGGGAGCCGCCTGAGGACTGGCGGCGTTGAAATCTTCGCCCAACAGCGCGGCCACGGTGGCGGCCACCTGAGCCTGTCTCACCAAGGCAATGCCCGTGCGCTCACCCAGAGCCGGGGTGTCAGGCCCCAGAACCGCCATCCACATGTAGGCCGAATCGGCGATTTCGCGGCCGTGGCTCTTCCAGGCGACCGGCGCCGGGCCTCGGCCATGGTCGACAGTCACAACCAAACTGGTCTTGTCACGGTATTGGGGCATGGACTGCAGGCGTTTCCAAAGATCGCCCAAGAAACGGTCGAACTCGTGGGCCGATCTCAAATACCGCTCGTAATTCCCCTCATGGGCCCAATCGTCGGTCTCACCATACGAAACGTATAGGGCACGCGGTTTGATTGTATCGATCGCATGGAACGCGGCATACCGCACAAAAGTGTCCAGCAAGACCCCCGACCATAGCGTCTTGCTCGGGCCCACCATTTCATCCAAGGCCCGAGGCACCGGCATCCGGCGGGTTCCTGATGGCACATCGAAACCGCTCCAAATCGGAAAACCCGCCCGGGGCCCGTTCAAGATCCATGGCAGGACGTCCCAATTGACCACCGCCGCGACCTGGCCCCGGTAACCCGGCCGGGTGTTGAGCCACTCGAAGACGTTGGTGTTGGCATTGAGGAACTTGTCGTTGCTGTCGATTTTCGGATCAGCAATGCCGGTCAGGAATTCGTTGTAACCGGGGTAGGAGAAGTTGCGCCCGTTGGTCACCCGAACCTCGGAACCCCGCTTCCGATTGCCCAGCAATTGCCCGTGCTTGGCCACCGTGCCCCAAAGAAATGGGAAGAGCACTTCACGGCTTTGCCCCGGATCAGAGCGCCAGAACTCCGCCTTGAGTTCATTGGTCTTGCCGACGTTGCCATACTGTTTGGAGATGAGGATTTCATCAGCGCCTTGGAACACCTCTTCCTGCCTCAGGCCATCGGTGGTGACGAGAATCACATGTCGTGTCTTGTTCCGAGCTTGGGCCTTCTGCGCCTGGACCGTCCGCGCTTGGGTCGGCAGCAGAGACGCCACCGCGCCCATCGCGCCCAAAATGAACAGGACGACGCGGACACGATGGCCGCGAGAGTTTCGGAATGGAGACCCGGGGAAAACATTCACCATGGTCGAAACCCTGACCACACCGTGCCTCTGGGTCAATCGAACCTCGGCTCAAGCACGCCGGGCCGGTATCGGGCCCACTCGCAACACGGGAACAAAAACGCCCGGTATCCGTTGTTCATTTTCACTTGGGTGTCGCCAAATCAGGGTCATAGTCTCCGAGAGATCACCGCGTTTCCATGGGCTCAAGAATTCCTACTCCAAAAGGCACCCGCTGGGGGCGTGTCGGCCTCATCATCCTTGGCTTGATGGCGGCCATGGGCCTGAGTGCGGCCGCGCCGAACCTCGAGTTCAATCGGGATATCCGCCGGATTCTTTCCGAGAACTGCTTCCAGTGCCATGGACCCGACGCCGGTGGCGGCAAAGCCGGCAAGAAAACCCTGCGCCTGGACTTGCCTGAAGCCGCCTACGCTCGCCGGGACGGCCCTGCGGCGATTGTTCCCGGACACCCCGAACAAAGCGAAGCCATCCGGCGCATTCAGTCCAAGGATCCGGATGACCGGATGCCGCCTCCAGATTCCGGCAAGACCTTGTCGGCCTCTGATCGAGCCACCCTCGAAGAGTGGATCCGCCAAGGCGGCGCCTATTCGCAACACTGGGCTTATGTGGCCCCGACCCGCCCCCCGGTGCCCGCCTTCGAAGCCCGAAATTGGCCGCGCAACCCCATCGATCATTTCATCCTGGCCCGACTGGAACAGGAACGGCTGAAGACCAATCCGGAAGCCGACACCCAAGCCCTCGAACGCCGCGCCAGCCTCGACCTGACGGGTTTGCCTCCGGCCATGCGTTCGGCCAACTCGGCTGAACCCCGCGATTATGAACGGTTCGTCGACGAACTGCTTGCTTCACGGGCCTATGGCGAACATTGGGCGCGACTGTGGCTCGATCTCGCCCGCTATGCCGATTCCAGCGGTTACGCCGACGATCCCGCCCGGACCATCTGGGCTTATCGCGACTACGTGATCCGCTCCTTCAACGCGAACAAGCCCTTCGACGTGTTCACGCTGGAGCAACTGGCCGGCGACCTCCTGCCGAATCCCACGGAAGACCAGCAAATCGCGACTGCCTTCCATCGGAACACGATGACCAACAACGAAGGCGGCACCAGCGACGAAGAGTTCCGCAACGTGGCCCTGGTCGATCGCGTCAACACCACGATGGCGGTGTGGATGGGCACCACCATGGCCTGCGCCCAGTGCCACAACCACAAGTACGACCCCATTAGTCAGGAGGATTATTTTCGCCTGTTCGCCATTCTCAACAACACGGCTGATGCCGACCGTGGTGATGAAAGCCCGGTCATGCCGCTCTTCAGCGATGACCAGAAGCGCCTCAAGGCCGCAACCGATTCGGAAATCGGCCGTCTCGAAACAATCCTTGCACGCACCACACCCGAACTGGCCAAGGACCAGATCGAGTGGGAAAGCCGCGTTTCCAAGCCGCTCCCGTGGCAGACGATGATCCCGGGCAAGGTCACCTCCCGAGCCGGGGCCGTGATGCGCTCCGGAAACGACGGCATCGTCCGTGCTGGGCGCTCCGGCAAGACCGACTCCTATGTCGTCGATTTGTCTTCGAACGACGCACAACCAGTCCAGGCGCTGCGACTCGAAGTGTTGCCCGAAGACGGTACGCCCACGGGACGAGTCGGACATGCTGACGGCAATTTCGTTCTCACGCGGGTTCAAGCACGCATTGTCCCGGACAAACCCTCCGTGCCCAAGGCCCGCCACGTGCGCATCGAACTCCCGGGCAAGGAGCGGATCCTGTCCCTGGCCGAGGTCCAAATCTTCCAGGGCGACAAAAACGTGGCGCAGTCGGGCGAGGCCCGCCAAAGCAGCACGGCCTTCGAAGGACCGGCCAAACTGGCCATCGACGGCAACACCAACGGCGATTTCAACGGGGCCCGTTCCACCACCCACACCGAGACCTCAAGCAATCCTTGGTGGGAAGTGGACCTGAGGCAACCGGTGGCCATCGACCGCGTAACCCTCTGGAACCGCACCGACGGATCGCAGGAACGCCTGAGCGGCTTCCGCGTGGTCTTGCTCGATGAGAACCGGATGCCGGTCTGGGATCAGGTTGTGGCCGAGCCGCCCAAACCCAGCAAGGAACTGCGTCCCGATGCCTCCCGCCCGGTGGAATTCCGCATCGCCTCGGCCGATTTCGAGGCCAAGGGATTCGAAGCGGCTCTGGTTCTCTCGAATTCCGATCCAAGCCAGAAGGGCTGGTCGGTGACTCCGCAGCTGACCCAACGTCATCAACTGACGCTGGTTCCCACGCATCCGTTCTCGGTGGGCCCCGGATCCAATCTGGTGATCACCCTCGACCATCAGTCCAAACAAGAGCACGCCACCCTCGCGGCCTTCAGGTTCTCCCGAACCTCCGACACCCGCGCGGCGGAAATTCTGCAAATTCCCGCTCCGGTGCTCTCGGCCTTGGCCCGGCCCCAGTCCCTTCGCTCCGCGGCCGAGAAGACCACACTCGCCAGCCACCACCGATCCGTGGCCCCGCGCTTGCAGCCCCAACGTGACAGTCTCGCTGAACTGCGAAAGAAACTGGCCGAACTCAAGCCGCAGACCACAGTCCCGGTCTTGAGGGAACTGGCCGGCAAGGACCGTCGCAAAACCCTCATCCAACTCCGGGGCAACTACCTGAATCTGGGTCAGGAAGTCCCCGAAGGTCTGCCCGCCAGCCTCGGACTCGCTTCGTCGGCGCAACGTCCCGACCGTCTGGAGTTGGCCCGGTGGTTGATGGACAAACGCAACCCCCTCACCGCCCGAGTCGTCGCCAATCGTCTGTGGGAGTCGGTGTTTGGAATCGGTTTGGTGCGCACCAGTGAGGAATTCGGTTCTCAAGGCGAGCCTCCTTCCCACCCAGAACTCCTCGACTGGCTCGCGACGGAATTGGTGGACAGCGGCTGGGATTTGAAACACCTGCTGCGCCTCATGGTCACCTCGGCCGCCTACCGCCAATCTTCCAAGGTCACTCCGGAACACTTGGCCCGTGATCCGGAAAACCGTTGGCTGGCCCGTGGCCCGAGATTCCGTTTGTCTGCCGAGATGATCCGCGACCAAGCCATGGCCGTCAGTGGGTTGCTCAGTGATCGCATGCATGGACCACCCGTCAAACCTGCCCAACCCAAGCTCGGGCTCAGTGCCGCGTTCGGCAGCGGCACCGACTGGGAAACCAGCATGGGCGAAGACCGTTTCCGCCGGGGCATCTACACGACTTGGCGCCGCTCGAACCCCTACCCCTCGATGGCCACGTTCGATGCACCCAATCGCGAGGTCTGCCAGGTTCGGCGTGAACGCTCCAACACACCGCTGCAGGCCTTGGTCACCCTCAACGACCCGGTGTACATCGAGGCGGCCCAGTCTCTGGGACGTCGCATGGCCTTGTCGGGCGGCACGGTCGGTGATCGGCTTCAGGTCGGATTCCAGCAGTGCCTCCATCGTGCTCCTTCATCCGCCGAACTGGCATCGCTCAACACGTTGCTCGAGCGCAGTCGCCAGCGTTTCCAAACAGACACCACCAAGGCCAAGCGCATGGCCACCGAACCCATGGGTGAACTACCCCCTGGGCTGGAGGCCGCCGATGCGGCCGCGTGGACTTCCGTGGCCAACGTGCTGATGAATCTCGACGAATTCCTGATGAAACGGTGAGCCCGATCGCCCCCTAGCACCCCATGAATCCACAGATCGAAGCCCTGCAACATCTCACGAGGCGACACTTCCTGGGCCGAACCGCCCACGGTCTGGGCGCCATCGCCCTAGGTTCCCTCATCAAGGGGAGTCTTCCCGCCGCCGCGGCGACACCTGCTCCCTCTTTGTTGACGGCCCACAGCCCACGGTTTCCCGGCAAGGCCAAACGGGTGATTTATCTGCATCTCACAGGTTCGCCGCCTCATCTGGATCTCTTCGATTACAAACCTGAATTGGTGAAGCGCACCGGGCAGGACTGCCCCGACGCCTTCCTCAAAGGCAAGCGCTTCGCCTTCACCTCCGGTACGCCCAAGCTCTTGGGAACCCCACGAACCTTCGCCCGCCACGGCCAAGGCGGCGTCTGGCTTTCGGACGCCCTGCCCCACCTCCAAACCGTGGCCGATGAATTGTGTGTCATCCGTTCGATGACCACCGACCAGTTCAACCACGCCCCCGCCGAACTGCTGGTCTACACCGGATCTCCGCGCCCAGGGCGTCCGTCCATTGGTGCCTGGGTCACGTATGGCCTCGGAACTGAAAACCAGAACCTGCCAGGGTTCGTGGTGCTCATCTCCAGCGGCGTGCAGCCCAACGGCGGCAAGAACTCCTTTGGCAACGGCTTCCTGCCGTCTGTCTACCAAGGAGTCCAGTGCCGATCCAAGGGCGACCCGGTGCTCTACGCCTCGGACCCGGCCGGCATGGACCGGGATGTGCGGCGCATGGGCCTCGACACCTTGCGCGACCTCAACGAATTGCAGTCCCAAGAGCTGGGGCATCCCGAGACCGCCACCCGGATCGCCCAATACGAGTTGGCTTTCCGGATGCAGATGTCGGTGCCTGAGGTCATGGACATCAACCGCGAGACACCGGCCACCCTCGAGGCCTACGGTGCCAAACCCGGTGAATCGAGCTTCGCCAACAATTGCCTCTTGGCGCGGCGACTGGTGGAACAAGGGGTCCGCTACGTTCAACTCTTCGACTGGGGCTGGGATTTCCATGGCACGGGACCGTCCGAGGACATCCGCGACGGACTCACCAACAAGTGCCGCACGATGGATCGCCCGGTCGCGGCCCTGCTGAAAGACCTCCGCCAACGGGGCATGCTCGACGACACCCTCGTCGTTCTCGGAGGCGAGTTCGGACGCACCCCCTTCCGCGAAGGACGCACCGCCCAAGGGGGTATTCTGGGTCGCGACCACTTCCCCGACTGCTACACCATGGTCATGGCCGGAGGCGGCATCCGGGGCGGCACCATGTACGGCGAATCCGACGAACTGGGTTTCTCGGTGGCCCGCGACAAGGTCACTGTGCACGATCTTCAGGCAACGCTCCTGCATCAACTGGGCTTCGATCACGAGCGCCTCACCTTCCGTTTTCAAGGTCGCGACTACCGCCTCACCGACGTCGAGGGCGAGGTGGTGAAGGGCATCTTGGCTTAATCCAGAAACGCCCTCTCCCCGTGTTTCCAACAAATCTTCCTGACCCATCCTTGAGTCAGGAACGAGACCCGATTACCCATACCGCATGAGCCCAGCAGGCTGGAGAGCAATCCTGCGAACCCTTTTGCGGGCAGCGATGGTTGGGACCTGGACCTTGGCCTTCGCCCAGGCCGCCAACGTTCGAATCGACACCTCGAAATCCCCAGCGCTGAAAGCCTGGGCTGATTCGACGCAGACAATCGTCTCTGAGTGGTATCCCCGTCTGGGCAATCTCACGGCCTTGTTCGACGGACAACCCTTGCTCGATGTCACCATTCGGATCGACCCCAACTTCAAGGGCACCGCCGCGGCCTACGGTCCCTACATCCAGATTTCGACCGACTGGATCACCCGGCATCCTGAAGACAGTCGCGGCGCGCTGATCCACGAACTGGTCCATGTTGTCCAAGACTATCCCCCAGGCCAAGTGGGTTGGCTGACCGAAGGCATCGCCGATTACTTCCGCTATGCCATCTATGAAGCCTTGCCGTTGAAGGAGTTTCCTCGCCCAGAAAAAGCCCGAGGCTATCTCGATTCTTACAAGGTCGCCGCGGGATTCCTGTTCTGGCTCGAGTGCGGACCTGCACCGGGAATCGTCCCTCAATTGAATGCGGCGCTGCGCGTCGGCCAATACCAGGAAACCCTTTTCTCCGAGAGAACCGGGCGCGGATTGGACGAACTCTGGAATGACTACCTGGCCGCACTGCGCCCCCTTCCCGACCTCCCCAGGGATCCACGAATTTGGCGCCATGCCAAGGGCTCCTTCGAATGCCAACCCGACGGAACTTGGACGGAGTTTGAAAACGGCAAACAGATCTGGAAGTTCATCGAAACAGCCAAAACCCCTCGGCACATCGACATCTTGGACCGCCCCCGCGGGGTTCGCCTCAGACTCACCTCAACGACGGTCCAGCTGATGTCGAAAACCGGCTGGGCGACTCTGTACACCGGTGCATGGACGACGGCAACTTCCACGAAAGAGCCACCCAGATAGCCAACAAATCCCAGAGCAAAGCCCTCCAGGATTGATCGCCGATCCCGTGCCATTCAATGAGTTCCGACAAACAATAACGGCGGCTGAACAGATCTCCCGAAGGTTTGAAATCTTGCAGTTGATCTGTGCAGGTGAACGCTCATGAACAAACCCAAACCAGTGCGATGGTTCGATGAACCGGAGAAGCACAACTATCCTGCGGCTCAATCCTACCTGCGACTGATCTATGCCGATCAGGAAGCCGATCGCTTGGTGGATCAACTTCGAGCGGCAAACATGGTGTCCTTCAAGGCGAAGGATATTTTCCGGGCTTCAGGACTTTCGCTGCTGGGGGTGAGCAACAGCCATGTCTCCAAGAACGACGACAAGATCCAGAATGGGGTTTCGTTGTCGCCACTGCTGCTGGTGCGCTCACGTATCCGGGATTCGGTGATCGTGGCCGATGGTTACCACCGATTGTGCGCAGTTTACCGCCACGACGAGGACGCCTGGATTCCTTGCAAAATCACCTGACGACTTGTCATGCCACTCCCTCGAGAGACAACTTGGTTTTACGCAAAATCCTATGGTTGGGGTTGGGGACTGCCAGCACGATGGCAAGGGTGGGTTTGTCTCCTGACCTATGTGGCCGTGATGGCTGGCAGTGCCGCCTGGGTTTTGCCCGAACACCCAATCCTCTTCGGCACCGTCACCGGAGTTCTGTCCGCGATCTTCATCGGAATTTGCTACTGGAAGGGAGAACCACTGAAGTGGCGTTGGGGTGGGAAACCCTTGTGACAAAATGCGATCCCCCTCCGACTCTCCACTCATTCAATGCCCCAATCTTCACTTCCCCAACCCCTCGTCCAAACCGTCCAAACCCGACTGACGTCTCTCGATGCCCTGCGGGGCTTCGACATGTTCTGGATCGTTGGAGCCGAAGAGCTGATCCGAGGGCTTCAGAAGTTCTCCGACGGCGGCGTCTTGGGGTTGATCGCCGAGCAACTGCACCACAAAGCCTGGGCGGGGTTCCATTTCGAGGACCTGATCTTCCCGCTCTTCGTCTTCATCGCCGGCGTTTCCTTGGTCTTTTCGCTCGGGAAAACCTTGCAACAAACCAACCGCCGAACCGCCACGACCCGCATCCTCAAACGCTCCGCCCTGCTCTACTTCATTGGGATCCTGTATTACGGCGGATTTTCCACACCGTTTGAGAAGATCCGTCTTCTCGGTGTTCTGCAACGCATCGCCTTGTGTTACCTTTTTGCGGGCCTTTTGTTCTCGTATCTCAAGCCCAAAGCGCTCATCGGCGCCTGCGCTGGTTTGCTGTTGGGCTATTGGGCGATGATGTCGTGGATTCCGGTGCCTGGACATGGCTCCGGCAACTTTGCCGAAGGAGCCAATTTGGCCAATTACGTGGACCAGCAGTTCCTGCCGTTGCGCAAGCATGATGGGGATCACGATCCTGAAGGGCTCCTCAGCACGCTGCCGGCTATCGCCAGCTGTCTCTTGGGAGTCTTCGCAGGCCTCATTCTCCAGAACCCTGCCCTCACCGATCGGAAACGGGTGCTCCGGTTGGTGGCTCTTGGCTTGGGTTGTCTGGCCGTCGGTTGGGTTTGGCACCTGAATTTCCCCGTCATCAAAAAGATTTGGACCTCGTCGTTCGTACTGGTGGCTGGCGGATACAGCTACCTGCTGTTGGCTGCGTTCTATCAGGTGGTCGATGTCTGGAAGTTCCAGAAATGGGCGATGCCGCTCGTGTGGATTGGCGTAAACCCCATCACCCTCTATTTTGGCGGGCACTTCATTGACTTCGAAGCCATGGCCAAGCTGTTTTTCGGCGGGCCCATTGGTGCGGCATTCGGCCCCTATCAAGAACTGGTGATGGCTCTGGCCACCCTCGGTTTCGGTTTCGCCTTCCTACGCTACCTCTACCAACGCCGCATTTTCCTGCGGGTTTGACCAGCCACCCAGCCACCCAGCCAAGAGCCCTCAAAGACAGGGACAGGCTTCTTCGTACAAGGGACAGGCTTCTTCGGATAAGGGACAGGCTCTTCGGACAAGGGACAGGCTCTTCGGACTAGGGACAGACTCTTCGGACAAGGGACAGGCTCTTCGGACAAGGGACAGGCTCTTCGGACAAGGGACAGG
>JACCDP011000659.1_pt1 | contig 39048 bp, 53 predicted proteins | sample 7445841 | NCBI WGS metagenome assembly JACCDP01 (sample SAMN15323441, study PRJNA562643) | freshwater metagenome | isolation source: river surface water | place: USA:Blue River Watershed | collected 2017-08-17 | reverse complement strand
GCGCAGCACGGCCTCGCGCCGCGCGCGGTCGCCGCCCACAATGCCGACGCTGAGGTGCGACAGGTGCTGCCAGATCTTCACTTCGTCGGGCCACGTGGACAGCGCCACACGCTTGGGGGCGATGACAATGGCCGCCCGGATCTGGCCGGTGGCCAGCAGATCGGCAATGGCCGTCAGGGCGCAGGCGGTCTTGCCGCCGCCCATGCCCAGCACGATGCCGACGCCCTCGCTGGTCTTCATTTCAGAGATCAGGCGAAGCTGGACAGGGCGCAGTTGGGAACGGTCACGCATTACCTTTCCTCCCCCGGAACATCGCCTGATAGAATTTGTTGTGCGCGAACGCGGCCGGTGCCGCTTGGCCTTTCTTGCGCCGTTTCTTGTGCCAGATCTTGCTGGTGACGCGCAGCCCATCCAACCGCTGCGCCTCTGGGTCGATCTTCATCCCTCGGATGAAATGTTCGCCTTTCCAGCTTTCGTCGCCTGCCATGTCAATTCCCTGTTTCCATTTCGTCGTGGTACGCGTCGATGACGATGGCCCGCACGAACTGGGCCAGCGTCAATTCTTTTGGTGCGTTGTCAACCAACCATCGCACGACGCCATCCGGCAGGCTGTCGATCATATCGGTCATGCTGCCGCTGCGCCGACCGGCCATCAGGTGACGGCGGCGGGTTTCTGGATTGATGACCCGTGACCGCACATCCATGCCTTTGTCGCGTGCCCGGTTTATGCTGTTGCGGACGCTGCCGACCGACTTACCCAGCTTCGCGGCGATCTGCGGGCAGGAAAAGCCGTCGTTCCACAGGTTGACGATGGCCAGCGTGTCGGACGTCATGCCGCGCTGATACCATTGCTGCAGGCGCGGGTTGTCTTGGTGGACGATCATGGATGGCTCCCTCAGTTGGATAGGGTGGAAACGGCGTTAAACGTGCTGGCCACAACGGCGGCACACACCAAAATGAAAATGACGGCCTCAATGTCGCCAATCTTCATGCCTCACCCCCGATCTGGCGCAGGGCGGCGCGAAGTTTGCCAAGAAAATCAAACGTAAGGCCAGTTCCTTCCATAAACGCGATATGCTCGTTTGCCGCCTCGACCAGCGCCTTCATCTCTGGCACTGCCAGCGCCTCGGCCAGCGCGGGTTTGACAACAGGATCAGCCGCCAGACTGTCATCAACGGGCTTTGCTGTTAGCGCGGGCTGTGCGGGGGCGGGCAGTTCGATCCCTGTAAGCGCACCATCCCAATCGCCTTCGCACCAATCCTTGACTGACTCGAAGAAGTCCCACTTGTCGTCCAGTTGCTCCATCGCGGCGACAAGAAACACATCGGTATTGCAAGGTCGGCCATCATCCACCCCCTGCGGCACCGTCACGGCGGGCAGGGCGGCGATAACACCCCACACCTGCTCGGCGGCTGTGATCGACCAGCCATAGATCGGCTTGATAGCGTTCAGCGCATCCCCGCGCCGGATCAAATCGTCGTCACTCATCGGTCTTCCCTCCTTCAATCTCGGCCAGCACGGCGAGGGCGCAGTCAGCCTGCCACTTGGTGTCATTGCTCCACTCAATCTCCCGCAGCGCCTCCACCGCTTTGGCGAGACGGGCTTCGGCGGCTTCGGCTATAGATCGCGCCTCATTAATCAAAGTGCGAGATGCGGCGTCCAGACCGTCAAAGTCTTTTTGCAATTCATCCCGCTCCCGTTCCAAGGCTTCGATGCGGTCGCGGATGGGAATTATGTCGCTGGCAGTTACTCCAAGCACTTCCCATTCTATCCACTCGTTCAGCCGCTTCACCAGATCGTCAGTCATGGTCAGTTCTCCATGCAGGTGTTGAACATGAACATGGCCAACTGGCCGGGCGAGACATTCGCGCCGCTCGTATAGATCAGGCGCACCGTCTCCTGCATGGTCGCGCTGATCTCTTGGCTGGGCGCGTTCTGCCGCACCATGCCCTGCGCGGCCTGCATGGACATGCCAGCATCACGCGCGTTGGCGATGCTTTCGACCAGATTAGACAGCGCCATGCAGGCTTCGACGTTGGCGGCATAGGCAGGAGCCGCGACAAGCGCGGCAATGAAAGCAAGGCGTTTCATGGCAGTTCCTCCGGGCGCGGCATGGGCCGCAATGATGCTGACAGGGTGGACGTTTCGACGCACTGGATCATCAGATCCGGGAAGGCGTCGTGCAGCGTGTCATACACGGGAATGATGGCGTCGCCGCAGGCTTGGGCTGAAGGGTAAGGGATCATTGACGCGTCGGCGTCCAGCACGGTCGTGCCGAATGTGATCACCATGATGGTCCAGAAATCCATGTCTATCTCCTGCTTCCTGTTTCCTTCAAAGGCCCCCGCCGCACGTGGCGGCGGGGTAGTTCAGGCGAAACGAGGGGTTACAAACCGACCCCCGGGCGGTGTCAGATGCGCCGACGGCGTCCAGCCGGTTCGGCGGCAGGCTCGGGCGCGATGGTCGGCTCAGGCTCGGGCTTCGCGGTCTCGACGGCAGCGGCCGGGGCCTCAGCGTCGCCACCCTCTTCCTGCCCGGCCATGTTGGCCCAGCCCACGATTTCCAGCACCGGCACGTAAGTGCGGCCATAGCTGTTGTGGTTGTAGCTGTCGGACGACAGGGCGATGATCGGGCAGGCGTATTCGGTGCCGGTGTCCAGCTTGGCCATGATGGCATCCAGCAGGGCAGACAGCGCCCGGATCCCGCCGACCGACGTGGTCTTATACAGCACCTGCTGGCCCTGCATCGCCCCGTCCAGCATCTTGATGTCAACGCCCATGGCATCGCGCCACGTGCAGATCTCCTGCGTGCGTGGGTCGTGATGCACCGGCAGAGACGAGGCCGGGGGCTTCGTCGCGCCGACGCCCCACATCTCTTCGCCCATCAGTTCGTTCTTGCCCTGACCCGGCGCGCGGTTCGTCCAGCACGAATAGCCGGTCTGGAACGACATCGGGTTGACGATGGCCTCGGTCCCGCTGGCGATGACCGTGTCCTCGGATCCCGTGACCCACTGGCCGTCTTTCAGCAGGCGCAGCAGCGGCGTGCCGCCGACCGACGCCGGGATGGTGGCGCGCACTTGGGCCAGACCCGTGCGAAGCGACTGCAGGGCGGCGAGGCCGCCAGCGTTCGGGGTGGTGATTGCATTGGACATGTGTGTCTCCTGTGTCCTGTCTTCAAAGCGGCAGCGCCGCGTCGCACCACTGGGCAGGTGCCGCCATCCTGTCAGGTCTTGCGACCCAGCAGCGCGTCAGACAACGCGCGCAGACGTTCCGGCACAGACTGCACCGGGCGCTTCACCTTTTCAACGCGCGACAGTTTCGTGCCGCTGGACACGCCCGGCGCAACGTAATGCTTCGGCAGTTCCAGCCCCCGGGCCTTCACCACCTTTTCGATCTGGGCGGGCGACTTCACCTTGCGTTCGGTCCATTCGTCCATCTTGATGCGGTGCCGCTTGAAGAACAGCCGCAGCAGGCGTTCCTCGACGGCCCACGACCGCGCGCCCGCTTTCTTGGCCTCAAGGCCAAAGCCCGGGATGTCGCCGCCCTGTTCGGCATAGGCGTGCGCCTGCGCGTGGATCTCGGCCACCAGCGGGTCGGCCAGTTCGGCCAGTTCCAGCAGTTCAGCATACCGCTGGCCCCAATCAAGGCGGTCATCCGGCGACCCATTGCTGGCGGCCTGCTTGGCCTTCAGCGCATCAAGCTTCTGACCCAGCACGCCGACGGCGTTCAGATACAGCGGACAGACGGTCTTGCAGCGTGCGAAGTCGCACCACGTGCCCTTGGCCATGCGGGCGTCATCGCGCTGGGCCTCTGCCACGGCGGCCGTCAACTCTGCCATGTACGCCGACAGGTCGCCGACCGACGTCGTCCAGTGCTGCACGATGTCCTTACCGCTCTGCGTGTTCAGCGGCTGGATGATGGCCAGCGTCACCGGCGTGGTCGGGTCGTCGGCCAGTTCGTCGGTGATCCACTTGCGTTCGGTGTTCAGCGCGCCTGCGGCGTAGAACATCAACTGCTTGTTTTCTTCCGCCAGCACCGGCTTGAAGCCGAATTTCCAGTCCATGACGAACAGTTCGCCGCCGCAGCGCCCGATGATGTCGGACGTGCCGAACGCCCCCGGGATGCCGGGCACGGCCACGCGACGTTCGACCAGCATGTGCATGTCGTCGCCGATGTCGGCCTCCATGGCCGCGCAGAAGCGGTCGAACGCGGTCAGGGCGGGTTCGCCTTTGGCATCCCACAGCGCCCGATCCACCGTGAACGACCACGACCCGTCGGTGGCCGTGTACGTGTAGGGCAGGATCTCGGTCGGCTCGACGCCGTCGCGCAGCGCCATTGCCATCAGTTCGTGCAGGGCCGTGCCTTCGCGGGCATATTCAGACCCACGGTCGTCCTTGGGCACCAGTTGCTCAAGGCGATATGACGCCGGGCATCCCATGCGGCGCGCGGCGGTGGATCCGCCGACTATGTCGCTGTGTTCCTCGGGGGTCAGGTGCTGGGTCATTTCACTTCCGGCACGGCCGCCATGATGGCCGCCTCAATGATGGCATATTCGGGGCGGCCGGTGTACGCGGCCGCAGCTTTCACGCGGGTCCGGGCCTCAGACGTCAGAAACGTCTTGACCTGTTCGCGCGGGGTTTCCGCGTCCCGCAGGCGCATTGCGTCAAGGTCGATCATCTGTCACTCCTATGGTGTTCAGTGATGGGGAACATAGATGGCCACCAAGGAAGCGTCAATAGAGGACTACCTGAAAAGTCGCACAGAGGAACTGGGCGGGGTCTGCATCAAGTTGTCGCCTGTGGGCTTGCGTGGAGTACCAGATCGACTTATTGTCCTGCCGGGGCCGCGCGTCCTCTTCGTCGAATTGAAACGGCCAAGGGGCGGCGTGATCTCGGTGCTGCAGCACTGGTGGCGTGACCGGCTGGTCAGGCTGGGGTGCGAACACCACTTCGCGAAAACGCGCGCCGAGGTAGACGCGCTGATAGGAGACAGGGATTGAACGACGAATATCAGGCGGTGGTGATCACGCCAGAGGCTTGGGGCGAACTGTATGCCGTCATCAAGCCGTTCATCAAAGGGCTGGCTGAGTGGGGTGCAAAGTTCGAACAGCCGATGCCGGTGGCGGTTGGCGTCGCTGTCGGCGTCGGCGGCATCATCGGCGAAAGCGGCGACGTCTGCACGTGCCCGATCTGCGAAGAGATCACCGACCGCATCGCCGAGGAACTGATGGACCGCATGGCGGGTGCCATCAACGCCGTGAGGCACTGACATGACCGAGTTCCTGCCTGCGGACATCGACCGCTATTGCTTCATCGACACCGAAACCCTGTCCGGGGCCGACCTGAAGGCCACGGGCATCTACCCATACAGCGAAGACCCGGCGTTCCGCGTGATGATCGTGACCTATGCCATCGGCGATGGCCCGGTGCAAATCTGGAAACAGGACACGGGCCATCGCGGCGACTGGCTGGATTGGGACGACGCGCCTGCCGACCTGCTGGCGCATCTGGAACGCGTCGAGGCTGGCGAGGCGTGGTTTGTGGCGTGGAACGCCGCGTTCGACCGGCTGGCGCTGTCGCGCGGCATCCGAGGATACGGCAACGCGCAGCCCGAGCATTTCCTTGACGCCATGGCGCAGGCCGTGCGGTCGCACCTGCCGCCGGATCTGGCCAGCGCGGGGCGCATCAGCAATGCCGAGATCCAGAAGCGGCCCGACGGCAAGCGGCTGATCCAGATGTTTTCGATCCCCCCGTTCGCGGACCCGGCAGAGCATCCCGAGGCGTGGCAGGCATTCTGCCTGTATGCGCTGGACGACATCCCGCCCATGCGGACGGTCTGGCAGGCCACGCTGCCGCTGTCGCGCATGGAATGGGAACAGTATTGGGCCAGCGAACGCGTCAACGACACCGGCATGCCGGTGGACGTCGATTTCGCGCACGCGGCGTCGGAACTGGCCGAGGAAAACGCGCGCCGCGCCAGCGCCGACATCGCGCGCCTGACTGATGGTGCCATTTACAGCGTAAATCAGCACGAAGCCCTGTGCGCTTGGGTGCTGGACCGCATCGACCACCTGTCTGAGGCCAAGGCCATCCTGCTGCGCGAGGTGGTAGAGGAACAGGAAGAGGAAGGCGACGGCGTCGTGCGGCTGGAAAAGCATTCGCTGGAACGGTCGCGGGTCGAAGATCTGATTGCCTATCTGGAACGGCTGGACGCCGAACAGGGCCTGACCGACGTGGAATGGCAGGTCTATCAGGTGCTGCAGGTGCGGGCCTATGGGGCCAGCGCCACGCCGCGCAAGTTCACCAAGTTGCTGCCCATGGTGTCATCTGGCGACCGCCTGCGCGGCCAGTATGTGTTCGCCGGGGCCGCCGCCACGGGCCGCTTTTCGTCGCGCGGCCTGCAAATCCACAACCTGACGCGCGCGACGGTTGGCGATCAGGCCGTGGAACTGGCCGTCATTGATCAGGTGCAGGACCGCGTGCCTTACGAGGTGTTCGCGGAATTGGGGCCGGTCGGCCGCACGCTGTCGCGCCTGATCCGCCCGGTGTTCGTCGCGCCGCCCGGCCAGAAGATGATCTGGGCCGACTACAGCGCCATCGAAGCGCGCGTGACGCCGTGGCTGGGCGAGACGTTCGGGGGCGGCGAGGTGCTGGACATCTTCCGGCAGAACGACGCCGATCCGGGGCTGCCAGACATTTACAAGCGGCAGGCTGGGTCGATCCTCGGCAAGGATCCCAAGGACGTGACCAAGGCAGAGCGTCAGTCGCACGGCAAGGTGCCCGTTCTGTCGCTGGGGTTCGGCGGCGGCAAGGGCGCGCTGTTTGCCATGGCGCGAAACTATGGTGCGGCCTTCACCGAAAGCGAGGCGGGCGAGATCGTCCACCGCTGGCGCGACACGAACCGCTGGGCCGTGCGTTATTGGGAAGACACGTGGGAAGCCGCGTTGTGGTGCATGCACAACCCCGGGCAGCCCCGCGCTGTCGGCGCGCGCCTGACATATGTCTACCTGCCGGATTACATGCACGGCACGCTGGCCTGCATCCTGCCCGACGGGCGGCCGCTGCTGTATCCCGTGATCAAGTGGGAAAAGCGCGAACGCAAGGACAAGATGACCGGCAAGGTTGAGATCAAGGAACAGTTGACCTATCGCCGGGGCTACGGCCGCGCCGCGCTGTGGTATGGCACGCTGGTCGAAAACGCCGTGCAGGCCGTGGCCGGATCCTTGCTGCGCCACGCTATAACGCGCCTGTGCCGAGAGCATCCACAACTGGTTGTGGGTCACACGCATGACGAGGTCATCGGCCTGACCGATGCCCAACATGTAGCGGCTGGGCGTGAGGCTCTCGAAACTGCTATGCTGGACCTTCCCCCGTGGGCTGACGGATTGCCTGTGGCGTGTGAGGCCAGCGAAAGCTTCTACTACACCAAGACAATCGACTGAGGAGAGATTGACATGACGCGATTGGGCGATGCCGCAGAGCAAACCCTTGTCCGGCGCACGCTGCTGGCCAATGGGTACACGCCGCTGGCGAACAAGGACAAGATGTGCGTGCTGCAGGGTTGGTCGGATCTGGCCGTCGATGACGCGCTGATCGACAAGTGGTCGAACGAACTGCGGTGGCGCGCCACCGGCGTTCGGGTCGAACGCGGGCTGGCCGTGATTGATCTGGACGTGAACGACGCGGATGCCGTTGAGGCCATCATCGACGCGCTTCCGGGCGATCTGTGGAAGATCCTGCAGGACGCGCCCACGCGGCGCGGCAAGGGGGCCAAGGAGGCGTGGTTTGTGCGTCTGGCCGACGGCGAACAGCCGTTCTACCGGCTGGCCTCGGCGGGCTTCCGTCGTGACGCTGGCGACGAGGCCGTGCAGCGTGTGGAGATCTTCGCGGGCGAGGGCGGCGGCCGCCAGTTTGGCGTCTACGGCGCGCACAGCATCAACGACGATGGCGACGTGGCCGTGTCTTATCGCTGGGTCGGCGGCCGTGGCCTGCTGGACGTGCCGTTCGATGACCTGCCGCGCGTGACGCGCGCCCAGCTTGCCGAAGTCGCCGACATCGCAACGCAGGTGCTGGACGAACTGGGCTGGCAGCGTGACGTGCGGTCAAAGCCGGGGTTCAGTTCGAACCAGCCGATCTATGATCTGGACGCGCAGGATTTCGAGACGCGCGACCACGGCACGGTCGATCTGACCGGGCTGCAGGATCTGTGCGAGTTGCACGGCGAGGTGCGCCTGTCCGCGTCGTGGCTGGAAGGCGAGGCGGCCGTGAACATGACGCGCTGCATTGCGTCGATCCACCCGCGCGACGGCCGCGTGTCGATCCTTGAAACGGCGTCGTTCGAGATCCACCGGCCCGCAGATCTTGCGCCGCGCCCGGTGTCTATGGGTGCCATGGAGCGGCTGCAGGAACTGGCCGCAGGCGGTTCGATCTTTTCCGCGCCAGCGCCTGCACCCACGGCGGCCGAGGTTGGCGAGGTGATGGCGGGCGACATGGACACGGTCGTGGACGCGCTGCTGTCGGAATACGTCTTCATGGCGTCCGAACAGCGCAGCGTCGTACCGCTGTCGTCCCCCGAAGAGGCCATGACGCTGGCCAATTTCCGCACGCTGATGCAGCCGCACGCCATCACGGTGCGCGGCCCGCGCGGCGGCGAACAGATCATCCACCCGGTGACGATGTGGGTGGCCGATCCGCGTCGCGTCGATGTGGGCGGCTACCGTTACCGGCCCGACGTGTCGTCCACGCTGGCCACGGTCGATGGCCGCGTCTACGTGAACACGTATCGGCCGCCGGTCGATGCCGACGTGGACGCCGACAGCGCCGCCGATGCCGTGGCCGCGTTCGAGGCTCTGGTGGCGCATCTGCTGCCGATCCCGGCCGAACGCGATTGGTTCCGCATGTGGGTGGCCGCCAAGGCGCAGCGGCCGTGGGTGATCGGCTGCGGCGTGCTGATGGTGGCAAAGGTTCAGGGCACCGGGCGCGGCACGCTGTTCGACATGCTGTCGGCCGTGTTCGGCAAGCGTAACGTGTCGCCCGTGTCGTCGGTCGAACTGCTGGGCGGCGGGGGGCAGGGTCAATACAATGGCTGGCTGTCCGACAGCGTGCTGGTCACGTGCGACGAGGTGATGGCCGGTGACGACGGCGGCGGGTCGATGACGTGGAAGCGCCGCGAGAGTTACGAGAGACTGAAACAGTATACCGACCCGCGCCGCCGCGAGATGACCATCCGCAAGAAGAATGTGAACGCTTATACGGCCGAGATCTTCGCATCCATGCTGCTGGCCACGAACCACCTGAACGCGCTGCCCATCACGGTCGATGACCGGCGGTTCGCGGTGCTGATGCAGGAGGACGTCAAGTTCATCAGCCGCCCGGGCCTGCCCGCGCTGGTCAACAAGTGGCGACCCGAGGGCGTCTTTGGCGATGCGTTCGGCACCGCCTTGCGGTCGTATCTGATGGGCGTGGCTGTCGATTGGCATGCCGTGCGCGAAGCGCCGGATCTCGGCGAAGGCCGCGCCATCATGCAGCAGCAGAACGAGGGCGATCTGGAAGACATCATGCGCGACGTGCTGTCGCGCGTGCCCGGCGACTTCATCGCGAACACGGACCTGCGCCGCCGCCTGCAGAACGCCATCACGGCCGAGGGCGAGGGCGACCACCTGAAGAACTGGTGGCGTCGGGCGCAGGACATCATGCGTGCCGAGAATAGCATGGGCTGGGCCGCCATGCCGACGCGGCAGACCGTGATTGGCGCTGATGGGCGGCAGAAGCTGGTGACGGTCTACTATCGCGTGGCAGACGGGGTCCGCGCGCTGTGGGCCGAGACGCCGCAGGCGGGGCGCAAGGATCTGCTGGATCCGGCGGCCGACGTGAACCGCATGCTGTCGGCGCTGGAACAGGCCAAGCGAGATGGCCGCCTGCGCGTCGTTGAAGGCGGTGATGCGCCGTGATGTAGGAGTGTTGTGACGGCAAAACCGACTGTTGTCCCGGCGAGGTGGGTGTTGTGAAACCACAACGGGGACTACAGTCGGTTCGGTGCCACAACGCAGAGACTGTTTTGGTGGTGTTGCGGAAATAAAGTCAACGATTACAAGGCGTTGCGGTTACCGTATCACCCACAACACTCACTTCTTAGAAGTTAAGTGTAGAGTTATATAAGAGGTAGTATTGGTTCAGTAGGGATACTATTGGGGTGTACTATGTATTCTGTAGAGAGAGATGCAAAAGCTGGTGATAGTTGTGGTGTGGGTGACGTGGAGGCACGCGACGGCCCCGCTTGCGCGCCCGCCGCGCGCGGTGGTAAGGTGCGCCCGCCAGAGATGGTTTCCTCCCCGTTGCTGGCTTGTCTTGGTGGACAGCGCGACCCGCAGGCGAAAGCTTGCGGGTCGTTGCGTTCGGGGGATCCAGCGCCAGCGCCAGCGCGTGGCGTCAGCGCGCAGGGTGCAGGTGCTTGGCGACAGCAACCGCAAGCAGGGTGCAGGTGCTTGGTACCAGCTACCGAAAAACCCACTCTGGCGGGCACGCCGCCACGTCGCCTGCGCGCCCGCGCGAGGGCGTCGCACGGTATCCAGACACCTCACTGCTGGGCCGGGCAACGTGCCTCGTTCAACCAGAGGTAGGCACGAAACGCTAAGCCATTGATATCATTGAGGGGCGCATATTACATAATGGTGATTATCGGATGATTGCGCTAACATCGGGGTGCGGCCGACCCTGAAACGAGGCCCCCCGGGGGCGGGGGTTTAGCCGGGGGCGGCGTCTACGTCAGCCTGACACGGATCGACCTGACACCATCCCCCAAACCCGACCGCCGAAAAAATTTTTTTGGGACCACAGAAAATTTTTTGAGATACCTATTGCGTATGCCACCTGCAAACAGTACCTTACAGGTACTGAAACAGGAGAAATGACATGGATAAGTGCTTTGACTGCCCCCGCTGCGAAGGAAAAGGCGAGATCGCGGCGTTCCGCAATGTGGCCGGGGGCGTGTGCTTCCGTTGCGGCGGTAGCGGTAAGGTCGCCACGCGCCCCACGGTGGCGAAACGGTGGCAATGCGTGTATGCGGGCGTTGGCCTGTTCTACATCAAGGCCCGCAGCGAAGCCGCCGCGCTGCGCGAGGCCATCGCCCGCATTAATCCCGCTTATCCTGCGTTCGCTGGCGTGACGCCGGATCAGGTAGAGGTTCGCCCTGCAGACTAGCGGGGCGACCTCGCCGAAAAAGCCCCCACCCTTGAAAAATTTTGAAATTTCGCGCAAGAATACCAAGGCACTGCGGAGGTACACATGGCAGGACGCGCATTGAAAAGACGGCTCTTGGCCGAGATCCAAGAGCGGGGCGGCCCCGAATACGTCAGGGATTACATCGCCGCAGGCGGCACCATCTTGGATCTGGCCAACGAACTGGGGTGCAGCCGCACGTATCTCAGCCGACACCTGAACGCGCACGACGACTACCGGCCGATGATTGAAGAGGCCCGTCGCGAACAGGCCGACACGCTGGCGGAAGAGGCCCTGCAGATCGCGGACGCGATGGCGGATGCCGGGCCGATCACACGCGAGGCCATCGCCGTGGCGAAAGAGCGGATCGACGTCAGGAAGTGGCTGGCGACGGTGAACAACCCGGATCGGTATCAGACGAACAAGGGCGGGCCGACCATCACGCTGAACATCAACCAGTTGCATCTGGACGCGCTGAAAAAGCGCAACGCGCCGGGCGACGACGCGGTGACGATTGAGGGGAAAGCGGAATGAGTGGCAACCCATTTGAGGCGATGCTGGACCGCTACAGCACGACCGAGGACGGCCCCGTGCTGTTCGTGCGCGAGATCTTGGGCGCGACGCCGGAACCGTATCAGGAGGATCTGCTGAAGGCCGTCGGGCGCGGGGAGCGGAAGATCTCGGTCAGGTCAGGGCACGGCACGGGGAAATCGACGGCCCTATCGTGGTCGATGCTGTGGTTCGTGCTGTTTCGGTTTCCGAACAAGGTGGTCGTGACCGCGCCGACCACGGCGCAGTTGTATGACGCGCTGTTCGCGGAACTGAAACGGTGGATCAACGAACTGCCCGAGGCGCTGAAGATCCTGCTTGAGGTAAAGACAGACCGCGTCGAACTGGTGGCCGCGCCGTCTGAGGCGTTCATTTCGGCGCGCACCAGCCGGGCGGAACAGCCCGAGGCTCTGGCCGGGGTCCACAGCGACAACGTGATGCTGGTCGTGGACGAGGCCAGCGGCGTGCCGGAACAGGTGTTCGAGGCGGCGTCGGGGTCGATGTCGGGCCACAACGCCACGACGATCTTGGCGGGGAACCCGACGCGGTCCAGCGGCACGTTTTACGAGACGCACAACCGGCTGGCGGAACACTGGCTGACGCTGCACTGGTCCTGCATCGACAGCGCGCGGGTCAGCAAAGAGTTCGTGGACGAAATGGCGACCCGATACGGGATCGACAGCAACGCCTACAGGATCCGCGTGCTGGGCGAGTTCCCGCTGGGCGACGATGACACGATCATCCCGCTGCACTTGGCCGAGGCCGCGAAAAGCCGGGACATCACGTCCAGCCCGACGACGCGCGCCGTGTGGGGTCTGGACGTCGCGCGGTTCGGCAGCGACAGGACGGCGCTGGCAAAGCGCGTGGGGCCGGTGATCGCCGAGGTGGAGACGTGGAAGGGTCTGGACTTGATGCAGACCGTGGGGCGCGTCAAGGCGCAGTATGACGGCCTGCTGCCGTCTGAGAGGCCCAGCGAGATCTTGGTGGACGTCATCGGTCTGGGCAGCGGCGTGCATGACCGCCTGCGCGAACTGGGGCTGCCGGTGCGCGCCGTGAACGTCAGCGAGGCCCCCGCGTTCGGGGCGACGTACACGAACCTGCGGACGGAACTGATCTTCCGATTTCGCGGCTGGCTTGAACAGCGCGGGTCCAGATTGCCGCCGGATGCCGAACTGATTGCCGAATTGACCAGTATCAGGTATTCTTTCGCCAGCACCGGCAAGATGAAGGCCGAGGGGAAAGACGACATGCGGCGCAGGGGCCTGAGATCGCCAGACAAGGCGGACGCGGTGTTCCTGACGTTTGCGGGGGACGCGGCAACGTCGCTGGGTTCGCCGATGACCAACTGGTCGCGGCCGATCCGGCGGAACCTGAAGGGGATTGCGTGATGCGATACAAGGGCCTGCTGGACATGCTGAACGGCGGCGGCCCCGGGGCCGCCGGGCCGGGCGGCTACACGTCGCTTGCGGACATGTTCAACGGCGGCGGCGCAGGCCGCGCCGGGCAGCGGTTTGAGGGCGACCTGTTTTCGGGCCTGCTGAACGCGCTTGGCATCAGACCGGCGGGATACATGGATCGGCTTGCAGAGGCGCGACCCATGGCCCGCCCTGCGGGGCTGGGTGCCACTCCCCGCCCGGCCCCGCCCCAACCCATGATGCCGCCGATGGACCCCTACGCGCCCGGGGCCGTGACCACGTCGGCGCTGCCGCCGCCCGGGTCGATGGCAAATGAAGATCTGATGCGGATCCTGCAGGCCGCCGTCGCGCAAACCAATTCCTATGGGGGCAACCGCTGATGGCCATCACTAAAGGTCTGGAAGACATTCTGTCGAAAATCATCACGGGGGCCGCACCTGAGGTTGATGCTGCTGCGCGCGCTGCACGGCGCGCGGCCGCTGCGGAACGCCGCAACGCAAGCCCGCAGCCCAGCATCCCACGCGTCAACACACGACAGCCGACCAAAGGCCCTGAGGCCAACGCCCCGATGGGTTCCCTTGTCGCTGACACGCAAGCTTTTTTGCGGACACCGTCGGCTGCACAGAACATGGAAATGATGACCCGGACATATCCGGGCATGAGCCGTCTTTTCTCGCAAGATCCGGCGCAAACGGCGGAAAATATCGTCGAGCATATGAAGGGCAACGTCCTGAGCCTGTATGATCTGGCCGGGCAAAAGAACATCACGGCGGAAAGCGCGCAGTGGTACGACGGCGCGAACCGCATCGCAAACGAAATGGCAACGCGGTTTGGGCAACCCCCCGAGAAAATGGCGGGCGTTCTAGCCGTGTTGTCCCCGCAAAAAGATTGGTACCAAAACGTCGCCTTGGCCGAACGATTGACAAAGGCCATGTCAGAATTGACGCCGTCGTCCCAGTGGACGAAAGAAATGGACGACGTCGCGCTGACAGGATCCATGGACAAAGAGGGCATGACAGCGTTTACGCGCAGTGCAGACTTCGCAAATGTGCGCGGCCGCCCGTATGGTGAGATGCAGACGCCTGAGCAAAAGGCCATGTGGATCAGAGCATATGATGAGGCCACCAACGGACGCAACTACAGAGAAATTGCCCCGACGGGGGACATCCTCGACTACGTAACGAACGCTGACGGGACGCGAAGCAAGTTTATCCCGGCAACATTCCGCGACATGGGAAAAGCCATCAACATCCTTGAAGGGAACGGCACGCTTGAGGAAATTTCGCCGGTGCTGGGACAAGAGCATAAGGTGCGAAATTTCTTCAATAACATTCTGTCGCCGCAAAGCCCGTTGGATCTCACGGCCGACACCCACCAGATCGCGGCGGGCGTTATGATGCCATACGGCGGAAGCGCCCCTGAGGTTTTGCATGGCCTGTCTGGGGCAAGCAGCCCAAATCAGGGCATGCCGTGGAAGAATATCGGCGGCCAAGAAACCGGCACCACGTCGGCCTACGGCCTGCATTTCGACGCGACGAAGAGGGCAGCGGAAGAACAGGGCTGGCTGCCCCGCGAAATGCAATCAATCACGTGGGAACAGTTGCGCGCTCTGATGCCGTCGTGGGTTCGCGGAAGGCATCCTTTTGTGCAACGCGCGCGCGACATCTGGGGCATGGTCGATGCCGGAGATCTTACGCCAGATCAGGCCCGCAGCGCCATCATCCAAGAGGCGCAGCAGTACAGTGGAAACGCCATCCCATCATGGAAGACGTATAACGGACCTCGCCGCAACATGCTGGGCGGCGGCGCTGGCCTGCTTGGTCTTGTCGGATCCACCGGGCTGGCAACGGCCACCGAACAGCCTGAGCAGCCCGCACAACCGCCGCAGGGGTTGATGGACATGGCAGACCCGAAAGAGCGGCTGCGGCGGTATATGGAGGGCATGTAATGGCAGAACCGACCAAAGCTGCGCTTGGCGAAAGACGCCGCCGCGAGGGCGTCGTTCTGGACGCGTTGCTGAACGCGCAGCGGCGCGATGACATGCGCGCCGCATACACCGCGACAGTCAATCCGCAATTCAGCGTCACAGGACGGCCCGGCACGGTCAGTTTGACCGAATTGCCGTCCGACGCGGCGCGCGGTCTGCTTGACGTTATGCAGAGCGGCGACCAATGGATCGGCGAAAATTTGGACTATTACCTCGGGCCGACGGGCATTCCTGACCGGCTTCGTGCGCTTTCGCTTCTGGCAGACCCCGGCGTTTACGACATTGGGTATTCTGCGGCGGATATGGTGGATCCTCGTGTGTCAGCGCAAGACCGGGACGCGGCGGGGCGTGTGCTTGGGGAAGCACTGATGTACGCCCCGGCAGCGTTTATGAAACCTGTGAAAAATGCAGCGCGCGCTGTTGATGGCGCGCCGCGTCTTCCGACACGTCGCCCGCAGCCTTCGTCTATCGGCGACACCGCAGCGGCAGTCTACCAGATCGGCGACCGGCTCGCCGCGCCGCAGAATTACCGGGCAATCCCGGGCCGACCGTCCATTGTCAACATCCCAGAACAGGGAACTTTTGAGGCGCGCCCCATCAGCGCCATCGAACAAGCGACCCTTGATTACCTGAACCGTCGCGGCATGGACACGACGCCGCTGACATCATACCCGAAACAAGATCCGACGCGTGCCCGCCTGATCGGCAGCGCATACGACTTGATGGCGCACGATCCGCAGAACCCAGCCGTGCGGCGCGCATATGACGCTATGATCCAAGAGACGCTGGATCAATACAACGCGTTGAAAAACTCGGGTATCGACTTCCGTTTTCTGCAACAGGGGATGCCTGACCCATACAAATTGTCGCCATCGCTCGGGTATCAAGACTTGGTTGAAAACGGACGGCTTTGGGTGTTTCCGACGGATTACGCGTACGGGACGGCCACGGGGTCAGACTATTTTGACGCTCTGGACAACCCCCTGTTGACGCGCGTTGGCCGGATCGGAGACAAACCAGACGCGGTCGCAAACGACGCTTTCCGCGCAGTACACGACGCGTTCGGGCATTTTGGCCCCGGCAACCCGTTCTTCCGAGGCCCCGGCGAAGAACGGGCGTGGGTTGAGCATTCGCGCATGTACAGCCCGGAAGCGCGCGGCGCGATGACATCCGAAACGCGCGGCCAGAATAGCTGGCTGAACTACGGCCCGTATGAGGATTACAACCGCACGGCATCCGGCGAAAACACAATGTACGCCGACCAAAAGATTGGTTTGCTGGACCCGTGGACATACGACGTGTATGGGATGCCAGACGACGAACAACGTGCTATCCTTGAGCGCAACATGGAACGGTGGAGAAAATGAATAACAGTTTAGGCCACCGGCCTTTTGGGGCGTGGGCCGCAGAAGAGGATCTGCTAGAGGAACAAGCGCATGCCCTTGAAACGTGGAACCAGCAGCAAAACCATTTCGGCCAACATCCGCACCGAGATGAAAGCCGGGAAACCGCAGAAGCAGGCCGTGGCCATAGCCCTCAGTAAGGCGGGTAAGACCAAAAAAGGGAAAAAGTGATGGCCGACGCCACCATGGGACGCATCACCACGCCGAAGATCGTGAACGCGCAGCAGAACCAGCAGAACCTGCAGCGCGTGAAGGACAACTGGATGCTGGGGCCTGACAAGGCCAGCCCGAAGCCCGGCGCGAATGCGCCGTATTGGCAGGATCTGGCCGAGGTGTGGGGCATCTCGGAACCCGAGGCGCGCCGCCAACTGTGCGCCAATTGCGAGTATTTCGAGAACACGCCCGAAATGATGCGCGCGATGGAAAAGATCCCGTTCGACGCGCTGGACGCGGACGGCGGCGGCCGGGGCTATTGCCACAAGTTCGACTTCATCTGCCACAACCTGCGGTCCTGTCAGGCATGGGAACGCAAGGACTATGAGAGCGAGGAAGACTAATGGCCAAAGACCCGAAACTAGCGCGGGCGGGCGTTTCGGGATATAACCAACCCAAACGCACGCCCAGCCACCCGACGAAAAGCCACGTCGTCGTGGCCAAGTCGGGCGACACGACGAAGACGATCCGCTTCGGCCAGCAAGGCGTCAGCGGATCCCCGGACGGAACGAAACGGAACGAGGCGTTCAAGGCGCGGCACGCCCAGAACATCGCAAAGGGCAAGATGTCCGCAGCGTACTGGGCCAACAAGGTGAAGTGGTGAGATGATCGCGGATTACGACGAACTGAAGGCAGCCGTCGCGGATTTCCTGAACCGCGATGACCTGACTGCCGTCATCCCGACGTTCATCCGTCTGGCCGAGGCGCGCATCAGCCGTGACCTGCGCCACTGGCGGCAGGAAAAGCGCAGCACGGCCCCGCTGAACGCGCAATACAGCGAACTGCCGGCCGACTTCGTGCAGCCGATCCGCTTTCAGTTGACGGACCTGCCGACGAACGAACTGAAGCCCCTGAGCATGGCGCAGATGCTGCAGATGCGCGGCGACCGCAACGACCGCACGGGACGGCCAGAATACTATGCCATGACGGCGGGCAGCATCGAACTGTTCCCCACGCCCGACGCGGAATACAACGCGTCGCTGGTCTATTATGGCACCATCCCGGCGCTGTCGGCATCAAACACCACGAACTGGCTGCTGACGCAGGCACCCGACGCGTATCTGTACGGTGCCTTGGTCCACAGTGCGCCCTACCTGAAAGACGATGGCCGCATCACGGTCTGGGAAAGCCTGTTCAAGATGTCCATCGACACCCTCAACCTTTCGTCCAGCGAAGCCAAGTGGGGCGGGTCTGGCCTGCAGATGAAAACCAGACGAGGATCGCCATGAGCCTGTCCAACACCTTTGAAACGACCACGCTGAAGTGGCTGTTTACCGCCGACGCCGTGACGCGCCCCACGGCGTGGTATCTGGCCTTGTACACTGTGGCCCCGACCGATACCGGCGGCGGCACTGAGTGCAGCGGCACGGCCTATGCCCGGCAGTCGTTTACCATGACGGTCAGCGGCGACACGGCGACGAACGGCGCAAACGTCGAATTTCCGACGGCCGGATCCTCTTGGGGAACCTTGGTCGCGGTCGGCATCTTTGACGCGGCAACCAGCGGCAACCTGATTGCCTATGGCAACCTGACCACGTCGAAGACCGTGGACACCGGCGACGTGTTCCGCATCCCCGCCGGTGATCTTGACGTCACCCTGAACTGATAGGACGGCCCGATGGCTGCGTACCGCACAGGATACGGCACCGGGGCCTATAGCGCGCGCAGCTACGGCCTCGACGGCAGCGTCATTGACGCTGCCGCAGCCATTTCTGTGGCGACGTCCACGACGGCCTCGGCCCTGATGGTGCGCGCCGGATCGGCGGCTATCGTCGCCAGCACGACGACGACGGTCTCGGCTACTCGCATCCGGCAAAGCAGCGCAGCCATTGCGGCGGCCGTGGCCACCACGGCGTCGTCGGTCATGGTGCAAAGCGGCGCGGCCGCCCTGTCGATCTCCACGGCGCTGACGGCGCAGGCCCAGCGCGTGCGGACCACGTCGGCATCGGCCGCCATTGCGGCAACGACAACGGCAGACGGCCAAGCCGTCCGGCAGGGCGCGGCAGCGGCCGCGTCCGATCTTTCGGTCGATGCCACGGCGCGCGTGGTGTTCCTGTCGGCAGCCACGGTCGAAATCCAGACAACGACAGCGGCCGCAGGCGGGCGCGTTTTCGGGGGGATGGCGACAATCCCCGTTTCGTGTATATTGCTGGCCAATGGGCGGCTCTTGTGGGAACCAGACGCGCCGACAGCGGACACGTGGACACCGGGCACCATAACGCCCGAGACATGGACACCTGCAGCGGCCGCGTCGGACGATTGGACACCGCAGGCAGCGCAGGCTGAAGTGTGGACGACAGCGACGCCGGTCCCCGAGGCGTGGGCGGCACAGTAAGGAGAGGGCCGGATGGCTGATACCACAACCACGAATTTTGGGCTGGTAAAGCCGGAGGTCGGCGCGAGTTCCGACACTTGGGGCACCAAGCTGAACAGCGACCTTGACGCGGTGGACGCCCTGCTGGGCGGCACCGGCGCACAGAAGGCCAAACCCAACCTTGAGGGCGGCGCGTGGAAGATTGACGGCACGGCCGTCACGCCCACGGCGGCCGAACTGAATTTCGTTGACGGCGTCACGTCGGCCATCCAGACGCAAATCAACGGCAAGCAAGCGTCTGACGCTACGCTGACGGCGCTGGCCGCGTACAACACCAACGGCCTGCTGACGCAGACCGCAGCCGACACGTTCGCCGGACGCACGCTGACCGGCACGACGAACCAGATCACGGTGACGAACGGCGACGGCGTGGCGGGCAATCCGACCGTTGCAGCCGTGGTGGCTTCGCAGGCCGAGGCCGAGGCCGGAACCGACAGCACCAAGCTGATGACACCGCAACGCGTTTCTCAAGCTATAACGGCTCTTGCGAACGGCAATCTGGTCAAACTTGGCACCCTGACAACGACCAGCGGCACCACGCAAACCCTGTCGGGTTTGACGCTGACAAGCTATGCCTCGCTGTTCATCACGGTTGATAACGTGTCGCATGATAGCACGGGCAATAACCGACGTCTTCGCCTTGCTGGTCAGGATCTTACAGGCGCTCGTGGATCAACCCTGTTCATGTCTGGGCTTATTACGTTGATGCTTCAGAGCGGATACGCCAACTCAAACGTAGAAGCCCTTGGCAGCACCACCAACGTCTTGGTGTCTACGGGATACTCAACCGCGACGACCTCCATTTCTTTCACATGGGACGGTACCGGAAACTTCGACAGCGGGGTCATCAAAGTCTACGGGGTAAAGGCATGACAAATTTTTCTGAGGTGATCACCGACGCGGCAACTGGCGAAGTGACGGTGCGACCGTTCACCGCTGAAGAGGTGGCCGCCGTCTTAGCACGCCAACCAGCCCGCGAAAATCAGGAAGCCGCGCGTCAAGCCGCATACCGTGAAGAGGCAGACCCGCTTTTCTTCATGGCCCAGCGCGGCGAAGCAACGATGGAAGAATGGCAAGCCAAGGTCGCAGAGATCAAGGCCCGGTTCCCCTATCCGGCGGGGTGACGGGATGGAAGCTGTCGAGTTTTTGAAGATGCTGATGCAGTGGGTCGTCGTGCCCGTCGCCGGTTTTGTGTGGCTGATGCACAAAACCCAGCAAGACCACGCGACAAAGCTGGCGGTTTTGCAGGCGGTGCATGAGGCAAACAAGGAAGCCCATGACCGCGAGTTCAAGGAAATGCGGGACAGCTTCAAGGCTGTCTTCGCCAAACTGGACAACATTGAACAGGCCCTGAGAAAATGACCCGTAAATTCTCGCCGCGCAGCCTGAAAAACCTTGAAGGCGTCCACCCGGATCTTGTTCGGGTGATGCGGCGCGCGCTGGAGACCAGCCCGCTTGATTTCGTCGTCATTGAGGGGCTGCGGTCGGTCGAACGCCAAAAGCAACTGGTCGCCAGCGGCGCATCCAAAACCATGAACAGCCGCCACATCACCGGGCACGCCGTTGACGTCATCCCCATCGGCCCGAACGGCAAGGCGGCATTTGACTGGCCGCTGTATGACAAGCTGGCCCCGGCCATCAAAGACGCGGCCGCCAAGGAAGGCGTGGCCATCGTCTGGGGCGGCGATTGGAAGTCTTTCCGCGACGGCCCGCATTTCGAACTGGATCGCAACATCTATTCTGCCGACGACTGGACCAGCAAAGCCAAGCCGCCGCAGGAACGCACCAGCCCAGCGCAGTCCACGACGGTGCAGGCGTCGGCCGTGCAGATCGCATCCGGCGCAGGCGCAGGCCTTGCGGCCATCGGGGCGCTAGACGGATACGCGCAGGTCATCGCGCTGATCTTTGCAGGCATCATCGTTCTGGCCGCCGCGTGGATCATGCGCGAACGCATCAAGAAATGGGCGGAGGGCGTCAAGTGATCATCGCCAAGCTGAAGCTGTGGGCTGCCGCCGTGGGGCTTGTCCTCGCCGCGCTGGCAGCAAGCTGGCTTGGCGGCAGAAAGGCGGCCATTTCTGACGTCAAAGCCAAACAGGCCGAGGGGCGACTTGCCGCCGTCGCGAAAGCGCAGGAGATCGAAAATGAAGTCGAGGCTCTGGATCCCGATACTCTCAAGTCTCGCGCTCGCAAGTGGGTGCGTGGCGACAAGAGGTGATTTCTGCGATGTGGCCCGGCCGATATACATCGGCAGCGGTGATGTGGTAGATTGGCTGGCAACGCACGATCAGGCGCTTTTGCGCGCCGTCGTCAGCCACAACGAGATGACCGCGACATGCCACTGATCCCGCTACAGATCCCGCCCGGCGTGTACCGAAACGGTACAGACCTGCAAAGCACCGGCCGATGGCGCGATGCGTCGCTGGTTCGCTGGACCGAGGGCACCATGCAGCCGGTCGGTGGATGGCTGACGCGCGCGACGGTCACAGACAAGCCGCTGCGCGGCGCAGTCGCGTGGCGAGATCTGAGCGGCGACCGCTGGTTCGCGGCAGGCAGTTACGCAAAGCTTCTGGTCACAACGGCCAACAACACGGTCTATGACATCACGCCTGCCGCCTTCGTCACCGGCGACCAAGACGCGGCCGTGAACACCGGCTACAGCGGCGGCTTCTACGGCACCGCAGCCTACGGCATCCCCCGCCCGGACACTGGCGGCTACACGTTCGCCACGACGTGGTCGCTGGACACGTGGGGCGAATATCTGGTGGCCTGCGCTGACAGCGACGGCCGCCTGTTGGAGTGGCAACTGAACACAGCATCCGACGCGGTGGCCATCACCAATGCGCCGACCGGATGCGCGGCGCTGCACGTCACAGAAGAGCGGTTCTTGTTTGCGCTGGGGCCGGGCGGCAATTTCCGCAAGGTGCAGTGGTCTGACCGCGAGGACAACACGGTGTGGACGCCGCTGGCCGAAAACGAGGCGGGCGACATCGAACTGCAGACGGTCGGCCAGATCATGCTGGGCATCCGGGCGCGCGGGCAGTCGCTGATCCTGACCGACCAAGACGCCCACACGGCGACATATCAGGGGCCGCCGTTCGTCTATGGTTTCGAACGCGTCGGATCGTCCTGCGGCGCGATTTCGCGCTTGTGCGCGGCGTCGGTCGATGCTGGCGTGTTCTGGATGGGGCAGCGCAATTTCCACGTCTATTCTGGCGGCGCGGTCAATGACCTGCCCTGCGACGTGGCGGATTACGTGTTTTCCAGCATCAACCGTTCGCAGATCTCGAAAGTGGCGGCGGTCCCGAACGCCCGGTTCAACGAAATCTGGTGGTTCTATCCGTCGGGCGGCAGCATCGAAAACGACAGCTACGTGGCATACAATTACGTCGAAAACCACTGGTCCATCGGCAGCCTGTCCCGCACCAGTGGCGTGGATCTTGGCGTGTTTTCGACGCCGATCTGGATGACCGCCGACGGCAAGGCCGTGAACCATGAGATCGGCAACCAGACGGATGGCGCGGCACCCTACGCCGAAAGCGGCCCCGTGCAGATCGGCACGGGCGACAACGTCATGGCCGCGACCGATTTCATCCCCGACGAAAAGACGCAGGGCGACGCGACGGTGACGTTCAAGACCCGCTTCTACCCGAACGACACCGAACGGTCCTACGGCCCATACAGCATGGCGAACCCCACGAATGTGCGTTTCACCGGGCGGCAGGTGGCCATGCGCGTGACGGGCGACCTGAACACAGACTGGCGGTGGGGCATCCCGCGCCTTGACGCCGTGCAAGGAGGCCGCCGGTGAAGCTTGGCGTTCCGACCGTCGGAAAGAACATCGGCGACTGGGCCAACGACATGCGGCGCTGGCTGGCTCGGTCGTGGGACAACCTGACGTATCGCAACAGCGACGCAGCGGCCACGCAAGACGGCGTCCTGCTGTGGGATCCCACGGGCGGCTATCCTGTCGTATCGAAAGGCGACGTGTGGCGGCAGGTCGTGCTGGCCGATGGTTATGCCATCCTCGGGCAAGACGCCGACATTGTCGCTGCGGCCGCAAACACGGCCTACAAAGTCACGCTGGACGGAATTGCTTTGTCGGGCATCACACTGACGGGATCGCCCGCCACCGACATCACATTTGTCGAGGCCGGGCTATACAGCTTGGCGTTCACCGCGCAGATCAGTTCGTCGTCGTCGTCAGCAGTAGAGTTCCGTTTCTGGCCTCGCATTAACGGAACTGACGTCATCGGCAGCACCATTGTCGCCAGCCTGCACAACAACGGGTCCACGATTGTCGTCAGCCGCACGGCAATTTTTTCCGTCAATGCAGGGGACGTCCTAAACGTCATGTGGGCGACGGATAGCACCAGCGGTTTTCTTGAGGCGCACGCTGCGACAGCATATGCCCCAGCGTCGCCGTCGGTGACGTTGGCAATTTCACGGGTGCAAGCATGACGATGCCGACGCGGGAACAGGTCAAAGGCTGGATCGAAAGCGCGCTGGAATACTCTGGCGGTACTCACACATACGAAGACGTGTTTGACAGCATCCTATCGGGGCGCATGCAACTGTGGCCTGCTGAACGGGGGTGCGCCGTCACCGAGATCGTGGTATACCCGAAAAAGAAAGTGCTTCATGTTTTCTTGGCTGGCGGCGAAATGGACCAGATCATCGACATGATCGACAGCGCCGTCGAATGGAGTAAGGGGCAGGGATGCACTAGCATGACCATCGCCGGGCGGCATGGCTGGGCGCGCGTGCTGGGGAAATATGGATACAAGCCCGTGATGACGGTGCTGGAAAAGGAGTTCGCGGCATGAGCGGCGGAAGCGGAGGGAAAGGCGGGTCGGCCACGTCTTCGGTGACGGTCCCGAAATGGATCCAAGATGCGGCCAAGCGAAACTTGTCACGCGCGGACTATATCGGTCAGATCGGCTACACGCCGTATTATGGCCCTGACGTGGCGGCTTTCAGCCCGATGCAGTTGGCGGCCATGAACAGCACCAATGCGGCAGCAAACGCGTTCGGCATGGGCGGCCCGGCTGATGCCATGTCCGGCATGCCCGCGCCGCAGACATATGCCGGGGGCGTGCAGGGCTACAGTTCGGCCCCGCTGTATCAAGGTGCGCTGGATCAACTGCAGGCCAATGCGCCCGGGCAGTTTGAAGCCATCTCGAACATGTTCATCGACCCCGTGACGGGCGCTGCGCCCCCGGCCCCATTCGGCACTGGCGGCGGCGGCGGCGGCGGCGGCGGCGGCGGTGGATCCCGCTATGGCACGTCATACAGCGGCGGCAGCGGTGAGGGTGCCACGCCCGCCCGCACGACATCGTCGTCGTGGACAAGCTTCCGCGACATGGTGGACGGCGGCGGCGCGGGTCGCAGCGGGTCTTCATTTAGTGGCGGCCCCTTGTCGGGGTCGCTGAACCGTGCCGGGGTTCGCCCGGCTGGATCCGGCGGTTCGTCGTCGGGCATGGGCGGAGGCAAGTAAAATGGCAGGCAGCGCAAATCCGCAGAACGTGCGCCCGATGGGCGCGGGTGGGATGATGCAGGGCGGGCTGAACGCAAGAGGTGGCGGCGGCCGACCGATGGGTGCTGGCGGCCCGAACCAGTTCACGCTTGGCCAGACGGCAGGTCAAATGGGCGGCCGACCGATGGGTGCTGGCGGCCCGAACCAGTTCACGCTTGGCCAGACGGCAGGTCAAATGGGCGGCCGACCGATGGGTGTCGGCGGCCCGAACCAGTTCACCATCGGCCAAACAGCGGGCCAGATGGGCGGCGCACCTGCAGCCGCCGCACCAACCACCGCACCGGCTGCTGCAGCCCCCGGAACTGCTGCAGCCCCCGGGGCTGCGCCTGCGGCGGGCGGCCAACCGAACGTGTTCACGCAAGCGTCGAACGCTTACAATACCGCGCTGCAGGGGCCGAATATCGGCCAGTTCATGAACCCCTACACCCAAGAGGTGATGAACCGCACGGCAGCCGACATCGGCGCAGCCCAGCAGCAGGCCATGAACCAGCTTGGCCAGCAGGCCACAACAGCGCGCGCGTTCGGCGGATCTCGCCACGGCATCGCCGAGGCGCAGACCAATGCCGGTTTCACCAAGCAGTTGGCCGACACGTCGGCAAACCTGAACATGCAGGGCTTCAACACGGCGCTGGGCGCGGCCCAGAACCAGCAGCAGATGATGTCGAACCTTGCCCAGCAAGGTTTTGGGTTCGGCCAAGCCCTGAACACGCAACAGATGCAGCAAGGCGCATTGCAGCAGGCCATGCAGCAGATGCTGATCGACGCGGCCAAGGGCCAGTATGCCGGATACACGGGCGCACCGCAGAACGCGCTGACGCTGCCGATGGCGGCGCTGGGGCAGGCGGGCGGCCTCGGCATGCAGACCACGACACAGACACAGAACCCGGGGCTGTTCGACTACCTGTCGCTGGCAGCGGGAACTTACGCAGGCATGCAAGGCGCGGGACGGTAAACCATGGTCACGTCGCTGGACGAATTGAAACGGAACGTGTTTCCCGGCGAAAGCGGCGGGGATTACAACGCACTGTTTCGGTTCGCCAACCAGCCGGGCGGGCAGTTCTCGAACGTCCGGCTGACCGACATGACGGTAAACGAAGCCCTGCAGTTTTCCGATCCCAATGGCCCATACGCGGCATCGGTGCGCGGCCAAGTCGGGCGCACGGCAACGCCCATGGGGGCCTATCAGGTTGTGGGGACCACCCTGCGCGACGCAGCGGCTGGCCTTGGCCTGACAGGCAACGAACGCATGACGCCCGAACTGCAAGACCGCATTGGCATGTGGATCTACCAGAACCAAGGCCCCGGCGCGTGGGAAGGCTGGGGCGGGCGAGGCAATATCACAATGAGTTCAAGCGGAGGGCCTAACATGGGGCTACTTGATTTCCAACAAGAGCCGCAGACCTTTGGCGAACGGCTCAAAGATTACTGGCAGAGCGGTGACCTGATGGCCAATCTGGCCATCGGCCTCAACTCGCTGCGGATGCGCCCGGACCAGAACTTGGCGGAGGCCCTGACGCAACAGCAACAGCGGCGCGGCGAGGCCCGGGTGGCCAATCGCACGGCGCAGTGGCTGGCCGCGAACGGCCGCGAGGATCTGGCGCAGGCCCTGATGTCTGGCGCAATTGACCCCAAGTCTGCAGCCGCCATTGCGCTGACGCCGCCCGAGGCGGTCAACGGCGTGGAAGTGGGTGGAAAACTTGTCGATCCGCGCACTGGGCAGGTGATTTACGATCCGACCGGCGGCGCAGCGCCGACGCTGACGTCGGATCAACTGTCGTCGCTCAACACCCTGCGCGACGACGCCACGCAGACCATGGCCGAAACCCGCGCCATGGGCGACGCGTGGACGAACATCGAAACATTCTACCAGAACCCCGGCGCGGTCAGCGACCGCGCGCTGGTCATCGCGTTTGCAAAGATCCTCGACCCGACGTCGGTCGTCCGCGAAAGCGAAAGCGCGGCCATCGCAAATTCCGGCAGTCTGGACGAAGGCATGCGGTCTATGCTGCTGAACGCACTGCAGGGTGGCGGCAATCTGCCGCCCGACATCCGCAACGAGATCGTTGCGCTGGCGCGCGATATGTACGCGAACAAGATGCCCGCCGTGCAGGAACGCCTCAACATGCTGCGGACCACGGCAGAACGCGCGGGCCTTCCGCCGGAACTGGTGTTCCCCGGCACGCTGACGCCGCCGCAACCTCTCGCCCCGGCAGGCAGCCAAACCCCGCCGCCACCGCCCGGCGGGGCCGTGCCCGCGCCAACGACTTTTGTTCCGGCGAGGTGATATAGAATGGCCACCATCGAACTGAAAAACTCTAAAGGCGAAGTCATCGGCACGGTGGACGAAGCCGAGTGGATGTCGAAGCCGCAAAGTTATCGCGACCAGTTCATGGCGCAGTTCGAACCGCAGTTTGAACCGCCGACTGAACGCCTGCGCGCCATCGGGCAGGGCCTCGGCCTTGGCTTCACTGATGAGGCTCTGGCCGCACTTCGCGGCGGGTACAATACGCTGACGGGCGGGGGCGGCTACAGCGAAGAATACAACAAGGCACTGACCGACGAACGCGCGCGCCTTGAACAGTACCGCAAAGATTACCCGTATTCGTCGCTGGCCTATGAGGCAGGCGGCGCTATCGCCCCCGTGCTGGGGTCCATGGCGCTTGCGCCGTTCACGGGCGGCAGTTCGACGGCCGTGGCCGCGCCGACGGCTGGGCGGCTGGCCGCCGCAACGGCTGGCGCTATCCGGGGCGGCCTTGGCGGGGCGAAATACGGCGCGCTGTATGGGTTCGGGTCCGGCGAGGGCGGCTTTGCCGACCGGGCGGCGAACGCAGGCGTGCAGGGCGCGCTGGGCGGCATTTTCGGCGGCGCGCTGGGCGCGGCCGGGTCGGCCCTGAAAACCACGGTCGTGGACGGCCTTGTCAACTGGATCCGCAACAAGACCGGCGACCGCATGGCGGGCACTGTGGCGCGCGAAGTGCAGCGTCTGGCGGAACAGGGCGGCATGACGCCCGACGAAGTGGTGCAGGGCGTCGCTGAAGGCCGCCTGATGGCCGAAAACCGCACGCTCGAAAGCATGATCAGGAAATTCTACGCCGAGGGCGGCCCCGCCGGGGCCGAGATCAAACGCGTCCTGACTGCGCGGCCCGGCGAAACGCGCGCGGCCGCGCTGGAAGAGGTGCAGGGCGTATTGGGCAGCCCGGGCAATCCTCTGGCCAACCGGCGCGCCAGCGAAGCTTTGACCCAAGAGGCCGAAGATCTGGCGTATGAACGTGCGTTCGCGCCATCCGGCGTCGAATTGACCGCGCCGCCCGAGACGGTAAACGCCTTGGCGCTGATTGCCCAGCGCGTGCCTGCAGCGGTTAAAAAGGCGGCAGAGGTCGCCCGCGTCGAATACGGCACGCGGCCGTTCTTCCGCGAACTGGAAGATGGCACAATTGAGTTCACCCGCGCGCCGACGGTGCGCGAGGCCGAGGTGGTGTATCGCGCGCTGCGCGACATGAAGGGTGCAGCATACTCGGCTGGTGACACCACGCTGGCCAAGGCAACCGGCCGTAGGGCGGAAGAGTTCAAAGAGGCCATCTCGCCCCCGTCGTCGCCGCTTGCGGTGGCCCGCCAAGAGGCGGCCAACGTCAGAAATGCCCGCGACGCGTTCGAGGCTGGGCAGGCCGCCGCACGCAAATCACCCGACGAACTGGCGCTGATCATCGCGGACATTGAGGGTCTTGGCCCAGACGCCATGGCCGCGTTCCGCGAAGGGCTTCTGACGTCAATTCGCGGCGCGCTGTCCAAACCGGCTGCCGCGCCCGGCTTCATGCGTAACTTGGCCGACGAGGCAACAGGCCCCGGGACGGCACTTCGCATGGCCCTGCCGCCCGGCACGGCGGCGCCGGTGACGCAGCGTCTGACCAATGCGGCCGAGGCACAGCGCGCGTACTCAAAAATCATTGAGGGGTCGCAGACGGCGCAGACCGAACTTGCGCCCAGTGTCGGCGCGGGCGTCAACGCGGCACAAGAGGTGGCCAGCGGCATGAGCGGCGACCTGATGGCGTGGGCGCGCCTGATCGGAAATCTGGCCGATGGCGTCAGGCCCGGCCTGACGGACGCGCAGCGACTGGAGGTCGCGCGGATCGTAACGTCAAAAGATCCGAACCTTGTGCTGCGCGCGCTGAAAGACAATAGTCTGGTCGGACAATTGCAGGGCTTGACCGCGCAGGCGGTTGAACAGGTGGTCAAAGGCGGCACACGCGCCAGCCCGCAAATCACCGAGGGTCTGACACGGGATAGGCAGAGATAACGGGGGCTGACATGGCAAAACGCGAGAAATACGGCCCTGACGTCGAACTGGCCGACGACGGCGAAATCGAAATGGTGCTGGGCCAGATCGAAATCGAAATCGACGCCGAGGACGAAAGCACGTCGATCTTCAAGCCGATGGATGACGACGAAATCGAGGCCATCGTGTCGTCGGCTGTGGACGAGGCCATCAGCTTCATCGACGACGAGATCGCGCCGCGCCGCATCAAGGCGCAGCGGTATTTCAACGGCGAGGTGGACATCGGCGAGGAAGAAAGTCGCAGCCATGTCGTGGCCACGAAGTGCCGCGACACTGTCCGCGCCGTCAAGCCGTCCATCCAGCGCGTGTTTATGACGGCCGACCGGCCGGTGGAGTTCATCCCCAGCGGCCCCGAGGATGTGGCGTCGATGGAACAGGCGGGCACATATGCGGCCGCCAAGTTCCGCCAGAACAACGGCTACAAGATCCTGCGCGACGTCACGCACGACGCGCTGGTCAATATCACGGGCGTCACCAAGGCGTACTGGGAAAACTACGAAAAGCCTGTCGTCTACGATTTCACCGATCTGGACGACACGCAGTATCAGGCGCTGGTAAATGAACCGGGCGTGGAACTGGTGCGTGAAACGGCGCGGCCCGACGAGGCCACCATCACGGCCATGCAGCAGCAGGTCGCGGCGGCGCAGCAAGCTGCCCAGCAGGCGGCTGCGGCTGGCCAGCAAGTGGATCCCGCCCAGATCCCGCAGATGCCCGAGGTGCTGCCGCAACTGCACGACGTGCGCGTCATGCGCCGCAATCCGACCGGCAAGTTGTGCATCGACACCATCCCGCCGGAAGAGTTTTTCATCGACCGCAGCGCGCGGTCTGACACCGAGTTCTATGTCATCGGCCACCGCACCGAGATGCGCGCGGCTGACGTCATTGCCATGGGCATTGACGAAGATCTGGTGATGGATCTGGACGTGGGCGGCGCGCCTGACATGCGCGACCAAGAGGAACAAGAACGTCGCGGGTATCCGATCAACCGCGACGAAGACGAAAACGCGCTGGATCCGGCCATGAAGCTGGTCACGATCACCGAGGCGTATATGCGGATCGACGCCGACGGCACCGGCACGCCGATCATGCACAAGTTCCTGCTGGGCGGATCGGCCAACCGGCTGCTGTCCTATGAACCCGTCGATGACCACCCGTTCGCCGGGTGGCACGTCGATCCCGAACCGCACACGTATTTCGGCCGCAGTCTGGTTGAGATCATAATTGAGGATCAGGACGCCGCCACGTCGATCATCCGGGGCATCCTCGATAACGTGATGATGACCAACAACCCGCGCATTGAGGCGGTCAAAGGTCAGGTCGAAATTGACGACCTGCTGAACAACGAAATCGGCGGCATCGTTCGGGTCAACCAGCCCGGCATGCTGCGCGACTTGGCTGTGCCGTTCGTGGCCGGGCAGACCCTGCCTGCGCTGCAGTATGTTGACCAGATGGTGGAGACCAAGACCGGCGTGACGCGCGCCAGCATGGGCCTCGACCCCGACGCCATGCAATCGACCACGCGGGCAGCCGTCACGGCCACTGTCAGCGCGGCGGCGGGTCAGGTGGAAGTCATGGTGGCCAATCTGGCCTATACCGGCATGCGGCGGCTGTTCTGCCAGATCCTGACGCTGATGGCGCGCCACAGCACGAAGGCCGAGATGCTGCGGATCAACGGCGTCTATGTGCCGATGGATCCGCGCGTCTGGGATACCGAACTGGACGCGACCATCAATGTCGGCCTCGGCACCGGGCGCGAGGACCAGAAAACCGCCATCCTCGGCCAGATGATGCAAATGCAGTTGCAGTCGATCCAGATGTTCGGCCCCGACAACCCGCTGTCCGGTCTGCCGCAACTCCGCAACACGCTGGCGGATCTGCTGGCTTTCAACGGCATTCAGAATGTGGACCGCTATTTCCTGCCGCAGCAGCCCATGCAGCCCGGCATGGCCCAGCAGCCCGGCGCGCAGCAGCAGCCGCAGCAGGGCGACCCCGCGCAGGCCCTGATCACGGCCGAACAGATCAAGGCGCAAGCCAAGATGGCCAGCGACGCGCAGCGCATGCAATTGGAGTTCATGAAGGCCCAGATGCAAGACGACCGCGAACGCGACCGCATGCTGCAGGACATGGAGATCGCCATGGCCCAGATCGCGGGCAAGTATGGCATCGCCGTGGACACGGCCCGCATCAAGGCCGAACAACAGGCAAACAACGGGCCGCAGATGATGCCGCAGCCCGGGCCTAGCGGAGAGGTGATGTGATGGACGTGCAGCAGCGCGCGGCCCGCGCAAAGGCACTTTTGGAAGACCCCCTTCTCAAAGAGGCCTTTGATGTGTTAGAAAATGCACAGATCAGCAAGTTCACGGACAGTGTGTGCGATGCTGAACAACTGATGGAAGCGCACCGGATGGTCCGGGCGTTGCGGCTGTTTCGGGAACAACTGACTTCGTTCGTCACGGACGGAAAGTTGCTGGACCAGCGCGTAAGGAAAGGGCAGCACCGTGGCTGACACGACTGCATTGGACGGAAACGACATCGACGCCGTGGCGGCAAGCCTGATTGAAATGCCGCCGGAAGAAGATCAAGCCGACGACACGCTGGCGCAGGCAGATGCCGACGCAGAAGGCCAGCACGACGTTGGCGACGAGGCCGACACCGAAGAGGTGCAGGCCGCAGACGAGGACGAAGGCGACGAAGGCGACGCGGACACCGACGAGGATGGCCCAGCGGAACAGCTTTTCACCGTCAAGGTGAACGGCCGTGAACAGCAGGTGCCACTGAACGAGTTACTCCGGGGCTATTCGGGACAAGCCTACATCCAAGAGGGCATGCAAAGGGTTGCACAGGCCAAGCAACAGGCCGAGCAAATCTTTGAAGTCTTGCAGAGCGAACGCCAGCAGTTGGTCCAGTTCATGCAGGCCGCGCAAACGGGGCAGATCCCCATGCAGCCGCCCGCACCCCCGAACGAAAACCTCCTGCAAACCGACCCCATCGGATACCTTGAGGCCCGCGTCAGATACGACAAGGAAGTCGCGGCCTACCAGCAGACCCAAGCGACGCTGCAGGAAATGCAGGCGCGCCAGTCGCAGGCGGAAGAGCAAGCCCGGATGGCCTATCTGGCCGACCAGCACCGGCAGCTTTCGCAGGTCATTCCCGCCTTCGCCAAGCCCGAGACGGCCGCGAAGATCAAGCAGGAACTGATCAGCACCGGCACGGAAGTCTATGGGTACACCCCGGACGAACTGCGCGCGGTCTCAGACCACCGCGCACTTCGCGTCCTGCACGACGCCGCCCAGTATCGGCGGCTGATGGCAGGCAAGACGGGCGCTGACAAGGCGGCCCCGCAGCGGGCGCAGCAGACCCCCACGCTAAAGCCCGGGGCGAAGCAGCAACCGACGCAGGGCAAGACGAAGCGGGTCGAACAGGCGAAGGCTCAGATGAAGCGCACGGGATCGGTTGACGACGTCGCCCGGTTCCTCCTGATGTAAACCCCATCTGACAAGGATCAGAAAAATGGCCGTTAACGCGAATACCGAAAAGACCTATGACGTCACCACGATCCGCGAGGATCTGCAGGACGCCTATATCAGCATTTCCAGCACGGAAACGCCGTTCCAAGCCGCCATTGGCCGCAAGTCCGCGACCAACACCTACTTCGAATGGCCCGTGGTCGATCTGGCTGCGCCCACCACGAACCGCGTTCTGGAAGGCGAAGCGGCCCCCGGCAACGACGCGCCGACCAATGCCAACCGTCTGGGCAACTACACCCAGATCTCGGACAAGGTCGTGGAAGTCTCGGACACCGCCGAGGCTGTCAACGGCGCTGCCGACATCCAGACCATCGCGAAGCAGATCGCCTTCAAACTGAAGGAACTGAAGCGCGACATGGAAGTCATGCTGCTGTCGAACGTGGCCGCCAATGCTGGCGCTGCTGCGACCGCCCGCGTCACGGCTGGCCTGCCCGCGTTCCTGAAGTCGAACGTGTCGCGCGGCACCGGCGGTGCGAACCCGACCCTGTCGGGCACCACCTCGGGCTATCCGAACGCTGCCGCCACCGACGGCACCGCCCGCGCCCTGACCGAGCAAATGCTCAAGGACGTGATCGCGGCTTGCTGGAACAACGGCGCGGAACCGTCCATCGTCCTGTGCGGATCGGCCGTGAAGCAGAAGATTTCTTCGACCTTCACTGGCTCGGCCACCAAGTATCAGGACATGACCGACAAGAAGAAGCTGGTTGCCGCCATCGACATCTACGTGTCCGATTTCGGCACCCTGCAGATCGTTCCGTCGCGTTTCCTCGAAACGCGCACCGTGGCGGCCCGTGACGTGTTCGTGCTGGATCCCAGCTATGCCCGCATCGCGTTCCTGTCGAACGTGTCGCAGAAGCCGCTGGCCCGCACCGGCCACGCCGAACGTCGCCTAATCTCGGTCGAATACGGCCTGCAGGTGGACACCGAAAAGGCCCACGGCGTCATCGCCGACATCGACGGCAGCCTGTAAGACTGACCGGGGCGGCGTTTCGACGCCGCCCCACACCCTGACAAGGAGGATATGGCCGTGGCCATGATCAAGATCACCACCGACCGCCAGCCGTGGGCGGCGGGCCGCCCGCACGACAAGGGCGCTGAAGTGGAAGTGTCGAACGAAGAGGCCGAGGCGCTGGTCGCCGCTGGCTTCGCCGAGATGAAAGACAGCGACGCCGCCCCGGCGCGCCGCCGGCGCGGGGATGCCGCACTGTGAGCGATGTTTTCGGCACCCACTATGACGTCCGCGAACGGATGTTCGAGGAAGACGGCAAGCTGATCGTGCGCCGCCATCAAGAGGTGCAGGCCCTGTTGGACGACAACAAGGCGCTGGGCGACATCGCGCCGTCCATGCACGGCGACGCCAAGTTCCGGCTGGCCGGGCGGATCCCGCTGGTGGTCGCGGAACAGTGGGCGTCTGAATGTGGCGAGGCCATCGGGACGCAGGGCTTCGCCGAATACGTCAAGCGCAAGCTGGCGGATGGCGATTTCGCCCGGCTGCGCGTCAAGGGTTTCTGAAACGGCAGACGCCGGGGGATCACCCCGGCGTCACGTATAGGAACAGGACCAGCAGGCCGAACAGGATCACGACGCCCACCGCGTCGCCGATGGCGGGCCGCATTATGCGGCCCCTTTCAGCTTTGCCATTTCCTCGGCCAGCGTCCACAGGGCGCGGTTCAGGTCGCGGTTGCCGTCGATGCCAGAGACGGCGCGGGTCGATGCCCGGCGCGTCTGGGTGCGGCCGCGCGCATCCTTGCGTTCGACCCACCCCTTCTGGCCGCCACGGATGACGTTTTCCTGCACGACGTTGAACACGCCCCACAGGTTCGACCGTTCGGCCATGTCCTCTTGGCGGCGGGCCGACAGCAGGCGGATGGGTTCGACCGGGGCCGGAGCGAAGTCGGCGTCTTCAGTGTCCAGCGCCGCGTTCGGGAAGCGAAGCTGGTGCGCGGCCGTGGCGAAGGCCATGGCCTCGTCGCGGCTCACCGACAGGGCGCGGAAGCTTTCCACGCGGTCCACCACCTTGGGCGCGTCGGCCAGCACCGTGTATGCGCCTTCGATGACGTCGTGCAGGGCGTTGCCGCTGTGGCGCACGCGGATCTCGCCGAGGCTCTCGCCAACGATCAGGCCGTTGCTGCAGACCATGCGGAAAAAGCCCGGCATCATGCGATAGGCCGACGACCCGTCGTTGCCGTTGATCAGCACGATCTCAAACGTGTCGCCGTTCGACTGCTGGCGGAACGACGGGTTCCGCAGGCGAACCATGTGCTTGGTGAAGTCACGCTTGCTGGCGTCGCGGGTCTTGGCCTGCGAGGCCGAGAACACCTCGAACCCTTCGCGCTGCAGGCCGCGCACGATGTCGATGGTCGGCACGGGGGCGAAGCGGTCAGACCGGCTGTGGTGCGCCTCGGTCGCGAACAGCGACGGGGCGTAGCGGCGCAGTTCCGCCTCGGTCAGGGCAGTGTTGCGGGCGAAGCCGTAGCGTGCGTTCATCATGGTCATGGTCCTGTCTCCTAGGTTCTGGTTGGGTTACTTGAAGCGGCGGATGGCGGTGGCATAGGCAAACTCTTCGTCGTCGAACACGACCGTGAAGGTTTGGATGCCGTCGTTCATCCACACATTGTCGAGGGTGCCAGACAGGCCGTCAAACTCGCCGCCGACCACGGTCACGATCTCTCCAATTTCGATGTCGTCGTGGCTGGTCATGGTCCTGTCTCCTGTCTGGGCGGGCGACCCTGCGTCGCCCGTCCTCATTACATAGGCTGTACTCAGTACTGGGTCAAGTACCCTATTTAATTTTTCTGCGCGCGTCGTGCAGACGGATTTCCAGATCGGCGATGCGGTCCATGGCGCGGGCCAGATCCGACCGCAGGTCGGTGAGTTCCTCGGCCTCGGCGTTGGCGCGATAGGTCTGGGCCTCGTGCAGTTCCTGCCGCAGCCGGTCGTTCTCGGCCATCATGGCGCGCATGACGCGCAGCACGACGCCGGTTTCGTCGGGGTGGATGCCGCGATCCTCGACCGTGGCGATCAGGGCGTCAACGTCGTTGGCGTAGAAGTGAAGCGATGGCATGGGGGCGTTCATGGTCACTGTCCTTTCTGTTGGATGCGTTCCCAGCCGCGCCAGATCTCGCGGCGGTATCCGGGCGTCAATTGCATCCACTGTTCGCGGGTCATGTCGCAGTCGGGCGGCGGCACCTCGGGCGCTGGCGGGGCTTTGTACGTCCACGGGTTCATGTCCTGTCTCCTGTCTGTGGGTTGTCATGCTCTGGTGCATGGGATGCTGGCCCACACGGGGCCAGACACCGATGCGTCAGTCGCTGGCCCAGTCGGCGTAACGCTCAAGGATCGTTTCGAGGCGGTCGTCGATCTCGGCGCGGATCGGGGCCAGCATCTCTTTGGTGTATTCGCACAGGTGGCCGTGCGGGCCAGCTTCAATGGCGTATTCGTCGTGGCTGTCGATCAGGGCTTCCAGCCGCTCGACCGACGCGCGGTTCACGTTTTCTTTCCAGAACTGCATGACGCGGTGTTCGTACGCGGTCAGCTTGACGAGTTCGTGTGCCATCTTCCTGTCTCCTGTCTGGGCGGGCGACCCTGCGTCGCCCGTCCTCAAGATATAGGCTGTGGTCAGTACCTGTTCAAGTACCAATATCATCTTTTTTCGGGCGGTCATCCGTTCCGGCCCCCCGGGCCTCGTAAGCGATCAGGAACGCGATGCAGCAGCCCGCGTGCCAGAGGTGGCTCTTGCCCGTCTCGGGATCGGTGTCCTCGCCGCCCCACCACGCCAGCATGTGCCGCAGCATGGCCGCGTAGGGCCGTCCCCACGCCATGCCGCGTTCCCAGTTCCTTTCGCCGTACTTGCCCGCGCCAAAGGTCAGGATCTCGCCCACAGCCGTCAGCAGTTCCGGCGGGATCAGATCCATGCGGATCTTGGCCGCGTCATCCTTGCGACCTTCGGGCCAGACATCTGGGGGCGAGATGTGTGGCAGGGCCTCTGTCACCATGTCCTTGATGGACAGCGTTGGCACCGTGACGAACCCGTCATCCTCGACGTCGTCTTTCTTCTGCACGACATAGTCACCGTATTTCATGGATTTCCACCTTTGCTTCAAAGCACATGTCGCGGACCAGCCGCATGTCGTCGGCCCAGCGGGCCGTGAACGCGTCGTCCGGCGCGGGCCACAGGATGTGCCGCACGCCCGCCTGTATCGCGGCCCCGGCGCACTGGGCGCAGCACGGGTGCGTGCAGACCAGCGTCGCGCCGGTCAGCGGGGCCGTGGCGAAGGCGATAGCGTTGGCCTCGGCGTGCCGGATCATCTTGTACTTGACGTCGCGGTTCGTCAGGCGTTCGGCCGTGTCCTCGACCCCGCGCGGCAGGCCATTGTATCCGGCCGAGATAAACCGACGCTCGGGCGTAAAGATCACGGCCCCCACCTGCGTGCTGGGGTCTTTCGACAGCTTGGCCACGTGCCGGGCCATGTCGATGGCCCAAGTCTGCAGACGGTCGGTGTTCAGCGGATACGCCATCAGATCCTCCTTAGATCGGCGATGAACGCCTGTTCCGCGTCGATCTTGCTTTCGACGCGGCGCAGGCGCAGTTGCTCATACGGGTGGTCGGCCAGAAGCCGGTGAACGAACACGGGCCGCGTTTGGCCCGGCCGCGCCAGCCGCTTGACGGTCTGGGCGTACAGTTCGGGCGACCACGGCATGGCGTACCAGATCATGCGCGCGCCGCCGAACTGCAGGTTCAGGCCGTGGCCCGCGCTGGCCGGGTGCAGTGCCAGCAGAGGCAGGCGGCCCGCGTTCCAATCTTCGATGGTCTTGGTGGCTTTCTTGTCGCTGATGCCAGCGCCGAGATGCGGCAGATCCGGGTACAGGGCGCGCAGCACGGCCAGATCCTCTTCGTACCAATAGCAGATGATCAGCGGTTCGCCGTCCAGCCCGTCCACGAAATCGACCAGCGCGTCGGCCTTGGCGGCGTCATAGTGCTGCACGGCGTGGCCGTCTTCGTAAACGTATCCCTGCATGATCTGGGACAGCTTGCCGCTGGCCACGGCCTGCGACAGGGCCACGATGACGCCATCATCCTGCGGGTCGATGTCGGCCAGCGTGCCGTCGCGGCCCAGACTGATCAGCAAGTCGCGTTCCATGCTTTCGGCGTCGGCCCGCGCGGCGGGCGACAGCGGAACGACGATGTCGTGCCCGGGGCCAGACACGAACGGCACGTCCACCGTGTCCTCGGGCGGGATCGTCACCACCCAGTCGCTGACCACCTGCCGCAGGCGCGGGATGGCCTCGGGGCGCACGGCCCACTTGCGGCCGTGGTAATCCAGCGCCTCGAAATGGCGCTGCCGCCACGGGTCGAACGACATCCCCCACGCGCGGCCCTTGGACACGATCTGCAGGGGCATCCACAGGTCTTCCCAGCCGCCCGGTCGCGGCGTGCCGGTCAGGCCCCAGATGGCCCCGAACTTGGCGCTGTTTCGGTTCAGCATCTTGGCGCGGCTGCCGCGCGGGTTTTTCAGGCGCGACAGTTCGTCGATGACCAGTTGGTCCATGCCGGGGTGGTCGGCAATCTTTTTCAGTTCGTCGATCAGCCACGGCAGGTTGTCGATGCCGCAGGTGTAGACGTCGTGCCGTTCGCGCAGCACGGCCTCGCGCCGCGCGCGGTCGCCGCCCACAATGCCGACGCTGAGGTGCGACAGGTGCTGCCAGATCTTCACTTCGTCGGGCCACGTGGACAGCGCCACACGCTTGGGGGCGATGACGATGGCCGCCCGGATCTGGCCGATGGCCAGCAGATCGGCAATGGCCGTCAGGGCGCAGGCGGTCTTGCCGCCGCCCATGCCCAGCACGATGCCGACGCCCTCGCTGGTCTTCATCTCTGAGATCAGGCGAAGCTGGACAGGGCGCAGTTGGCTGCGGTCACGCATTGCCTTTCTTCCCTCGGAAAATCGCCTGATAGAATTTGTTGTGCGCGAACGCGGCCGGTGCCGCTTGGCCTTTCTTGCGCCGTTTCTTGTGCCAGATCTTGCTGGTGACGCGCAGCCCATCCAATCGCTGCGCCTCTGGGTCGATCTTCATCCCTCGGATGAAGTGTTCGCCTTTCCAGCTTTCATCGCCTGCCATGCTAAATCCATCTCCTGTTCGCGTGTCAGCGGCTTTGCGTTCGCCGCGTTCCTTATCCTGTTCACGTCTTCCGCATTGTCCCTGATCATGTAGGCGATCAGGTCCATCTGCTCCTGTGTCACCCACCACCGGGGCAGGGGCTTGTATCCGGCGGCGCGCAGGGCCTGTGCCGCCGGGCTTTTCAGTTCGCTGCCGTTAGTCATCTTGATCTTCGTGGTAAGCGTCAACCACGACGGCCTTGATGAACTGCGCCAACGTCAATTCCGCTGGCGCGTTGGCCACCAGCCATCGCACGACGTCATCGGGCAGGGCGTCGAGGATCTCTGTCATGCTGCCGCTGCGCCGCCCGGACAGCAGGTGGCGGCGGCGGGTCTCCGGG